>Ga0307479_10007245_pt1 | contig 10224 bp, 9 predicted proteins | sample atmos_gasesECM4C_FD_203743 | JGI IMG/M metagenome (GOLD analysis project Ga0307479, IMG submission 203743) | Hardwood forest soil microbial communities from Morgan-Monroe State Forest, Indiana, United States - atmos_gasesECM4C_515 | ecosystem: Environmental > Terrestrial > Soil > Temperate...
ATGCGCTGGAACACCGGGGTCTCAAGGATGCCGAGACGTATCCACAGCCCGATGGCCACCATGACAATGCTCATGAGGAATGGGATGCGCCAGCCCCAGTTCAGGAACTGATCGCCCGAGTACCAGCTGAAGAACAGCACCGCGACGTTGGCGAGGAACAGTCCGGCCGGCGCGCCGAATTGCGGCCATGAGGCGATGAAGCCACGGTTCTTGTTGGTCTGGGCCCACTCCATCGCGAGCAGCACCGAGCCGCCCCATTCGCCGCCGACGCCGATGCCCTGGATCAGGCGCAGCACGGTGAGGATGACCGCACCCCAGAGACCGATCGAGGCGTAGCCCGGCACCAGCCCGACCGCGGCGGTCGCGATCCCGGTCATCAGCAAGGTGACGATGAGGGTCGCCTTGCGGCCGATGCGGTCGCCGAAGTGGCCGAAGATTGCGGCTCCGATCGGCCGTGCGATGAAGCCGACGAAGTATACGCCGAACGCCTGCAGCGTGCCGACCCATGGGTCGGAGCCAGGGAAGTAGACCTTGTTGAAGACGAGGCCAGTCACCGTGCTGTAGATGAGGAAGTCGTACCATTCGATGGTGGTCCCGACAGTGCTCGCGATCACCGCGCGGCGTAGGGCCGACTGATGCTCGACCTCCGACATCGGACCAAGGGCGATTGTCGTCGCAGTCATGGCGGTGCCTCCTCGTTATCGTTCGATGACGTTTCCCCGTGCTTTCTTGCGGCTTGTTGAGTTGTGCGGGCATTCCCTGATCAGCGGGAATGCGACGGAATAATGAACCAATTCGGCGCCTTGGGCTAGACCTTTGATTGGCAACTTGCGGCGTGAGATTCGGTTGTGACCCATCTCGACCGTAACGGCGGTGAGGCTCGCGCCATCGCGCGGCCTCCGGTCATGGTCACAGCGTTAGATAAAGGGACGGGGCAACGGGCCAGAAGCAGGCATACGTGTTCGCGGGCGCTGCCGGACTTATGCGAATGGGTTCAATTGATCCCATACCTCGCAAACTCGTATGCAACATCGGCGTTGATGGCCTTGGCGGCAGCAAAGTCGGTGTCGCCACCGACTTGATCGTCCTTTTTTAGTTTGGCGAGGCCACGGCCGTAGAGCGCGCGCGCACTCTCGGCATCGATGCTCAATGCCGCGCTGAAATCGGCAATGGCCTCATCGGGACGATTTAGCCGCAGATAGACCAGGCCGCGATTTTCGATTGCGGATGAGTTCCCTGGAAGGAGGCGGACGGCTTGCTCGCAATCCGACAGCGCGAGCTGCAGATCGCGATTTCCCATCGCACGCACCACGCACCGGCCGTTGTAGGCCTTGGCGGCTTTCGGGTCGAGATCAATCGCCCTGGTGAAGTCGGCGATGACGCGGTCGAATACGTCATTGTCCCAATATGCCTTGCCGCGATTGCGGTCGGCAGGGCCGGCTTTCGGGCCGGGATCGCTCAAGTCAGCTAAGATGTGCTCGTATTCGTGCTTGGCCGCATAGGCGAAGCCGCGATTGGTGTAAGCAGGCGCGAATTTCGGATCGAGGGCGATGGCTTCGCCGTAATCGGCGATGGCGCGGTCGAGCCCGCCCTTGGTGGCCCCATAGGCGATGCCGCGGTTGTAGTAGGCGACGGCGAGGTTATGCTTGGTAAGTTCTCGTCCATCAATAAGGCTGGTACAGGCCGTCAATTTCAAGTCGATAGCATCGGATTGCATACAATCGCTATTCGTATCGGCGAGCGCCTGGCTCGCGCTGATTGCAATAAACGGTATGATCGTCATTCGCCTCAACATTACAAACACTTTTTGCTCCGTGGCTTGGTGTCCCAGCGGACGGACCCACGTCATGCAGGCCGCTTGACGACTCCAGTTGGTGTCGCGAATCCCTCGATGGTTCGAATTCGTTTTTCGAGCCACCATCCATATTCGGGAGTCCAGTCCTCGAACTTCCGGTTGAGGCCGAGATCGTGGGCCCAGTGTTGTGCGATGTTGGGATTGAACTGGGACTGCCGGCCGATCGCGATCAGGTCGGCCTGCCCGTTCTCAAGGATCGCTTCCGCCTGCTGCGCTTCGAGAATGATGCCCACCGCCATCGTTGCGATGCCCACCTCCTTGCGGACCCGTTCGGCGTAGGGCACCTGGAAGCCGAGGCCGCGCGGGACCTGGGCTGCGGTCGCCGAGCCTGAAATGCCGCCGGAGGAGCAGTCGATCACGTCGGCGCCGCGGGCCTTCAATTCCCGGGCGAAGACGACCGTGTCATCCAGATTCCAGCCGTCCTTTGCACCGTCGACGGCGGAGACGCGAACAAACAATGGCATCGTCACCGGCATTTCGCGCCGCACCGCCTCGACGATCTCGAGCGGCAGGCGCATGCGCCCCGCACGATCGCCGCCATATTCATCGTTGCGCGTGTTGGAAATCGGGGAAAGAAACGAGGCGAGCAGATAGCCGTGCGCGGTGTGGATCTCGATCGCGTCAAAGCCGGCCTTGACCGCATTTCTGGCGGCTTGCGCCCAGGTGCGCACCATCGCCCGGCATTCATTGGCGGTAAGCTGGCGCGGGGTAAGCCATCCCGGCGCGACGGGCTCATTGGTGGGGCCCACCGGTTGCCACACCTTGGCGCCGGCCTCGATCTCTTGCGCCGTGAGCGGCCCCATGCCGTCCATCGCGCGCTGCGAGGATGCTTTGCGCCCGCCGTGGGCGAGCTGAATGCCGATCGCGGTGTTCTCGCCCTTCATGAAGGCGATCAGCGGCTTGAAGCTTTGCACCTGCGCATCGTTCCAGATGCCGAGGTCATGCTGGTTGATCAGGCCAACCGCTTCGACGGCGGTGGCCTCGACAAAGACCAGCCCAAAACCTCCCAGCGCGTAGCGGCCGAGATGCACGTTGTGAAAGGCGCCGCAGGTGTTGCCGGGCGCGGCGCGGTAGTGGACCATCGGCGGCACGATCAGGCGGTTCTTCAGTGTCAGGCCATTGATCTTGAACGGCTGAAACAGCATGGGCCGTGCACGATCGATACTGTCGGTGACCGAGGCTGACATGGAATTTCCTGTTGAGCTGAAGGACGTGGCCGGCGCGGGCCCGAATAATTCTCCATTTTGAGACACAGGTCCAGCAGGCCTCGCAAGAGGCTGGCAGCCGCGAAATGCGCGGCTGAAATGTCTTTCAGATATCTCGAATGGCACTTTGCGGACATCGGGCGATGTCAGCTTCGGACGCTCTAGCTAGAGCGTGATCCGGATCAGCCCGTCGCCCGCTCCATCGCCAATTCCGCCTCGAGGCTTGCGACATCGCGATAGATCGAGGCGACCGCGAGCACGCGTCCGCCGCTCCTGTATTGCAGCAGGCAATCCTTCGCGGCGATATCGCCGTCGACGGCGATCTCGTCCCACTTCTCGGCGTGACCGACATAGTTGATCGGCACGTCGTAATGCTGGCTCCAGAAGAACGGCACGGCATCGAAGACCTCGCGCTGGCCCAGCATATTGCGTGCGGCGCTCTGGCCCTGGCGTTCCGCCACCACCCAGTGCTCGACGCGAATGTTCTCACGTGAATGCCGATCCGGCCAGCGCGCGATATCGCCGGCCGCGTAGATGCCGGGAACGCTGGTTTCGAGATAGGCATTCACCGCGACGCCGCGATCGATCGCGAGCCCGCACTTTTCGGCGAGAGCAAGACGCGGCCGCACGCCGACGCCGACCACCATGACATCGGCCTCGACCACGCCACCGCTCTTCAGCGTCGCGCGCTTGCCGTCGATCGCCATGACCGTATCGCCGAGGTGAAAGATCACGCCGTGTTCTTCGTGGAGCGCACGGACGAAATCGCCCATCTCGGGTCCGAGCACGCGTTCCATCGGCCGCTGCTCCAGGCCAACGACATGAACCTCGATATTTCTGGCGCGTAGCGACGCCGCAGCTTCCAGCCCGATAAAGCTCGCCCCGATCACAATGGCGCGGCGCGCACCGTCAGCCGAGGCAATGATCGCGCGGCAATCGGCCAGCGAGCGCAGCACATGGACGTGGGGCTGGTCCGCGCCCGGGATCGGCAGACGTACCGGCTCTGCGCCGGTCGCGAGCAGCAGCCGGTGGTAGGGAATGCTTTTGCCATCGGCCAAAACGACGGCTCTGGCCTTGGTGTCGATCGATGTGACTTCCGTTTTCAGCCGCAAATCGATCGCCGCCTCGGCATAAAAACTGTCGGGGCGCAACGGCAGCCAGTCCTCCGGCGCGCTGCCGGCGAGATAGTCCTTTGACAGGTTCGGCCGATCGACGGGCGGTGCCGTATCGTTGCTCAGCATCACGATGCTGCCGCGATACTCCTGCCGTCGCAGCATCTCGGCGGCGGCAAAGCCGGCCGCACCCCCGCCGACAATCACGATCCGGCCGGGCGCATCGACCGCGCCTTTGACGCGGGGCTTGGGTTGCTCGAGCTTTTGCCGGACGAAAATGCGGTCGCCTTCGCGCTCGACCTTCCAGACCGCGATGGCGCTCAAGGCCGGCGCGCGGGCCGCTTCGCCGGTCCGCAAATCGAAACAGGCGTGGTGCCAGGGACAATGGATGCTCTCGCCGTCGACGAGGCCCTCGGCAAGCGGACCGTGATAGTGGCTGCAGTGAGCGTCGATCGCGAAAATCTCGGGTCCCGAACGCACCAGCAGCACGTCTTCGTCGCCGACATGCCCGAGCAGGATCGCGCCGGAGAATTCGGAGAGCGCGACACCTTTAGACAGATCGGGTCCGGCGGGTGCGGCTTGTTGATCTGCCATGGCTTCCTCCGCTCGGTTGTTTGCCCCGTTTGGTCGAGAAACTACCCCGACAGCGCCGCCTTTACGAGACCGCTGGCCTTACCAAAGTCCATCTGGCCAGCGTATTTCGCCTTCAGCGCGCCGATCACCTTGCCCATGTCCTTGATTCCGGCGGCATTGGTCTCGGCGATGACGGCCGCGATTGCCGCCTTCACATCCCCCTCCGACATCTGCTTCGGCAAGTAGGCGGTAATGACCGCGATCTCCTCGCGCTCCTGCGCCGCGAGCTCGGCGCGGCCGCCCTTGTCATAGAGCTCGACCGCTTCCTGGCGCTGCTTGATCATCTTCTGCAGCACGCCGAGCAGGTCGGCGTCGGAGAGCTGTGGCTTGCCCTGCCCGCGCGCCTCGATGTCGGCGTTCTTGATGGTCGAATTGACCATGCGAAGGGTGGAGAGCGTGCGCTCGTCCTTGGCCTTCATCGCCACCTTGACCGCGTTGTTGATGTCCTCGCGCAGCATGGTCTTGGTCCTCTTGAACTGCAAACGCCTGATCTAGGCCGTTCGTACCCGCTAGACAACTCGGTTCCGGGCGGAAATCGGCCTGATCCGGCCCCAGGTCCAGCCCTCTGGCCGGCAAATATGCGCCAAACGGATGTGAATCCGCGAGCTTCGGCTTTGACGCGGGAACCAGCGGCGACTATGGAAAGGGCTCATGACAACAACCGAAAACGACGCCGCCTGGCCGGACCATAAACCGACCGCGCTCCTCGTGCTCGCCGACGGCACCGTGCTGGAAGGCTTTGGCCTCGGCGCCGAAGGCCAGGCGGTGGGCGAGGTCTGTTTCAACACCGCGATGACCGGATACGAGGAGATCCTCACCGATCCCTCCTATGCCGGCCAGCTCATCACCTTCACCTTTCCGCATATCGGCAATGTCGGCACCAACGACGAGGATATCGAGACGGTGAACATGGCGGCGACGCCGGGCGCCCGCGGCGTGATCCTGCGCACGGCCATATCGGACCCCTCGAACTACCGCGCCTCGCGCCATCTCGACCAGTGGCTGAAGGCGCGCGGCATCATCGGTCTTTCCGGCATCGATACCCGCGCGCTGACCGCGCTGATCCGCGAGAAGGGCATGCCGAACGCCGTGATCGCCCACGCCAAAGACGGCGAGTTCGACTTGCACGGCTTGAAGGAAGAAGCGCGGGAATGGCCCGGCCTCGAGGGCATGGACCTGGTGCCGATGGTCACCTCCGGCCAGCGCTTCACCTGGGATGAGACGCCCTGGGTGTGGGACCAGGGTTTTGGGCGCCAGACCGCGCCGGAGTTCAACGTCGTCGCCATCGATTACGGCATCAAGCGCAACATCCTGCGCCTGCTCGCGGGCGTCGGTTGCAAGGTCACGGTGGTGCCGGCGACCACGCCGGCCGAAGACATTCTGGCGATGAAGCCGGACGGCGTGTTTCTCTCCAACGGCCCCGGCGATCCCGCGGCGACCGGCGAATACGCGGTGCCGGTGATCAGGAAGGTGATCGCATCGGGCACGCCGACGTTTGGAATTTGCCTCGGCCACCAGATGCTGGGGCTGGCCGTCGGCGCCCGGACCAAGAAGATGCATCAGGGCCATCACGGCGCCAACCATCCGGTCAAGGACGAGACCACCGGCAAGGTCGAGATCACCTCGATGAACCATGGTTTTGCGGTCGACCAGGCGACCTTGCCGAAAGGCGCGACGCAAACCCATATCTCGCTGTTCGACGGCTCCAATTGCGGCATTCAGCTCGAGGGCAAGCCGGTGTTTTCGGTGCAGTACCACCCCGAAGCCTCGCCGGGCCCGCGCGACTCGCACTATCTGTTCAAGCGGTTTGCGGATTTGATGCGGGCGAAGAAGCGCGCGTAGCGCCTCTTCCCGTCATTGCGAGGAGCACTTGCGACGAAGTAATCCAGCCCTTTCGCGCGGCCTGGATTGCTTCGCTAACGCTCGCAATGACGGAACAAATCTGCATCTGCCGATTTTTGCGTCCACGAGGGAACATGAGCCGCTGACACCGGTTTGATCTGCGCCTATTGTTTGTCGCGGAGCCTCACGCCATGCCCCTCGTCAGCGCGGATATCGAGCCGCTCGCCTTCGTGTTCGAGGACGACGGTCTCGTCCCCAACAATGCGATGCCGTTCCTGGTCTACAAAGGCGCGGTCACGCTCGACACCGTGCATCCGGAGCGAACCATCGAAGGCCTGTTCGGCACCCATGGCTGGGGCGACATGTGGCGCAACGGCGTCTACGATTATCTGCACTACCATGCGACCGTGCACGAGGCGCTCGGCGTCGCTCGCGGCCACGCGCGGGTCTGCTTCGGCGGCGACCGCGGCAAGGAATTTCAGATCGCAGCCGGCGACGTCGCCATCCTGCCGGCCGGCACCGGCCATCAGTGCCTCTCCGCCAGCCCCGATTTCTCGGTGGTCGGCGCCTATCCGCCGGGAGCCAAGATGCAGATCACGCGGCCGACACCGGAAAATCACGCGAAGGCGCTGAAGACGATCCCGCACGTGAAGTTGCCGGAGACCGATCCGGTGATGGGAGTGGATGGCCCGCTGGTGCGGCTGTGGAAGCAGAAACCGTAGGGCGGGCAAAGCGCAAGCGTGCCCACCATCTTCGTGTTCGGCATGAATTGGTGGGCACGGCGCGCAAGCGCGCGCCTTTGCCCACCCTACAACTTTTGCTCCATGAACCAACCGGAGCTTTTCAAGCCGAGCAGTTGCCGAAACTGGCCAATCCACATCGCGGCAGCACAGATACTGACCATAACGCCGAAGAACCCGAAGGCAGCCCGCCCGACCATCTCGCCTGGAATGAACAACCCGAAGCCGTTGATGCTGACGCCGAACTCGCGTTCGCCCGGACCGAAGGCGACCCAGTCGAAGGTCAGCGCGAAGCAACTGATCAAGAGCGTGGCCAGCCAATTCCGCCATTTGTTGTATTCGGGCGGCAAGGTCAGCAGAATTCCGCCGATCAGGAATATCAGCCCGGCAGGCACGCCCATCCAATTATCCGCTGCAAACGGAACGGCATGGATCGCGCGATAAGTCGCCGCCCCCGACACCGTCGCACCGAGCGCGGCAACGACAAGCCCTAACCCGAGCGCTCTACCGCTCGTATCCGGCGCCACGCGGGCCTCGCGTGCCCTCAAAATCTTCGAAAGCGCGAGCAGCGCCGCGCAGGCGATGGCGGCAATCGAAAACAGCATGAGGTCATTGCGGATTCGCGCCGCCACCGACGACAATTCGGCCGAGGCAAACACCGCGCGGTCTTCCCGGGATGGATCGTAGCGCACGTCGATCTCGCTGCCGCTTCCGTGCCGCTCCGCCCAGGATTGCAGCCGTTCGGAATCCGCCTCCGAGAAGAAGCTGCTCGATGTCAGCGTCAGGGTCCTTAGCTTGCCGTCGACCTCGAACTGCACGCGGCTCTTGAGATGCCATGACGTGCGGCTGCCGTCCCTTGCGTCACGCTCCCAAACAACGACCTCCGAGCGGTCGACGACCGCCGATACCAAAGGCCAGCGCGCCTGCGTGACCTCGCCATACCAATCGCTCAAGGCAACGCCGCCGGCAAAAATCGCGCAAAGCCCAAAGAACAGGCCGAACAAGGCGGCAAAGCCTGAGCCCCTCATCTGCTGCTTCGGAGGTGCGGAGGTTAGATCGGCCATGGCGTCTCGATCCAGTCGAGCAGGCTATCCTTGCAAAAGCAGCCATAGGCGCTGACCTCTAAAAAACCCGGTCACCATTTCTCTCGCATTTGCGCGCACGCCTAACCAGCGCTTAACCACGGCAGAAACGGTAGGGTGGGCAAAGCGCTTGCGTGCCACCATCCTCGCACTCCGCACAAATCGGTGGGCACGGCGCGCGACGTGCGCGCCGCTGTCGTCATTGCGAGCCAACGGGTCGGCGCGAAGCGCCGCCCGATGACAGGCTCCGCGAAGCAATCCATAGCGCGGCAAAGCAAGAACTGGATTGCTTCGTCGCTTACGGTCCTCGCAATGACGGCTGGAGCACCGCTACGCCGCGTTGCTGCCTTCCTGACGGCTGGCCTCGAACAGGAACCAGGTGCGGCGCTCGGTCTCGTCGATGAAGGTCTCGAGCAGGCCGGCGGTGCCGGAATCCGCGTGATCGTCGCACAGCTTGTGCGCCTTGCGCATCGCGGCCGCCATGTGCTTGTTGTCCTCCATCAATTCGCGCAGCATCTCGCGCGGCGGGACATATTCCTCGTCGTTGTCATTGATGGTCTGCAGCTTGCCGATCTCGCCAATCGAGCGCAGCGTGATGCCCCCGAGCTTGCGGACGCGTTCTGCCAGTTGGTCGGTGGTCGCGAAGATCGCGTCTGACTGCTCGTCGAGCATCAGGTGATAATCGTGAAAGTGCCGGCCGCTAACGTGCCAATGGAAATTCTTGGTCTTCAGATAGAGCGCGAAGGCATCGGCTAATAGCGTATTGAGCGACGCCGAGATCTTGTCGACCGCATCGGGCGGCATGTCTGTGGGGGTATCGAGCTCGGGCGAGATTTTGTCGGACTTTGCTTTGCTCACGATGCACCTTCCTGTAAGGAACCGGACAATAGACACGGGATAACGGCCCGATTAACGCAAAAAGACCAAGCCAGTTCCGTGACAAGGAACCCCCATTTCCCGGACCCCCTTTGACGGCCATGGACGACTGGATCGACTATTACGATTCCACGCATACGATCTATGCGAGCAAGCTGCATCGCGACCTGCATTTCCAGCTGATCGCCCGGGATATCATTGGCTACATTGCCTCGCCCGACGCGGTGGTACTGGACTATGCCTGCGGCGAAGCGCTGTCGGCCGCCAAGGTGGCGGACGCCTGCGGCAAGCTGTACCTGGCGGAGCCTGCGCCCGGCGTGCGCGGCCGGCTGATCGCGCGCTTTGCCCCGAACACCAGGATCAGGGTGCGTTCGCTCGACGATCTGCCGAAAATGGCGGAGAAATCAATCGATCTGGCGGTGATGAATTCGGTTGCCCAATACATGACACCAGCTGAACTGGACACCGCGTTCGCGACCATCCGGCGGCTGTTGAAGCCAGCAGGCCGCCTTGTCCTTGGCGACGTTCTGCGCCCCGAAGTCGGCATGATCCGCGACGTGGTGGCGCTGCTGCGCTTCGCAGCCCGCCACGGGTTTCTGAGGGACGCGCTGATCGGGCTGATCTCGACCGCATTGTCCGACTACCGGCAATTGCGCTCGCGCGTCGGCCTGCAACGCTACGGCGAAACCGACATGATCGCCAAACTCGCCGCCCACGGATTTACCGCTTCGCGCGCGCATTTCAACATCGGACACAATCCGTGGCGGATGACGTTCGTCGCGCGGCCCGCGCTTTCGGCCTGATATTTTGGGCCCGATCGGACGCAAAACCTGATCGCGCCGTGCCGGCTGGTTAGGGTTAACCGCGGCAACAAGTGGC
>Ga0307479_10007246_pt1 | contig 10224 bp, 9 predicted proteins | sample atmos_gasesECM4C_FD_203743 | JGI IMG/M metagenome (GOLD analysis project Ga0307479, IMG submission 203743) | Hardwood forest soil microbial communities from Morgan-Monroe State Forest, Indiana, United States - atmos_gasesECM4C_515 | ecosystem: Environmental > Terrestrial > Soil > Temperate...
GACGACCTTGCCCTTTTCGCCGTGGGGGACCTTGAGCGAGGTATCCCGGACCTCCCGGGCCTTCTCCCCGAAGATGGCCCGCAGCAGGCGCTCCTCCGCGGTGAGCTCGGTCTCGCCCTTGGGCGTGACCTTCCCCACCAGGATGTCCCCGCTGCGCACCTCGGCGCCGATGCGCACGACCCCCGCCTCGTCGAGGTCGCGCAGCGCTTCCTCGCCGACGTTGGGGATGTCGCGGGTGATCTCCTCCGGGCCGAGCTTGGTGTCCCGCGCCTCGACCTCGTACTCCTCGATGTGGATGCTGGTGAACAGGTCCTTCTGGACCAGCCGCTCGCTGATCAGGATCGCGTCTTCGTAGTTGTAGCCCTCCCACGGCATGAACGCCACCGTGACGTTGTGCCCGAGCGCCATCTCGCCCTGGTCCGTGCACGGGCCGTCCGCGATCACGTCGCCGGCTTCGACGCGCTCCCCCAGCTCCACGATGGGCCGCTGGTTGATGCACGTGCCCTGGTTGCTCCGCTGGAACTTGACCAGCTTGTAGGTCCGCTCCTTGCCCCGATCGGGCTTCATGACGATGGCGTCCCCGGTGACGCTCGCGACCTCGCCGGCCTCGCGCGCCACCACCACCGCCCCCGAGTCGATGGCGGCCCGGTACTCCATGCCGGTGCCGACCAGCGGCGCCTCGGTGCGCAGGAGGGGCACGGCCTGCCGCTGCATGTTCGACCCCATCAGGGCGCGGTTCGAGTCGTCGTGCTCGAGGAACGGGATCAGCGCCGTCGCCACGCTGACGATCTGCTTCGGCGACACGTCCATGTAATCGACCTTGTCCGGCGGGACCAGCACGATGGGGGCGCCGTGACGCGCCGTCACCCGCGATTCGATCAGCCGGCCGTCTTGGTTGATCTTGGCGTTCGCCTGCGCGATCGTGTACTTCTCCTCGTCGTCCGCGGTCAGGTACTCGATGGCCCGGGTGACCCGGCCGTCCTTGACCTTGCGGTAGGGGGTCTCGATGAACCCGTAGGGGTTGACCCGCGCGAAGGTGGCGAGGGAGGAGATCAGCCCGATGTTCGGGCCTTCCGGCGTCTCGATCGGGCACATCCGCCCGTAGTGCGACGTGTGCACGTCGCGGACCTCGAACCCCGCGCGCTCGCGGCTCAGGCCCCCCGGGCCGAGCGCCGAGAGGCGCCGCTTGTGGGTCAGCTCCGCCAGCGGGTTGGTCTGGTCCATGAACTGCGAGAGCTGGCTCGACCCGAAGAACTCCTTGATCGCGGCCACGACCGGGCGAATGTTGATGAGGACCTGCGGGGTGATCGCGCCCGCGTCCTGGATGGTCATCCGCTCCCGGATCACCCGCTCCATCCGCAGCATGCCGATCCGGAACTGGTTCTGCAGCAGCTCGCCGACCGACCGGACCCGGCGGTTGCCGAGGTGGTCGATGTCGTCGGGACGCCCTTCCCCGTTGTTGAGCGTGATCAGGTAGCGGACGATCTCGACGATGTCCTTGGCCTTGATCACCCGGGCGTCGGCCGCGCCCTCGGGGGCCGGCTTGAGGCCGAGCTTCTTGTCGAGCTTGTAGCGGCCCACCCGCCCAAGGTCGTACCGGCGGGGATCGAAGAACAACGTGTTCAGCAAGGTCCGCGCGCTCTCGATCGTCGGCGGGTCGCCCGGACGGAGGCGGCGGTAGATCCCGAGCAGCGCCTCCTCGGTGTTCTTGGTGTCGTCCTTGTGCAGCGTGGCGGCGACGGCCTTGTCGTTCCCGTACAGCTTCTGGATCTCTTCGTCGGTGGCGTAGCCGAGGGCCCGCAGCAGGACGCTCACCGGCAGCTTGCGGGTCCGGTCGATCCGCACGAAGATGACGCCGTTGGCGTCCACCTCCAGCTCGAGCCAGGCGCCCCGGTGCGGGATCACCGTCGCGGCGGGCAGGAGCCGGCCGTTGGCGTCCGCGGTCAGGCTGTAGTAGACCCCCGGGGACCGGACGAGCTGGCTCACGACCACCCGCTCGGCGCCGTTGATCACGAAGGTGCCCTGCTCGGTCATCAGCGGGAAGTCTCCCATGAAGACTTCCTGCTCCTTGATCTCGCCGGTCTCCTTGATGACCAGGCGGACCTGGACCTTGAGCGCGGCGCTGTAGTTGTAATCGCGCTCCCGGCACTCGTCCACCGAGTACTTCAGCTGCTCCAGCCGGTAGCCGTCGAACTGCAGGCTGAGGTCGCCGCGCTCGTCCTCCTGGGGGGACTTGGACCGCCGGCGCCCGACGGCGAAGTGCAGCTCGAGGTTCCCGGTGAAGTCCTTGATCGGGGAGACCTCTTCGAAGACCTCGCGGATGCCCTCCCGGAGAAACCACTTGAAGGACTCCCGCTGGATCTCGACCAGGTTGGGGACATCGAGGACGCTCGGAATCTTCGCGAAGCTGACCCGGCTGCGCTTGCCGTACCGAGCGACCTTGACTTCGCCCAGGCCTTTCACCGTGCGCATGCCCATGTGCGATGGCGCGGCCGGCGGGGGCGCTTGGAAGACGGCGACCGGCGTGCGCTCGGCCTTCGTGTCCAGCAGGATCGTGCGCATGATTCGGGGGCGCCGCTTGTGCGTCCCCGCCCCAGCGCCCGGCGCCCACGAGAGCCGCGCGCGCGCCGGCTCCTTGGCCACAAGACGCACGGCGCCCGGCTTCGCGCGGGCGCCCTTCTTCGCTGCCACGGTCCTGGCTTTGCCCTTGGGGGATGCGGGCCTGGCCGTCACTGGTTTCGCCTCCAGATGAAAATTACCTCAGCACCGAGCCGCAGACAGCGCAAAACAACAAGCGCCCCGCGTCCGGCTCAACACTTGGGACTCAGGATCCAGGTGGGTTCGCACAATGCGCCATTATAGCAGTAAAAGGTATATTATCACCCACGAGGGTTTTTCGTCAAGATGCCTCTGCCGGCCGGGGACACGACCCACCCCGGGAGGCCGGGGGCGGTCCCTGTGGTCGGTGGGGCCCGGAACCGCCGGGAGGACGGGCGCGCCCGTCGGCCCTACTTGATGTCGACCGTCGCGCCGACCTCGGTCAGCTTGGCCTTGATCGTCTCGGCCTCCTGCTTCGAGACCTTCTCCTTGACCGGCTTGGGGGCGCCGTCGACCAGATCCTTGGCCTCCTTCAGGCCGAGGCCGGTCAGTTCGCGAACCACCTTGATGACCTGGATCTTCTTGTCGCCGACCGTCTTGAGGATCGCGTCGAACTCGGTCTGCTCCTCAACGGCCGCCGCAGCCCCACCCGCCCCGCCTCCAGCCGCCCCACCGCCGGCGGGGGCCATCATCATGGGGGCGGCGGCGCTGACCCCGAACTTCTCTTCGAGCGCCTTCACCAGTTTCGACAGATCAAGCGCGGACAGGGTACCGATCTCATCGACAATCTGGTCGATCGTCGCCTTTGCTGCCATCGCTCATCCCTCCACCCTCTATTTGCCGTTTGCTTCACGTCGGTTTGGAGCCCCCGTGGGGGGCACCCTGTGAGAGGTATCAGTCCGTCCCACCGCCCTGGTCGCTCTTGTCGGTCTGGCCGGTCCCCCCGGGAGGGCCTTCCGCGGGCGCCGCTGGGAGCGCGGTCTCGCCACCCGCCGGATCTGCCGCCTGAACCGGAGCGTCTACAGAGGCGGCGGGCTGAGGCGCAGCGTCCACGGCCGGCGGTGTCGTTCCCTCCGCAACCTCCCGCGCCTCCTGGAGGGCGCGCACCGCCTCGAGGGCCCGCACGAGCGCGCTCGGGGGGGCGTTGAGCATTGCGACGAGCGCCCGCAGCGGCGACTGGATCAGCCCGAACGCCCGGGCCAGTAATTCCGTCCGGGACGGCAGGGTCGCGAGCGCCCGCACCTCTTCCGGCTTCAGCGCGTCCTGCCCGAGGACCCCACCCTTGATTTCGAGCTTCCGGTACTGCCGGATGAACTCCTGGAGCACCCGGGCCGGGACGCCCGGATCGTCGTGGCCGAAGACGACCGCGGTCGGCCCGTTGAGCAGGGGCGAGAGCTGGTCGAGACCGCACCGCTTCGCGGCCAGCGCCAGCAAGGTGTTCTTGGCCACCCGGTAATCGACGTGGACCTCGCGCAGCCGCCCGCGGAGCGTCCCGATCTCCTCCACGGTGAGCCCCCGGTAATCGGTCAGAATGACGACCGACGATCCTTTCAGGCGCTGTTCAAGATCCGCGACCGCCGCGACCTTCTCCGGCTTCGGGGCGGCTTTTTCCGCCCTCGGATTGGCCATCCGCTCCTCCTCGATACGCCGTTCCCCCGTCCGCGGGACGCGCCCCGGGACCCGCGTTTCGGGCTCCCGGCTCACCCCAGAAAGAAAAGAGGCTCCGCAGACGGAGCCCCGCACGGCGAGCCTCGACGGGCGGTCAATCGACCATTGAGCGCTGCGCGCACCCGCTGTCTACGGCACTGCCTTCTATGGACTTACCGACGCCGCGTAGTATACCACCGGTCCCGCCGCAGCGTCAAACCGTTGCGCACCGTTTGCCCGGTGGGGATGCACCCCGACGGGCGCGCTAGGCCGCTCCCGCCACCGCCAGCGCCGACGTCTTGGCCGGATCGATGGACACGCCCGGCCCCATCGTCGTGGAGAGGCTGATGCTCCGCACGTATTGCCCCTTGCTCGACGCCGGCTTGGACCGGACCACCGCGCTCATGAGCGTCGTGAAGTTCTCGAGCAGCGCCTGCTCGGCGAAGGAGGCCTTCCCGATCGGGACGTGGAGGATGCCAAACTTGTCCACCCGGTACTCGATCTTCCCTGCCTTGATCTCCTTGACGGCGCGGGTCAAATCGAAGGTGACGGTCCCCGCCTTCGGGTTCGGCATCAAGCCCCGGGGGCCGAGCACGCGGCCCAGCCGCCCAACGACGTTCATCACGTCGGGGGCGGCGACGGCCACGTCGAACTCCAGCCAGCCGCCCTGGATCTTCTCGACGTACTCCTCGAGGCCCACGGCGTCGGCCCCGGCGTCCAGCGCCTCTTTCACCTTCTCGCCCTTCGCGAACACCAGCAGCCGCACCGACTTGCCCGTGCCGTGGGGGAGGACCACCGTTCCGCGCACCTGCTGGTCCGCCTGCTTCGAATCGATGCCCAGGCGGATGTTCACCTCGACCGTCTGATCAAACTTGGTCGCCGGCATCTTCTTCAGCACCGCCACGGCCGCCGCCGGATCGACCAGTTGTCCGGGCGTGACCAGCTTGGCGGCTTCCCGGTAGCGTTTTCCATGGATGGCCATCGTGTCTGCCTCCCGACCTCAACCGACCTCGATGCCCATGCTGCGGGCCGTCCCCTCGATCATCCGCATCGCCGCCTCGAGGTCCTTCGTGTTCAGGTCCGCGAGCTTCGTCTCCGCGATCTCCCGGATCTGGCGGCGGGTGACCTTCCCCACCTTCTTCTTGTTGGGCTCGCCGGAGCCTTTCTCCAACCCGGCCGCCTTCTTCAACAGCACGGACGCGGGCGGCGTCTTGGTGACGAAGGTGAAGGTCCGGTCGGCGTACACCGTGATCTCCACGGGGACGATCGTCCCGACCTGCTTGGCGGTCCGCTCGTTGTAGGACTTGCAGAACTCCATGATGTTGACGCCGTGCTGGCCCAACGCCGGTCCCACCGGCGGAGCCGGCGTGGCCTTGCCGGCCGGGATCTGGAGTTTGACGACGGCGACGACCTTCTTCATGACGCCTCCATGCCCATCAGATCTTTTCGACCTGCGCGAAGTCCAGTTCCACCGGCGTCTCCCGGCCGAAGATCGACACCAGCACCCGCACCTTCTCCTTCTCCGGCAGAATCTCGTCGACGAGGCCGCTGAAATCCATGAACGGACCGGAGTTGATCCGAACCGAGGAGCCCTTCTGGTAGGTAATCCGGAACTTCGGGGTCTCGTCGCCCAGCTGTCTGAGGATGGCCTTGACCTCCCGGTCCTGGAGAGGCAGCGGCTTGCTGCCCGACCCGACAAAGCCGGTGACTCCCGGCGTGTTGCGGACGACGTACCAGGAGTCGTCGTCCATGATCATCTCCACCAGCACGTAGCCCGGGAACACCTTCTTCTTGGCGATGCGGCGCTTGCCATCCTTGACCTCGATCTCGTCCTCCGTGGGGACGAGGACCCGGAAGATCTTGTGCTGCATCGCCATGGACCCCACGCGGCGCTCCAGGTTGGTGCGAACCTTGTTTTCATACCCGGAATAGGTATGGATGACAAACCACGCCCGCCCGTCGGCCTCGGCCGGCGCCAGCGCGCCTTCCCCCACCGGTGGGGCCTCCACCACCCCCTCGGCGGTCACGGGCGGCGCCGCGACCGCGGCGCCCTCGTCGGGGGGGAGCGCTTCGACGTCCGCGAGGCCACCGTCCGGAGGCGTCAGCACCCCCACGGGAGACTCGGAGCCCACCGACGCGCCCTCCCGCGGCGGGGGGGGAACGGCGGGTGGCGCCTCTTCCGGTTCGTCCCGGAACAGTTTCTGAATGAGGGACGCCGTGTCCGGTTTTCCGTTCTGAGGTCGATTGCGCTCGTCCGACATACCCTATCCCCGCGGCGCCGCGGCCGCTACCGCTTGAAGACGGTGCTGAAGAGTTGCGCGAAGATATAGTCCCAGCCGGCAAGGTACAGCGCCGTCACCATCAGCACGAAGACCACGACCACGGTCGAGGCAATGACCGTCTGACGGTCCGGCCAGGCGACCCGGCGCATCTCCGCCAGGACTTCTTTGAGAAATTCCTCGGTCGTGGTCCACAGGCGTGGCAGCCGCCGCGGCAGTCTGGCCGGCCGAGCCGCCGGCCGGTCTGCGCCCTTCGGCCGGTCCCCGCTCGGGGAGGACAACCCGGAAGGCGCCCGCGCCGGCTTGCCGAGCGCAGACCCCGAAGCCCCGTCGGTGGGACGTGCCATGAACTTTCCCCCAAACAAAAAAAGACTTCCCGCCACTGCGTGCGACCCCATTATACCAGCGTGATCCCGTCTGTCAACGGTCCGCGCGGGCCGCTGGGGCCGCCCTGAGCGCGTCCCGCAGGCGCCCGCCGAGTCGCCGGCCGCTGGGACCCGGCCGCCGGCCGTTGAGGCTGACGACGCGGAAGGACCGTTTGAGGTAGCGGCGGGCGGCGCGGCCGGCGCGAAGGTCCCAGCAGTTCACGATCGCCAGCCGGAACCCTCCGGGAGGCATCGCGTGCTGCTCGAGCGGCTTGTCCGTCCGGTAGGTGATCTGGACGCTCGAAACGCCGGGGCGCCGGCGCACCTCATCGACGGCCTGAGGCGCGATGGCGTACGCGGTCCCGTGGGATCCAAACAGGACGACGCTGTAGCCGGTCCTCGGCCGGTCCGCGAACTGCCAGCGCCCGCGGGCGTAGAGGCGGACCACGCTCTCGAGCCAGCCGGGGCCGTTGAGGTCGACCCACTGCTCGGACATGCGCAGGTGACACTCGATGATTTTCCCGCCGATCGTTTCAAAATTCACGATCCCGGTGAACCCCCGCACGTGCCGGCGGATCCACCGATGGACATACCGCTGGAGGCGCAGCGGCGGCCGGGCGTGGATGGTCCAGAAGTCAAACATCCCCCGCCCGAGCGCCTTCCCCGTCGTGTGCCGCCACCACCGGGGCGTGCCACCTTCGAGCGCGACGTCGGTGCTGACGTGCTGGCCGGTCAACAGCTGCATCCACATGTGCCCCGGCGTAAAGGCGGCTTCGTAGGCCGCGGCCGAGCGGATGATCCGGCCGCCGATCCCCATGCCGTGGAAGTTGCTCACCGGCTTGCTGAAGACGGGAAAGCGACTGGGCATCACGCCGTGGGGACCAGCCGGGATCCCCTGACTGTCGCAGATGAAGAGCTTGTCGTAGAGGTACCGGTAGTGCGGGAACAACCGCCACCCGGTGGCATCGTCGACCGGGACCACCACGGACGCGGGGATGGCGACGCCCTCGAAATACTGCCAGCGCCAGGGATCCACCCCTTCAAACGGCATCCGCCACTCCTTCTGTCGAACTCCTCTCGGGGGGCGAAGCCAGGATGCACGAGACCCAGAGCATCGCTCCGCGGAGCGCTTAGCGCAGTAGGGGGATTACGAAGGCGCCGGCGGCAATTCCTTTGTTGGGGGGCTCGGGGATGTAGCGCCCGGGCGCGAGGCACGCGCGGGCGCGCGCCCCCACGCCCCGGGCCGCCCACTTACGGAAGCGAGAGGTCGATCCCCAGATAGGGTCCTCCGTTGCCGGCGAAGGTGACATACCCTAACTTGCCGGCGACACGAGGAGCGAGCTGCAGCATCACGCCCGCATCAATGACCGCGTTTGATGTCCCGCTCAGTGCGACCAGGCTGCCGGCCGCGTACCCGGAGAGGGCGGGAGTGAACTGGAGGGAAGCGCCGGCCCCCACGGAGAACCCGGTGGAGCTGCCGAAGCCGCTGAAGGAGCTGGCGTTGGCCAGCGCGCCGGACAGCCAAACGTCCGCGCCCGCAGGGGTCAACGGGAAGTGATACCGAACCCCGACATCCAGCAGCCCGGCGGTCGTGCCGCCGACCGACTGGTAGCTGTAGAAGGCCGTGAGGTCGAGCGCCGGGGATATGACATGGGAAAAGCCCACCGACCAGACCGGGGCCGCCGACAGGGCGGCGATCGAGAAATCGATCCCGTTCCGCTGCGGAGGAACGATCTGGGCTGCGGCCGGCCTCGCGAGCGACAGCGCGAGGGCCGAAGACCCGATGAGCAAGGCGGCGGCGATCCGCGTGGCGCCGGTGATGCGCTTCATATCTGCGAACACCCCCCTTAGTCTCGTCCGTCGAGAGCGGTGTGGAGCCTGCCAACCTTCCGTACATATATACCCCTCCACCGTCCCCCTCACGCCATGCGGAGCGTCCGCGCCTTGTGGCCGCCGCCGCCCCTCGAGCGCCCAGACCATTCCCCGCGAACACGTTCGCTATAATGAGTCCAGGAGGAGGTTTTCGGGATGGCGAAGCCCCGGAAGAAACGACCAGGACCCCAGGCGCCGCGGACCATCGAAGGATCGGGCGCCAAGGCCCCACGCCAGAGCATCGAGGAACGACAACGGAAAGCCATCAGGGCGATCGCCGCGAAATGGGCCAAGCAGCCCCGCGAGAGAGGCCTGTGACCGGAGGCGTCCGCGAGCCGATCGTCAGCCTGCGGGGAGTCTCCAAAAGCTTCCCGGGCGTGCTCGCTGTCCAGGACGCGAGCCTGGATATCTTGCCGGGCGAGGTGCACGCCCTCGTGGGAGAAAACGGCGCCGGAAAGTCGACCCTGATGAAAGTCCTGGCGGGCGTCTACCGGAAGGATGCCGGCCGGGTGGTCTACAAGGGCCGAGAGGTCGAGATCCCGACCCCGCGGGCCGCGCAGCAACTGGGGATCAGCATCATCCACCAGGACCTGAGCCTGATGCCCCATTTGACCGTGGCGCAGAACGTCTTCATCGGCCGTGAACGTGGCGGGCCGCTCAACCTCCTGGTGAACGACCGGGCCATCAACGGTAGGACGCAGCAGCTGCTGGGGCTCCTGCGGCTCAAGATGGATCCCCGCACCCGTGTCTCCAGCCTGACCGTGGCCGCGCAGCAGCTGGTCGAGATCACCCGGGCGTTGTCCTTTCACTCCGAGGTCCTGATCATGGACGAGCCCACGGCGGCGCTGGCCGAGGCGGAAATCGAGGAGCTCTTCCACATCATCCGGCAGCTCGTGCAGGAGGGCGTCGGGATCGTGTACATCTCCCACCGCCTGCATGAGCTGAAGCAGATCTCGGACCGGATCACCGTCATGCGCGATGGGCGCACCATCGGGACCGTGCCCACCCGCGAGGCGAGCATCGACCAGGTGATCAAGATGATGGTGGGGCGGGAGATCTTCCAGGCCGCGCCCCAGGTCCTCGACCGGGAGACGCCGGAGGTCGTGCTCGAGGCCAGGCATCTCCGGCGGGGGAATGCGATCAAGGATGTCAGCTTCACGCTGCGCAAGGGCGAGATCCTTGGCTTCGCGGGGCTGATGGGCGCCGGGCGCACCGAGGTGATGCGGGCCGTCTTCGGCGCGGATCCGCTGGACGCGGGGGAGGTCGCCCTCCGGGGCCGACGGGTCCACGTGAAGAGCCCCCGGGACGCCGTGCGGTTCGGCGTCGGCTACCTGTCCGAGGATCGCAAGCGCTACGGGCTGACCCTGGGGATGGACGTGGAGAACAACCTGGTGCTCGCCGCGTTCAGAAAGTTCCTGGGCCTCTTGGGATGGGTGAAGCGCGCGGCGACGCGAGACACCGCG
>Ga0307479_10007250_pt1 | contig 10221 bp, 7 predicted proteins | sample atmos_gasesECM4C_FD_203743 | JGI IMG/M metagenome (GOLD analysis project Ga0307479, IMG submission 203743) | Hardwood forest soil microbial communities from Morgan-Monroe State Forest, Indiana, United States - atmos_gasesECM4C_515 | ecosystem: Environmental > Terrestrial > Soil > Temperate...
CCCGCTTCTGGGGATGCGAGCTGGCCATGCGGCTGGAGGCCGACCCGTCGGTGGAGCAGATCGTCGGCGTCGACGTCCGCGAGCCGTCGCGCGACCTCGCCCGCACCGACTTCGTCCGCGCCGACATCCGCCACAGCCTGATCGGCAAGCTGGTGCGCGCCCTGGGCATCGACACCGTGGTGCACACCAACCTCATCGTCGATCCCCGGCGGACCACGCCGCGGGTGGCCCACGAGACCAACGTCATCGGCACCATGAACCTGCTCGCGGCCTGCAGCGGCGCCGACTCGCCGGTGCGCAAGCTGGTGGTCAAGTCGAGCACCGCGATCTACGGCGCCGAGCCCAACGACCCGTCGTTCTGGACCGAGGACATGAAGCGCCGCACCCCGCCGCGCGACGCCTTCTCGCGCGACATCGTCGAGGTCGAGTCGTACGTGCGCGACTTCTCGCTGCGCCAGCGGGACTGCACGGTGACCACGCTGCGCTTCAGCAACGTCCTGGGTCCGCTGCTGCAGACGCCGTTCCAGGCCCTGTTCAGCCTGCCCGCGGTGCCGTCGGTGCTCGGCTTCGATCCGCGCCTGCAGTTCCTCCACGAGGAGGACGCCATCGAGGTGCTCTTCCGCGCCGCCGTCGAGGACCACCCGGGCGTGTTCAACGTCACCGGCCCCGGCATCGTCATCCTCTCGCAGGCGATCAAGCTGATGGGCAAGATGAACGCGCCGGTGATCCCGCCCTACGGCGGTGCGATCGCCACCGCGGTGATGCGCCGCTTCGGCATCCTCGACTGGCCGTCGCACCTGTTGCAGCTGATCCAGTACGGGCGCGTCGTCGACATCGCCAGGCTGTGCAACGAGTTCGGCTACACGCCGCGGTACACGTCGCGCGAGACCATCGAGGATTTCGCCGCCAAGAGCCGGGTGCGCGGCCTGCTCGCCGACCAGAGCTCCTACACCTACGAGAAGGACCTGGAGGAGTTCCTGCAGCGCAAGGGCGCGCGGCGCAGGGACGACGTGGACGCGGTCCCCGTCTCGTGACCGCCACCGACCTGCCGGCAGTCGACGCGGTGGTCGGCAGCGCCGCGACGCGGCGCGTGCCCCGGGCGGAGCTGCGGCGCCGTCTCGTCGCCTTGCAGACCGCCACCGATCAGGAGCTGCGACGCCGTGGCGTGGTGTCGCTGCCGGCGCAGCTGCGCAGACGGTTGCCCGCCGCCTTCGACCGTCTGCCCGCGCTGCCGGGGTTGCCGTCACTGCCTTCGCTGCCGTCGCTGCCGCGTGTTCCGCGCCTGCCCGGCCGCGCCGCGCTGCAGCAGGAGCTGCCCATGCAGCTCATGGGCGCGATGGGCCGGCTGGCGCTCGCCCTGCGCGACCTCACCGGGCGCGACGTCATCGACCTGGAGTCGCTGCAGGACATGATGTCGGTGGCCTTCCGCGCCCTGGAGGTGCGCAGCCGGCACGGGCGCGGCGAGTGGAAGCTGGACGACTTCGGCTTCGACCCCGAGTACACCGAGGCGCTGCTCCCCATCGCCCGGCTCGTCTATCGCAAATACTGGCGAGTTGATGCCAGCGGTGTCCGCAACGTGCCGCGCCGCGGGCCGGCGCTGCTGGTCAGCAACCACGCGGGAGTCCTGCCCTACGACGGCGCCATGATCAAGGTGGCGCTGTTCGAGGACGGCATCGACCGCCACGCGCGTGCGCTGATCGCCGAGTGGTTCTTCAGCCTGCCGGTGCTGTCCTGGCTGCTGCGCCGCACCGGGCAGACGCTGGGCCATCCCGACGACACCCATCGGCTGCTGAGCAGCGGCGAGCTGGTGCTGGTCTTCCCCGAGGGCATCAAGGGCACCGGCAAGGCGTGGAGCGAGCGCTACAGGCTGCGCCGCTTCGGCCGCGGCGGCTTCGTCGAGGCGGCGATCCGCGCCCAGGCGCCGATCGTGCCCATCAGCGTGGTGGGCTCGGAGGAGATCTACCCGATGCTCGCCGACATCGGGCCGCTGGCCCGGCTGACCGGCTTCCCGTACTTCCCGGTGACGCCGACCTGGCCGTGGCTCGGCCCGCTCGGGCTGATCCCTCTGCCCAGCAAGTGGCGCATCGAGTTCCACCCGCCGATCCGCACCGACGAGCTGCCCCCGGAGGCGGCCGGCGATCCGTCGGTGGTGATGCGCGTCGCCGACGAGGTGCGCGACGTCATCCAGCAGGGCCTGGTGCGCAACCTCATGCAGCGCCGCGGGGTGTTCAGCGGCTGAGCGGCCGTCCCATCGCCTGCGCGCCTAGGCGGCGCGCTTCGGGGGGGACACCCCCCCACGCCAGCATTCGCCAGCGTACCCCCCGCGGCGCGATTCCGCGCCGGTCGCTCCGCTCCACACGATGTGGTGGTCCGGTGCGAGCTCGAGCACAAGATGTAGGGCGCGTCCGTGGCTGGCCTCTGCTAGAATCGGTCGCCAATACCCGGCGATTGGCTGGCGCCGCAGCCCGCGTCACTCGGAGGTCGAATGGAGTTCGAGCTAGGACGAGGCAAGCGCGCCCGCCGCGCCTACGGTTTCGACGAGGTGGCCCTCGTCCCCGGCACGGTGACGATCAACCCCGAAGAGATCGACACCACGTTCACGCTCAACGGCCACTCCTTCCAGGTACCGATCCTCGCCGCCGCCATGGACGGCGTCGTCAGCCCGCGCTTCGCGGTGGAGATGGGCAGGCTCGGCGGCCTCGCCGTGCTCAACCTCGACGGCGTGCAGTGCCGCTACGAGAACCCCGACGACGTCCTCGAGGAGATCGCCAGCACGCCGCGCGAGGACATCAACGTCGTGCTGCAGAAGGTCTACACGCAGCCGGTGCAGGACGGGCTGATCGGCCAGCGCGTCGAGGAGATCAAGGAGGCGGGGGTGCCCTGCGCGGTGTCGTCCGCGCCCAACCACGCCGAGCGGCGCGGGCCGATCGTGCAGGAGGCGGGCGCCGACGTCTTCGTCGTCCAGGGCACCGTGCTCACCGCGCGGCACATCTCCAAGGCGTATCGTCAGCTATCCTTCAAGGAGTTGACCCAGTCGCTGGGCATCCCGGTGGTGGTCGGCAACTGCGTCGACTACGCGACGGCGCTGGAGCTGATGGACACGGGGATCCGCGGACTGCTCGTCGGTGTCGGCCCAGGCGCTGCGTGCACCACCCGCGCGGTGCTCGGCGTCGGCGTCCCGCAGGTGACCGCGACGTCCGACTGCGCCGCGGCCCGCGACGACCACTTCCGCCGCAGCGGCGAGCGCGTCGCCATCATCACCGACGGCGGCATGCGCATCGGCGGTGACGTCACCAAGGCGTTCGCCAGCGGCGCCGACGCGGTGATGATCGGGTCGATCTTCGCCGCGACAGAGGAGGCCGCGGGACACGGCAACCACTGGGGCATGGCCACACCCGACCCCAACCTGCCCCGCGGCACGCGCATCAAGACGGGGATCAAGGGCAAGCTGGCCGAGGTGCTCTTCGGCCCCGCCCACGTCGACGACGGCTCGATGAACCTGATGGGCGCGATCAAGTCGGCGATGGGGGTCTGCGGAGCTCGCAACATCCGCGAGTTCCAGGAGACCGAGATGGTGATCGCGCCGTCGATCAAGACCGAAGGCAAGGTGCAGCAACGCGAGCAACGCGTTGGCATGGGGGTATAGGGGGACGCACGCAAAGGTGACAATGACCGCCGCGCCACAGACGCTGGAGACACCGACCGTCGCAGCCCACGACTCGGTGCTGGTCCTCGACTTCGGGTCGCAGTACAGCCAGCTCATCGCGCGGCGCGTGCGCGAAGCCCACGTCTACTGCGAGCTGGTGCCCGGCACGATCAGCGCTGACGAGGTGCAGGCGCGCAAGCCGCGCGGGCTGATCTTCAGCGGCGGTCCGTCGTCGGTGTACGAGAACGGCGCACCGCATCCCGACCCGGCCGTGTACGGCCTGGACATCCCCATCCTGGGCATCTGCTACGGCATGCAGCTGCTCGCCCACAACCTCGGCGGCCTGGTGGAGCCGACCGAGCGCCGCGAGTACGGCCTGGCCTCGCTGGTCGTGGACCGACCGGGTGGTCTGTTCGAGCGCATGCCCAACGAGCTGCCGGTGTGGATGTCCCACGGGGACATCATCACCGAGCTGCCGCCCGGCTTCGAGCCCATCGCCCACTCGCTCAACTCTCCCTGCGCCGCGATGGCGGGACCGAGCGGGCGCATCGGCATCCAGTTCCACCCCGAGGTGGTGCACACCCCGCTGGGACGCGAGGTGCTGCGCAACTTCCTGTTCGAGGTGTGCGGCTGCTCGCCGACGTGGGAGCCGGCGTCGTTCATCGACATGGCCGTCGCCGACATCCGCGCCAAGGTCGGCGACGGACACGTGCTCTGCGCCCTGAGCGGTGGCGTCGATTCCGCGGTGGCGGCGACCCTGGTGCACCGCGCCATCGGCGACCAGCTGACCTGCGTCTTCGTCGACAACGGGCTGCTCCGCCGCGCCGAGGCCGACCGGGTCATCGACATCATGTCGCGGCAGCGGCACATCCACCTGGTCCACGTCGACGCCACCGACAGGTTTCTGGCAGCCCTGGCAGGAATCACCGATCCCGAGGAGAAGCGGCGGCGCATCGGGCGGACGTTCATCGAGGTCTTCGAGGTCGAGGCGCGTCGATTGGGGCGGGTGGACTTCCTCGCCCAGGGCACGCTGTATCCCGACGTCATCGAGTCGACGTCGCGCGACACCAACCACGCCCACAAGATCAAGACCCACCACAACGTCGGCGGCCTGCCCGAGGACCTGCGCTTCGGCCTGGTCGAGCCGCTGCGCTACCTGTTCAAGGACGAGGTGCGCCAGGTCGGGCTGGCCCTCGGGCTGCCCGAGGACATGGTGTGGCGCCAGCCGTTCCCCGGGCCCGGCCTGGCGATCCGCGTCATCGGTGAGGTCACCTACGAGCGCCTGGAGACGCTTCGCGCCGCCGACTGGATCGTCATCGACGAGATCAAGCGCAGCGGCCTGTACCGCGAGGTCTGGCAGTCGTTCGCGATCCTGACCCCGATCAGCAGCGTCGGGGTGATGGGCGACGGTCGCACCTACGCCAACGTCGTGGCCATCCGCATCGTGCAGAGCGACGACGGCATGACCGCGGACTGGGCCAAGGTGCCGTACGACGTCCTCGGTGCCATCTCGCGGCGCATCGTCAACGAGGTGCCGGGGGTGAACCGCGTGGTGTACGACATCTCCTCGAAACCACCCTCCACGATCGAGTGGGAATAGACGCGCCGCGGAGCGGCGGCGGTTCTGACCATCTCGTGGATGCCGTCACAGTGCTGCGCGTGGTGTCGGTCAACGTGGCGACACCATCGCTGCTCGGCGAGCGGCGCGGGCGCCCGGTCTACAGCGCCATCGCCAAGCAGCCGGTCGCCGGCGACTCGGTGTGGTTGGGTGTCGGCAATCTGGCGGGTGACCAGCAGGGCGACCCGCGCGCGCATCACGGCCCGGACCACGCTGTGTACTGCTACTCGTCCGATCACGTCGACGCCTGGTCGCGCGAGGTCGGACGCCCCTTCGCACCCGCCGGGTTCGGGGAGAACCTGACGCTCTCCGGCGCCACCGAGGACACCGCGTGGATCGGTGACGTGTGGCGCTGGGGCGACGCGGTCGTGCAGGTGGCGCAGCCGCGCTATCCGTGCTTCAAGCTGGCGATGCACACCGGCGTCGCCGACATGGAGCAGCGGCTGATCGCCTCCGGCCGCAGCGGCTGGTACCTGCGCGTGCTGCAAGCGGGCGAGGTGCCAGTGCGCGGCGAGATCGTGGTCGAGGATCGCGACGCGGCGCGGCTGTCCGTGCTCGACGCCCACCGCGCGTTCTCGTCGGACGACCCTGCCCACATCGCTCGCATTCCGGCGCTGCTGGAGGTGCCTGCACTGGCGGAGGGGTGGAAGCGCATGCTGCGCCGCCGCCTGCAGATCGCCGAGAATCGCGCGTCGTGAAGGTGCTCGTCGTCGGCTCGGGCGCGCGGGAACACGCGCTGGCGTGGGCATGCGCGCGCTCGCCGATGGTGGACTCGGTGCTGTGCGCGCCGGGCAACGGCGGCACGGCGCTGGTGGCGCGCAACGTCGCGGTGCGGGCCGAGGACGTGGAGGGCCTGGTGCAGCTCGCGCTCGCCGAGGACGTCGACCTCGTCGTGATCGGTCCCGATGCGGCGGTGGCTGCCGGGCTCGCCGACGCGCTCGACGTCGAGGGCATCGACTGCTTCGGTCCCACCGCGGCCGCGGGCCGCATCGAGGGCTCGAAGGAGTTCGCCAAGGACCTCATGAACGACGCCGGCATCCCCACGGCGCGGTGGGTCGGCGCCGGCGAGTCGACGGTCTCGCGGGCTGTCGACTTCATCGAGGAGCTGCACGGCAATGTCGTGGTCAAGGCCGACGGCCTGGCCCTGGGCAAGGGCGTGACGGTGTGCTCGTCGGTCGCCGAGGCGGTTGCGGCGGTAGACGAGTGCCTGGTGGCGCGACGCTTCGGCGATGCGGGGCAGCGCGTCGTGGTCGAGGAACGGCTCAGCGGCCCCGAGGTGAGCATCTTCGCGCTGAGCGACGGCGTCAACGTGCGGGTCCTCGCCCCCGCATGCGACTACAAGCGCGCCTACGACGGCGACCAGGGACCCAACACCGGCGGCATGGGCTCGTACGCGCCGCCCTCGTTCGTCGACGTCGACGCGCTGCTCGACCAGGCGGTCCGCGACGTGATCCAGCCGTGCGTCGACGTCCTGCGCGAACGCGGAACGCCGTACCGCGGCTGCCTCTACGCCGCGCTGATGCTCACCCCCGACGGCCTGCGCGTGCTCGAGTTCAACGCGCGCTTCGGCGACCCGGAGACGCAGGTGGTGCTGCCGCTGCTCGCCGGCGATCCCGTCCCCCTCTTCCTCGCCTGCGCGCGCGCCGAGCTGCAGCCGGGACGCGAGACGTGGTCGTCGGGCGCGTGCGTCGGAGTTGTGGCCGCTTCCGGCGGATACCCCGGAAACGTCGACACCGGCAGGGTGATCGCCGGCCTCGACGCCCTCGACCCCGACGTGCTCTGCTTCCACGCGGGCACCAGGCGTCGCGACGATGGCGCCTACCTCACCAGCGGCGGCCGGGTGCTGACGGTCGTGGGTCGCGGCGACACCGTCGACGCAGCCCGGGCCCGCGCCTATGCCAACATCGACCGCATCTCGTTCGACGGCATGCGCTACCGCAGCGACATCGCCCTGCAACCCACGTTCGTGGATGGTGGAGTGAGCCGATGACCCAGCCGCAGGTCGGCGTCGTGGTCGGCAGCGAGTCCGACCTGCCCGTCATGCAGAAGTGCCTCGACGTCCTCGCCGACTACGGCATCGAGGGCGAGATCGGGGTCATGTCCGCGCACCGCGCACCCGACGTGGTCCACGCCTACGTCTCCCAGGCGCGTGAGCGCGGACTGCGCGTCCTCGTCGCCGGCGCAGGCGCGGCTGCGGCCCTTCCCGGCGTGGTCGCGTCCTTCACCACCCTGCCGGTGATCGGGGTCCCGCTCGCGGCCACGCCGCTGTCCGGCTTCGACTCGCTGCTCTCCATCGTCCAGATGCCGCCGGGCATCCCGGTGGCCACGGTGGCCGTGGGCGACATGGGCGCGCGCAACGCGGGGCACCTCGCCGCCCAGATCATCGGGCTGTCCGATCCCGTCGTCGCGGCCGCGGTCGAACGCCAGCGGGCCAAGATGCGAGCCAACGTCAAGCTCCCCGAGGGCTTCACCTACCCGACCTGAGCCCCGGCGCCCAGCCAAGTTGCGTCGTCTCCGGGGAAAGAAACAGCTCGACGCAACTTCTGGCGCTCGAGCGGTATAGTTGCGTCGTCTACCCCAAACTAATTGACACGACGCAACTTAGGAGGCATCCCGTCATGGCCTCGCGTGGCCGCCCAAGCCGCCGGACCATCTTCGCCCAAGTCCAGAACGCCGTCACGGAGCTCCACGAGCGCTTTGGCGGGCTGCCCTCGCCCCACGAGGCCGAGGACATCTGGGATGACATCTGGTACCACGAAGCCCACAACTCGACCGCCATCGAGGGCAACACGCTGGTCCTGCGCCAGGTCGAGGTGCTGCTCCGTGAGGACCGCACCGTGGGTTCCAAGGAACTCCGCGAATACAACGAGGTCCGCGGCTACGCCGACGCTGCACGATGGGTCTACGGCCACGCAGCGGCCAGCCCCGCCGATCGCGGCAGCGCGAACCTCTTGACACTTCAGGACCTTCGCCACATCCACCACATGGCCATGACCCCCGTCTGGAGCGTCGCGCCGCATCCGAGTGCAACAGCCGACGAGGCCCCGGGCAACTTCCGCAGGCACAACATCGAGCCGTTCCCTGGTGGGATGCGGCCGCCAGACTTCACCGAGGTGCCCGCCGAGATTTCGGGCTGGCTGAAGGAGGTGGGCAATATCCGAAGCCTCGTGGACAGCGTCCACCTCTTCGAAATCGTCGCGCAAGACCATGCCGATTTCGAGTGCATCCACCCCTTCCTCGACGGCAACGGCAGGACTGGCCGGCTAGCGACAAACCTGATCCTTGTGCGACTCGGGTACCCGCCGATCATCATCGACAAGCGTGACCGGGCCAAGTACCTCGCCGCCCTAGAGCGGGCCGACAACGGCGAGTTGGGCGCACTGGCCGAGCTTTTTGCGCGAGCTATGCTCGCTTCGCTGAACCGCTTCATCATCCCGGCGGTCGCCGGGCCTGTGCGTTTTGTCCCGCTGGCCGCACTCGCCAGCAAGAATGTGAGCGCCCGAGGACTGCGTCAGGCGGCCGAGCGCGGCAGGCTCAAAGCGACCAAGGGCGACGACGGCATTTGGCGAACTTCGCGCCGCATGGTCGACCAGTACCTGAAGAGTCGCCACCAGCGCCTGCGCTCCTGACGGGCGCGTGCCGGGCGCGGCGGCCCGCTGCCTACAATGCTGCGGCGATGCCCCGTCTCGAACTCGTGGAGACGTCGCTGCGTCACGGTCAGCAGGCGCTGCTGCTGAGCCGCCTGCGCCGGCGCCACATCCTGCCCGTCGCCGAGCTGCTCGACCGCTGCGGGTTCGCCGCCCTCGACGTCTTCGGCGGCGCCACCTTCGAGGCGGCGCTGCGCTTCCTCGCCGAGGATCCCTGGGAGCGGCTGCGCGAGATCAAGCAGGCGGCGCCGCAGACGCCGCTGCTCGCCCTGATCCGCGGCCAGGCCCTGGTCGGCCACCGCCAGGTCGCCGACGACGTGGTCGACGCCTTCGTCCGCGAGGCGGCGGCCGCCGGGATCGACGTCTTCCGCTGCTACGACTCGCTCAACGACCCGCGCAACCTGGAGCGCTGCCTGACCGCGGTCCACGCCGCCGAGCGCCGGGCCGAGGGGGGCATCGTCTACAGCGAATCTCCGGTGCACACGGTGGACGGCTTCGTCGCGCTGGGCGTGCGGCTGCGCGACCTCGGCTACGACGCGCTGGGGGTCTACGACCCGGCCGGGCTGCTCGGAGCGGGCACCGCGGCGGAGCTGGTCGGCAAGCTCGTCGAGAAGACGCGGCTCCCCGTCAACGTCCACTCGGCGGCGCTGACCGGGCAGTCGGGCCTCGCCCACATGGCCGCGGCGGACGGCGGCGCCTCCAGCCTCGACGTGGCGCTCAGCCCGCTCGCCGGTGGGTCGAGCCTTCCGGCCAGCGAGGGCATCGTCAACGCGCTGCGCCACACCGAGCACGACACCGGGCTCGACCTCGACGGGCTGGCCGCCGCCGAGGAGCGCCTCGCCGGCTACCTCCAGCTCTACCGCGACATCGCCGACCCCGCCGCCTGGCGCCTCGACACCAGCGTCCTGCGCACCCAGCTGCCGCCCACCGCGGTCGAGCACCTCTTCGCCGAGCTGCGCGACCGCGACGCGCTCGACCGCCTGGCCCAGGTGCAGCAGGAGATCCCCCGCGTCCGCGCCGAGCTCGGCTACCCGCCGCTGATCACCCCGATCGCCCAGATCGTCGCCACCCAGGCGGTCTACAACGTCTGTGACGGCGACCGCTACGCGACCATCTCCCAGGAGGTCAAGGACTACTGCCTCGGCCTCTACGGCGAGCCGCCCGGCAAGGTCGACCCCGAGGTGCGGCGCATCGTCAACGGGCGCGAGGAGCCGATCACCTGCCGGCCGGCCGACCTGCTGGAGCCGGCGCTGTCCGGGCTGCGCCGCGAGATGGTGCGCGAGGGGCTCAGGCCGCGCGGCGACGCCGAC
>Ga0307479_10007251_pt1 | contig 10221 bp, 7 predicted proteins | sample atmos_gasesECM4C_FD_203743 | JGI IMG/M metagenome (GOLD analysis project Ga0307479, IMG submission 203743) | Hardwood forest soil microbial communities from Morgan-Monroe State Forest, Indiana, United States - atmos_gasesECM4C_515 | ecosystem: Environmental > Terrestrial > Soil > Temperate...
AAACGATGCCTCGGATTCCCCGTCCCCCAGGGTGATCGTGATATGGATTGCGCCTCCATTCACAAACCGGCTTGCATCCAACAGGATGACCCGATAACCATGCTTTCCTCTCCCGGGCGCGACCAGCGTTCCTTGTCCTGTGGAACTTGAACCGGGAATCAGTTCGATTGTTTCTGTTGATGTTGCGGCGAGGTCGTCACTGGTGACCACCTTCGCAGGAGCGACGCCTTTCTGCTTGCGATTTGCACGCGCGGCATCGGCTAACGACTGCCCGTAACCCGTGCCGCCGATCAGAAGAAAGATCAGCAGAGCAATGCTCAAATTTTTCGGAGCAACTTGCTGCATAGGCTCTCCGGCGGATGATTTGGCAAGATGATACTTCGGGATGGAATCAGACGGGTAGTTACGGACGTACTATTTGGTCTTGGCTTTGCCGAATTCTTCGGCTCGTTCTTTCACGCTTAGCACGTGGCGCGGCAAGGGCAGACGGCTTCCTTCTTCGAGAATTGGGATTAGCTTGTCGAACTCTGGGCCGGAGTGGGAGCCGGTGATAACGATACGAATGGGATGAAATAGTTCTTTGCCTTTCGCTCCGGTTTCGGCTTTTACTTCGTTGACGATCGTCTTGAACTGGTCGGGAGTTAATTTGTTTTCCTGCGCGGATTCATCTTCGAGAATCTTGCCCAAAAATCTAGTGAGCACGGCATCGGTGTTTGGCCATGCCAGCGTTTCTGCGTTGTCCGGCGCGCCTAGCGCGGCCTGGGCATCGTAGTTGAAAATTGATGAAGCTCGGTCTGGAAGTTGATCGAGGCGATCGACCGATGGCACAAGCAATTGGGTGATCTTCGCGAACCAATCCACCACGTCGGGCGGCCAGGGATAGTCTGCTGACGCGGGACCCCCAAATTTCTGAGCAAGGTCCCCGGAAATCATGCGCGTGTAGTAGGGGAGTGCCAGCTTTTCAACTCGCTCTGGAGAAGCGTGCTTGATGTAATGCCGGTTCAACCAATACAGCTTCTCCATGTCGAACACAGCCGGAGACGGCGTGACCCTTTCCAGAGAAAACTCTTTGATCAACTCTTCAATGCTGAAGATTTCTCGCGTGCCGCCGCTTGGCGCCCATCCGAGCAGCGCCAAATAATTCACCAGAGCTTCGGGAAGAACGCCCATGTCGCGGAAATTCGCGATTGAGGTCGCGCCGTGGCGCTTTGAGAGCCGTTCGCGGTCCGCGCCGAGAATTGTAGAAAGATGCGCGAATTCCGGTACCGGCCAGTTGAGAGCCTCGTACAACGCTACCTGCTTGGGAGTATTCGAGAGATGGTCGTCGCCGCGGATGACGTGAGTGATCTTCATCAGCGCGTCATCGATCACGACTACATAGTTGTAAACCGGCAGTCCGTTTGAGCGCAGAATGATCGGATCGCTCACGACCTCGTTGGAAAATTCCACATCGCCGTGAATGAGATCGTGGAACCGGATTGGGCGATCCGGAATTCTCAACCGAATCGCACAAAGCTCGTCGTTCGATCTTCTCCGCTTCGCTTCGGCGGGATCAACGCTTCGGCATTTTCCGGAATAGATTGGCTGGCGATGTTCGGCCTGGGCTCGCTCGCGTTCTTTCTGCAAATCTTGTTCTGTGCAGAAACATAGGTACGCCTTTTCTGTTTCGAGGAGGCGCTCGGCATGTTCGCGATAGATTTCGACGCGATCGGATTGGCGATAGGGGCCGAACGGTCCGCCGACGTCGGGGCCTTCGTCCCAGTCGAGTCCCAGCCATTTCAAGTCTTGGATGAGTTGATCTTCAAACCGAGCTTCGCTGCGCTCGATGTCGGTGTCCTCTATGCGCAGCACCATGGTTCCACCGTGATGGCGCGCAAAGAGCCAGTTAAATAGAGCAGTGCGGGCGTTGCCGACGTGGAGATGTCCTGTGGGGGATGGTGCGAAGCGAACGCGAACCGGCGAATTGGTGGTCACGAAATGATGTTAACAGGAGCTAGGAGCTGGGTGGCGCAACGAGGGTTGGTGGCGCGGGCAATGCTTTAGTAAAGAGTTCAAAGCACCGAGAGAAGTTAACACTTTCAGATGCGGAGTCTACTTAATCCTGTCGCCGGGGCGGTCCGACCCAAAGACATAAAGAGGTTCGCCGATGACTGACACAGCGGTCACAAAACCAAACTCGGGCGATCGACTGTCCAAGCTAATGTCTCTATTGTCACCCACCACAAACAGGTTTCCTGGCGGAATCGTCACAGGCCCAAACGTATTCATCCAGAAGGGTGGCTCGCCAGTATGTTGCACATATGGCTCGTCCAGTGGAGTTCCATTCACCATAATTTGTCCCGCTTTTCCCTGGATTGTATCGCCCCCAACTGCGATCACGCGTTTGACGAAATAGGTCTTACCTCTCAAAAAGACTACTACGTCCTGTCGTTCAGGAGCGCCGTCACGGTAGCGAAACGTGTCCACAATAACATGGTCTCCTTTCTCGATCGTCTTCTCCATCGAAGTTGAGGGAATGCCAAAACTTCGGAAACCTGAACTCCGCGTTACTACCGCTCCGATTAGGCTTGACGCCAGGAAAGTCATCGGGAGTATCCCGACTAGCCACCACTTTGAGGGCTGACCGGATGATGATGGCCTGGTGAATGCAGATCCTGAAGCGTAAAGATAGAGAGCGACCCATGCGAAGAAAAGAAGCAGAAAGCCCGAATAGAAGCGGAGAATCCGAAGAGGCCAGAAACACACGAGAAGCACTGCAAATACAATCAGTAAGACCGTACCCTTACGATGTTTGCCTGATATTAACTGTCCGGCGCCCGGGACGATGGAGGAAAGTAACGTGGCCCCCAATCGACCAGGTTTTTTTGCTGCAGAAGCTACTCGGGCCTGGTCTTCAGTTGGTGTCGGGTCCCCGATCAAAAAATCCTGCGCGTTAGAATCGAAATCGGTCACGGGCGCTGTTATATCCCAGAAGCAGCAAGAAGTCGATTGCCGGAAGTCCCGCCCTGTCTCTCCAAAGAGCGGAGAGACAAGGGTCGGCGTCCTGGTGACGTGGCCCCAACGAGTTGATAAACTTTTTCAAATGTTCAAGGGTCTTTTGTGGACTAGCCTTCTGCTTGGATGTGGCATTTGGCTTGCCGCACAGGAAACTCCGCATCCGCCAGCTTCGGAAATTCCGCCCGCAGCAACAAACCACGAACCTGCGGAAGTTTCTGTTCAGCAAGATATCGAATACGGAGTTCAAGGTGGCGAAAAGCTGCTGCTTGATCTCTATCAGCCAGCTGGACCTGCTTCCAAGCCCCGACCCGGCGTTGTGCTGATCCACGGCGGCGGATGGGTCAACTTCGATAAAACGACAATGCGAGGCACGGCAAATTTCCTGGCGCGCTCGGGATTTGTAGCAATCTCGGTGAACTATCGTCTGCTGCAGGGGACCGACAACCGCTGGCCGACGCAGTTGGATGACGTGCAAAGAGCGGTTCGTTGGATGCGGGCCAACTCCGCGAAGTACAACATTGATGCCGTCCACATCGGGGCTTTCGGGCATTCAGCGGGAGCGCACCTCGCTGCGCTGTTGGGAATGGAGGATACTCGCGACAATTCCGATGCCGCACTGGCCAAATATTCCAGCAAAGTTCAGGCGGTGGTCGATGTAAGCGGACCCACCGATTTCATTCCCCAGCACGAAGCGGACGGAGATGCCTCGCTGGTGAACCTGTTTGGCGGAGGTTATACAAAAATCCCCAATGTCTGGCGGGACGCGTCGCCTGTTTTCCACGTTGACAAATCGAACGCGCCGTTCCTCATCGTACATGGCAAGAAAGACTCGCAAGTGCCAATTGCGCAGGCACAGGGGCTTTATCGAAAACTTCAGCAGGCAGGCGTTCCTGTGAGCTTCGTCACGGTGGACGACGCTCACACATTTCGCACGAGAGAGGCAAATCTACGCCTGGCGACAGAGACCCTGACGTTTTTCAATCGATATCTGGTAGTCAAACCATGAGCGTGTTTGCTACTGCGATTGGCGAGTGGTGTGCGCCTGGGCCACTGGGAGTAAAGTCAAAATCGAGGCGATTGGTTGTTGTGGAATCTCACGGTTGTGCATCGCCGGACAGCAGTCCCTCGACCAATGCCTCCCACTCGGCTTCGAGCGTGGGCCGGTGAAAGCTTTTTCCGGCGCGGTCGTACCAATAGTTGGCGTTGGTGTCAGAGCCCTCTTTGTGGTGTAGATATGCATGGACGGCCATGCCGTCCTTGGTCTCGAGTTCGTCAACGAGAGAGTGGGCGCGAGCCCAATCTTCTTTAGCGTCCCACCACAGCGCTGCTAGTGGGGCTGACAAGGTCTTTGGCGGCGATGCTGCTGCAAGCGAGGTTTTGAAGTCTTTGAAATTCATTCTTCATCCTCCCATGCGACGATAGACGAAAATTCCCGCCGTGTCTCTCCAAAGGCCGGAGAGACGAGGCCGGGGCGCCCTCGTGACGTGGCCCCGGCCAGTTGGTAAACTTTTTCGCATGTTCAAAGGCTCTTTCCTGGCCGGCGTCCTGCTTTGCTGTGCCGTTTACTCTATTGCACAAGATCCACCCGCGGAGGTTTCTGTTCAGCAGGATGTTGTATACGGGGTGCAAGGCAGGGAAAAGTTGCTGCTTGATATCTATCTGTCAGCAGAACCAAGTACCAAGGCTCGACCTGCCGTGGTTCTAATTCACGGCGGCGCGTGGAGCAGCCTGGATAAAGGCACGATGCGAAATATGGCCGCTTTCCTCGCACGCTTTGGATTTGTAGCTGTCTCGGTAAACTACCGCCTGCTGCACGGAAGTGAAAACCTTTGGCCGGCACAGTTGGACGATGTACAGAGAGCGGTTCGCTGGCTGCGGGCCAACTCCGCGAAGTACAGAATTGATACGAGCCACATTGGAGCCTTTGGACATTCGGCGGGCGCGCAGCTCGCGTCGCTGCTGGGAATGGAGGATACGCGCGACAATTCCGATGCTGCGCTGGCGAAGTACTCCAGCCGCGTGCAGGCGGTCGTCGACGTGAGTGGGCCCGTCGATTTCCCCGCTTATCATTATGACAACAGAGATGGCGGGCTGGTGAACCTGTTGGGCGGAGAGTATGACAAAATCCCCCAGGTCTGGCGTGATGCTTCACCTGTTTCCCATGTCGCGAAATCGAATGCGCCGTTCCTTATCGTGCACGGCACGAGTGATGACGCGGTACCCATCGCGCAAGCGCAGGAGTTGCGCTCCAAACTTCAGAAGGCCGGAGTTCCTGTCAGCTTTATCAAGTTGGAAGGCGGGCACACCTTCGAGACCCCAGAAGCGCTCCTCCGCCTGGCGACAGAGACGCTGACGTTCTTCAATCAGTATCTCGTGGTCAATCCCTGACGCGATTGTTGAGGCGAGCGATCGAGCGGCGACAGGTCTTCATCCTCCCATGCGACGACCGGGGAAATCCCCGCCCTCTCTCTCCAAAGACCGGAGAGACGAGGACGGGGCACCCTCCTAGATGAAAAATCAGTTCGGGGAATCGTTGTGCATTTCGTCCAGCAATTTCGCCAGGAGGGCGGCACGATCGGGGCTGCCCAGTTCCCGCTGAAGTTCTTCGAGCGCGAGAGCAACGACATGATAATGATGAGCGCCCGCGTATCTTGGATCTGATGTAATGTCGAGCCATACTCTGTGCATCAGCTCGAGATCTTTAGGACGCATTCGCGGCGTGTGCGGGCCCAGCGGATACTCCCGGACTTTTCCGCCTGGTTCGTGAACTTCGATGATGAGGCGCGGTCTCGGTTCAGGCAGGCGCTCCCACGCGTCGCCGGTGAGTTTTGCCTGCTCGTCGGTGGTGAGTTTATTGGACAGTCCGCAGACGATCCGGCTTGAGCCTAAACGTTGAGCGGTGACGACGATGGCGTCGAAGACATCTCCTGCGGGAACGACCAGCAGCGAAACTGGGCGACCTTCTTTTTCTGCAACCGTTACGGCGGCCGTGAATAGCTCCTGCTCGTAGTGATCGAAGATTTCATTGGCTTCGTAAACCGTACGGGCGCTGAAGGAATGCTCTCGCTGGTAGAGGCGGGCGGTCATCACAACCAAATCCTGCTTGGTGGTGTCGGTGCGCCGTAAGACCTCTCGCAAGTAATAGAGGTTTCTGGGATCCCTTACCGCGACCAGAACGTTGCCTGGACGGACTCCCAACTCGTTACTGCCAAGTTCTTCGTTCCCGTAGACGCGGAACTGCGCCAGCCCCTCGGGCTTTCCTTTATTGGTTTTCGAGACGCGATGCTCAGAGTAGGTAAAGATTCCGAAGAAGACGCCGCTAAAGATAACTCCCGCAATCGTGGCTTGGGACTTGGTGCAGAGATTAACCAAGGCCGTCATAAAGAGAACTGTCGAAATGATAAAAAGTCCGATGGGGATTTCTTTGCCGAATAACGTGATGTTGCCCGGGACCCTCCATTCGCGATTCCCGGGATTTTTGTATCGCAGCACCACCACAGCCAGCGACATGAAGGCAAAGCTCCAGATCACACCGAATGCATAGAGGCCCGCGAGGATGAACACATTGCCGCGGGTCAGGATGATGGTGAGCACCTGCAGCATGACGATCAGGTTCACAATGCGATAGCTAGTGCCAAATCGGGGGTGGGGCTTCTGGAAGCCGGAAGTGAGAACGCCATCCTCGGCCATTCGGCTAAGCACGCCATTGGCGCCGACGATGGAAGTATTCTGCGCTCCCGCCAGGATTAGAACTCCAACCAATACGACAAATGCGCGGAACGACAGGCGGGCCCACGTGGGACCAGCCAGGAACATTGCGATGCCTCCGATAAGATTTCCAAAATATTCAGGCCTGATCTTGTCGGGAATAATCATCACCGCGAAAAACGAAACCAGCGAGGTGAACAGAAGGCTGTAAACGAAAATTATGGCGCCAGTCTTTTCCAGATTCTTGAGTTTGGGATGCTCAATTTCACGATTGACCTGAGCCAACGTCTCTTCGCCGCTCATTGCGAGGACGGAGTGCCCGAATCCGACGAAGCAAATGATCCACGTGAGGTGGCTGAGCCATGAACCGTAGAGCCATCCCATGGATTCTTTGGTCAGCGGCACTACGCCCGGATGCAGCGGGTTTGGTGGCATCTGAATTGGCGCTCTCAGGATCGTGATTGTGCACCAAATTATGAGGATGACGACCATGACGGTCGTGATGATCATGATTTGCAGAGCTTTGCCGCTGGATTCATGAATGCCCTGGATGTTTTTCCACCAAAAGTAGAGGGCGATAAGGATGGCGAAGGCCGCGGCAAATGTGTTCTCAGGAAAGTTCGGAACCGGATGATGCGAATAGCGGGCTATATCTTCGATGAAACCGGCGAGATATTGCCCTGCCGAAACCGCGCTGATGGGTCCGGTCAATACGTAGTCAAAGAGCAGGGCCGAAACGGATATCTTTGCCAAGGTTCCGCCCATTGCCTCTTTGACGACTCGGTAAACTCCGCCTCTGACGAACATGCTGCTGGACTCTATGTAGAGAGCCCGAACCGCATAACTGAACAACATGACCGCGAGAATGAACCAGGGGGCGCTTTTGCCAATGACCTTTTCGGCGTCACCGCCCGCGTAATAGGCGGAGGAGGCCAGATCGGCGAGCACAATAGCCGCGGCGCGCCAAAAAGAGATGAATGTCAGCATCACGGTAGTGGCGACAAACACCTTTACCGCTGGCCGCATGTTTTGGACTGGAGATGACAATTAGTTTTTAGGGGCCGAGAAGTACTTCGGTTAAAAATCTAACACAAAGGAAGGGATAACGCTGCCATTGCTGCTTGCGACTGGGCTTCTGAAGGGCGTCCGCCCCTACGCGTTCGGGGCCATGTAGGTTCGAGTGATTCGATCATGCCAGCACAGTTGATCTTCATCCAGAAAACACCACGCATATCCAAGGCCGAGGGACAGGCCGGAGAGAATGGATGCGAGGACACGCCAGCGTCGTGTTTTTCGTGGAACGTGACTGCCATCAAAATGGCTCAATCTAAGCTTCGCAATTTTCAATCCCGGGCTGGTTCCGCAATAAACGATTAACAGGTACTGATACGCGGCCCACAACATTCCGCCCACAACAACTACAATTCCGGCGGCGAGTCGAGTTGGAGGAACCATCGCGGTGATTCGCCAAAAAATGTAGGAAAAGGCCGTCAGTCCTACCAAAACGATGAAGCCGTCGATGATCGTAGCTGCCAGCCGTCTAGGCATTGTGGCTGATTGCAAAGGCATTTCGAAGCCAGGCCTTTTTTCGTCCGCTGGCTGCTCAACTCGCTCGAGTAAAATGCCGCCCAGCGCTGCTGGGAGTGGCGGGACTTCTGGACCTTCCAAGATTCGCGGCCGCTCAAAGACGGGTTCGGCTAGTTCTTCCACGCGGCTTGGCGGTGCGATGGACGAACGCGGAAACTCGATGAGTTTAGCTGGTGATAAGGGGATAGGCGCGATTTCGGGGGAGGGAAAATTGGGCGCTGTAGGGCTCAATACAATCGACGCGGACTTAATCTGGGAAGCGGAGCTTAGGCTGCCTTCTTTCGCGCTGGGCCAAGGCTGCTCTTCAAACTTGAGTTGCAGCGATGGATAGCGCGGGCCTCTGGGGCGTCGGCGGGCCTGATAATTGTTCAGGCGTTCGGTGACTTGCTGCCGCCATGAACTCTCATCAGAGGATGGCGAAGAGTCCGCAGCTTTCGAAACGATTGACCTGTTAGCCGCGCGACGGCTCTCGACCGGGATGTTTCTTTGACTGTCTCGACATTTCTGGGGGTCATCGGTCAACAGATCGACGCAGGCAATTTGTTCCTCCACCACAAAGCGAGGTGTTTCCGAGGATTTTTCCTGACTGGCGGCAAATGGATGTTGTCGCGCATCATAAACTTCAGGTTCGCTTCGCTCAGACCCAATGTGTTCGGAATCCAAAGAGTCAGCCCCAATCGCGCAGGCTGGCGCCGGTTCAGTTGTATTGTGGCCGAGTTCAAATCTGGATTTCATCTGTCTAGCTTGTCCAATCGATAACACATGGAAGCGTGGCATTTTGCCACTAAAGGCAACGCCGTGCTAAGGTCAGCGATATCCCAGCGCGTGGCCCTCTCTAGTCGAAAGCTCGTGCGTGTTAACGCGAAGTCCCGCTCTCGATTCCTTATCATGGGGGCGTTGGTTTGTCATCTGCTAGTCGCGCCTCCACTAGTTACCAGCCAGTTGCTTGCCCCGAACGCTGGTTCTCGCGTTTCCCAAAATTCATCAAGTGCTTCATCTGCACAGGCCGACCAGGACATCCGCTGGAGCGCTATCACCCAGGAATTAGATGGCGCGATCATCAAGCTGCATGGTGACGCTGAGATTCACTATGGCACTTTCGTCCTACGCGCGGACGAAATGACTTACAACCGGGATACCGGGGAGGCCACGGTGGATGGCCACGTCGTCCTTGACGGCGGTCCGAACGACGAACACATCACCGCCAGTTCTGGGACGTACAACGTCGAGTCCGAAGCCGGGCGCTTCGAAGGTGTGCGTGGAACGATCGGCATGCGCTTCAAGGGATCGCAACTGGTCCTGACGTCTCCGACGCCATTTCTCTTCACAGGCAAATCGGTGCGCAAAACCGGTCCTGACCACTATGTGGTTTACGACGGCAGCATTACTACTTGTGAGCTTCCGCGTCCGAAGTGGCAGTTTTTTGCGCAAAAAGTGGTCGTGGAAGTCGGCGGCAATGCCACAATTTACCGCAGTACTTTCCGCATCGAAGGGATTCCAGTTCTCTACTTTCCGTTCGCTACTCATCCCATCGAGAAGACTCCGAGGCGAAGCGGCTTTCTCGTTCCCAATATTGGACACTCTTCGAACAAAGGCTACATCATGGGCGAATCGGTCTTCTGGGCGATTAATCGCACCATGGACGCTACGGTTGGCACGGAATACTTCTCAACTCGAGGATGGGCTCCGCAGGGCAATTTTCGGGGCCGTCCGAGTGAAACGTCGTTTTTCGATGTCAATGTTTATAGCGTGCTGGACCGGGGCATCAATGGCGTCAATCAGGGCGGCACGGAAGCGCGCCTTACTGGGGAAGGTACGTTCAACCATAATTTTCGCGCAGTCGCGAATCTTGACTATTTGAGCTCTTATGTATTCCGCCTTGCCTTCAACGATATATTCAGCCAGGCTGTGAACTCAGAGGTAATATCA
>Ga0307479_10007252_pt1 | contig 10219 bp, 8 predicted proteins | sample atmos_gasesECM4C_FD_203743 | JGI IMG/M metagenome (GOLD analysis project Ga0307479, IMG submission 203743) | Hardwood forest soil microbial communities from Morgan-Monroe State Forest, Indiana, United States - atmos_gasesECM4C_515 | ecosystem: Environmental > Terrestrial > Soil > Temperate...
GCGCATCGCGCAAGTGGAATTCTAGCTTCGGCCCGTAGAACGCACCCTCACCGGGGTTGTAGGTATAGGGCAGGCCCGCCAACTCGACCGCCGCCTTCAAATCGTGCTCGGCGCGGTCCCAGACCGCATCGCTGCCGACGCGCTGCGGCGGCCGGTCGGCGAATTTGATCTCGACGTCGTCGAAGCCGAAGTCGCGGTATACCGAGAGCAACAACTGGCAGATGACGATCGACTCGCTGGTGACCTGGTCCTCGGTGCAGAAGATGTGCGCGTCGTCCTGTGTGAAGCCGCGCACCCGCATGATGCCGTGCAATGCCCCGGACGGCTCGTTGCGGTGACAGCTGCCGAATTCCGCTAGACGAAGCGGCAATTCACGATAGCTTCGCAGCCGGTTGCGGAAGATCAACACATGCCCCGGACAGTTCATCGGCTTCAACGCCAGCACCTTCTCGTCCCGACTCTCGGCGATGAACATGTTCTCGCGGAAATTCTCCCAGTGCCCAGAGGCTTCCCACAAGCTTCGGTCGAGCAATAGCGGGGCTTTGACTTCCTGATAACCAGAGGCGTCGAGCCGCTTGCGCAGATAGTTCTCTATGGTGCGAAAGAGCGTCCACCCCTTGGGGTGCCAGAAGACACTGCCGACCGCCTGCTCCTGGAGGTGAAACAACTCGAGCTCGCGCCCGAGCCGACGATGGTCGCGCCGCTCGGCTTCTTCGAGCCGGAAGAGGTATTGATCGAGCTCCTTCTGGTTGGCCCATGCCGTGCCGTAGATGCGCTGCAACTGGGGGTTGCGGGAGTCGCCCCGCCAATAAGCGCCGGCCACGTTCATCAGCTTGAAGGCGTGGCCGAGATATCCGGTCGAGGGCAGGTGCGGGCCGCGACACAGATCGACGAAGCCACCCTGGCGATAGACGCTGACTTCCTCGGCCTTGGGAATATCGCGGATATGCTCGGCCTTGTACCGCTCGCCGATCTTGCGGAAATAGCCGATTGCCTTGCGGCGGCTCCAGACCTCGCGGCTGATCTTCTCGTCGCGACTCACGATTTCGCGCATCCGCGCCTCGATCTTCGTCAGATCGTCGGGCGTGAACGCCTCGTCGCGGGCGAAATCGTAATAAAAGCCGGTTTCGGTCGCCGGCCCAAAGGTGACCTGGGTGCCGGGATAAAGCTCCTTGACTGCCTCGGCCATGACGTGGGCCGCATCATGGCGCAGGATCTCCAGCCCCTCAGGCGTGTCGCGGGTGATGACCGCGACCGCGGCGTCGCGATCGATGACCGCCGCAAGATCGCGCGGCTTCCCATCGACCCGGATCGCGATCGCTGCCTTGGCGAGCCCCGGCCCGATCGCAGCCGCAATTTCGCCGCCGGTAACCGGGTCGGCAAATTCGAGGCGCCTGCCGTCCGGCAGGGTCACTGTGACCGGGTCTGGGTCTGGGTCCGGCGCGAGGGCCTGCCCAGGCGAAACCGGGGCGTACGGGTTGTCGTCAGGTTGCTCGATCATCGCGCCGTGTTCTCCGTCGTTATCGGCCGCTCCGACGGGGCGAACTGGTCGCGAAAAACCCCGTCCGTTGGCCGGCGGGGTCATTCGGGTTGAGCCTTTGCCGCTGATTCAGCGCGTACGACCTCCCGGCGCCCCGCCATGGCGGGTGCTGGTAGTCGTCGCGACGAGGATCCGGCCGCTTCCGCTCATAGCCCGAATATCGCGAGCGACCCCCTCCGCGTCAAGCTACGTCCCTAGGACCTCACGCCACGACCGCAGCCGGGTTCGCCTGCCGCAACGCGTTCTCCTCCGGAAAGAGCAGCTCTTCATAAACTTCGATCGTGCGGGCACACATCGCCTGGCGGGTGTATCGGCTGGCGACGTGCGCGATGGTACGTCGGGCAAAACGCGACCGCTCGCTCTCGCCGAGCGACAGCGCATTGTCGATCGCCTCGGCAAGAGCGGTCGGATCGCGCGGCGGCACGAGCCAGCCGGTGATGCCCGGCTCGATCGTCTCGCGCGAGCCGCCGTGAGCAGTGGCGACGACCGGCCGCCCCATCGCCTGCGCCTCGATGATGACCCGGCCAAACCCCTCGGGATTGTTCGAAGCGGAAACGACGACATCGGCCAGCATGTACGCGGCCGGCATGTCATGGCACTCCTCGACGATGCGAAAGAGCCCGGTCAGCCAGCCCTGCTCGATCGACGCCTCGAGCTCGCGACGAAACCCGCGACGCTGCTCGGGGCCGACGAGGACACAACAGATATCGCGCCGGCCAAGCGCGGTGATCGCGGCGATAAACTCGAGCCCGCCCTTCCAGCGCGTCAGGCGGGCGGGAAGCATCACGATCGGCGCGCCGTCGGGCAGCCGCCAGCGGCGCGCAAGGCCGGCGATCCTCTCCGCCCCGACTCGGCTCGGATCGAAGATGTCGAGGTCGACGCCGCGGGGTATCGTACGCAACCGATCCGGGCCGATCCCATAGACCCGTGCTGCGTGATCGGCGACGAACTGCGAAATCGCGATGACCCGCTCGCCGCGCGCCATTACCGAATTATACCAGCGCTTGAGCGCGACACCGTCGCCGTAGGCGTTGTGAAAGGTCGTGACAAAGTGCCGCCCGGTGGCGCTTGCGGCTGACCAGGCGCTCCACGCCGGGGCGCGGCTTCTGGCATGGACGATGTCGATGCCCAGTCGCCGAATCAGCCGCGCCAGGGTGGTGGCATTGCGGCGCATCCGCAGCGGGTTTTTCGACGCGAGCGGCAGGGTCAGGTGGGCAGCGCCTGCCCGGACAATATCGCGTTCCAATGGGCCGCCGCCGGAAGCGACGTACGAGGTCCACCCCGCGTCGACCAGAGCTTCCGCGAGCTCTACGGTGCCGCGCTCGGCTCCGCCGGAGACGAGGCGCGGGACAATCTGCAATACAGCTGGGGGGCGACCTTTTGGTGGAGCGGGCCCGGTGTTATCGTCGACGCCCATTCCGTTTGCCGCAAAATCTCCAATGAGTTCCTCGGCCATTCTACCACGTCACGATGGAGCAACAATCGCTTACCACCGGCTCGCCGGTCGCGGCCCGGGCGTCGTATTTCTCGGCGGCTTCCGCTCCGACATGACCGGGACCAAGGCCTCGTTTCTCGAGCAATATTGCCGCCGGCGCGGGCTTGCCTATGTGCGCTTCGACTACTTCGGACACGGCGCCTCGAGCGGCGACGTTGCCCTGGGGACGATCGGCCGTTGGGCAGAAGACGCCGTCGCGGTTCTCGATGCGGTGACCGAGGGTCGACAGATCCTGATCGGCTCGAGCATGGGCGGATGGATCATGCTGCTTGCCGCACTCGCGCGCACCGAGCGGATCCACGCGCTCGTCGGGATCGCTGCGGCGCCGGACTTCACCGAAAATCTCTGGTTACGCCTTGATGCCGCGCAGCGGCGGGCATGTTGCAAAACCGGCGCGGTCACTCTGCCATCTAAATACGACGCGGTTGGCTATACCTATCGGCTCGGCCTGTTCGAAGACGGCCGGCGCCATCTCGTAACGCGCGTCGAGATCCCGCTGCTATGCCCGGTGCGGTTGCTGCACGGGATGCTCGACGACGCCGTGCCCTGGCAGACGAGCCTTCGCCTCGCCGAGCACCTCCAGAGCCGGGACGTCGCGGTCACCCTCGTCAAGGAAGGGGATCATCGGCTGTCGAGCGGCGCGGATCTCGCTCGCCTGGCCGCGACGCTCGATGAGCTCCTCGGCCGGTGACTGCGCCGCACTTCGAGATCAACCGGGCCGGTCGAACGCGGCCAGGAAGCGCGCGAGAAACGTCTCCATGCCCGGGTGCGGCGGTGTCTGGGTCGGAAAGAAGCCGGAGACGTAACCCTCGGCGAGGAACGGCGCGACCAGCTCGGGATCCCGCGACAGCACATGGATCGGGACGGTCCAGGGCGGCCGGGGTTCACCGCCGACGAGTGCCGGGGGCTGGTGATCGCCGAGCAGGATCACCAGCCCGTCCCCGCCGATGCGGTGGGTGAGCCAGCCCGCGATCACGGCAAAATCATAGCGCAGGCTGTCGAGATAGTCGGGCGCGAGCCGGGTCCATTCGGGTTGACGCCAGACCTCCTCCAGCGCCGTCTTGGGAACGCTGGCAAAGGTACCGGAATCGTCCCAATCGGCCAGGTAGGGCGGCACCGGAGCGAACGGAATGTGGCTCGACACCAAAACCAGTTGGGTGAACACCGGTGGCGCGGCGCCGAGCGTCGAGCGTATCGTCGCGGCGCGATCGAGCGTGAACTGATCGGGGATCGCGAACCAGCCGAAGGATGGACCCTTATAATCGAGCTCGCGGGCGAAGATCTCCCGGTCGAAGCCCCAGGCCGCCGTCGCTCTTGCCGTTGGTGCTTTGATGCCGGGGGCGATATCGATGGTGCGCCATCCCGCTTCCTTGAAATAGGCGGGCAACAGCTTGCGGCCGGAATCGAGCAGCAACGCGTAGAGCACTGGGTCGTCGAGCCGGACCCCGCTTGCCAGGGTCGCATGGGCGAGCCACGAGCCGCCGCCAAAAGTCGGCGAAACCAGCCGGTTTGAGGCGATGGTGTATCCGGCGCGCCGCAGCGAGGTTTCGAATTGGCTGAACGACTCGCTGAGGCCGGCGCGAAACTCCGGCGTGTCGAAGACCGTAGTGCCGTAGGATTCGAGGTAGACCAGATAGACGTCACGCCGTTTGAGCCCGGCGAGATCGCTCGGCGGCGGCGCCCGGGCGGCGAGCGCTTCGGCATAGGGTCCGCTGCTCCCGCCCGGCGCGGGCCAGGCTCGCACCAACGCGACTGACTGACGAATGATATCGAGCCCGAGCCCGGTCGCGAGCGGCCGCTCTTCGGCCGGCATGAAAGCCGCCACGTCCAGCACCGCGCCGAGCAGAACAGCAAACCCGAGCGCGATACGCCGGTCGGCCAAGACCGGGAGCACTTGGCGCCAAATCCACGCGGTTCCGGCAATCAGCAGAAAGATCGCGCCGGCAAAAACGGCAATTGCACCTGCCATCCGCCAGGACCCGGCTGCCTCGCCGGCGAGCCCGAAGAGCGAGGGGAGATGCGCCAGATCCCAATAAAGGTTCAGGTCGCGGCCGAGCAAGGTCGGAGTGGCGGCATCGACCAGGTTGAAAAGCGCCATTGCGACGACGAGCACAGCGAGGATGCGGGCTGTGGAACGCGCCGCCACCATTTGCGGGCGCGCCACCGCCGCGACTGCGACGACAAAGAGCAAGAAGGCGAGCTCCGCCGCGGGGCGCCGCTCGACGGTCAGACCATGCGAAAGGGGATCTCGCGCCGGTAGAAACATCAGGGCGAGCAGCAAAACCCCGAGCACCGCCCCCAGAAGGCGATCGGTCGGTCGGCGAAATCGCCGGAGCTGTCGTCCGACTGGCGTCACGGCAAGGCTCGGGTTATGTGATTGCGCGCGTGACGGGAAATGCAATTTCTGGGGATAGGGCGAGCATGCGAAGTTTCGAAGGCACCGACACCTACGTCGCGACACAGGATCTTCAGGTCGCGGTCAACGCCGCGATCGCGCTCGAGCGTCCGCTGCTCGTCAAGGGTGAGCCCGGGACCGGCAAGACGATCCTTGCCCACGAGGTCGCTCGCGGCGTCGCCAAAGACCTGATCACCTGGCACATCAAATCGACGACAAAGGCGCAACAAGGCCTCTACGAATATGATGCGGTGTCTCGCCTGCGCGACGGCCAGCTCGGCGACGAGCGGGTACACGATATCGCCAACTACATCGTGCCGGGAAAACTCTGGGAAGCGTTCGAAGCGCCGGAAGCGCCGGTCCTGCTGATCGACGAGATCGACAAGGCCGATATCGAGTTCCCGAACGATCTCTTGCTCGAGCTCGATCGTATGGAGTTCTACGTCTATGAGACGCGCCGCACGATCCAGGCCCGGCATCGCCCGATCGTCATCATCACCTCCAACAACGAGAAGGAGCTGCCGGACGCCTTCCTGCGCCGCTGTTTTTTCCATTACATCCGATTTCCTGACCGTGAGACGATGCAGCGGATCATCGACGTACATTTTCCCGATTTGAAGCATGAGCTGGTGCACGAGGCGCTGACGATTTTTTATGATATCCGCCAGGCTCCGGGATTGAAGAAAAAACCCTCGACATCAGAGCTGCTCGACTGGATCAAGTTGTTGCTGGTTGAGGATATCTCCCCGGAGGTGCTGAGAATCCGGGATCCGGCGAAACTGATCCCGCCGTTGCACGGTGCCTTGCTAAAGAATGAAGAGGACGTGCATCTGTTCGAACGCCTGGCGTTCCTGCACCGGCGCGAGCGCGCCGGCTCATAGCCATGTTTTTCTCGTTCTTTGCCGAGCTGCGCGAAGCCAAGGTGCCGGTTTCGCTGCGCGAGTACCTGACCTTGATGGAGGCGATGCAAAAACGTGTCGCCGCCTTTAACATCGAGGATTTCTACTTCCTGGCACGCACAACGCTGGTCAAGGACGAGCGGCATCTCGACCGGTTCGACCGCGTCTTCGGCCACTGCTTCAACGGGATCGAAGCTCCGGTGGATCCGCAAACGGCGATCCCGGATCAGTGGCTGCGCAAACTCGCGGAACGGTTTTTGACGGAGGAGGAAAAACAGCAGATCGAAGCGCTCGGCGGTTGGGAAACGCTGATCGAGACATTACGCCGGCGTCTCGCCGAGCAACAGTCGCGCCACCAGGGCGGCAGCAAGTGGATCGGCACTGCCGGCACCTCGCCCTTCGGCGCCCATGGGTACAACCCCGAGGGCGTGCGCATCGGGCAACAGGAGGGGCGCAACCGCAGTGCGGTCAAGGTCTGGGACCGCCGCGAGTTTCGCAATCTCGACGACACCGTCGAGCTCGGCACCCGCAACATCAAGCTGGCGTTGCGCCGGCTGAGGCAGTTCGCGCGCGAGGGTGCGGCCGAAGAGCTCGATCTCGGCGGCACCGTGCAGTCTACCGCGCACAACGCCGGCTGGCTCGATCTCAAGCTCGTGCCCGAGCGGCACAACGCCGTGAAGCTGTTGCTGTTTCTCGATGTCGGCGGGTCGATGGAGGACCACATCCGCGTTTGCGAGGAGCTGTTTTCGGCCGCGCGCTCGGAGTTCAAGCACCTAATCCACTTCTACTTCCACAACTGCATCTATGATTCGGTCTGGCGCGATTCGCGACGGCGCCATGTCGAGCAGGTGCCGGTCATGGAGCTCATCCGCACTTACGATAGGAGCTACCGAATCGCTCTCGTCGGCGACGCGAGCATGAGCCCCTATGAGATCGAAAAGGAGGGCGGCAGCGTCGAGCGTTGGAACGACGAGCCGGGTGAGGTCTGGCTGCGCCGCCTGTTCGAGGTCTATCCGAGGGCAGTGTGGCTCAATCCGGTGCCGGAGAAATACTGGACCGGCACGACCAGCATCGGGATGATCCGCCGCATCGCCGAGAACCGCATGTTTCCGCTGACCCTCGACGGCCTCGACCGCGCAATGCGCCGCCTCAAGCGCCGCGGTTGACGCTGTCCGGGCTGGGCTTGCGACCCGGCAACCAGGCTGCTTTGGCCTTCTCCTCTTTTGGCTCCTTTGGCCGTACATAGGCGATCGCCGCGTGCTCGGCGCAGTAGGGCTTGCCGGGCAGCGGTCGGGCGCCGCAGAAGTGGAAATCCGCGTCGTCCGGATGGCCGTGGGGCCACAAGCAGCTTGGCCCGTTGAATTCGAAGAAGTTGCGCTGCGGCGGAGCGATCGCCGTACCACCGCGCGGCGCCAGCGCGATGCGGTGCAGCTTGCCGATGACGGCATTCTTCGTGAGGCCCAATCGGCGGCCAATTTCGGCGGTGGGCAGCCCCTCCTCAAACAGCTGCGTCAGTCGCTCTACGCGCTCCGGCGTCCAGGTGATGAGATCCATGATTTCCCCCGTATCCTGTGGACCCCCCAGTCCACATCCACAACATCCGGTACCACACTTGTGGCCGGATGCCAACCAATATCTATATCTTGATGTTTTCCTCCGTCAGGAATCGCGTCGGAAGCTCAGCACCTTCGAGAAATACGCCGGAACGCGTTGGTCCGGGGTAAAGCCCGAACTCCACAGGCGGTCGAGATCCTCGCGCAGGTAGCTGGCGTAGTAGGGTTCGTGAAAGGCGACCGGGAAATAGTCGAGCATCGCGTCGTAATCGGGCTCGTCGCCAGGCTGTAGCGAATCGACAAACACCAGCACGCCTCCCGGTTTGAGCACGCGGCGGATTTCTCCGACGACGGAGCGGCGCACGCCGGGGGGCAGCTCGTGGAACAAATATATGCAGGTAATCGCGTCGAATTGCCCGTCGGCAAAGGGCATCGCCTCCGCGGCGCCGACGACAAGCCGCGCGCGCGACCAGGGTCGCAGATCGTCTCGGGCAACGGCGAGGTAATGCGCCGAGAGGTCGAGCCCGGTCACGTCGAGGCGCGGGTAATTCGCTTTGACCTCGCGCAGAAAGCGCCCGGTGCCGCAGCCGACGTCGAGCAGCCGCGCCGCGGAGCGCGTCGCGAGAGCGGTTTTGAGCGGGACGAGCGCCTGACGCCGCATGGCGGCGGCGGCACCGCCGAACAGCACCTCGACCTGATGGTCGTAGCGTTTGGCGGAAGCGCCGCTTAAATAGCCGTCGCTCTGAAAGTGGAACTTCTGCAGGTAATAACTTGGGTAAGTGCCGGGCGGCACTTCGCTCAGAATTCGCTCCTCGCGTGCGCCGTGCCGCCGTCGCTCGACGGCGCTCAAGTCGGTAAAAAAATCGATAGCCCGACGCACCGCCTCCAAGGGGCTGCCGAGGCCATCCTTCGGGCGGGCGTAATACCCGGCTTCGATGTTGCGCCAATCTTGCTCGATCAGGGTCCAGAGATCGGCGAGGATGCGCCGCTTGTCGGGCATTGGGCGCCCGCGCAACGGCTCCGGCAACGGAACCGGGCGGCTGACCCGCGCGGCCAAGAGCTTTTGCCCAAAGAACCAGGAGACCCGTGCGGCTTGCGCGGCGTTGAACGCGAGCTTCTCAAGGGCAGATTGCATCGCGACACGGATTTACTGCGCGAGCGCGGGTTTGCAAGAGGCCCGCCGTCGATCTGTCGATCTTGCCCCGCCTTGGGGTGCTGCATATTATCGGCGCTCGGCGAACGAGATCCGCGATGTCGGACGATAACCACCTGCGCGGCCCATCGGTTCGAGGTGTTCCCGAAGGCGATAACCGGGAGCGCATGATCTGCGCCGAATGCGGCTACATCCTCTACGACAACCCAAAAATCGTTGTCGGCTCGGTCACCCGGTGGGGTGAGCGCATCTTGTTGGTCCGCCGTTCGATCAACCCACGCCACGGCTATTGGACCCTGCCCGCCGGCTACCTCGAGCTCAACGAGTCGGCGAGCGCCGGAGCCGAGCGCGAGGCGTGGGAGGAGGCGCGGGCTCGGATCGAGATCGAAGGATTGCTGGCGATTTACGACATCCCGCGGATCAGCCAGGTGCAGCTGATTTATCGTGCGCGCCTATTGGACGAGGCCATCGAGCCAGGACCGGAGAGCCTCGAGGTTAGGCTCTTCGACTGGGCTGAGATCCCGTGGGGCGAACTCGCTTTCCCGTCGATACGTTGGGCGCTCCAGCACGACCGCGAGGCGCGGGCAACACGCGATTTCACCGCCCGCATCAACCCGCCGGGCACTTGACGGCCGCCTACGGTTCGAGCCCGACCAAGGCGCGGGCATAGGCCCGCGCCTCGAACGGGCGCAGATCGCTGGTTGTTTCGCCGATTCCGATGGCGTGGATCGGGATGCCATATTTTTCGGCCAGCGATACGAGCACGCCGCCGCGTGCAGTACCGTCGAGCTTGGTCATCACGATCCCGGTGACGCCGACCATCTCGCGGAAGATTTCGGCCTGAGCGTGGGCGTTCTGGCCCGTCGTCGCATCGAGCACGAGAAGCACAGAATGCGGGGCCTGCGGGTCGACCTTTTTGAGGACGCGGACGATCTTCTGCAACTCGGCCATCAGATTGGCCTTGTTGTGCAGCCGCCCGGCCGTGTCGATCAGCAATATGTCGCAACTTTGGGCGCGCGCCTCGATCATCGCGTCATAGGCAAGGCCGGCGGCATCCGCACCTTCCGGCCGCGTCACTACAGGGCAGCCGGTTCGCTCGCCCCAAATCTGCAGCTGCTCGACCGCCGCCGCTCGGAACGTGTCGCCGGCCGCGAACATGACCTTATGCCCGTCGTCTCGGTACT
>Ga0307479_10007253_pt1 | contig 10218 bp, 6 predicted proteins | sample atmos_gasesECM4C_FD_203743 | JGI IMG/M metagenome (GOLD analysis project Ga0307479, IMG submission 203743) | Hardwood forest soil microbial communities from Morgan-Monroe State Forest, Indiana, United States - atmos_gasesECM4C_515 | ecosystem: Environmental > Terrestrial > Soil > Temperate...
CGAATGGCTTCAGAACGTAGTCCACGGCGTTCACGTCGAACGCTTGCACCGCGTAATGATCGAACGCCGTGGCGAAGACCACGTGCGGCACCTTCATTTTGCGCTCGACAAGTTTTCGGAGCACTCCGAAGCCATCCAGGCCAGGCATCTGCACGTCGAGAAATACCAGATCGGGGGCGTGCTCCTTGATGAGCGTCATGGCCTCAACGCCGTTCTTGCCCTGGCCGATCACATTGATTTCGGGGAAGCCTTTGAGCAGGAACGCGAGTTCGTCGCGAGCGGGTTTCTCGTCGTCGATGATGATGGTGTTGATGGACATGGTTTTGTCTATTGAGTATAGGGACGCCGGCTGTCGCAGGCAATGAATGTACGGTGCGACGCGGCGCCTGGGCGACGCCATCGCCACACCCATTTTGGCGAAGGGCTGGCGGCGCCTGATAAGATACCCGCGGGAGAAACTCCGCGACTCATGCCGCCAAAGAAATCGAGCAAGCCCGCAACACCGAGGACGCGTAAGGCCATCGGCAAAATTCTGCGCAGCAAGGTCGTGTACAAAGGCTCGATCTTCGGCGTGCGCCGCGATGAGGTCCTCGAACCCACCGGCGTGCGCACCACGCGCGAAGTCATTACACATCCGGGATCTGTTGTGGTTATGCCGGTGCTGCCCGACGGGCGCATCATCCTGATCCGGCAATACCGCCACGCCGCTCGGCAATTTCTTTGGGAGCTGGTCGCCGGTCGCATGGATCCTGGCGAAAGTGTGCGGCAAGCCGCGGTTCGCGAGTTGATTGAGGAAACCGGCTATCGCGCAAAGCGTTTGCGGCTTTTTCTCGATCTGTTCCCTACCCCGGGATTTCTTGAGGAGCGGATGTACATTTTGCTGGCTGAAGGATTGAAGTTGGGCGAGGCCGAACCGGAAGAGGACGAGAAGATCGTTGTGCGGGTGTTCACGCGGGCTGAACTCGAGAAAATGATTCAGCGGGGAGTGCTGCGCGATGCCAAATCGATTGCGGGCCTCTTGTACTATTTTCGGTTTTTGGCGTAGCTCGATTGCTTGGAGGGACACGCTGAAGCGCGGCCCTACATTTTAGATTCTCGGCTTGGCTTGCTCGTTTTGCTCGGGAACCCGGGAATTAACGCAGAGCGATGCGGAGACGCACAGTACTCAGAGACGAAATGGCCCCCGTTCCTGCTGCAGTTCAATCCGAAGGCGTTGCGGCAGGTGAGGTTTCGTTACCGGGTGCAGCGAACGCCGAGCGCTTGTTGCGATTTCTACTCGCGCTCACAATTTTCCTGGGCGCGTTCCTACTCTTCTTGATTGAGCCGCTGTTCGCCAAATTGATACTTCCTCGCTTCGGAGGCTCGGCAGCGGTCTGGGCCACCTGCCTCGTATTCTTCCAATCGGCGCTGCTGCTCGGCTATTGGTATGCCGACGTCACCACCCGCCGCCTGCCGTTGCGGCGGCAGTCTGTCCTGCACATTGCGCTGCTGGTGGTGAGTTTTTGTTCTTTGCCGGTCGCACCGCGCGCCATCTTTCACGCGCGGGACGCGAGCTATCCCGCCGCGCAGGTTCTCATCGTGACGACCGCTTCGATCGGCCTGCCGTTTGTCCTGCTCAGCGCTACCAGCCCGCTGGTGCAATCGTGGCACGCTCGTACGCTGCGCGGCTCGCAGCCGTATCCCTTGTTCGCGCTGTCGAATTTAGCCTCGTTGCTGGCACTCCTCAGCTTTCCTTTCCTTATCGAGCCGCGCATTTCTTCGCACGGGCAAGGGCGTTTGTGGTCCGCCCTTTTCGTTGGTTTCGTGGGGGTATGTGCGCTCACCGCATGGCTGGCGAGCCGCAGCGCGCCCGCCGTCACCACCGCTATCACCGAGCGGGCGCCAACCACGGCCGCGCCGACGTTTCGCGAAAAACTGTTGTGGGTAAGCCTCGCGGCCTGCGGCTCGATGCTCCTGCTCTCCATCACCAATCACGTCATGGAGAACGTCGCGCCCGTGCCGCTGCTATGGGTTCTGCCGCTCGCGCTCTACCTGCTCACCTTCACGCTGGCCTTCTATCGCCGAAATCTTTACTCGCGTTGGCTCATGGTGCGGCTGCTGGCGGTCACGCTCGGCAGCCTGGGCTATGCCATTTATGATCCCTCGTTCACCGAATCGCTTCAGGTCAGCGTGCCGCTTTTCTGCGCTGGCCTATTCCTATGCTGCCTGTTCTGCCACGGCGAACTCGCCAAGCGCCGCCCCGCTCCCGGCCATCTCACTTCGTTCTACCTGGTGATTTCGCTGGGCGGAGCGCTTGGCGCGATCCTCGTCGGCATCCTGGCGCCGTATCTGTTTGCCGCCATTTACGAATTCCCACTGACGCTGTGCCTGACCGCGCTGCTCGCCGTTTTCGCGCTGTGGCCGGACGGATGGCTGACACGCGCCTTTTGGGCCGCGGCAGCGATCGGCATGGCCGCGGTGCTCGCGTACAACACGCATGCATACAAGAGAGATTCCATCTTGACCGTTCGCAATTTTTACGGCGGTCTGCGTGTGCAGCAGCACCGCGACTGGCTCAAACAGCCCTACCGCACGCTGTATCACGGTAGGATCGAACATGGCGCACAGTTCCTGAATCCGCCAAAGAATCTTGTGGCCACTACGTACTACGGCGCAGACTCCGGCGTCGCAAAGGCCCTGGACTATTTCAGCGGAGCTCCGAAACGTGTCGGCGTGATCGGACTCGGCGTGGGAACGCTGGCCGCGTATGGGCAGGCGAGCGACTATTTCAGGTTTTACGAAATCAATCCGCTGGTGGCCTCGATTGCGCGGAACTGGTTCAGCTATCTCGGCGACACGCCCGCCAAAGTTGATATCGCGATGGGTGACGCCCGCTTATCCCTAGCCGCGGAGCCCGCTACGCAGTTCGACGTGCTCGCGGTCGATGCCTTTTCCGGAGACGCGATCCCCGTGCACCTCCTGACCCAGGAAGCCTTCGCTGTATACCTGGGTCATCTCAAGCCGGGCGGAATTCTGGCCATCCACACGTCCAACACCTACTTGAATCTGAATCCCGTAGTGCAATTGCTGGCCGACAACGCGGGGTACCCGGCGCGCCTGATCACCAACAGCGACGATCTCCGCAAGCTCATCGACGCCTCGGACTGGGTGCTGGTCACGCGCAACGATCGTTTTTTGAGTGAACTGGATGCCACCACGCTCCAGGAGCCCATCGAGGTGCCGCCCAGGCTTCGTCTCTGGACCGACGACTACAACAATCTTTTCGAAATCGTGCGGCCCGTGCGGTTCCATAAAGCCGATTCCAACTGATCGCGGTTCGGGGCGCGTTAAAGTTTTGCAACTTGCAAGCAACCGCCGTAAGAAAGGAATGCTAAAAGAAACAATAAAATAGGGTTACCTTTGGTAAATTGGCCGCGACGTTACGCAGAGTGCGCAAATCGGGTGTACCTCAGAATACCCAGTATTAAATCGATTTAGAGCGATCGCAAATTCATTGCTTGGTTTAACAACCGCGTCGCATGTTCTATTGACTGTGTTTTCCATTCTGCTACACTCCGCGCAAATTATTTTGCGCTGGCCGCACGGGTGTCCTCGCCTCGCGGCCGTGATCGGTAAATCTCAGCCTAGTGTTTAGGGAGGGCAATCGCGGTGCAAGGAACGGTTAAGTGGTTCAATAATTCAAAAGGCTACGGTTTCATCGGGCGCGAGGATGGCCCGGATGTCTTCGTCCACTATTCCGCAATCACCGGTGACGGCTACCGCACTTTGCAGGAAGGAGATTCGGTCGAATTTGAAATCGTCCAGGGACCGAAAGGCCCTCAAGCGGCAAACGTTCAGAAATCAAGCTAAGTGGCACCCGGCAATTATTTTGGCCGGCTGAGAGTCCCCCTCAGCCGGCCTTTTATTTTCCAAACCTGGTATTTTCCACAGCTGCTCGCCAAATGCCCGCCTTCCCTTATAATTCCGGCATGGACAACAAGACCCTGGCACGCATCCTCCGCGAAACCGCACAGCTCCTGGAAATCGATGGCGCCATCATCGGTCGCTACCGCAGCTATGAGAAAGCCGCCGAACTCATCGCCGGCATGCATGAGTCCATCGAGCAACTGGCCAAGGAGCCGGATAAGCTCGAGGAACTCCCGGGCATCGGCGAGCGCATGGCCGAGCACATCCAAGAAATCCTGGCCACCGGTGACTACGGTCTGCGGCAGAAGCTTTTGAAGAAGTTCCCGGTCACGCTGCTCGACATTCTCAACTTGCAGTCCCTTGGGCCCAAGAAAGTCGCGTTTCTTTGGTCGCACTTCCAAGCCGCCACCGTGGCCGACGTGGAGAAGCTTGCCCGCGAGGGAAAGCTCCGGGACCTTGCGGGTTTCGGCGAAAAGAGCGAGCAGAACGTCCTGAAAGCCGTGGAGACCCACCGGCGCTCCACCGGGAGGTTCCGCCTGGATACCGCGGAATCGGCCGCCGCGTCCATCGCGGCGCACATCGAGAAATACCCGAAGGCGGTGGCTTCGGTTACCCCCGCCGGCTCGCTGCGGCGCGGCCGCGAGACCGTCGGTGATCTCGATCTGCTGTTGACCCTGGCGGACGGTTACACCTCGCAAAAGCACATCGACGCGCTCGCAGAGCACATCCTGAAATATCCCCGCATCGATCAGGTTCTGGCGCACGGCGAGAATAAAGTGAGCTTCACCCTCGACAACGGCATGCAGGTTGACGTGCGTCTCCTCGACAAAGACAGCTTCGGAGCGGCGCTTCTCTATTTCACCGGCTCCAAGGAACACAACGTGGCTTTGCGCGGCCGCGCTAACGACATGGGTTACACCCTGAACGAGTACACCCTGGCCACGCTGAAAGGCGAACGCCGCGTTGCGGGACGCACCGAAGCGGAAATTTACGCCAAGCTGAAACTCGACTACGTCCCGCCGGAGCTTCGCGAGAACGCCGGCGAGATCGCAGCCGCCGAACAGCACAAACTCCCCAAGCTGATCGAACGCGCCGACATCAAGGGCGACCTGCAGATGCATTCGACGGCCAGCGACGGCAAGCACTCCGTGGAAGAGATGGCGGAAACCGCCCGGCAGCTCGGCCACGAATACATCGCCATGACCGACCACTCCAAGTCGGTCACCATTGCCAACGGACTGGACGAAAAGCGGGTAATCGCGCACCTGAAAAAGCTTCGCGCCATTGACACCAAAGGAATCGGCATCCGCGTGCTGGCGGGCTCCGAGGTCGATATTCTCAGAGACGGCACGCTGGACTATCCCGACGAGATCCTGGCGCAGATCGATGTGGTCGTGTGTTCGATCCACTCCTACATGCAGCTGGATCGCTCCGCGATGACCGACCGCATGCTCGCCTGCATCGAGAACCCCTATGCCCAGATCATCGGGCACCCGACCGGCCGCCGGCTGCTCTCCCGCGATTCTTTCGACTACGACATGGAGAAGGTTCTGGACGCGTGCGCGAAGCATGGCGTCGCGATGGAGTGCAACTCCTACCCGGAGCGCCTCGATCTGCGGGACGTTTACTTGCGGATGTGCAAGGAACGTGGAGTCAAAGTGGTCATCTCGACAGACTCCCACAACACCATGCACCTGCCCTACATACGGTACGGGGTAACCATGGCTCGGCGTGGATGGCTTGAGAAGGCCAACGTCATCAATACCCTCCCCGTGGATCAGTTCCTGGCCGCCCTGCGGCCCAAACCCGGTGCTGCAAACCGCAAGCCGCCGACAGCCAAGGCCCGCGCGAGTTAGCTCGAACGTCCTGCGCCAAAACGCGTCGGGCGGGGGGAGCGAGCCCCGCACCTACCATCGGGACGGGCCCGATCGAGCATCTTCGGTGGAACCTTTTTCTGGCACCTGACGTATCTTCTGCTATAGAAGCTGCAGCTATTGGAAGTGCGGCGGCGCGGCGCCGTCCCTACGCTTGGAAGATATCGTTGGCAATCCAGGCCCGCCGGAACAATAGCGCCCGATTTCGCCCACGGAGGGTATCGCGATGAATGGATTTCCCTGTTGGCCCAATGCCAAGCTCCCCCTGACACTTGGATTTGTAATGTTGGCGGCGGCGCTCGCGCCGCGCGCTAACGCTGAGGAATGGACGAAGTCTTACCCGGTCACCGGCCGCGCCCAGGTTCGCGTCGAGACCAATGACGGCGCCGTCCAGATCTACACTGGCGACTTCAAGCAGGTCGATTTCCGCGTCGTCTACGATGGCTACGAGATGAACAAGAATATTCATGTCGATTCGCGCCAGGATGGTGACAGCGTGCAGATCAATGCGCGGGTCAACGGGCACTGGGGGTTCTCCTGGGGGAGCAACCGCCGGGGTATCCGCATCGAGGTGCACATGCCGAAGGACGCTGACCTCCAGATTGACACCGGCGATGGCTCCGTGACGACGCAATCCGTGAACGGCAAAGTGAAAATTCATACGGGTGATGGCTCGGTGCGCTCGCAGGAAGTGAGCGGCGATGTGGACATCGACACCGGCGACGGCAGCATTACCGTCGACGGCGCGAAAGGCGACATCCGCCTGCGAACGGGTGACGGCCACATTGACGCGCGCAATCTCGACGGCAAGGTGGATGCGATGTCGGGTGACGGCCACATCAAGCTGGATGGGCGCCTGGATGCCTTGACGGTCAAGACCGGCGACGGCAGCATCGACGCGCGCCTGCAGCCTGGCTCCAAGCTGAACTCCAGTTGGAGCATCCGCACCGGCGACGGCAGCGTCGATATCGTGCTGCCCCCCGATCTGCAAGCAAACATCGATGCCAGCACCAACGATGGGCACATCAGCCTCGGCATTCCGGTCACGGTAGAGGGCACGTTCAGCAATTCGCAGATTCACGGCAAGATGAACGGCGGCGGGCAACCGCTCGTCATCCACACCGGCGACGGGTCTATCCGTCTCAGCAAGAGTTAAGTCTGTATTACCCTAATTCTCTGACGCGACCAAACCTGACTGGCAAGTTTGGGCGAACCGCGTCGCGCAAAGCCTAAAATGCCCCGCTTGCGCCTCAGCGGGTTCTCCTAGAATATGCAGTGCGCCTCTTCTTGGGCCACTTGCTGGAATGTGGTTCACACCGGGACTGGGCTACAACAGAAAATGTCTGTCGAGAATGCGTTGGTCAGGCTCCTAGCGGAGTTGGAACAAGATCGTTCGCTGGACGAACCGCGGCACTTGCGGCGACGTATCAAGGCCCTCGACGAGATTGATGCCTACCTCCCAGGTGGGCAACCCACCGAAACCGCTCTTCATCGCCGGGCGAGGGCCATTTGCGTTGAGTTGGAGTCCGTCAATTCCAAACTTTACCGGGCCATTCGTCGAGATATTCAGCGGGGCAAAGGCGCGGGTAGGCTGCTTGAGTGGATGCCCGATGCGCTTGCGGAAGGGTTTAAAGGGAACGGCGCAGCGAATCTCACAAATCGCAGAGGCTATGACTATCTGGACGAATTGATCAGCGGAGTCTTGCAGTTTGAAGAGCCGTCGGCTGAGGCCATTCAGTTAGAGTCCGAAATGGTGTCGTACCAGCCGACGCCTGCCCGCCATATCTTTGATCTCATCGGCCGAACCGCACTCACGGACCGGGACTCCCTGATCGATCTCGGCTCCGGGCCAGGTCACGTCACATTGACGGTTTCCATTTGCACCAGGGCTCGCTGCACGGGGATCGAACTTGAGCCGTCCTATGTCGATTGTGCCCGGAAGAGCGCTCGATCGCTAAACCTGAACAACGCGAGGTTTATCCACGGCGATGCCCGCACGGCGGACTTGTCCGGCGGCACCGTATTCTATTTGTATACGCCCTTTACCGGCGCCATCCTGCGAGGGGTGCTGAACTTGCTGCGGCAGCAAGCCCTCAAGCGAGAGATTCGAATCTGCACCTTTGGCCCGTGCACGCAGATCGTCGCCGAAGAGCAGTGGTTGAGCGAGATTGGACCGGTAGAAACAGACCGAATCGCACTATTCGGCTCTCGCGATTAGCCGCGTGTTTAAGTCTGGTGGTAACCCGCCATTTCCGGACCCTGGCGTTCTCGGTGGCCGAGCGGCCAGTTCCTGGTCTTAGCGGCTAAGACTCGCGTACCAATAACCCTTGTCGCTTAGGTACCAGTACTGTAAATTAGATCTCGCATCTGTCCTGATTTTTGTACAGGATTGTTTGTAGATTCCACGTAACTATATGAATCTTAACGGCCGTACTTTGGTCCCGCACATGCGGTTATGCATGACGAAGCGAGGGAGCTGGCATGATCATCTTTATCATTACATTCGCCATCGTGGCGCTATTTGCCCTGACTTTGACCGGATCCATCGCGACCGCCTCGCGTCGACGCTCCTGAGCCTATCTATAATCTAGCGTTGTTCTGCGTCTAGACCCGCTGTTATTCCTTAGAGAGAAGCGGCAACCCCTTCATTTTCTTTGTCCCCAGCCTCGATTCTTTCATGGTTCGTTGTGGTTCGCAGAACCATGATTTATTCGTAACGCAAAGCCACCAACGGGCTGACGCGCGTAGCCCGCCTCGCCGGCAGCCAACACGCAAGCAACGCCACCATCGCCAAAGCGGCAACAACAATGCCAAAGGTGGCGGGGTCGCTGGAGGTGACGCCGACCAGTAGACTCGCCAGCAAGCGTGTCCCAGCCAAAGCCGCCCCCAGCCCGATCAAGATCCCGCCACCAATCACAATGACGCTCTGCCCTAACACCATCGTTAGAATGTCTTGAGGCTTGGCGCCCAGGGCCATGCGGATCCCGATCTCATGGGTGCGCTGTACCGCCGCGTAGGAGACCACGCTGTAAACCCCGACCACCGCCAAGATCAGGCCGAGAATCCCCATGGCGGCCGTGAGTTGCGCTCCCAAGTGGAAGAACAAGTAGCCGTTGATGCCTTCCAATTCCTGTTTCAGCGTTCGGATACCCGCTAGCGGCAACGTGGGAGCAATTTCGTGAATCTGCGACGCGATTTGAGGTTCCAGGCTTTCCGGCGGCACAGATGTTCGGACGTGGATCGTCCGCAGCGGAGTGTAGTTTTGTTCAAATGGCACGTAAAAATACGGCATGGGGTCCTCGACGATGCCCTTGTATTTCCCGTCGGGCACCACGCCGACTACTTCCATGTACTGCGCGTCCGGCTGGTAAATCTTAAATCGCTTACCCAACACCTCTTCATGGGGCCAGAACTTTTTGGCCATCGCTTCGTTGACGACGGCTACCTTGACTGCATTCTCCGAGTCAGCCTTGGTGAATACCCGTCCGCGCCGCAGTGGGATCCGCAGCGTTGCGAAATAGTCCGGGCTCACCGTGTTGTAGAACACGATCGGCTCCGGTTGGCCCGACTCCACGGGGTGCTCTTCGATGGCCAAGCGGTCGTCCGCGCTCATGACACCCAGCGGCACCGAAAACGCCTGGCCGACCGAGACTACCCCAGGCAGGGCCCGCAAGCGGTCGTCCACCTCCCGGAAGAAGGCTTTTCCCTGTTGGTCCGTGTAGCCGATTTGCTTGACATCAATGTTTACATCGATGACCTGGTCCGGATCGAACCCGAGGCCGATTTGCCGGACTTTGCCGGCGCTCCGAACAAACAAACCCGCGACGATCAGCAACAACAACGAACCCGCAACCTGGGCCATCACCAGCGAGTTGCGCACCAGGTGCCGCCGTCGTCCTTCCGAAGATCCCCGCCCGCCCTCACGCAACATCGAATTCACGTCGGTCCGCGCCACGCGCAGTGCCGGCATGATTCCTACCACCGCGCCGGTCACCACAACCGCGGCCAGCGTAAACACATATACGCGGATATCGGGCTGAAAATTGAAGGTGATCGGCAGGTCCGTGCCCAATGGCATAGAACTCAGAAATCCTGAAGCCCACCAGCCCATCAACAGCCCGGCGGCGCCGCCCGCAATGGCCAACACCAGGCTCTCGGTCAGATACTGGCGCACGAGGCGTGCGCGACCCGCGCCAATCGCGGCCCGGATGGCCATCTCTCGCTGGCGAACGGTCGCCCGAACCAGTAGGACGTTCGCGATGTTGAAGCACGCCACCAACAGCACGAGCGCCGCAAGTACAATGAAGGCCAGCGACACGTTCGGGATGGTGTTGTCCGGATCGGGCTCCGGTCGTGCCAATCTCTCGGGGAAAATCTCAACGGTCATCCCTTTGTCTGCCTCGGGATGTTGCTCGGCAATGCGCTTCGCGATGACCCC
>Ga0307479_10007255_pt1 | contig 10218 bp, 7 predicted proteins | sample atmos_gasesECM4C_FD_203743 | JGI IMG/M metagenome (GOLD analysis project Ga0307479, IMG submission 203743) | Hardwood forest soil microbial communities from Morgan-Monroe State Forest, Indiana, United States - atmos_gasesECM4C_515 | ecosystem: Environmental > Terrestrial > Soil > Temperate...
CCAAGCGTTTTCGCCATGTCGCGGTACCGATCCCGGAAGTCGGTGTAAGCCGTGACATCGCCACGAGCATGCGCCAGTAGAACACGCAGCCGCAGCAGCCAGATGTCGCGTATCACCAAACCCACTTCGGCTGGCGCGGCCGCTAGTCGTTCGACCGCGACCTCGGCTTCGGCCACGTCACCGTTGGCCCCGCGATCCCCCAGGGCCTCCACCAGAACACCCGTGGAAGGAACGCCCCACCCCAGCAGTTGTCCCTCGCGGGACAGATGGTCGACGGCGTCGCGCATGAGCGGTATAGCGTCATCGCGGTCTCCACACCGAGCCCTCTCACGTGCCAAGTACACGTTGACGAGCCGTAACTCGCTCAGGTTGTGTCCCCGACGCAGGTACACGTCGCTGACCTCGGCCAGGAGTTGCTGTCCCCGGTCGCGCTCGGCAGCCGTTGGGCGGTGCACCAGCGCAAGCCCCAGCGTCAACGAGGCATTCGACAACGCGAGATCATCAGCGGATCGTTCGGCAATCCGTAGCGCATCCTCCATCTCGCGCACCGTGGAATCGTCGGGCTTGAGCACGCCATTCGGTATTCCGGTGCCGTAGACGTAGGTGACGGCCCGGGCGTAGGACTGGGCGTCGGCGCCGCGGGCGATGGCCAGGGCCTGCCGTTGGTCGTCGCGCCATCCAGGATGACCCAGGGCATACCTGGCCATAGCCCGCGTCGTGAAGGCGACCGCTAACGGAGACCCGAAAATGAAGTTGCCTTTAGACGGATCACCGTCGGCCAGGTCGATAACCCTCTGTGACCACTGCAGCACGTCACACCACTGGCCATTGTGAATCTTGGCGTAGATCGGCAGCCACGTCAGCCCCACCGTCAGGGTCGGATCACCGACCGACTCGATGAGGGCCATGGTTTCAGCTGCCAGTTGCGACGCCTCGCGAACCCGGCCCTGCAATGCGCGATCAGCCACCAGCCCTACCATGCCGATGGCCAATGACGCCTTATCTCCGGCGGTGGTGCACAACTGCTGCAATTCATCGAAGCGAGCACCCGCAACATGTGCATGGACTCGCCACGCGGTCGCGCACAACATCGCGCGGGGGGCGATGCGCATGGCTGCTCGGTGCGGGTCATCGGCGGGCAAGGCGTCGGCGATCGTTTGGGCACGCTCCCAACTTTGTCGCGCCGCCGTGATGTCGCGGTTGGTCGCCCACGTGGCGGCGCGCAAATGCCAGCCGTAGGCGGCGTGCCCATCACCGGCGGCCTCCAGATGCTCGGCAATCAAGGCGGCATTTTCATCAGCCGAGGCTGGGTCACGCGCTTCGATTGCGGCCGCCACGCGCCGGTGCAGCTCGGCCCGATCCGATTTGAGCTGTGACTCGTAGGCCACCGTGCGGATCAGCGGATGGTGAAACACGTACTGCGGTTCACCGGTGAAGCGGACCTGATCGATGAGCTGAGCGGCCAGCAGATCATCAACGACAGCTTCAACCCCCAGCGCGGTCAGCAGGTCGAGGGTGAATCGCGCGCCGAGCACCGCCGCTGCGCTGAGCGTGCGCTTTGCTTTTGGGTCGAGGCGGTCGATGCGCGCGGCGATGGTTGCCTGCAGCGTGACCGGCACGCTCACCTCGCCAACCTCTGCCGTCGACAGGTATGCGCCCCGCTGCCCGCGCAGCACGCCACGCTCGGAGAGTTCCCGCACGATCTCCTCGGCGAAGAACGGATTACCGGCGGCCGTTTCGGCGATCGTCTGGCCCAGCCCGCGAACGGAGGGGTCGTCGCCGAGCAGCTGCGAGACCAGTGCCGCGGTTTCTGAATCGCTCAGCGGCGCAAGGGCAACGGTGTGGGCCGCTGTCACTCGGGTCAGCGCGCCGCGATATTCGGGTCGGTAGGTGACCAGCACCAGCGAGGGCGTCTGGGGGATCACCGTGAGGAACCCGGCCAGCAGCGACTCGCTGACCTCGTCAATCCAGTGCGCGTCCTCGATAACAAAGACCGCCGGTTCGGTGCGGGCCAGCGACGCGGCATTGACCAGCGCCGTCAACCGCCGCCGCCGCGCATCCGGGTCGATCTTCGGCAGCTCCACGTCGGGATCGGCGATGCCCAGCAGGTCATGGAAAAGCAGTAAGTCCTCGGGGTCTGCGTCGGGAACGCGGTCGCGCACTCGATCGTGAGCAGTCTGCCCGTCAAGCCCGTCGACGCCGGTGGTCGCGCGCAGCAGCCGTGCGACGGCATGGAAGGGGACTTGGTTGGTGTGTGACTCGCAGAAGGCGGTGAATACGTCGACACCACGGCGACCCGCCAGCGCCGCCACCTCGCGCACCAGGCGGCTCTTGCCGATGCCCGGTGACCCCACCACGCCGACCACCGCGCCGTGGCCACCGATTGCGCGCTCCAGCAAGCCGTCAACGGCGGACATCTCCCACCGTCGACCCACCAGAGTCGACTCAGCACGCACCCCAGCGCGATGCCGTTCTCTGATGCCCAACAGCCGCTGGGCCGCCACGGGCTCGTCGGCACCTTTGACGCGGAGCATCTCTGGCTCGCCGAGAGTCGCAGCGCCCTCGACAAGTCGCGCCGTGGACGCGCTGAGCATCACCCCACCAGGAGGAGCCGCCGACTCCATCCGCTGAGCCATCCCCACCTGCTCGCCGATAGCGGTGTAACCGAAAGCACCCGAACCGATCTCACCGGCGATCACCTGACCGGAGTTCAGCCCCACACGCAATTGGAGGTCCATACCGTCGCGCTCTCGGACTTCGACGGCAAGCCGCTTCGCCTCGTCCTGAACGCCCAACGCCGCCAAACATGCCCGCACAGCGTGGTCCTCCAACGCCACCGGCGCACCGAACACCGCCATGATCCCGTCACCGGTGAACTTGTCCACCGTGCCGCCGTACCGCTGCACAACCTCCGTCGCCCGGTCGACCAGCTCGGTCATGATCTCGCGCAACCGCTCGGCACCCACCGCCGCGGCGATGTCCATCGAATGCACAACGTCGGCGAACAAGACGGTGACCTGCTTGTATTCGGCGGGTTGCGTTTCCGCCGAAACGGCTACACCGCACTGGCTACAGAACTTCGAGTTCGGCGGCAGCTCAGTGCCGCACGACCCGCACACCAACGCTGCCGCCGTCATGTCACGCGGCCAGCCCACTGCCGTTCACGTCACTATCGTGTCACCGCTGGTGAGCCAACGTTGGTCATATCGCCCAGGCCTGCTGCTCACTTATGTAGCCGTACTTATCGTCCAGCAGCCGCAGGTATTTGGCCGCGTCGGCGTGCGCGGGCCTGCCGCCAAACACGAGCAGTCGGCCCGCCACCCAAGCGGATGACATTGTCATCGCCGGCATCGCTTTAGCGAGGAGCTACAGTTCCTCGGCGTCGATGGCTTTCTTGACTACTTGCGCGTGCGCCACCTGCTGCGCGGTGTAACCGATGAGCAGCGCCGCTGCGCCGATGAGGATGACCACCAATGCGATCAGGGCGCCCAGCAGGCACGCCGGCCCGCCTGCTGCGGCTCCGGCGACGGCAAGCTGTTCGCGAGGGTAAGAACCAGGCCGCCCGCGTCGCCGCGGTATCCGTGAACACCGCTGTCAGCACGTATTAAGCCAATACACAGCATTCCTCATCGAAATCTCATCCGAGCTCGTTAGCTTGGGTCTGGCGGCGCCCGCCGCAATGCGGCGGCGGGTACGCGGGTGGGAGACTGTTCACCGGCGCACACCTGGCCGCTCCAGGAAAACGGGAGGCCATCATTCCAATGAATGATGCGACAAAACAGACTTTGAGCAAGGTACCGGCAGTCACCCTGGGCTTTTGGGTCATCAAGATTTTGGCGACGACGCTTGGCGAAACGGGTGGCGACGCCGTGACGATGACATTGAATTGGGGTTATCTGGCCGGCGTCGCGCTGTTCGGCGGCGCGCTGGTGGCGCTCGTTGTCGCGCAGATCTTCGCCAAGCGCTTCCATCCGGCCCTCTACTGGGCGACGATCGTCGCCTCGACGACGTTCGGCACGACGTTGGCTGACTTCGCCGACCGATCGCTGGGGATCGGCTACACGGGTGGATCGCTTCTGCTGTTGTGTTGTCTGTTGGCGACCCTGGGGCTCTGGTACTGGTCGCAGGGAACAGTGTCGGTCAATACCGTTTCGACGCCGAAAGTAGAGGCGTTCTACTGGGCCACCATAACGTTTTCGCAGACCCTGGGCACCGCACTCGGAGATTGGCTCGCCGACACGGGCGGGCTGGGCTACGAAGGCGGTGCGCTGATATTCACCGCAGGCCTCGTCGCCGTCGCGGCCCTGTATTACTGGACGAGCGTGTCGCGTGTCACCCTGTTCTGGGTCGCGTTCATCTTGACCCGGCCTCTCGGTGCCACCGTGGGCGATTTCCTCGACAAGCCTGTCAGCCACGGCGGCCTGAACCTGAGCCGCCCGCTGGCTTCGGCGGTCATTGCGGCCGTAATCGTCGCGCTGATCATTCTTTTGCCGCAGCGCCCAGGACGGCATCCCGGCCAGAAATTAGGGCGTACGGCGGTAAGACCGGAATCGGTCGGCGTCGACGGTCGGCAGCCAAACGACGGCGTGCGACCCAGTAAGGATGCCCTGGTGGGGGACGGCCGGGCCTCACGCGACGATAAACTCCGCAGCCGTTCAGCGCCGCCCGACGGGTGAGCTATGCCGCGCGGTTACTCGGCGATCCGAGTCGCCGGGTGCACCGCGATGAGCCCTAACTTGCTGCGGCGCTTGCACATAGCCGCCAGTTCCGCGTAGGCCTTCTTGCCGAGCAGTTCGGTGAGTTCGTCGGCCAGGCTCTCCCACACCTGCTTGGTGCCGATATGGGCGGCCGGATCGCCGGTGCAATACCAGTGCAGATCGGCGCCACCGGAGCCCCAGCCGCGCCGGTCGTATTCGGTGATGGTGGTCTTGAGGATTTCCGTGCCGTCGGGCCGGGTCACCCACTCCTGGCTACGCCGGATTGGCAACTGCCAGCAGACATCGGGTTTCATCGTCAGCGGCGGCACACCCAGCTCGAGGGCTTTGGTGTGTAGCGCGCAGCCGACGCCACCGGCGAACCCGGGCCTATTCAAGAAGATGCATGCGTCTTTGTGCTTGCGGGTGCGAAATTGGGATTGGCCATCGTTCTCGTCGAGCTCCAGATACCCTTTGGGGCCCAAGCCTTTTTCGCGGAATTGCCAATCGTCTTTGGTCAGCTTCTTCACCGCGTCATCCAATCGGGCGCGGTCGTCGTCGTCCGACAAGAACGCTCCGTGCGAGCAACATCCGTCATCCGGCCGGCCCGCCACGGTGCCGCGGCACGCCGGTGTGCCGAACACACACGTCCAGCGCGACAACAACCAGGTGAGGTCGGCCGCGATCAGGTGCTCGGGATTGTCCGGGTCGTAGAACTCCACCCACTCACGGGCGAAATCCAATTCAACTTCTTGCCCCGGATGCCCCGGCTCTGGGAGCGAATTTGCCACGGACTCAACGTTAGACCACGATTCTCCCCGCCTGACCCGCTGACACCCGGGCCCCGATTCGCGTGGATTGCCGGACGTCCCCCACCAGCGGGCGGGGTCCCCACAGCGGGTCGCCAGGCGACCCTCATCGTCGTCCGGCTAGGTTTGTGTTCTGTGCGATTGGGCGTGCTTGACGTGGGCAGCAACACGGTCCATCTGCTGGTGGTAGATGCGCACCGCGGCGGGCATCCGACGCCGATGAGTTCGACGAAGGCCACGCTGCGCCTGGCGGAGGCCACCGACAGCTCGGGCACGATTACCAAGCGGGGCGCCGAGAAGCTGATTTCCGTGATCGACGAGTTCGCCAAGATCGCAGTCAGCTCCGGTTGTGAAGAGCTGATGGCCTTCGCCACGTCCGCGGTCCGGGACGCCGAGAATTCCGACGACGTGCTGGCCCGGGTGCGCAAAGAGACCGGCGTCGAGTTGCAGGTGCTGCGCGGGGTCGACGAGTCGCGGCTGACCTTCCTGGCGGTACGCCGATGGTACGGGTGGAGCGCGGGGCGGATCATCAACCTCGACATCGGCGGCGGCTCGCTGGAATTGTCCAGCGGCGTCGATGAGGAGCCCGAGGTCGCGTTGTCGTTGCCGCTGGGCGCCGGCCGATTGACCCGCGAATGGCTGCCCGATGATCCGCCCGGCCGGCGCCGGGTGGCGATGCTGCGGGACTGGCTCGACGCCGAGCTGGCGGATGCCAGGGAGACGGTGCTCGACGCGGGTAGCCCCGACCTGGCGGTAGCGACGTCGAAGACGTTTCGCTCGTTGGCGCGGCTCACCGGTGCGGCGCCGTCGGCCGCCGGACCACGAGTGAAGAGGACACTCACGGCCAACGGCCTCAGACAACTCATATCTTTCATCTCTAGGATGACGACCGCTGACCGCGCGGAACTGGAAGGAGTAAGCGCCGAGCGGGCACCCCAGATCGTGGCGGGCGCGCTGGTGGCGGAGGCGAGCATGAGAGCGCTGTCAATAGAAACGGTGGACATCTGCCCGTGGGCATTACGGGAAGGTCTCATCTTGCGCAAACTCGACAGTGAAGCCGACGGAACCGCCCTGGTAGAGACTTCGGTGCGGGATGCTGGAGCCCAGATAGTTGATCGGAACGCGGCTAACCGATCGAGAGGCGAAAAATCATGACCGGACCACACCCCGAGACGGAGAGCCCCGAGACCCGGCCGATCTCGGTGGCCGAATTGCTGGCCAGGAACGGGACGATTGGCGCCCCGGCGGTCACCCGACGGCGGCGCCGTCGCCGCGGCGACAGCGAGGCCATCTCGGTTGCCGAGCTGACCGGTGACCTTCCGGTCATCCGTGACGACGACCATGACGAGATCGAGCCGGCCCCGTCGGCCGCCGACGCCCATCGGGCGAACGGGGGAGTCCGGGTTGCCGAGCCCGACTCCGAATCGCGCCCTGCAGCGGGATCGCAACAGGTCGCCTCGGAACGAGTCGCCGAAGACCAGGCCAAACCCGTGTACTGGTCCGAACCCGAGCCGCGCTGGCCCAAGTCCCCGCCGCAAGCTCAACGGGGGTCGGGACCGGTGCGCAGTGCGTACCCGCGGCCCCTGGGCCACGCCGGCGGAGGCGATGCCGAGCACCCGGTTGGTCGGACCGGGCTCTCGGAGCCGGAGTCCGACGCCGAGGGCATGAGTCCCGATCCGGTGGACCAGTACGCGGATATTCCGGTGGACGTCATGGACTCCGAAGTGCGCGAGGCAGAACTCGCGACCGAGGATTCCGCGTACGTGCGCTCCTACCTGCAGGCTTCAGACGGGACGCTGTTCGGCGGACAGACCCTCGCTGATGAGCTGGCTCGGCGGCGCGGCGAGGAACGGGCCGCCGCGCGCGGGGGGTCGCTAGCCGCGGGGGCGGAACTCGACGAGGGGGATCACGTCGATCGCGCGGCCAGAATCAAGGGTGCCCGCCCGTCGCCGAGCAGATTCGAAAGACTGTGGCGGGGCAGCTTGGTGGTGCTGCAGTCGATCCTGGCGGTCGCGTTCGGCGCCGGGCTGTTCGTCGCCTTCGACCAGCTGTGGCGCTGGAACAGCATCGTGGCTCTGGTGCTATCGGTGCTGGTCATCCTCGGCCTGGTGGTCGGGGTGCGGGTAGTCCGTAAAACCGAGGACATCGCCAGCACATTGATCGCGGTCGCGGTGGGGGCTCTGATCACCCTGGGACCGTTGGCGCTGTCGTTGCAATCGGGCTAGGCGGCACCACACAGACAGTGCGCCCAGCAATCAAAGTCGGCTTGTCGACGGCCTCGGTGTACCCGTTAAGGGCCGAGGCCGCATTTGAGTACGCGGCCAGGCTCGGCTACGAAGGGGTCGAGCTGATGGTGTGGGGAGAATCGGTCAGCCAGGACATCGATGCCGTCAAGAAGCTGTCGCGGCGCTACCACGTGCCGGTGCTCTCGGTCCACGCGCCCTGCCTACTGATCTCGCAGCGGGTGTGGGGCTCCAACCCGATTCCCAAACTGGAGCGCAGCGTGAAGGCCGCCGAACAATTGGGCGCGCAGACGGTCGTTGTGCATCCGCCGTTCCGGTGGCAACGACGCTATGCCGAAGGATTCGGCGAACAGGTTTCCGCCCTCGAAGAGTCCAGCGACGTGATGATCGCTGTTGAGAACATGTTCCCGTTTCGGGCGGACCGATTTTTCGGGGCTGACCAGTCACGAGAACGGATGCGCAGGCGTGGCGGCGGCCCCGGGCCTGCGATTTCGGCGTTCTCCCCGTCCTACGACCCGCTCGACGGCGACCACGCGCACTACACGCTGGACCTGTCGCATACCGCGACCGCAGGCACCGACGCGCTGGACATGGCGCGGCGGATGGGCTCGAGGCTGGTGCATCTGCACTTGTGTGACGGCAGCGGGCTGCCCGCCGACGAGCACTTGGTGCCCGGCCGCGGCACGCAACCCACCGCCGAGGTGTGCCAGATGCTGGCCGCCGGCCATTTCGCCGGTCACGTCATCCTTGAGGTTTCCACATCAAGCGCGCGTTCAGCCAACGACCGTGAAGCCATGCTGGCCGAATCGTTGCAGTTCGCCCGCACGCACTTACTGCGCTGACATCCCGGGAGACCATGAACGCGTTATTCACCGCCGCGATGACGCTGCGCGAGGTCGACCCCGGCGTGTTTGAGGGCGAGCTGAACAAGCATTGGACCATCGGGCCCAAGGTGCACGGAGGCGCGATGCTGGCGCTGTGCGCCAACGCCGCGCGCACCGCTTGCGGCGGCGGGCAATCGGACGGAGTTCAACCAGTCGCGGTGTCGGCAAGCTTCCTGTGGGCGCCCGATCCTGGTCCGATGCGGCTGGCGACGTTGATCCGCAAGCGCGGCCGCCGGATCAGCGTGGTCGATGTCGAGCTGACCCAGGGCGACCGCACCGCGGTACACGCCGTGGTCAACCTCGGCGAGCCGGAGCACTACCGCCCGGATGACCCCCCCGGTGGCGCGGCCGGGCCGCTGCTGCCGGCGAACCCGGTCGTGGATCTGATGCCGCCGGAACCGCCCGGCGATATCGCGCCGATCGAGCCTGGCCACCCGCTGGCCGGCCTGGTCCATCTGGGAGAAGGGTGCGACGTCAGGCCCGTGATGTCGACGCTCGCCCCCGCCGGGGACCGGCGGGCTGGTCGTCCGCCGGTGATCCAGATGTGGGCCCGCCCACGCGGCGTAGCCCCGGATGCGCTGTTCGCCCTCATGTGCGGCGACTTGTCGGCGCCGGTTACCTTCGCGGTGGACCGCATGGGCTGGGCACCGACCATCCAGCTCACCACCTTCCTTCGGGGCTTGCCCGCCGATGGCTGGCTGCGAGTGATGTGCACCTGCCTGGAAATCGGGCAGGACTGGTTCGACGAGGACCATCTCGTCGTCGACCAGATGGGCCGCATCGTGGCGCAGTCGCGCCAACTGGCGATGGTGCCCCCCGCCCGGTAGACCGCCCAATAGCACCGTGGCGCCGTGCTGTCTGCGATGCTTTGCGGCATGGCACGAATCGCGATCATCGGTGGCGGCAGCATCGGCGAGGCATTGCTGTCGGGGCTGCTGCGGGCGGGGCGGCAGGTTAAAGACCTGGTGGTGGCCGAACGGATGCCGGACCGCGCCAAGTACTTGGCGGACACCTATTCGGTGTTGGTGACGTCGTCGGTGACCGATGCGGTGGACAACGCGACGTTCATCGTGGTCGCGGTGAAGCCTGCCGACGTCGAGTCCATGATGGGAGACCTGGCCCACGCGGCCGCCGACGCCGAGAACGACAGCGCTGAACAGGTTTTCGTGACCGTGGCCGCCGGCATCACGATCACCTACTTCGAGTCCAAGCTGCCGGCCGGCACGCCCGTGATCCGGGCGATGCCGAACGCGGCGGCACTAGTGGGCGCGGGGGTTACGGCGCTGGCCAAGGGCCGTTTTGTCACGCCGCAGCAACTCGAGGAGGTCTCGGCCCTGTTCGACGCGGTCGGCGGGGTGCTCACCGTTCCCGAGACGCAAATGGACGCAGTGACCGCACTGTCCGGTTCGGGTCCGGCATATTTCTTTTTGATGGTCGAGGCCTTGGTGGACGCCGGCGTCGCGGCGGGTCTGAGTCGTCGGGTGGCCGCCGACCTGACCGCACAAACCATGGCCGGATCAGCGGCAATGCTGCTGGAACGGATGAATCAGGACCGGCCATCCGCCGAAGGTGAGGCGCTGGGGACGCG
>Ga0307479_10007256_pt1 | contig 10217 bp, 10 predicted proteins | sample atmos_gasesECM4C_FD_203743 | JGI IMG/M metagenome (GOLD analysis project Ga0307479, IMG submission 203743) | Hardwood forest soil microbial communities from Morgan-Monroe State Forest, Indiana, United States - atmos_gasesECM4C_515 | ecosystem: Environmental > Terrestrial > Soil > Temperate...
GTTTGCGATTGTGGGGGAGAGTGGTTGCGGGAAGACGACTTTGGCGCGGATGTTGTTGCGGTTGATTGAGCCGGATTCGGGCGAGATTCGATTTGAGGGACAGGACTTGTTGCGGGTGAACGGCGAGGCGCTGCGAGCGCGGCGGCGGCGGATGCAGATGATTTTTCAGGATCCATTTGCGTCGCTGAATCCCAGGATGCGCGTTGGGACGATTGTTGCGGAGCCGCTGGCGATTCATGAGCCGGGGCTTTCGGGAGCGGAGCGGCGGGACCGCGCGGTGGCGATGCTCAAGCGCGTCGGGCTGACCGATGACGCGATGAAACGGTATCCGCATGAGTTTTCTGGCGGGCAGCGGCAGCGAGTCGGCATTGCCCGGGCGTTGATTCTGCGGCCTCAGTTGGTAGTGGCGGACGAGCCGGTGTCGGCGCTGGACGTTTCGGTGGGTGCGCAGGTGTTGCTGCTGTTGCAGGAGTTGCAGCGGGAATTTGGGCTTACCTACATTTTTATATCGCATAGTCTGCCGGTGGTGGCGCAGGTGGCTACGCGAGTGGCGGTGATGCGGGCTGGGCGGTTTGTGGAGGTGGGGGACGTGGAACAGGTGCTGCACGCGCCTGTGGATGCGTATACGAAGGAATTGTTGGCGGCGGTGCCAGAGTTGCCGCGAGTTTAGCGGGAAAAAACGGGAATTTACCACAGAGGGCACAGAGAGCACGGAGATCGGACACGCGGCCATCGGGTCTGATAGCGCGCCGAAGCCGTTGTTGGCGCTCGGATCGTCGCTGGAGTTGTTGGAATGTGGGCGGTCTGGGCGCTGGCTAAGGTGGCATGGGCGGCGATATAGGCCTGCTACACTTGATGAGTGAATTTTTCATTTGAAGTAACCGAGACGGATGCGGCGGGGGCGCGGCGCGGGAGACTGACTACGCCGCATGGCGTGTTTGAGACGCCGGCGTTTATGCCGGTGGGGACCGCGGCTACCGTTAAGGGGCTTACGCAGGGCGCGCTGGAAGAGTTGGGCGCGGGAATTATCCTTGCTAATACTTACCACTTATATTTGCGGCCGGGGCATGAGCTGATTCGAAAGCTTGGCGGGTTGCACCGGTTTATGTCGTGGCCGCGGGCGATTCTTACCGATTCTGGTGGGTTTCAGGTTTTCAGTTTGTCGGAGCTGCGCAAGATTACCGATGAGGGTGTGCGATTTCGGTCGCACCTGGATGGTTCCGAGCATTTGCTTACGCCGGAAATTGCGGCGGAGATTCAGATGGCGTTGGGCTCGGACATTGCGATGGTGCTGGATGAATGTATTGAAACGCCCGCGCCGCGGGATGTGGCGGAGTCGGCGGTGCGGCGGACGACATTGTGGGCGCGGCGTGCGCGCGATTATTTTTTGGAGCGTGCCGGGCGCAACGGAGATTTGGGTTTAGCGCAGTGGCAATTCGGCATCGTACAGGGCGCGACGTTTGCGGATTTGCGGCGGGCGAGCGCGAGGCAACTACTGGCTATAGATTTTCCGGGTTACGCGGTGGGCGGGCTCGCGGTTGGCGAGCCTCACGCACTTACTTGCGAAATGACGGGAGAAGTGACGGCGCTGCTGCCTGGCGACAGGCCGCGGTATTTGATGGGTGTGGGACGGCCGGAGCAACTTGCTGATTACGTTTCGCTTGGCGTCGACATGATGGATTGCGTTTTGCCGACGCGGGCGGCGCGGCACGCTTGTATTTATACCAGCGAGGGACGCGTGTTGATCAAGAATGCGCGTTATGCGCAGGACGAGCGGCCGCTTGATCCGGCGTGCTCGTGCTCCGTTTGCAAGCGTTATACTCGCGCGTATATTCGGTACTTGTTTTCTGCGGGAGAGATCACCGCGGCGATTCTGGCGACCCACCACAACGTCCACTTTTACCTTGACATCATGCGGCAAATCCGCGAGGCTATCGGGTTTGGGAACCTAGCGAAATTCTCATCTGCGATGCACGCGCGTTATGCTGCGGGTCCGGCCTGAGGGCAAGCGGGTCGGAGGTTTGAAGGGCGCGCGGGTCGTCCGCGGGACACCACCAGAAGAGAATCGTACGGGTTGTTAGAGCGGGAGGATTCCCGCGGATTGCTGCTGCTATCTGCGCTGCGAGTGTAGCCAGGCGTAGGAGCGGACAAGGCAAAGAGCCGGCAGGATGCCCTTCAAGGTTCAGGGCAAGCCGGCGCTACCAATGGTAGCTGCGAGTTGGAAAGGGTTGGGTTCAAGCACGATTATGTTTGCGGCAACGATATTTCAGACTGGCGGCGGGCTGGGAAGCGCGTTAGGCAGCCCCCTGGTGATGATGGTGATTGTGATGGGCATCTTTTACGTGATGCTCATTTTGCCGCAACAGCGGCAGCGGAAGAAGCTGCAGGAGATGCTGGGGGCGTTGAAGGCCGGCGACAAAGTGATCACGAATGGCGGGATCTACGGAACGATCAACGGAATTGATGGCGATACGGTGATCCTGAAGATCGCGGATCAGGTGAAAATTCGCATCGCGCGGTCGGCGATAACGCAAGTGGAGACAGCGGAAGATGCGAAATAAGTTGGCGGATGGCGCTAAATCGAAAGCGACTTGTATAGATTCCGGCAGATCCGGAGTCCAACCCTTCTGACATGAATCCCAACCTGAAGTGGAAAGCGCTGTTTATTCTGGTGGTGGTTTTGGCCTGCATCTATACCTTGGTGGGGCTGCCGACGTTTCCGACATCACTCGCGGAATTAAAAGATAATTTCAGGCACCAAATCAAGCTTGGCTTGGACTTGCAGGGCGGCACGCACCTGATTTTGCAGGTGCAGGTGCAGGAAGCCATCGCGCAAGAGACGGATCAGACGATCGACCGGCTCACGAGCCAGATGCGGGCAAAGAATATTCGGTACGAGGAAGTGCGGCGCGTGGACGATACGCATGTCCTGGTGCGCAATGTCGCTTCCGACCAATTGTCGGATTTCCGGGACCTGGTGGATTCGCAACTGAAAAATGTTTGGGATATGTCGCCGGCTCCCGGGGACCCGTCGGGATATTTGGTGACGCTGCGGCCTAGCGCGCGGGCTGCGATTCAAGAGCAGACGATGACGCAGTCGATCGAGACGATCGAACGGCGTATCAATGCGCTGGGATTGACCGAGCCGACGATTCAGCCGCGCGGGCGCAACGAGAACGAAATTCTGGTGCAGCTGCCGGGTGAAGGGGATCCTTCGCGGGCGAAGGCGGTCATTCAGGCGGGCGGTCAGCTGGAGTTGAGATTGGTGGAGGATCCGACGACGTATCCGTCGCAAGTGGCGGCGTTGGCGGCGCACGGCGGCGTTTTGCCTTCGGGCACCGAGTTAGTGCCGGGCCGGTCCGATAGCCGAAATGCGGCCGACGCAGGGGAAGTCTGGTACGTTCTGAGCCGGGCGCCGGTGGTTACGGGCCGCGATTTGCGGAATGCGACGGAGAATCGCAGCACGCAAAATCCGGGACAGTGGCAGATTAACTTTTCGCTTTCGGCGGAGGCTGCGCGGCGCTTCGGTCCTTTTACGGAGCAAAACGTAAATCGCCAGATGGCGATTGTGCTGCAGCATCGCGTTTATTCGGCACCGGTGATTCACAGCCGCATCGACGATTCTGGGGTGATCGAGGGCAACTTCAGTCAGGATTCGGCGCACGATCTGGCGCTGGTGCTGCGCGCCGGGGCTTTGCCCGCGTCGATCAAATATCTGGAAGAGCGGACCGTAGGCCCCTCGCTGGGCGCGGATTCCATCCGCCACGGTGTGCAGGCATCGATCTTCAGCTTGCTGGTGGTCATGATCTTCATGCTGGTTTACTACAGGCTTTCCGGAGGGAATGCGGTTTTGGCGTTGATCCTAAATCTGCTTATTCTGCTGGCGGCGCTGGCGGCTTTCGGTGCGGTGCTTACGCTGCCGGGTATTGCTGGCGTGATTCTGACCATCGGTATGGGCGTGGATTCGAACGTTCTGGTGTTTGAGCGGATTCGAGAAGAATTGCGGAATGGAAAGTCGGCGGCCGCGGCGGTGCAGGCCGGGTTCGACAAGGCATTTCTCACCATTATCGATACGCACGTGACTACCGTGGTATCGGCGTTCTTCTTGTTTCTTTTTGGGACCGGGCCTATCCGGGGTTTCGCGATTACCTTGACTATCGGTTTGATCGCTAACGTGTTTACGGCGATTTATGTGTCGAAGACTATTTTTCAGTACCACCTTTCCAAGATGGACCGGCAGGCGGAGCTTAGCATTTAGGGGTACTAGGATTAAATTGTTGGCTTGCGGTGCTCGGGCGACTGGCCCGTTTCGATGGGAACGCCGAGCTTCAGCCCGGCGCCTACATTAGTCTTGCAGGATTTCGACGGAACGGTTGCAGTGTTCGGCGGCAGGTTATTGTCGGGTTTTGGCGGCAGCACTTTTCGGTTATCGGGCCATCTCATTTGACAGGGACCGCACAGCTCCGGGAACAAAGAGATAGGTGTTGGAGTCTAAAGAAGGGAAGCACCTTGCATGATTGAGTTCTTCAAAGAGCCCAATATCGACTGGATGGGCAAAGCCAAGTATTTCTACGGGCTAAGCGGCATTCTCCTACTTGCGGGTCTGATTTCCTGGTGGTATCAGGGCGGCTTGCGCTACGGCATTGATTTCAAGGGGGGAACCAACGTGGATGTGCGTTTCGCGCAGCCTCCGAATATCGATCAGGTGCGCGACGCGCTGAAGGCGCAGGGTTTAGGGAATAGCGAGATCCAGGCGATCAGCAGCGGCGGGCTCAATGCTTCGAATTCGAACGAAGTGCTGATCTTCGTGGAGCAAAAGGGCCAAGGGGACCAGGCGCTGGACACGAGCAAGGCGCAAGTGCTTGCCGCGCTAAACGCCATGTATGGTGGCAAGGATTCCAGCAAGCCGGATTTCAATGCTGCCACCCCTTCCTCGCTTGCCGAGTTGCTTACCGCTCGCGATCCCCTCAATCTGTCCGTCAACGCGGGGGACCGTTACCAGCAACTCGCGAAGAAAATCCTGGACTACCGCGACACGACGAAAAATGGCGTGCTTACGAATTTCGACGATCTATCGGCCGTGGATGGAGCCACACCCGCTGTAATTTCCACTTTGAAGAGCGGCTACGCCCTGGGCGGCTTTGCGATCCGGAACGTCGAGATCGTGGGCCCCAAGGTAGGCGCCGAGCTCCGGCGCCAGGCGATTTTCGTTACCCTCTGGGCTTTGGCAGGCATGCTGGTGTATATTGCCATCCGATTCGAGTGGGTTTACGGAGCTGCCGCCGTCCTGGCGGTATTTCACGACGTTTTAATCACCCTGGGATTTTTCTCTCTGCTGCATTTCGAGATTTCGCTGACGGTCATCGCGGCCCTGTTGACCCTAGTCGGTTATTCAATGAACGACACCATTGTCATCTTCGATCGCATCCGGGAAAACAACCGGTTGCTGCGGCGCGAATCGTTTGCTGACGTGGTGAACAAATCGATTAACCAGACACTGTCACGAACGATCTTGACTAGCGGCCTGACATTCCTTACTGTGCTCGTCCTATTTCTGATGGGCGGCCAGGTGCTTCGAGCTTTCTCCTTTGCCCTGGTGGTGGGGATTGTGGTAGGAACGTACTCCAGTTTTGGCATCGCAGCGCCGCTGGTGGTCGCCTGGAATAACTGGCGCGGCCAGCGAGGCGCTGTTGCAAGCACCGGACCCGCAGCCGGAAACAAACCGCGCGGAAGTGAAGGCGTCACCGGACGTCTCGCTCCTGCCGGCAGGAGGTAACCATGTTTGAAGATATGGTGGTTTCCAGTTCCAATCCTACGAGGACGAATAAGCCTTGGACCGTCGTTCTTTCGATGGTGGCGCAGATTGTCTTCCTTGGGATTTTGATCCTGATCCCGCTGATCTACACCGAGGCGTTGCCGAAGAGTATGACGGCGACACTGCTGGTCGCGCCGCCGCCCCCGCCGCCGCCCCCGCCCCCTCCGGTGGCCACGCAGATTGTGAAGGTCAAGCCGCAAGTGCACTTGATGGATGCGGGAAAACTCGTGGCGCCCAAGGTCATTCCGAAAGACGTGAAGATTATTAAGGAAGAAGCGCCGGACATGAACGCAGGTATGGCCGGAGGAGTCCCCGGCGGCGTAGCCGGAGGCTCGATGGGTGGAGTCATCGGCGGAGTGATCGGCGGAATGGGTGGAGCACCGCCACCGCCGAAGCCGACGGCCTCGCGTATCCGCCAGGGTGGCAGCGTGCAAGCCGCGTTGTTGATCAACCGAGTTCAGCCAGTCTATCCGCCGCTCGCGCGGCAGACGCGCATCGCAGGCACCGTGCGCTTGCACGCCATCATTTCCAAGCAAGGCACGGTGGAGTCGCTGGAAGTTCTCTCCGGACATCCGCTCCTTGTTCGCGCGGCGATGGATGCCGTACAACAGTGGAAATACAAGCCAACACTATTGAACGGCGAACCGGTGGAAGTCGATACCACGATCGACGTGATTTTCTCTCTGAACCAGTAGCACAGTCGTTGGAGTACGGATCGCTGGGCCAGTCGTGGGGCCGGCACGGCGTTCCGCGTAACAAGACTTAGCAAACACTCTCGTTGGCCCCGGCCCAGCCGGTGTCACCAGAACTTTAAGGAGCAAACGAATGGTAGCCACCTTGTACGTTTATACGGCCCTGTTCCTGCAGTCTCAGGCAACGTCCTGGGACCTGCGGAGCATGTGGTCTTCGATGAGCACCCTGCCCAGAGTCGTAGTCGGAATCTTATTTGTTCTTTCGGTGTATTCGTTTGGCGTGATGATCGACCGCGCGTTGATGTACAGCGCGGCGCGCAAACAGTCGCGCGTATTCGTGCAGCAGGTTGCCGGCGCCCTCAAGGACGGCAAACTGGACGAAGCGATTGCCATCGCCGAGCGCAACAAGAAGAGCCACATCGCCAAGGTAGTGGCGACGGGTCTTTCGGAGTTTCAGTCCGCTTCGCAGCAGGTCAGTGACGCCGACGTAATCGAAGCCGCTAAGCGCGGTCTCGAGCGCTCGGTCGCCATCGTCCATGCCGAAATGAAGCGCGGCTTGTCGGCACTGGCCACGATTGGTTCGACGGCGCCGTTCGTCGGACTGTTCGGCACGGTGGTCGGCATCTTGAACGCGTTTAAAGGCATCGAGCAGAGCAAAGCGACCGGTCTGTCGGCAGTAGCCGGCGGTATCGCGGAAGCTTTGGTGACCACCGCGTTCGGTCTCCTCGTGGCCGTTCCGGCCGTGTGGGCCTACAACTACTTCACCAATAAAGTGGAAGCTTTCGACGTCGAGATGGACAACTCGTCGATGGAGTTGATCAACTACTTCATTCTGCGACGTGGCGCGAAGACCAAGTAAGTGGAGGTAACCCGTGGCACATCACATCGGAGAATCAGGGCGTTACAAGCCGCAGGCTGGGAGTCAAATGGCGTCGCCCAACGTCATCCCTATGGCCGACATCATGCTCGTTCTGCTGATCATCTTTATGGTGGTCACCCCGATGTTGCAGAAGAACATGCCGGTGGACATGGCCCGGACAGACAGCGCCCGCGACATGCAGGACGCGGACAAAGATGATGCAATCGTCGTGGCGATTACACGCGATGGCGCCATTTACCTGGGACATACGGCGACCCGCAAGGAAGATCTAACCGGCCAAATCAAGGACCGCATTTCCAACCGCCTCGACAAGACCGTATACGTGAAGAGCGATGCTCGAGCGAAATACGGCGATGTCGTCGCGGTTGTCGATGAGATTCGATCTGCGGGTGTCGATCAACTTGGGTTGCTCACCGAGAAGAATCAGGGGAAAGCACCACCGCCCCCGTCTCCGGGTCAGCGACAGCCGACTGGAGATTAGTGCAGAGCTCCGCGGTGCTGGTTAACAGTTAGGTTGAAGTTGGTTCCATTCGTTTGTTGAGTATTTGGATGTTCACGGGCCGCGCCGATTCCCACACGGCGCGGCTTACTGGCCTGCAATGCTCGTTAGGGGCAGGCCAACAGGAGAAGTCGCATGGGAATGAGCGTTGGTGAGAACAAGGGCGGTACGATGGCGGAAATGAACGTCGTTCCGCTGATCGACATTTTGCTGGTGCTGCTGATTATTTTCATGGTGATCACGCCGCTGACGCCGAAGGGCATGGACACGCTGGTGCCGCAGCCCAATCCAAACCAGCAGCAGAACCAGGATTTGGAAAACAAGACCGTGGTTGTGCAGGTTTTGTCGAACAATAAGGTCAAGATCAACAACGAAGACGCGACCTGGGATGGCCTGGGACCGCGCATCGAACAGATCTTCAAGGACCGCGCCGAGAAAATCGCTTTCGTCAAAGGCGATAACGATGTACTGTTTGCCGAAGTCGCGCGGGCCATCGATATCATGCGCGGGGCGGGCATCGACAAAGTCGGTTTGATCACGGCGAAAATCGAGGCTGGGCAGTAAGTTTTCGGGGTACGCAAAAGCTTAGGGTGATGTGAGAGTCCTCCTCGCGGGAAAAACGTTTCACGGCGAGGTGGCTCATGGGAATGGCGGTTGGTGGTTCGAAGCACGGGATCATGTCGGAAATGAACGTGGTTCCGCTGAGTGATGTACTGCTTGTGCTTCTGGTCATTATTCATGATCACTGCGCGCCGGCAAACGGGGCTAAAGGCGGAGATACCGCAGCCAGCGCCGCCAGTTCCGCAGACACGGGCCGAACCCGATATCGTAATGATTCAGGTGCTGGACGGGGGCTCTTTAAAAATCAACGAGCAAGCGGTTGGGTGGGAAGCACTGCGCGGGAGGCTGGAGGAAATTTTTCGATCGCGCGCCAACCACACGGCGTTCGTTCGCGGGGACGCCGGCATAGAATATCAGGCAGTGGCTAAAGTGATTGACGTGATGCAGTCGGCAGGCATATCTTCTGTCGGGCTGTTAACACCGCAATTGGAACGTGGTCATTAGAAGCGGTCACGAGTAGCAAGGCCACTCGACAGGTTGTTGCCCTTCGCAGGGCGGACGTGAATCCTCAGCGCAGACTGTACCAGGTCGCGCGATAGCAGGGATGGTTGCATCGATGACTTATGGACCGGTTCGAATCGCTCGCCGGATGGCAGCACTTGCTGCTCTCTCGGTGCTCGCGTTTGCTTCGTCGGGTTGCAACAAACTCAAGGCCCGCGATCTCCTGAACAAGGGCGTGGCGGCCTTCAAGAACGGTCAGTCTGACGCGGCGATCGAGGATTTCAAGCAGGCCAAAGAGGCTGATCCCGATTTGTTGAACGCGCGCCTTTACCTGGCAACGGCTTACGCCAGCTTGTACATTCCGGGGGCTCCGTCGGCAGAAAACCTGGCTCGCGGCCAGCAGGCCGTGGCGGAATTCAAGGAAGTTCTGGACAAGGATCCCAACAATCTCTCGGCCATTGATGGTATCGGTTCGATCTTGTTCCAAATGGCGGGTCAGCCGTTTGACGAAAAGAAATTCGAAGAATCCAAGTCGTACCACCAGCGCCACATTCAGCTGAAGCCCGACGATCCGGAGCCTTACTATTGGATCGGCGTTATTGATTGGACGCAGGCTTTCCGAGCCAACGGCGAAATGCGCGTGGCCTACAATAAAGACAATATCAAGAAGCAGGTTAAGGATACGGACCCGCTTCCTCCCGCGGTTCGCACTGAATACGCCCGCAAGTATGGGCCGTACATCGAAGAGGGAATTAACGACCTGCAGAAGGCGATTTCGCTTCGGCCGGACTACGATGACGCCATGGCGTATCTCAACCTGTTGTATCGGCGCAAAGCAGACATGGTGGAAAAGCCCGACGAGCGCGCGGCGCTGCTGAAGCAAGCGGACGATCTCGTGGACAAGGTGAAGGAAATCAAGCAGAAGCGTGCGGACCAGCCGCAGTCGCTTTCCTAGGCGGTCCAACGGAACGTTGAGGGTTCGGCAGCTGTGATTCCTGGAAGGGCGCCCACTTCACTGGGCGCTCTTTCCATTTGTGGATTACTTTATTTGTCGAGGTGTTGTCCACCCCACGGGATTGGGACTCTCGCGGCACTTGCGTACCTGGCGTATACTGGAACATGCCGTCAGCAGGTAACTTACCGCTTAGTTTCAACCGGGACCGCACTGAGCGCCAGCTGGACGCCCGCCTCGAGGAACTCCTCGCCAAGCTCCGTAAGAATCGCCCCTCCGAAGACCCTTGGCTTGTTCGCCGTGCTTATGAGATCGCC
>Ga0307479_10007257_pt1 | contig 10216 bp, 12 predicted proteins | sample atmos_gasesECM4C_FD_203743 | JGI IMG/M metagenome (GOLD analysis project Ga0307479, IMG submission 203743) | Hardwood forest soil microbial communities from Morgan-Monroe State Forest, Indiana, United States - atmos_gasesECM4C_515 | ecosystem: Environmental > Terrestrial > Soil > Temperate...
GGTCGCCGGATCGATCCAGTAAGGAACAAACTCCATGTCTCTGCCTCCAATGCTTGTCTCGGTCATTGAACGATTCACATGAATAAACCATTGACATGGCGGGTATATTCCATCCGTGGCCACTAAAGTCGACGCCAAACCGGCTCGGGCGCTCTGGAAGCTCCTTCGGGACGATGCCTTTGCCAGCCTTCGCGACGACTTCACGGCCCGGGTTGCCGAGTGCAGCCTTTCCCTCTCGCAGGGCAAGCTGGTACGAGAGCTGGCGCAGCCGCAGTCCCAGCGGGAGCTGGCGCGACGCCTCCATTACGATCCGTCGAATATCAACGCCCTGGCCGACTCGCTCGAGGCGCGCGGCCTGGTCGAGCGCCGGCCGGACGCCTCCGACCGCCGCTTCCGCCTGCTGGCCCTCACCCCGGAGGGCGAGCGGCTGCGCGCGACGCTGGAAGACCGCCTGGCCCAGCCACCGCTCTTCCTCGACCGGCTCACCCCGGCCGAGCAGAAGCAGCTGCTGACGCTGCTGGCCAAGATCTTCGATACCGAGCGCCGCCGGCCCCGTTAGCGCCGCGCGTTGATCGGCTCGGGCATAGCCCGGTCAGCTTCGCGCTGCAGCCGCGCCTCGTTGCGGCGCAGGAAGACGATCACCGCGATGATCGCTGCGACGCCGACGATCGCCAGCACCAAATCCACCCGGCCGGAGAGTTGCAGCAGTTGTTTCCCGAGCAGAAAGGCGGCGATGCCGTAGAGCGTCGACCAGACGATGCCGCCCGCCGCATTGAAGATCAAGAACTTTCGCCAGTGCATGCGGTTGACGCCCGCCAGGAAGGCGGCGAAGATGCGCAGCACCGAGACGAATCGCCCGAAGAACACGACCTTCGCGCCGTGCTTGTCGAAGAGGTATTGACCGAGTCGCAGCCGGTTCTCCTCGAGACGGATGTAGCGGCCGTACCGTTTCACCAACCGATAGCCACCGGTGCGACCGATCACGTAGCCGATGTTGTCCCCCACGATCGCCCCCGCCGATGAGGCGACGATCACCCAGAAGATCGACAGCCGGCCCGTCGTCCCGGCATAGATGGCGGCGGTGACCAGCGTCGTCTCCCCCGGCACCGGGACGCCGATGCTCTCGACCCCGACGAAGACGAAGACCGCCAGGTAACCATAGGTGGACAGGAGGCTGTCGAGATTGCTTCCGAGAAACTGCAACACCGATCGATTAGCGTACCGCCCAACGAGGGGCGCGGCCGGCGTCGAGCTAAGGGCTAACGGCTGGCGGTGACCGCAGCCCCCACCGTCCGGTTCCGGAGCACCCCGATGCGCTCAACCTCGGTCTCCAGCAAGTCCCCGGGCTTCAGAAACTCGGGTGGCGTGCGGGCAAAGCCGACGCCGTCCGGGGTGCCGGTTGCGATCAGGGCACCCGGCAGCAAGGTCATGCCAATCGAAAGCCACACAATCAGCTGCTGAACCGAATTGATCATGTCCCGCGTGTTGCCGTCCTGCTTGATCTGGCCGTTGACTCGTAAGGACACTCGGAGGTTCTGGACGTCCGGGATTTCGTCGGCGGTCACCACCCACGGACCGACCGGTGACGAGGCGTCGAGGCTCTTGCCTTTAAAGAATTGTCCGCCCCAACCGTTCTGTATGTCTCGGGCGCTGATGTCGTTGACCACCGTGTAGCCAAAAATGTGGCTCATGGCATCGTCGGCCTTGATGTTGACGCCTCGTTTGCCGATCACGACGCCCAGCTCCACCTCCCAATCGATCTTGTCGCTGATGGCCGGATCGATCGCGATATCGTCGAACGGCCCGGTGATCGAGGTCTGAGCCTTGGTAAAGACCGTCGGTGGCTTGATGTTCTCTCCCCAGGCACGCGCACTCTCGGCCGCATGCTTCTCGTAGTTGCGGCCGATGGCGAGCATGTTCCCGGTTGGTGGGTCCAGCGGAGCCAGCAGTCTGAGATCGCTCAGCTTGCGCACGACCTTGGTCGAACCCGATCCCTTGACCGAGGCGACGAGCTCGCTCAGCTGTCGCCGACCCTCGTCGCCGCTTTCGATCAAGGCCAGGACGTCCGCCGGTGCCGGGGATGAACCGTTGCCTTGCGCCAACCGACTGACGTCGACGACCTCGTCAGACGTGCCCTCGCGGATGACTCCAAGGCGACGCTCGTTACCCTCCGCAAACATCAGAACCTTCATTTGCTCGTTTCCTCCTTGGAGTCGCTCGCCGGGCCGGGCCGGGTGGCGGCTCCCAAAAATAATCCCTCGAAATCCTGGCGACCGAGGAGTTCGCCCGGGCGACCTTCGAGCTGGGTGGAGCCAGAGACCAGGACGATCGTCCAGGTCGCCACCTCCATTGCCGCGCGTGCCCGCTGCTCAACCAACAAGACGGCTTTACCGAGATTCGCCAATCGACGGACGTGGTCACGTAACAGGGTGTCGGCCAGCTTCGGCGAAAGGTTGGCGGTCGGCTCATCGAGGATCAACACCCTGGGATCCAGCATCAGGACCCTCGCGATCGCGAGCATCTTCCGCTCTCCCCCACTCAGCTTGTCGGCACGCCGCCTGAGCATCGGGGCCAGCTGAGGGAAGACGGCGGTGACCTCATCGATGCGCCGTTTGATCTGGTGCTGCTTCAGCAGGTAGCCACCCATCTCGAGGTTCTCGACGACCGTCAGCGGCTCGAAGATGTCGTTGACCTGGGGGACATAGCCGACCCCACGTCGCGCCAGTTCCTCCGGCGGGCGGTTGGTGACGTCCTGATTCCCGAGATAGACATGACCGCTTGTCACGCGCAGGATGCCCACCAGCGACTTGAGCAAGGTGCTCTTGCCGGCGCCATTTGGCCCGACGATGGCGACGATCTCGCCAGGTCCCACCGCGATCGATAGGTTGCGCACGACCGGCACACCGCCGTATCCGGACGTGATGCCGTCGGCCCGGAGCGACGCCGACGGTCGGGCGGCGATCGCGACGCCGTTAGCCGACAAGGTACGCTTCCACGATCTCCGGCTGCCGGCGAAGCGCCGTCATCGAGCCCTGCCCGATGACTTTGCCCTGCGCCATGACGATCACCGGGTCGCAGAGGCGGTCGACGATGTGCAGCTCGTGCTCCACCATGAGGATGGTCAGGCCGTCGTCGCGTAGTTGCTCGAGGTAGCCGGCGATCTCATCCACGATCGATGGGTGCACGCCCGACATCGGCTCATCGAGGAGCAGCAGGCGCGGGCCCAGCATCAGCGCCCGCATGATCTCGACCAGTCGCTTCTGGCCTCCACTCAAGGTGCCGGCGTAATCCGATTCTTTGGCGGACAGGCCGAAGCGCTTGAGCAGGCCACGGGCCTGCGCCACCAGGCGCGTCTCGTCGGGCATCCAGTAGCGCTTGCCCAGCAGCGCGCCCAGCAACGATTCACCGCGGTTATCCGGCGCCGCCACCAGCAGGTTCTCGAGGACGGTCAGCTGGCTGAACTCCGACGGCAGTTGGAACGTCCGCACCATGCCTCGCCTTGCCCGCTGATACGCCGGCAGCGGGGTGATGTCCTCGCCCTGAAAGACGATCGTCCCCGACGACGCAGGTAAGGTGCCTGCGAGCACCGCCATCAATGTTGATTTCCCGGCGCCGTTCGGGCCGATCAGCCCGGTGATGCGTCCGGGCATGACCTCGATCGACACCCCATCGACGGCGTGCATGCCCTCGAAATGGCGATGGATGTCCCGGGCGCTAAGCATCGGCTCGCTAACGGGCACCTTTTCCAATCACCCATCGCGTCTGTTCCTCGACGGCGGGCGCGCCGGGAAAGACGCGACGCTGCTCGGGCACCACACCCTTGGGGCGGAACCACAGGAAGCCGAGGATCAGGAGGCCGATGCAAACCCATTCCAGCGCGGGGATCAGGTTGGGCGGGCCGATGTTCATCCGCCCCAACAACCGCGTGACCTCCTCGAAGCCGACCGGAACCAGAAGGGCGCCAAGGATGGCGCCGACATTGTTGCCTCGGCCTCCGACGATGACCGCGGCAAACAGGATGATGGTCTCGGGGTACAGCCACGTCGAGGGCGCCCAGACCTGGAGGAAGCCGACCAGGATCGCCCCCGAAAGCCCGGCGATGGCCCCGCCGACGACGAAGGTGGTCATCTTCAAGGCGGTCGGATTCTTCCCCAGCGCGCTGGCCGCAAGCTCGTTCTCCCGCATTGCGCGAAGCGTGCGCCCGTATGGCGAGTTAACGATTCGCGCGGAGAGGAACCAGACGATGGCGACGCAGATCGCGGTCAGGCCGATGAAGAGGTACTGATAACTGTTGGTGTTGGTGTTCACCACGCCGTCCAGTGGCTGGGGGACCAGCGCCAGGCCGGCCGCGCCGTTCAACAGCGGTCGGGCGTTGTTGATCACCGTGTTGGCGATGATCGATGTCACCAGCAGCGCGATCGCCTGGTAGTCGGCACGCAGCCGGCGCAGCACCACCAGGCCGATCGGGAGCGCCAGCAGCGCGCCCGCCACCGCCCCGCCGATCCAGGGCAGTGGGAAGGGCAGCTGGTAGCCACCGACGTAGATCTGGAAGCTGTAGTCGGGCGCCGTGTCCGGCGGCATCGAGAGAACCGCCGCGGCGTAGGCACCGGCGGCCTGGAAAACGATGAAGCTGAAGTTGACCACGCCAGAGACGCCGAACTGCAGGTTCAGCGCCAGGCAGGCGATGATATCGACGCCGGCGAAAATCAGCAGATTTGCCGCGTAATAGGTGTTCATCCGGCCGCCGCCAGCGCCCCTCGTTTGGCGAGCAGCCCCTGCGGCCGCAAGACCATGACCAGCACAAGGATGGCAAAGGCGACCACCTGCTTGTAGTCGGGGGACCACACGGCGGCGCTGAGCTCGGTGACCAGGCCGATGATCACCGCGCCGATCATGGCCCCGTACGGCTGCCCGGCGCCGCCGAGCACGGCGGCGGCCAGCGCTGTGATGAGAAAGGCGGCGCCGCTGGCAATGGTGAACGAATCCGAGTCGAGCGCGGCGACCACGCCGGCCAGCCCGCACAACGCGCCGGTAATCAGCCATACAGCGTCGATCACACGATTCGTTGGGATGCCGCAGTTGCGAGCCAGCATGGGGTTCGCGGCGGTGGCCCGCATCGCCTTACCCAGCCGCGTGTAGCGCAGCAGGGCGTGGATGGCCAGCATCACGACCACGGCGAGCACGATGATGACGATCTGGTTGACGGTCAACGCGATGTCGCCGAAGCGCAGGAGATGGCTGAACCGCTCGCGGTAGGCGACGCTGAAGTATCCAACGATCGGCAACATCGCGTTCGCGATCATCAGCGACACCGCGAGCGACACAATGACCATGCCTAGCAGCGCCGTGCCCTTGCGCTGAAACGGCGTGTAGACGAACCGGTTGATCAGGAAGGAGAAGACCGCCCCGAAGGCGGCGCCGCCAAGCATGGCGATCCAGACGCTGACGCGCGCCTGGTTCAGGTAGTAGGCGACAAAGGCCGACGCGATCATCACCTCGCCGTAGGCGAGGTTGATCATGTTGGTGATCCCGAACTGCATCGTGAACCCGACCGCGGCCAGCGCGATCACCGCCATGCTGACGAGACCGAAGCCGAACGCCGCGATCAGTAAGCTCACGGCGTCCGGCCTCCTCGGCGAGAACGGGGTCCTTTAGATCCCGCCCGCGTCACTCAGTTTCTTGGTTTGCTCGGGCGTCAGCCCTATGACCTGGACCTCGCCGCCCTGGGCGTCGTACTTGACCAATATGTAACCCGACTGCGAGTTGTTGTACTGATCGAAATTGTTCTCGCCCGCGGCGCCGACGTACTTGATCGACTTGCCCGCGTTGAGCGCATCGAGTCCTTCTTTGTACGTGTGCACGACCGTTGCGCCGGAGGTGCCGTTGGCGATGTCTTTGATCTTCGGGTTGTAGACGGTCGGATCCTTGCTGTTGGTGGCGACCATGGCGAGGCCGGTCATGATGATGCCGTCGTACAGGTGCAGCGTCGAACCCCGCTGGCCGTACTTGGGCGCGTCGGCAAACGTCGACGCCGCCGCCTGGAGGTTGGCTTTGAACTCGTCGTACGCCTTACCGGAGAACGTATAGCCGAGGTCGACGCCTCGGTAATACTGCACGACGTCGTTGACGCCGATGGTCCCCGTGACGTCTTTGAACCAGGCGGGGTCAATCGTCGCGGAGGTTCCGATAAAGGGGATGGTCTGGCCGCTATTCAGTTCCTTGACCTCCCCGAGGTAGGTGCCGGCCGAGCCCAGCGCCTCGGTGAAGATCACGTCCGGCTTGAAGGCCAGCATGCTCTGTACCTCGGTCCGGAAGGATGACGCGCCCAGATGGATGGGGAAATTCTTGACCGTCTTGCCAAAGTGCTGCAGCGCATTGGTCGCGGGCTGCACGAAGCTCTGCGAGCCGATGTCGTCACCGAAAACGAGCGCGACCTTGTTCCACGCGGGGTGGTTGGGACCGTACTGCACCCAGCCGACCATGCCGTAGGCGTCGTAGATATCCGCCGGCACCAAGCGGTGGAAGTAGGGCAGTTTGGTCTTGTTGAACTCGGACTGCCCGGTCATGCAAAACATCGGGATGTGGGCCTTGTCGACGATCGGGGCGACGGCCGAGGCTTCGTCCGACGTACAGCCGACGACCGCCATCAGGTTGGAGTTGCTGGCAATCATCTGGTTGGCCGCGGGCGCCGCGTCCGCCGGCTCGCCGCGCGTATCGAACTTCTGACAGGTCACATGACGGCCGCCGACGCCGCCATTGTTGTTGATCGCGGGTGCCGCGGCCAGGCAGGCCGCGTAGTAGGCGGGGCCAAGGTTGGCATCGGCGCCGCTAAAGGGGGCGAGCACGCCCACGAGAAGATCCCCCGAACCGAGCCCACCGCCGGTGGAGCCACCGCTGGTGCCGCATGCCGTGAGCGCCAGAACCATCGCCGACGCAGGCAATGCCAGGAACCGACGCAACCGCCCTTCTCTCATGACCGTCCCCTCCCAGAATTGGGATTGCATACCGGATTGTCGACAATATTAGGCATAATCGCACAAAGGGGTCGCGCCATGAAACCACCCGTCGCCCACCCATCGAGGCGCTCATCGCCGGCCGCCCATGGGTCCGGACTGGCGCCGGCCGCGGACCGAAGCGCCGAGGTCTACCAGCGCCTGCGCAGTGAGATCGTCAGCGGTGGCTTTCACCCCAACGAGCGCCTGGTCGAAGCTGATCTCGCGCTTCGGCTGAACGCCGGCCGGACGGCGATCCGGGCCGCACTCGTTCGGCTGGATCAGGAGGGACTGGTCAGCCGCGAACCGAACCGTGGCGCGCGCGTCCGGCTGGTCTCCGATCGCGAGGCTCTGGAGATCGAGGAGGTGCGGGTGATCCTCGAACAGCTGATCGTCCGTCAAGCCGCCCAGCGGGTCACGGCCGTCGACCTTCGGGACCTTCGCCGCTCGATTGTCCGGATGCGCGAGCGGCTGGCACAAAACGATCCGATGGGATACTCCGGCCTCAACGCCGAGTTCCACCAGCGGATCTGGGCGATCGCGGATCACGGGACGGCCGGGCGCATTCTGGCCAACCTCAAATCGCAAAGCATCCGATTTCAGTACCGAACGATCCTGCGGCCGGGCCGGACCGCCAGCTCGCTGCGCGAGCACGAAGCCATCGTCGAGGCGCTGGCCAGCCGCGATCCGGATGCCAGCGAGGCGGCCATGCGCCAGCATCTCAGCCATGTGGTCGAGACTCTGAAGTGGGCGATCGACGCCCAGCGACGTCAACCGATCTGGCTACCGCGGGATGCGTCGTCGATGGCGTCGGACCCAGGGTAGCGCCAGCGCGCCAGGCTGCCGATGATCAACACCGGCAGTGTGACCACGGCCGCGATCGTGAATAGGCTCGAATATCGGTGGGCGTCCGCCAGGCCCGCCACCCCTGACGTGGCCAGCGCGGCTCCGGTGAAAATCGCCGTGGCAAACAACGAGGTAGCGGTGGCGCGGGCCTCGGGCACGACGTCGGTCGCCCAGGTCTGAAAGGTCGACTGCATGAACGCGTAAGCCCCGCCGGCGAGAACACTGGCGAACAGAATGGCGGGGACGGTTTGGGCCGCCGCGGCAACCAGGTAACCGATCAACAATAGGGTGGCGCCGCCGGCGAGGATGAGCGCGGCGGGGGTCCGCCGGGCGACGTAACGAAAGGCGCGGGTGCAGATGAGGACCGACAGCCCGTAGCTGGCAACCACCACCCCGGCGATCGCCGGGCTCTGCCCGCCCGCCTCGAGCGCGGGCGCCAGGTAGGTGACGAAGCCGAACATCACGGCGCCGACGAGAAAGGCCACCGCGAGCAGGAAGACCGCCCAGCCGTGTCGCAGCACGCCGGCCACCTGCCGCAGTGGATGCGTGCTCGATCGCATGACCAGCGACTCGGGCGTTCGCCGTAGGGCGATGGCAACGCCGAGGGCGATAGCTCCCGGGATCAGAAAGAACAGGCGCCACGTGAGCACATGCGCGGTTAGACCCGCGCCGAGTGTGCCCGCCGCGGTCCCGAGGGCAACAAAGACCAGGACGTTGGTGATCGCCTGCTGCCGGACGGTGAACGGGTAACGGTCGGCAAGATAAACCAGCGTCGTCGGCATCACGCCACAGGCGATGGCGCCGGTGATGAAGCGAGCCACCAGCAGGGCGGTGAGATTGGGCGATAACGCAGAGAGCAGGTCGGCGACCGCGGTTCCAAACAGCGCCGCCCTGATGATGCGAACCCGTCCGAACCGATCTGCCAGCACTCCGTAGACCGGCGGCAGGAGTCCATAGGCCAGGTAGTAGAGGCTCGCGACCCCGGCGACGGCCGCCAACGAGACGTGGAACGTGACCGCTATGGGGATGAGCAGCGGCGCCACCGCGAAACGATCGGCCATGGTCGCGAAAGGGCCGAGGTACAGGAGTCGTGGGACGCCCCGCTCCGTCGCCGCCAACGGTTCCCGGTTCAGTCCGCGGCTTCTCGCACGCCGACTTCGTCGAGGTGCAACAACAGGTCGCGCGGGTCCTCGTACACCCGATACGCGCCGGCCTGCTGCAGTTCTTCGCGGCCGTAGCCACCAGAAAGCAACCCGACACCCAGCGCCCGTGCCCGTCGTGCGGCCAGCAGGTCCCAGACGCTATCACCGAACACGATCGAGTTCGTGATCTCGACCCCCAGCCGGGCGGCGGCTGCCAGGAACAGATCGGGATCGGGCTTGGCATGGGCGACGTCGTCCCGGGTGATCACGACCGTTGGCTCAACACCGAGCAGCTTGATCGATGGACCTGCGGTCTTGATGCTGCCGCTGGTGGCGATGGCCCAGGGCACGTGCTGCCGCGTCAGCCGGGCCAGCAGGTCGTGGGCGCCGGGAAGTGGGCGCACGTCCCCCAATCGCCTGACGAAGGCGTCCGCGTGTTGAGCAAGGAGCCGCTTGGCCTCGTCGGGAGTCAGTCGCTTGCCTGTCTCCCGCAGCAGCGCATTCACGAAGAGTCCGCCGCTCATCCCGATGCGGCGATGAATCCGCCAGACCGACAGCACCATCCCAGCGTTCCCAAGTACCTCGTGCCAGGCGAGCACGTGTTGGTAGACGCTGTCGACCAGGGTCCCATCGAGATCGAACAAAAGGGCCGGCGGCTGCTCTGGCATAAGGCTAGTGTGGCACGCAGGCAACGAACCCCATATTGAACGGGTTTAACCTGCGTTTAATCTGCGACCTGTAGACTGCACCCCCATGTCACGCACCCCCCGACTTGCAATCATCGCGCACGACGGCAAAAAGGCAGACCTGGTCGCCTTTGCCACCTTTAATCGCGACCGGCTGGCGGAGTTCCAACTAATTGCGACGAGTTCGACTGGCAAGCTGCTCAAAGACAAGGTCGGCCTCGAGGTCGAGTTTGTCGAATCGGGGCCACTCGGTGGCGACGTCCAGATCGCGAGCCGCGTGGTCGAAGGCGAGATCGACGGCGTCATCTTTATGGTCGATCCGTTGTACCGCCATCCGCACGAACCCGACATTCAGACGCTGCTCCGCATTTGCAATGTCTGCAACGTGCCGCTCGCGACCAACAGCGCTACCGCCGATGCGCTGATCGGCTCGCCGCTCCTCACCGAGCTTCGCGCCGCCAGCTAGCCCGTTTGAAATCTGATGCGATGCCGAGGTCATAATTGACTGGTGGCGAAGCTCACGATCTCGCTGGATGATGACCAAATGGTC
>Ga0307479_10007259_pt1 | contig 10213 bp, 8 predicted proteins | sample atmos_gasesECM4C_FD_203743 | JGI IMG/M metagenome (GOLD analysis project Ga0307479, IMG submission 203743) | Hardwood forest soil microbial communities from Morgan-Monroe State Forest, Indiana, United States - atmos_gasesECM4C_515 | ecosystem: Environmental > Terrestrial > Soil > Temperate...
GGAAGCCTCCGACGTGGCCAACGCAATTTTTGACGGCAGCGACGCGGTGATGCTCAGCGCGGAAACCGCTACGGGACGCTATCCGGTGGAATCGGTAAAAATGATGGATCGCATCGTCTGCGAGGCTGAAGCGAGCGTCACAGAATATATCCGCCCGCATCGGCGCGCGCTTTTAAGTCTGGCGGAGACCACCGCTGAACTCATCTGCCATGCTTCCGAAGAGCTGTCGATGAAGGTGATTGCCGTTTTCACGGAAAGCGGCTCGTCGGCGCGGCTCATTTCAAAGCACCGGCCTCGCCCGCCGATCATCGCTTTTTCGCGCAGCCAGGAGACGCGCCGGCAGGTCACGCTGCTCTGGGGCGTGCTGCCACGGAAGGCGGCGATGCTGCGGGATATCGACGACATGGCGGAAATCGCCGAGCGCCGGCTGCTCGAGGAGGGGCTGGTGCGGCAGGGCGACTTAGTGGGGATGGTGGCGGGCACACCGCTAGGCGTGGGTGGGACCACAAATTTCATGAAATTTCACATTATTGGCGGCGGCGAACAGGTGTGGCGCTAGGGCTCGCGAGTCGCGCCCGGTTCGGCTTTTACCTCTCGGTTTATCTTCTTTGGATACTGCTGATTTTTTATGCGACAGGCGGGACCCATGCCAATGGCCAATCCTGGCTTGCCGGCTGGCAACAGTGGGACGCGCATTGGTACGAACAAATCTGGCGCGAAGGGTATCCCGCGGCAGATCCTCGAACTCTGGTTTTTCCTCCAGGGTATCCGGTGATCGTTGGAATCATCTCAAAGCTTTTTCGCGCATCTTTTCTTGCAACAGCGATTGTTTTGAACCTGGCGGCTTTTTTCTGTACCGCAGTCTTGGTATCTGAGTGGCTGTCGCGGAAGTTTGCGGTTTCCAGCTCTTCATTATTTGTGTTCGTCCTGTCCACGCCTGCTGCTTACTTTGCCTTTACTGCATATTCCGACGTCGAATTCATGCTGTTGCTGTGGGTTTTGCTCTGGCTTGCTTTGGCAGAACGTGTTCCGGGCGGATATAAGAGCGTAATCGCGCAATCTCTCTTGCTCTTTGTGCTTCCATGGATCCGCCTGACGGGCTACGCACTGGCTTCGTGGCTCTTCGCGCGGAGGATCGTGGCGCTAGCGGTTTTGGCTTCGCTGGCGCTTTGGCTGGGATTTAATCGAATGATCGCGGGAAGCGCTTTCTACTTTCTTCGCGCGCAGAGACTCTTCGCCATGCCTCAAGGGAACTTCTTCCAGGGGCTTGCCGACAGCCTGATCCACGTGGGATCGGATTGGAGTCGCAGAACGAGTTGGCTGGAATTCGGTTTCCTGCCCCTGTTTTATCTCTGCGCGCTGGCGGCCGCGGCGGTATGGCTGGCGAAACGGCGCGAAGGCCTGCTGGCCCTCAGCGTAGTATCGATCTTGCTGTTTTCCTATAACCAGGGTTTCTGGCGCAGCGTGGTTCGTTACGACCTGCCGCTCGTTCCGGTGCTGTGCCTGCCGTTACTGGTGATAGCCAAATCCGGGACGGACATGGCTTCATACGTCTCCCGGGCGGCTTTCTACGCGCTTATTCTCGGTCAATTTTCGCTGCAGATTTACTTCGCGCGGCTCTTTCACGCGGGCGGCTGGGCGTTTTAAGGCTGAGGGTCCGAAGCGGAAGCGGTCAGTTGACCCAGTTGTCGGGGTGGGAGGGCGGCTCATTTCTATGCTTACGCATGAAAACTTCAAATTTGCGGCGGGCGCGACGCCGCTGCCAATCGGAAATGCCATTGCGCGCGCGAAAGAACCAGGAGCCCCGCCGCAGATAGAGATACCCGACCAGCATGCCGCCGAGATGTGTAATGTGGCTGACGTTGTCGCCCGCGCCTGAGCCGAGCGTGAGGAAAAATTCGATGGCGCCCGCGCCGATAACATAAATCTTCATCGGAATCGTAACGGGGAATGGAATCAGCCAAATTTTGCGGTCCGGAAACATGATGGCGTTGGCCAGCAGGATTCCGTAAATCGCGCCGGAGGCCCCAATGGTCGGAATCGCCGATGTCCCGAAACCGTGCGGGTCGATGATCGTCTTCACCAGCACGTTGATCAGGCCGGCGCCGACGCCCGTCAGGAAGAAATAGGTATAAAAGCGGTGCGTTCCCCAGGAGCGTTCAAGGTCTACGCCAAACATCCAGAGAAAAAGCATGTTCAGGAGGATGTGCCACAGGCCGCCATGCAAAAAGATGTACGTGACCGGCTGCCAGATTCTGAGCCCGTGCGTCACCAATAGCGGCACCAGTCCGAACTCGCGGATCATCAGACGATAGCCGGTCGTGTTGAAGAGCTCGAGCAGCGTCTGAATGAGGAAAACGCCGACGCAGGCGAGCACGAGATTGCGAATGGCAGGGGTGACGAATTCACGCCATTGCGAACGCGCCCGGGGATATCGCGGGAAAAAACTCATGGAGAGAGTCTAAGGGTAGCAGCCCTAGCGAGTCAAAGTCATCACCCTACTGCTAGTACAAAGGTACTGGAGCCTACGATTCCCGCGTTAGAACAAAGGGTCCATTGGAGGTGAGCTGTAATTATTTGAGAATGACCGCTGCGCGAGGATGGGCATGAGTGAGGGCAACCCAACCGACACCCTGGGCACGGTGAGCGTCACCGAATGGGTCGAAGATCGCCGCAGAACAGAGCGCGTACCCGTCTCGTTGCCCGTCCATGTGTGCTCTTCCGACGGAGCGATCGATAAATTTGAGGAAGTTTCCACGACGTTAAACGCTTCGCGCGACGGCGTGTACTTTTCCAGTGATATTCAAACTTATAAAGTCGGGATGTCCCTCGTAGTCACCTTTCCCTATTCTCATGCCCCCGAGCGCAACGTGCATTTCTTTGGCAAGGTCGTGCGGATTGATGCGCTACCTAAAGGCCGCTTCGGCATAGCTGTCGAGTTGGTTATGACCATCGCGAACAAACAAAAGCGACGCGCTGTCGCCGAAACGGTGAGACGTTAATGCACAATGCCCTGCCGCTTTTAATCCGCGCGCATAGCCCCTTCGAGAACGACAGACTCAATGAACGCCGGACTCTAGAACGACTAAAAATCTCTGTTCCCGTCCACGTGCGTTCGATTGATCCCTCCGAGCGCGCGATCTTAGAAGCTGCAACTACGATCGATGTGAACCGGCACGGCCTTTGCTTCAGCACTTCGCGAGATCACTACCACGTGGGGATGTCTCTATGCCTGACATTTCCGTATTCGTCTCCGGTGATGGTTCGTAAAGAGTTTGTGGCCAACGTGGTGCGCGTGGATTCGCTACCAAACGGCGGCCGGTCAGTAGCGGTGCAGTTCATCTCCCAGCCCTAATCCTGGAAGCACTAAGGAGCTTGAATAGAACTATGCGGAAACGAAACGGAATCCTGATCCTTGCGGCCGTCATGACGTTTGCTTCACTGTTGATCCTGAACTTCGTGCGGTGGAGAATGATCGGCTCCGAAACTGAGCAATCTCTTCAGTTGAAACAAAGTCATGCCAGCTAGTTATATTCGGCGGGCTACGTAGTTTTCTTGTTTTCTTCTCTCCGGGCAGATCCAGAAGCCAGTCGCGACCGAAAGTTTTCCAATCGTGCATACGAATGTTCGCTGGGTCCAGGCCCTCGCGCGCGCGGCTGCCGGTTCCATTCATTTCCTCTCCTGATGGCGTTATACTCAGCCCGCTCCCAACAGATACAGGCTATTTTGATCGAGTGGAGGAGAACGTGGCGAACCGCGGCTGGAAACTGAATCTTTGGCGTCATGTGGGTCGTTTGGCGGCGGGCGTTGGTACAGTCCTCTTTGGGCTCAGTTTGTTGGTAGCCACGCGGGCCGAAGGGCAGGAAGTCACGCCGGAGCGCCTCGTTCACGCCGGAAGAGAGCCGCAGAACTGGCTGACGTTCTTCGGGAATTACAGGGCCTGGAGCTATAGCCCACTCAATCAGATCACACGCGAAAATGTGCACCGGCTGACGCCGGCATGGACTTTTCCCACGGGTGGGCGCGGCGGACTGGAGTCCGCACCGATTGTCGCCGACGGCAAGCTGTACGTGGTGGATCAGAACAATGACGTCTTTGCATTGGACGCCGTCACGGGAAAACTGATTTGGAATTACGCCTATAAAGCGGCCAAGGATGCCCGCGCTGGAAACGGGAAGGCTCGAGGATTAGCGATTGGGTTCGGGATGCTATTTATGGGCACCCGGGAGAATCGCCTCGTGGCTTTGGACGCGACGACAGGCAAGGAGATCTGGAATGCCGAAATCGAGAATTCCGCGAAGTGCGGATGCGGGATCAGTTCGGCGCCGCTGCTGGTGAAAGACAAAGTGATTACCGGAGTAACCGGCGGCGAAAGCGCGCATCGCGGATACATAAACGCGTTCCATGCGAAAACAGGGAAACTAGCCTGGCGCTTTTACACGATCCCGGAGCCTAGCCAGCCCGGTTCCGAGACCTGGACGGGAGATTCCTGGAAGCTGGGCGGCGGGTCGAGCTGGTTTACCGGTTCCTACGACCCAGAGCTCAACCTGGTTTTTTGGGGCGTGGGCAACCCGTCATCCGATCTTTACGGCGGCGACCGCCTGGGCGCGAATCTTTACACCGACTCGCTGGTGGCGCTCGACGCCGACACGGGAAAGGTGCGCTGGTTTTTCCAGGAGACTCCGCACGACGTATACGACTACGACTCGAATCCCGAGCCAATTCTGATCGACGTCCGGCTAAACGGGCAGATGCGCAAGCTGGTGATTCATTCGAGCAAAAACGGATTTGCGTACGTGCTTGATCGCGAAACGGGCAAATTCGTTCGGGGATTTCCGTATGTCGATACAGTGACCTGGACGAAAGGCCTGGACAAGGATGGAAAGCCCATCGATCCGGTGATGGAGGAAGCGGGCAAAGTCGCGAAAGATTATTTGTTCTGCCCGGGAACACAGGGCGGCCGGAATCGGAATCACTCGGCCTACAGCCCGCAGACCGGTTTGTGGTACACTACCGCGCTGGAGGTTTGCTCACATCTTACGCCGCAAAGGCAAGAGGTGAATGAGGGGGAGAGCTTCTGGGGTGGTCAGAGAGAGGAGCAATTGAACCCCAACGCCGTCCCGCATATCGCCGCTTTCGATCCCTTAACCGGAAAAAAGCAGTGGAGCTTCGCGACGAGATTCTTCAATGCGTCGTCTTTGCTGACCACGGCTGGCGACTTGGTTTTTGGCGGAGACATCGAAGGAAACGCCTTTGCACTGGACGCAAAAACGGGACAGAAGCTCTGGTCGTTTAGCACCGGGAGCCGGATTGCTTCGCCGGCGGTGAGTTTTTCCGTAAATGGACGGCAATATGTGGCCATCGATTCCGGCGGCGGCTCGTTGATCGAAGCGCGGGCTCCCCTGTATTGGCCGGAAGCGAAGAATCACCTGGGGCAGGACGCCTCGACGCTTTTCGTTTTTGCGCTGCCGGAAGAGAAATAACGGACGCGCTTAGCTCTCGTCAGGCGGCGTATCGGCTTTGCCGTTCTTGCCGCTATCGGCTTTGCCGTCGGCCTTGCTATCGACACCGCGAATCAATTCCACGAAGGCGCTGGCGGAGCGGGGCAAATGGCGGTCGCGGCGGTAAATCAACCCCAGTTCGCGCCACAGCTCGACATCTTTTATAGGGATGAGTTTCACGCGGCCGGCGCGGACGTCGTCTTTCGTGAAGCCTTCGCTGATCAGCGACACACCCAAATTCGCGCCTACGAATAGCTTGATCATCGTTACGCTGGGCAATTCCATGACAATGCGGAGATCGGCGACATAAGGCCGGAAAGCCTTATCGAGCAACTGGCGTGTAAAACCGGTCTTGGGAAAAATCAGCGGTTGGCCCGCGATGTCTTTGGCAGTTACTTCCTTGAGTTTCGAGAGCGGGTTTTTGGTGCTGACCATCAGCATGACGCGATCGCGATAGATGGCATGTACTTTAAGGCTGGGCGACTTCACCGGCAGGGTCACGATGCCGAGATCGATCGTTCCGTCCTCGACGCGCTGCAGAATTTTGTGACTGAAATTGCGATAGATGCTGATCTGCACGTCGGGATACGTGCGATGAAACCTGGAGAAAACCTCGGGCAAAACGTACAGGCAAGTGGCTTCATTTGCGCCGATGGCGAGAATGCCGCGGGGCATCTCGGATTGGTCGGCCACAGCGCGCAGCGATTCCTGGCGCAGCGTTAAGAAGCGCTCGGCATATTCGAAGAGCACCTCTCCCGCCGGCGTCAGCCGGACGGTTTTTCCCATTCGGCCGAATAGCTTTTCGCCGTACTCCTGTTCGAGCTGCCGGATCTGGGCGCTTACCGCGGATTGCGAGCGGAAAACCTTGCGGCCGGCCAGGGAGAAGCTGCCGTGCTTGGCCACTTCAACAAAGGTGTTGAGCTGATCGAAGTCCATTTTTGTGGCCCGTAATTTTATCGGAAACGCCGGGTAAATTCACCTTTGGTCGCCAGGTATTTGTCCAGAGTTGCGCAAATCGAGCTGATTTGGCTGGATTGTCAGTTTGTACCGCCAAAAATCACGCTGTATGTGTGGCGCGCGATCATCAATTCTTCGCTCGTAGCCACGAGTCTCACGACGCAAGTGCTTTCCGCGGCGCTGATCACGTCTTTGGCAGCGTTGTTTTTAGCAGAATCGATGCGTACGCCGAGATGGCCAAGATCGCGGCAGATCTCCTCACGAACGGCCGGTGCGTGTTCCCCGATACCGCCGGTAAACACGAGCATATCGACGCCGCCCAGCACGGCGGCAAACGCGCCGATCTCTTTGCGAATCGAGCGACAGAACATGGCAATCGCTTCTGCCGCGCGAGGATCGGAATCGCGTTTGGCGAGCAGTTCCTTCATGTCCGAGGTCAGTTCGGAGACACCCAGCAAGCCCGATTCGGAGTCGACCAGGCGCTCCAGTTTAGCCGCGTCGTAACGCCTTTCGCGCAGCAAGTAGATCAGTATGCCCGGATCCAAGTCGCCGGTGCGCGTTCCCATCGTTACCCCGCCGGTCGGCGTGAGGCCCATAGACGTGTCCGCCGGCAGGCCGTCTTTAACGGCGGCCAAACTGGCTCCGTTGCCCAAATGAGCGATGATCAGGCGCTGTCGATGGGCGGCCGGTCCCAATTCCTGCAGGACGTATTCGTAGGAGAGGCCGTGAAATCCGTAGCGCCGGATGCCTTCGTCGAAGAGCTTCCTGGGCAAAGGAAAGCGCTGGGCCAGGTCCGGAAGGCGGCGGTGGAAGGCGGTATCAAAGCAGGCGACCTGGGGGATTTGCGGAAGCTTGGCTGCCAGCGCTTCCATGATTGTGATTTCGGCGGGCAAGTGCAGGGGAGCCAAAGGAATCAGATTGCGCAGATCGGTTATGACCTGTGGCGTGATTTTTGTCGGAGCCGCATGATGCGGGCCGCCATTGACCACGCGATGTCCGATCGCGGAGGGAGCGGCATATTTTCCTTTTTTCAGCTCATCCAGCGCCATCTTCAGCGCGTGTTGGTGCTCGGGAATTGGACGAGGCTGATCCACAACGGAACTGCCGTCGGACGTGCGAAGCCATAAGCGTGCCGATGGCGCGCTGATGTCTTCCGCCTCGCCGCGCACGAGGAGGCGCTCGCTCGAGTTACTGAATTCGTATAGCGCAAATTTGAGTGACGACGAACCGCTATTGAAGGCGAGGATGTGATGAAGTTCCACAGATTACCGGGAATCCGGTTGGGCGATGCCATTCGATTATATGGCCTGCGCAGCGTGAGCGAGACCGTTGCCTATTGCAGTGGTATTGCGGGAGCGTTAAGGCTGTCCATCGCACCTAACCTGCAGGATTTGCCCGCATCATAGAGTCGTACGCAAAAAGGAAGTTTCATGTTTGAATTCGATGCGAAGCTTTCCACGGCGGTTGAAACCGACCACCGGCCGTCGCCCCCACCGAAGCCCAGCAGCAAACCCTTATCTCCCGAACTTCTCCAGAAGATGCAGCGCTATTGGCAGGCCTCGAATTATCTGACCGTCGGACAGATCTATCTGCGTGAGAATCCTCTTTTAAGGGAGCCGCTCAGGCCCGAGCACATTAAGCCACGTCTTCTGGGGCACTGGGGCACTTCGCCGGGCCAGAATTTTATTTATGTGCATCTGAATCGCCTGATCAAAGAGAAACAGACCAGCATTATTTATATCTCGGGGCCCGGACACGGCGGCCCGGCTCTGGTCGCCCAGAGCTACCTCGAAGGGACATATTCGCAGGTTCATCCGGAAGTGACGCGGGATTTGCCGGGAATAAGGACGCTGTTTCGCGAATTCTCGACACCGGGAGGAGTGGGAAGTCACTGCGGGCCGCACATTCCCAGTTCTTTGCACGAAGGCGGAGAGCTGGGCTATTCGCTTCTGCACGCTTACGGCGCCGCTTTCGATAATCCGGCGCTCATCGTGGTTTGCGTGATTGGCGATGGCGAGGCGGAAACCGCTCCTCTCGAGGGAAGCTGGAAGGGGAACAAGTTTCTGAATCCGATGCGGGATGGCGCCGTCCTGCCGATTTTGCATCTGAATGGATACAAAATTTCGAGCCCCACGGTCGAAGCTCGCACGCCCGATGAAGAACTCGTGCGGCTATACACGGGACGAGGCTATCGCGCTTATTTCGTGGAGGGGGACGATCCCGCGGACGTGCACCAGGAGTTTGCTAGCGCGCTGGACCTCGCTTATGCAGATATCAAAACGATTCAGGACGATGCGCGAAAGAACGGCCTGAAGGGCGCGCCGGCGTGGCCGATGGTCATTCTGCGCACGCCAAAGGGCTGGACCGGACCAAAGGAAGTGGAGGGCGTGCCGATCGAGGGAACGTTTCGCGCGCACCAGGTTCCGCTTGCGAACGTCCGCAACGATTGCAAGCAGCTCAAGATGCTCGAAGAGTGGATGAAGAGTTACGAACCCGACAGGCTATTTGATAAAGATGGTCGGCTCATAGCGGAATTGGCCGAGTTCGCCCCGCACGGCGACCATCGCATGGGCGCGAATCCACACGTCAACGGCGGGCGTGTATTGAAAGAGCTGGTGCTTCCCGAATTCATAAATTACGCGCTCAAAGTGCCTGGTCCGGGCCGCGTGATTGCGGAAGCACCTCGAAAGCTCGGCGAGTTCCTCAGAGACACGATGCGGCAAAATTCGCAGAATTTCCGCTTTTTCTGTCCGGACGAGACGAATTCGAATCGCCTGAACGCCATTTTCGAAGCTACTACGCGTTGCATGGTCGAGCCCACCGTCTCTATTGACGAAAAAGTGAGCGCCGAAGGGCGCGTTCTTGAAGTGCTCAGCGAGCACTGCACGGAGGGCTGGCTCGAAGGATATGTGCTGACCGGCAGGCACGGTGTGTGGTCATCGTATGAGGCCTTCGCGCAGGTGGTCGATTCGATGATTACGCAGCACGCTAAATGGCTGGAAGAATCGAAAGAATTTCCGTGGCGGCGGCCCATCGCGTCGCTCAACGTGTTTCTCACCAGCCACGCGTGGCGCAACGATCACAACGGATTCAGTCATCAGGCGCCAGGGTTCGTCGACAATGCGCTGCAAAGAAGGAGCGAAGTGATCCGCATCTATTATCCTCCGGACGCGAATACCCTGCTGAGCGTGATGGATCATTGCCTGCGCAGCCGCAATTACGTGAACATCGTCACCTGCGGAAAGCAGTTTGCCTTGCAATGGCTGGACATGGACCAGGCCATTACGCATTGCTCCCAGGGTGCATCCATCTGGAAATTCGCCAGCAACGATGACGGCGGCGAGCCCGACGTGGTGCTGGCCTGCGCCGGCGATGTGCCGACGCAGGAAACGCTGGCGGCGGCATGGCTGCTGCGGAAACAGGTTCCGGGAGTCAAGCTGCGTGTCGTTAACGTGGTCGATCTGGGCGTGCTGATGAGCCCGGACGTTCACCCGCACGGAATGGACAACATCTCCTTCGAAGGATTGTTCACTCACGCGGCGCCGGTGATTTTTGCCCATCACGGATATCCGGCCGTGATTCACAGCATGATGCACGGCCGCGCTAACGAAGCGCGTTTTCACGTTCGCGGATTCAAAGACGCCGGCACCACCACCACGCCATTCGATATGGTCGTTTTGAACGGCATCAGCCGATTCGACCTCGCCAAACTGGCGCTGAGATATGTGCCGCGCCTAAGGTCGGAAACTTCAGAT
>Ga0307479_10007260_pt1 | contig 10212 bp, 8 predicted proteins | sample atmos_gasesECM4C_FD_203743 | JGI IMG/M metagenome (GOLD analysis project Ga0307479, IMG submission 203743) | Hardwood forest soil microbial communities from Morgan-Monroe State Forest, Indiana, United States - atmos_gasesECM4C_515 | ecosystem: Environmental > Terrestrial > Soil > Temperate...
AGCGTTCCAACTTATTGGAGTAACTCTCCCCAAAAAGGCTGGCAGGTGCCATCGAATCGAGGCCAGCAGTCGATATTCGCTTCAAATAGTTGGAACGGCACTAGTCCATTATCGCATAGCGAAGTTTGTTGGGGGGCGAAAGTCAAGAGAAGGAAAGCGCGCAGTAAGACTGTGTTTTTGCAGGATTTAGTGCTTGCACCCTGTCCCTGGATTTGCTACGCTAAACGTAAGACTTCCGCAAACTAGTAAGGACAGCGTCCCACCCTTCCTCGCGCGGAGGAGGATTCTATCATGTCAGCCTCTGATAGACGGCAGGTGACGCGCTACAGTGTCCGCACGCCGCTCCACTTTCGCGCCGTCGGTCTGGCTTCCGACAAATCCGAACATTTCACCGAAGCTCTGAATGTCTCCCGGGGCGGTTTTTTCTTCGCGACTTCAGCGCCCCTGCAGGTGGGCACTTCGATAGAAGCCACGCTGCGCATGCCCGGTGAAGTGACCGGCGGCCAGACGGAAGAGACGCGTTGTACGGCGCGCGTGGTGCACGTGCGGAATGAACCGTACGGCGACGGCCGTATCGGTTTCGGCGCGGAAATCGAAAAGTTTCAGACCGCCGCGGCACAAGAACGCTGGATGAGCTGAATTTTTGCGCGGGGCTTCGCGCCGAAAAGCTTCACGTCTTTGGCGCGGGCAAACTTACGGTTGTCTTGGCGCTCCCAACATTTTCAAACTTGTCGTACGCGCGCACCGCGATGGTGTGCTCGCCCGGTCCAAGATTGCTCAATGAAAATTCGTAGCGCTCTTCCGGAGCGTCACTGATTCCCCCGTTTGGCGACACGAGCGTCCATTCGCCGCCATCCAGACTATATTGCGCGCGTTCGATGCTGCTCGACGTATCTCGCGCCGTAAACTTCACCATCAAGCTGGAGGCGGCCGCGGCGCTCCGCTGAACAAGAAACGGAGTTGCTTGCAAGCCCTCGACCAACGGTGGCGTGTTGTCCACCTCGAAGCGCTCGCTCTCGCGCTCGGTCTTGAGCGCCGCGGCGGGTGGATTCGATGGCGCGTCCCCAGCGGCTATTTTCAGATAGTAGGCGCCGTCGGGAAGCGTGGCGGTGTCCCAGGAATAGAATTTCTGGTCCAGATTATCCTTCAACAATTTCCACTCGCGTTCCGATTCACCGCGATAATAGACGCTGTAGCGCATCTCGTCGTCGTTTTCGTCGTGCGCGCTCCAGACAACGGATTGATAGCCTTTTTGCGCGAATCCTTGCGGAGGATTTTCGAATCTCGCCGGGGAGCTGCTCTGCGTGATAGTGACGCCCGGGATGCTGGGCGGCGGCGGCATCTTCAAGTTGACGGGCTGCTGCTGGCCGGACTGCGCAAGAGTGACGCTCTGAACGCGCACGCCGGGATCCTGCAGGACGATGGCGTCAATGACCGGCGCGACGTTGTGCGGGAGATAGGCCACGCTGACCCAGTCGATGCCGTCGCCGGGGCGGCCATCGTGGATCACGGCCTTCCATTGCACGAAACGCGCGGGCGGCGCCTCGGCCGTACTGCCGGTCTTGGAATAAGGGCCAAACCAGCGGGACCATTCTTTCCCGAGGTCTTCCGTGTTGCCGGAGCGCACGAAAAATTCGGTGCGCGGCTCGTTGGAAGGCGCAGCGGCCTTCGTCGAAGTCGCGGCGGGGGGTCCCCACCATTCGATGCGGCCCCACTGTGAAAACAATTGCGCGTCGAAGGAGCGGGATTCGTAGCTGCCTTCGGATTCGTATTCGGGGCTGACCGAGAAAACCTTGCCGGGATTGGCGGTGCACAAAAAAACCTTCCCACCTGCGTTGCGCGCGATTCCCGTGATCTGCGCGGAGCCCGCCTTGGCGAGCTGCGCGTAAACGCCGCGGCCATCGATGGCCAGGAGCGAACCGTTATTACCCGTGCCTGCGAGAACTCGGCCGTCTTGGCCGAGCCCCAGCGAGTAGACCAGATCTTCTCGCGATGACCATAGCTCTTCCGGCGCGCCGTCCGCCGCAATGCGATAGATGCTGCTGGAGAGGAGCGGCGGGAAAGCCGCGAAGGGCGTTTGCTGCGGCCCCTGAATGGAGCCGATTGTGCCCCCGCCCGTGATTGTCGTCGTGCCTTGCGCGTTGGTGATGACGGTCGTGGGAGCTTGTGTCGAAACACCGCGCGGTTTATCGCCAATCGCTGAGGCGTAGATGGCGCCATCAGGAGCGACCACCAGCGATGTCACTTCTCGTTTGGAGGTTTCATACAAGACGAAGCCTTCGGCGGTGGGCGCATTTGTATCTTTTGCGTCCTTGCGCGAAGTCTTCACGCCCAGCCGAGAGACGCGCAGGATGCGGCCGCTGGGTTCGGTGCCGGCAATGACGTTGCCTTTGGTGTCGAAGGCAAGGACACGGATATGAGCTTCGTCGCTGGCGTAGAAAAGCTCGCTCTTGCCGTCGGGAGCTACGGCGAAGATCTGCCCCTTATCGCCCGTAGCAACGTAAAGCGTGCCGTCAGTTGCGAACGCGAGATCCCAGATGTATTTCGTCTTGGGATCGAAGAATACAGTTTTTTCACCGGAAGCTGCGATGCGATACACCTTGCCATCCGGAGAGGTGCCCACGTAGAGCGTCCCTTTCGCGTCGAAGGCGATGGCTTGCGCGGAGAGGTCGCTGGACTCAAAGACCGTGGCGGGCTTGCCACTGGCATCGAGGCGGAAAACTTTGGCAGGTGAGCCGCCCGCTGCGTAGAGGATGCCTTTGGGGTCCAGCCGGAGCGACCAAAGGTAAGAGGCGTCGGCATCAGCGAGAGGAGTGAATCTTGGCGCGAGTTCCAGGCGCCCATCGCTGCGCACGGCCACGCCGTGAGCCGTGCCCTTCAGAAATTCTTCATACGTGGACTGGCGCCAACGGCGAGTATGTTCGGCCTGAGTGGTGGTGGCGCAAATGGCGGTAAGCAGGAAAAAGAGACCCAGAGAGACAAGTCTCAAGAAGCGCGCGCACTTGTGATTCAAGATTTTCACCGTACCGCCAGATTTAGGGAGACCACGCCGGTAACCGGGCCGCCCAGTGCGATCGACGCTTCGCTCGCGAGCGACTCGCGCAAGACCTGAACGCTGCCCGGAGTGGGGCGGCCGTCGACGATGTTGATTTGCGAGAGCGGTACGTTGGGCAGCTCCTTGTCGTCCCAGAGCATCGTGGGAGACGGAACGAAGAGGCCGACGTACAAGCGGTCATTACGGCGTTCGCGATTGAGAAGTGCGATGAGCTGGTCGAGACCCGTAGGCCCGCCGGGACCGCCAGCTCCCGGGAAGGCGAATCCTCGCGACGCGCGGTTGAGCCAGTCGGCGTCGCTGACCAGGACGCGAAGCGACGTGCCACGAGTAACCTGGTCGGGCACGCGCACCGTGGTCTCTTCCACGCGAGTCGCGCCCCGGTAAGGGCGAAGTAATACACGGACGCGGAGAGTCTCGCCGGGCGCGGCTTCGCCTTTTTCCAGCCAGGCGCTCTCGATGCTGTAAGACTGATGACCAGGTGCGCTTTCGACCCGGAGGGAGATGCGGTCGACCGCGGTAGCCTCGTAGTGGTTGGTGAAGAGCCTGGTGAACACGTTCTGCATGGCAATCGCAATGGACAGTCCGTCAGGGCTGAGTGAGTCACCCGGCGCGAAGGTATTTTCGATTTGAACTGGCGCGTGCCCCTGCAGCCGGATTTCCCCGGAGAGATGCAGCGTGGTGCCTTCGCCGTAGAGCGAGTTTTGTGTGAGGCCGCTAAACGTTGTGATGGCGACGAGGAGCGGCGTGAGCTTGGGGTGATTGACCAGCTCGAAGTGAAGCTTTTTTTCTGCCCCACCCGCGGCGAGGGTGACGTCGAGAGGAATCATCGCAGGCGGCGTGCCGAGTTTGCCGGTGACCGCGGTGAGGTGATCGCTGGTGATGGTGCCGATGGAGCCGCCGACATTCACGATCTTGGTGGAGGCAAGTTCGGAAGAGAGCGTGGTGAGGACGCGGCTGCGCGCCATGGGCATCTGCACGTCACCCAGGCTCAGAAACGGATGGCCACAGAGATACACGCGGTCGGCCTTGACAGCCGTCACCGTGCACGCGGAGCTAATCGAAGCGTCTCCCTGAACGAGCACCATGCCCGCCATGTCGCCGGGAACGAGATGCGCATCTTCGGGGCGCGGCGCGGCGGTGCCTCCCTGTGCGGCGACGAAGCCGTAGTTCTGGATCTGAGGCGCAAACTGCTGCAAGGTCATGGGCTGGAAGCCGGAGAAAACGAGCGGCGTCTCAATGGGTTCGAGGACGGAGCCGTTTGGCAGAGCCGTGCGCGAGGCCGCGTCCAACGGGACGGTCAATTGCTGTGCCGATGCGGATTGCACGGAAGCCGGTTGAGCAGGGGGGCGGAGGACATCTTCAATCGGTGTGACGCCGGCGATGGGCTCTTTCGTGAATATGCCGAGCTTCAAGGAAAGAGCCCCTGCGAGCTTTCCTTCCAGATACACCGGGCTGCCGCTCATACCGGCGACCACGCCGGTGTGTTCGACCTTAGGCCCCTTGAGCTGGACAAGGATGATGGATTGTTTCGGGCCGAGGAAATTAGGCATTACTCCGATGACTTCCAGGTCGAACTTTTCCACCTGGTCGCCTGCAAAGATAGTGTAGGCATAGCCTTGCATTCCTGGGCGAACCTGGTCGAGAGGCAGAATTTCGTTGGAATCGGCGGCTGACAGGGTTGGCGTTACAAAAAAGAGGACAGCCGCGAACCCCAGGATCGCCGAGGGGAGGACCCGGGAGAGACACCGAAACACCGGTAGATGAGGCTGGACCAGCAGCATGAATTGGCAATCATACGCGGCAGGGTACGGGGAAGCAATCGAACCGCAGAGAAGCGCAAGCTAGCCCAATTGAGCTAGGCGTTCTAGGACTGACCCTCTCGTTTGGATGGTGGATAGAGTCGGCCGCGCCGCACAAATTCCCTGGCCGCGGAGTCGCTGCGAAGCGGCATGCTAAAATCGCACCGTGAAAAAACAGAAGATTCAGCCTGCGAAGTTCTTGACGGGTGGCGTCGCGCTGCCGGGGGATAAGTCCATCTCCCACCGCTACGCCATGCTGGCGGCGCTGGCGGAGGGCACCAGCGAACTGCGGCATTTTTCCACTGCTGCGGATTGTCACAGCACGCTACGGTGCTTAAGCGCGCTGGGTGCGGAAATAAAAATAGAAAAAGACACCGTGCGAATTGCCGGGAAGGGGCCGCGCGGACTGAAGGAGAGCCGGCGAGCCCTGGACGCGGGAAATTCCGGAACGACCATGCGTCTGTTGTCGGGAATTCTGGCCGGGCAGGAGTTTACCTCGAAGCTCACGGGCGATGCTTCCCTGCAGAAGCGGCCGATGAAGCGCGTCGTGGGGCCGCTGCGGGAGATGGGCGCAGACATTCGCGCCAGGGAGGATAATTTCGCGCCGTTGGAAATTCGCGGGACGCGGTTGCGCGCGATCGATTACCAAATGCCCGTGGCCAGCGCGCAGGTGAAGTCGGCGGTGCTGCTGGCGGGATTGTTTGCGGACGGCGTGACGTCCGTGACAGAGCCCGCCCGGACGCGCGATCACACCGAGCTCGCTCTCGAGGAATTCGGCGCTGCGGTCGAAAGGAATGGGCGCACGGTACGTGTACATCCGCTCGCAGGCACAAACGGCGGCGGAAAGCTGGCGGCGCGGGCACTGGACGTTCCGGGGGATTTGTCTTCGGCGGTCTTTTTCATCGCTGCTGCTTCGTTGCTGCCCGAGTCGAACATTTTGATTCACAACGTGGGATTGAATCCCACCCGGACCGCAATTCTAGATGTGCTTGCGGGGATGGGTGCTTCGATCCACATGGTTTCGTTGCAGAGTTCCCATGGGGAAGTGGTCGGCGACCTCGCGGTTAAAGGCGCGAGCCTGAAGGGCGGGGTTATCGAAGGCGGGCAAATACCGCTGGTGATTGACGAATTGCCGATGCTGGCCGCGTTGGCTCCGTTCACGGAAGAGGGAATCGAAATTCGCGACGCGGCGGAGTTGCGCGTGAAAGAAAGTGACCGCATCGCCGCGCTGGCGGAGAATTTGCGGCGCATGGGCGCGAAGGTGGAGGAACGCCCCGACGGATTGCGCGTCGAAGGACGCAAAGCGGGAAAATTGCGCGGAGCGGAGATTGACCCGCGCGGTGATCACCGCATCGCCATGGCTTTCGCGGTGGCGGCGTTGGCTGCAGAAGGAGCGACCGTGATCCGCGACGCGGATTGCGCCGCCGTGTCATTTCCGGCCTTTTTCGATGAGTTGAATCGCTTGGCCGAGCGCTGACTGGACAAAATGGGAGAAGGCGGAGAAAAACCAATCGAGCCAGATTCTTGCCTGCGGTTAGTGCTCTTCGGCTGGCGGAATTTCCTGCGGAGGTTTCGGCAGCGGAGGCGGAGTGATCCCGCTGGTCTTGTGGATGGAAATCGAGCCGTAACTGGTTTTCAGAGTGATCTTGGGACCGCGGCCGCTGCCGTATTTTCCTTCCAGATGCATGTTGCCGGAGTCTGCGCCGCTCAACTTCAGCGACACATCTGAGAATTCGGAGTTGATGTCACCCGAGCGGCTGTCGGCCAAAATCTCGAAGCTGGAAGAGCCCGGCAGGCTCACATCAATTCCGGCGGAAGAATTCGTGATGTCAACGTCTTCCTTGGGTGGCGAAGAGAATCGAATGGTCACGTTTCCGTTGCGGTTGTCTATTTTGACTTTGCCGCCCGCATTTTCAACGCTGACATCGTAGGAATTGGTGCGCAGGAAGAGATTTCCCGGGGCATCCGCTATTTCCAGGTTGCCCGAGCCGAGTTCCATGTGCCCGGAAAGTTGCGTGACGGTAAGGTCCGTGCGCTGCGAGATGAAGCGCACGCCTTTGTTGATCTTGTCCGCGCGGATGGGCCCGTAGAATTCCCCCTCCAGGGTCAATCCTCCACCGGCACTGGCGACGTTGACTTCGCCGCCCTTGCCGGAAATCTTCACATCGCCTTTGGTATCGGAGATCTTCACGTCCCCTCGGCGTATATCGATATTGACATCGCCGGCAGTGTCGCGCACTTCGACGTCACCGTTCAGGCCGGTGACCGACACACTGGTGGCCATGTCGGACACTGTGACGTCGCCTTTTTCGTTGCGCACGGTGAGGCCCGCCTTTTTCGGGACTAGCACATCGAGGTTCACAGCGACGCGCGACGAACCAGTCTCAAAGCCCGGCGTGAGGATTTCATAGCCATCGCCGTTTTGAACAATTTGTACTTTTGCCTTCTGCGCGATTCGCTCCGCATCGCTATCCGTCCAGGCATGCACGCTCTTCTTTCCGGATATGCGAATCTCGCCCTCGTCCGATGGACGCACACTGACGTCACCGTGTCCGTTGCGGATGCTGATGCGCGCATTCGGTGGCACCGTTTTCGGCGCTACGTCGAGGCCGAAGTCGTGTGAGTCACCGTTAAACTCGATGCCGATGTCTTTGCCAGGAAGTTTTGATCTAGCGTAATCGGCGCCGACGACAACGCCGAGAAAGGCGAGCAGGCCCAAAACCAGAAGGACTTCGCCGCCGGTGATGCGTGCCGCTGCCGGATCTCCCGAGCGAGCACCGGCGGTGCGCTCGTAGAGCTTGATGGCGCCCCAGAAAATCAGTAGCAGCGGCCACCAATGATAGAGAACGCTGTCAATCTCCAGGCCGCCGTAGTTGTGCAGCAGGAGCAGCGTCCCGATGGAGAGCAGCACGAGTCCGCTGAAGACTGAGCTGCGTGGGGTACGACCGTTGGCCATGGGCGTTTAGCGCCCCTCCCCGGGGATAAATCCCGTGGGTGGTCCGGGGTTTTGCGGAGGCGTGGGGCCCGGCGCTATTGGCGGCGGCACGGCTCTCGAGGAAACGTGGCCGTCCGTCGGAGCCAGCGCAGCGGCGAGGCTCACGGCGCCAATCACCATGAGGATCACGGGATAAGTGTTCGAGAAGTCGAAAACGCCTCCGTGCGTCTCGTTGAGCAAAAAGAGCACGCCGATGGTGATGATAATAGCGGGGCCCATCAAGCTGCGAATCGTGCAGCGGCGGCAGGAACAACGAATGCGATCACTCATCGAATCTTTTCTCCAGCAAAACTCTCCGGCGGAGGGCCCGAACCCGGCGCCTTCTACGAACGCCCGCTGAGCCGGTTTCGGAACATCAGGCCGCCCGCGATAATTAGAATCAGAGGCCAGAAACGCACTAGCCTGTAAAATGGAAACCAGTCGAAATTGTTCAATAGGAAAATCGCTCCCAGCACGATCAGAATGATGGGACCTACAGGCCGATTCTTGCTCCACGATTCGAGCGGGTCCGGGGACACTTGTCCAGTCGCCCTGGCCTTGGCGGTGCGCACCGAATCGAAAACCATGTAGAAAATAAAGCCCGCGAGCAGAAGCGAGAGCGCGACGCTGGCACCTTCTCCGATGTCGCTGCTAAGACCCACAATCATGGCTGCGAATACGACGATGTGAATCAGCGCCTTGTTGTATTCCCCGTTGTAGACCGCTCCCATGCCGGGAAAGAAACCCAGGATGAATGCGACGCCGGAGCTGTTGTATTTTTTTCCGTCGCTGAGGGGGCCTTGAGCGGCCGCGGCAGTTGTGGCCGCTGGTGCGAAGACGTCGGCTTGGGGCGTTACGGCTGTCGGCGCGGGATGACCCAAAACACTGGCAAGGCAATCTTCGCAGTACAAAACATCGTGCACGGGCCGCACACAAACGGCGCACAGGGCTTTGCCGCAGTTGCGGCAATAACCTGTGGCGTCAACCTCCGTGTGAACCGCGCACTTCATTGCCTACTCCTCAGAGTAAGGACAGGTAACTCGGCCGCCAGCGCTTCCATTCCGCGACCGATTCCGTTGGCGCGGTTCTGCTGCCTGGGAGATGCGGGCCGCGTGCCATCGGTGTGTCCGGGCTGCTTATCCGGGGAGGATTCAGGAAGAGCGCCTTCCGGTGTTGTGGGTATTTCATTCTCCTGGTGCAGGCGAGACTGTATTTCATAAACGACGCGGAGGTCGCTGATAAACTTGGAGCCGCGCGCGTAAACGCGATGCGCCTGCCGGTCGGCGCTGCGGTAAAGGTTGACGGGCGACAGGTCCGCAATCTTGGGCTTGTGCCAGGAGAAGCCCGAAGCGCTCAAGAGAACCGTAAGCGTTGCCGCGATGGAGACCGCGCCATAGGCGAAGCGCGGAGACGCAATGCCACGCACCCAGCCGAGCACGGCGCGCCAGCCCTTGGCGGAATCGCGCGGGCCGAGCGTCTTGTCGAGAATCGAGTAAACGAGCCGCGGCGGCGCTTCCAGTTCTTCCATCCCGTGAAGATTGGTGAGGAGATGTGAAACACCCGCAACAAGCGGCGCACAGCGCTCGCAGGTGTTGACATGAGCGTCGAAAGCGCGCCGTTCGGTTTCGTTAAGCAAGCCTTCCAGGTATTCGCTCAGCCGCAGTTCGGTTTGTTCGCACGTCCAGGTCATAAAAGATTCCCAAGTCCCGTTGAGAGAGCGCCGTTTCGTGAGTTGTCATCCTGAGGCTTCGCGCCTTTAGCGAAGCCGAAGGATCTCAACTCAGCGCATGTGCAACCATTTCCGCCGGGACGGAAGTTCTGTAAGCAATTCATGACGGCCGCACTCCCATCTGCTGCAGAATGCGCGCCAGTTCGATCCGGCCGCGATTGATCCTCGATTTTACGGTTCCTTCGGGCACCGACAGAACTCGCTGGATTTCACCATATTCCAATTGCTGCAAATCGCGCAAGATTACCGCCTCGCGCAACTCGGGCGAAAGCTTCGTCAGCGCCGCTTGCACCTGTCCGCCGAGCTCGCCGAGCAGCGCCTGTTCGTCCGGCCGCCGCCCCGCGGATTCCTTGTTTTCGACCACCGGCATCGCGTCATCCAGCGAATCGGTCATGCGGTCCCTTTTCGTTCTACGGTAATGATCGATCAACAGATTGCGCGTCACACTAGTCATCCAAGTGGTGAAGCCGCCGTGGGCCGAGCGATAGCTCCCAAGAGTACGGTACACCCGCAGGAAGACTTCCTGCGAGAGGTCTTCCGCGTCCGTTCCATTGCCGGTAAACCTATAGCAAATATTGAAGATGCGGCGCGTATGGCGGCGCACAAGCTCCTCCCAGGCCGAACCGTCGCCCTGCAGGCAATGCTGGACCAGTTG
>Ga0307479_10007261_pt1 | contig 10212 bp, 9 predicted proteins | sample atmos_gasesECM4C_FD_203743 | JGI IMG/M metagenome (GOLD analysis project Ga0307479, IMG submission 203743) | Hardwood forest soil microbial communities from Morgan-Monroe State Forest, Indiana, United States - atmos_gasesECM4C_515 | ecosystem: Environmental > Terrestrial > Soil > Temperate...
GATAGGTTGTGAGGTAATCCGCACAAACTGGGCGATCACCTGCTCTCCGCTGTGGCGCTCGAACGCCGCGTGGCCGGTCATCGTGGAAAACAGTGTCGCCCCAAGTGAATACACGTCCGATGCCGATGTCGGCGTAGCGCCGGCAAGAACTTCGGGCGCGGTGTACGCGGGCGAACCGGTGATCAGTCCTGTCCCGGTCTGGAAGCCTCCGGAGATCCTGGCGATGCCGAAGTCCGTCAGCTGGGGCTCGCCGTAATCGGTGAGCAGGATGTTCGCCGGTTTGATGTCGCGATGCAAAATGTCGGCGCGATGTGCGGCTTCCAGCGCGCCGGCCAGCTTCACGCCGATGCGCAGCGTGTCAGACCAATCCAAGGGGCCGTTCCGGCCGATCAGATCCTCGAGTGAACCATTGCCGAGGTAAGGCATCACGATGAACGGCCGACCGTCGGCGGTGGTACCGACCTGCAGAATATGGACGATGTGCGGGTGCCCGGAGAGCCGGCCCATCGCGCGCTGCTCGCGCAGGAAGCGGTCGAGGTTGTCGGCCTGGAGGTCGGCGCTCAGTACCTTGACGGCAACCTTGCGATCCAGCAGCGGTTGTTGGCAGCGGAAAACCAGTCCGAAGCCACCGCGTCCGATTTCTTCGACGTCATCGAATCCGGCGTCGCGCAGTCGCGCGGCGATGCCGAGGACCTGCTCCTGTTGCGTTGCGTGCGCATCCGCCTCGGCCATTGATGGTCACTGTCCTCGGCGTGAAGGCCACTCACCTCCACTGGTAAGGCCACCATATCCCGGTCGCTGGCGACCGACCATCACATCGGTGCGATCGGATCACGCCGAGGTCAGGGTGCTCTGATCTTCCTCGGCGCCCCCGGCTTCATCATCGCCGCGAATCGTCGTGTCGCCGGCGATGGGCGGCACGCGGGTGGCGCGCACGTAGACGGTGTCGCCCTCCCGTAAGGCAAGCGCCTCGGCGTCGCCGCGGGTGATCTGCGCGGTGAAACTGCCTCCGGTGGCCGCACTGGTCAGCTCCACTCGCACCTCGAAGCCCAGCATGACGATGCGGTCGATGGTCGCGCGCAGAACGCCGGTGGCCGCCGCGGTGTCGTCGGCGGTGGCGATCGCCATATCGGGATTCCGTCCCACCCGGATGTCGTGCGGGCGGACCAGGGCACCGTTGAGTACCGACACCGCACCCAGGAAGGACATCACGAAGGCGCTCGCCGGAGAGTCGTAGACCTGCGTCGGGGATCCGACCTGCTCGATTCGGCCCTTGTTGAGCACCGCGATCCGATCAGAAACATCTAGCGCCTCGGCCTGATCGTGGGTGACCAGCACCGTGGTGACATGCACCTCGTCATGCAGGCGCCGCAACCAGGCCCGCAGATCCTCGCGGACCTTGGCGTCCAGCGCGCCGAACGGCTCATCCAGCAGCAATACCTGCGGGTCGACCGCCAGCGCACGGGCCAGCGCCATGCGCTGACGCTGGCCACCGGACAGCTGGTTGGGATAGCGGGTCTGAAACCCGCTCAGGCCGACCACCTCGAGCAGGTTGTCGACCTTCGCCTTGACCTCGGACTTGGGCCGCTTGCGGATCTTCAACCCGTATGCCACGTTCTCGCGAACGGTCAAGTGTTTGAACGCGGCGTAGTGCTGGAACACGAATCCGATGCCGCGACGCTGCGGCGGCACCCGGGTGACGTCGCGACCGTTGATGGTGACGGTTCCGGTGTCGGGCTGGTCGAGACCGGCGATGGTACGTAACAGGGTCGACTTGCCCGAACCGCTGGGGCCCAGCAAGGCCGTCAGCGAACCGGCGGGCACGACGAAGTCCACATGATCCAATGCGACGAAATTGCCATAGTGTTTGTAGGCGTCCCGCAGGACGATCGCGTGGTCGGTCTCGGTGTCGGTCATGTTCAAGTCTCCTTGTAGGCCTGTCTGGCCGCTCGTGCCCGGCGGGCGTCGAGAACCACCTGGACGATCAAAACCAGCACGGCAACAACCATCAGCAGCGTCGACAGCGCGTAGGCGCCGTACTCAGCCCCGCGGTTGTAGCGGTCCGAGACCAGCAGTGTAAGCGTTTGCGACTTCCCCGGAAGGTTGGACGACACAATGATGACCGCGCCGTATTCGCCGAGGGTACGCGCGACGGTCAGCACGATGCCGTACGTCAGGCCCCACCGGATGGATGGCAACGTGATCCGCCAAAACGTCTGCCACCAGCTAGAACCCAGCGTTGCGGCCGCCTCTTCCTGATCGGTTCCCAATTCGTGCAATACCGGTTCCACCTCGCGAACCACGAACGGCAGGGTGACGAAGACGCTGGCGAGCACAATGCCGGGCAGGCCGAAGATGATCTTCACCCCGAGGTCTTTCTCGACAAAGCCCAACGCACCTGCCGATCCCCACAGCAAGATCAACGCGACACCGACGATGACGGGTGATACCGCGAAGGGCAGATCGATGATGGCCTGCAGCACCCCTTTGCCACGAAATCGGTTGCGGGCGAGCACCAATGCCGTCGGGATACCGAAGACCACGTTCAGCGGCACCACGATGGCCACCACCAGTAACGACAGGTTCAGCGCCGATATCGCCGCCGGTGTGCTCACCCAGTCGTAGAACTGGCCCAGCCCCGGTTGGAAGGTCCGCCACAGGATCACCGCCACCGGAATGACCAGCAACACAACGATGTACGCCAGAGCAACAGATCGGAGGAGGTAGCGAACCCGCAGCGAAGCTGTCACGCAGCCAACTCCTCGCGTTTGGCCGCGCGCGCGCCGACGATTCGCAGCAAGAGCAGCACAACGAACGAGATCGACAGCAGCACAATGGATATCGCAGCAGCCCCGGTGCGATCGTCGTTCTCGATCAAGGTTCGAATCCACTGCGAAGACACTTCGGTCTTGCCCGGCACTGCGCCACCGATCAGCACCACCGAACCGAACTCACCGATCGCCCGCGAGAATGCCAGGCCGGCACCGGAGAGCAACGCCGGAGTCAACGACGGCAGGATCACCGAGGTGAAGATCTTCGGGCCGTTGGCACCCAGTGACGCCGCCGCCTCCTCGGTCTCCCGGTCGATTTCCAGCAGCACCGGTTGGACGGCGCGCACCACGAATGGCAACGTGACGAACGCCAGCGCCACACCCACACCCCACGCGGTGTGCTGCAAATGAAGACCGACCGGGCTGTTGTGCCCGTAAAGGGCCAGCATCACCAGGCTGGCGACGATGGTGGGCAACGCGAATGGCAGATCGATGATCGCATCGACCAGCCGTTTGCCGACGAAGTCGTCGCGCACCAGCACCCAGGCGATGAGCAGACCAAAAACCGTGTTGATCACCGTGACAGCGGCCGAGATGGTCAGCGTCACCTGAAACGACTCCAGCGCGGCATGCGAGGTGACCGCCAGCCAAAAGGCCTGCCATCCGCCACGGGCCGACTGCCAACCGATGGCGGCCAGCGGCAGCAGCACGATCACCGAAAGCCACAGGATCGCCACACCGACCCGTAGCGAGGTGTCGCCCCCCCGGCCGGACGAACGTGCATTCGTTACGACCCCTGTTGCCAGCGAAGTCATCCGGTGGCCTGCATGTAGATCTTGGTGATGCTGCCGGTGTTCTTGTCGAACAGCTGGGGATCAACCGTGCTCCAGCCGCCGAGATCGGCGATCGTCCACAGTTTCACCGGCAGGGGAAACTGGTCCCGGAAATCGGCGGCGACCGCAGGATCGACCGGCCGGAAACCGGCGTGCGCCCACAACTTCTGCGCGGCGGCGGTGTACTGAAAGTTCTTGAACGCGGTCGCGGCATCCAGGTGCGCGCTGGTTGTCACCACAGCCAGCGGATTTTCGATCTTGAAGGTCTGCGGCGGGGTGACGTGTTCGACCTGTTTGCCCGCCCGCTCCGTGGCGATGGCCTCGTTTTCGTAGCTGATTAACACGTCACCGCTGCCCTGTACGAAGACGTCGGTGGCTTCCCGTCCCGATCCGGGGCGCATTTTGACGTGTTCACTGACCAGCTTCCTGACATAGTCGATCCCCGCTTGGCTATTCCCGCCGCCTCCGCTTTTAGCGGCATACGGGGCCAGCAGATTCCACTTGGCCGAACCCGAACTCAGTGGGCTGGGTGTAATGACCTGCACGCCGGGGCGCAACAGGTCATCCCAATCCCGGATGTTCTTCGGATTGCCCTTACGCACCACCAACGTCACCACCGACCCGAACGGGATGCCCTTGGTGGCGTCGGTATTCCAGTCCTTGGAAACCTTGCCGGCCTTGACCAATCGCGTGATGTCCGGTTCGACCGAGAAGTTCACCAGATCCGCCGGCTTACCGTCGACAACACCGCGTGACTGGTCGCCGGAGGCCCCAAATGAGGTAATCACCTGCACGCCCTTGCCCTCCTCGGAGGCATTGAACGCGGGAATCACCTTGCTCCACCCGGGTTCTGGGGCCGAGTAGGCGACCAAGGTGATACTCATGTGCGCGTTGGTCAGCCCTCCCCCGCCGACGACGTCACTGGCACCACCTTGACACGCCGCAACGGCACCGACAATCAGGGCGAGCGCGACGACATACCGGCCATGCCGGACGTGCCGCCAGCGCGACGCCCCCCCGATGTCGTTGAGCATTCGTGGCCTTCCAGTGCGGGACGTATGGATCTCGGTCCCGTTGCTGCGGAAAGGCGATCGATCAGATTTGAGGAGAATTCACGAACTCCCTACCAGACCGCGCACGGGTTTGGGAGTCAGCAACAACAGTGCACGAAGACACAGCACTCGATGGTGGCATCGGATGCTGCGTGCATGGCGCGAAGCCTAACAGAATTTGCCGGAGTGTCATCTCGAGCAAAGCCGGGCACCTCAGCGGGTCAGCAGCCACGTGACGATCACCAGCACCACGAGCGTGATGAGAATCAACGTCACGTGTGACCGAGGCATGCGGGCTACCCGGGCGCCCCGTCGGCGTGGCGGATGCGGCGCATCAATTGGATGCCCTTGCCCAGCAGGCGGTCCAGCGCTACCGCGGTGAGGTAGGCCAGCGCCAGCACGACCGGCATCACCACCATGGCCTGCAGCACGAAGGCGAGCCCTGAAAGCCACAGCTCGATGCCGTCCCACCAATTCAGGAACTCGTTCACCGCGCCCACACTAATCGCCCTGGTCGTCCCGGGACCACAAGCCAATGTGTCAAGATCGGCGGGTGCCTTCCGCATCCGACAAAACGACCTGTCTGATCGCCGGCGGCGGACCGGCCGGCATGATGCTTGGCCTGCTGTTGGCCCGCGCCGGCGTACGGGTCACGGTGATGGAAAAGCACGCTGACTTCCTGCGCGACTTCCGCGGGGACACCGTGCACGCGAGCACGTTGCGCCTGCTTGACGAACTTGGTTTGGGTGCGCAGTTCGAAAAGATTGCGCATCGCCTTATCAACTCCGCCCGGATGGAGATACAAGGCGATGCGGTGAGTCTGGACTTCAGTCACCTCCCCGGAAAGCATCAGCACATCGCGCTGGTGCCGCAGTGGGACTTCCTCGAGATGATGGCCACCGCCGCCGAGGCGGAACCCAGCTTCCGGTTAATGCGCAGCACCGAGGTGACCGGGGTGGTTCGCGACGGCGAGCGGGTGGTCGGCGTCACCTACCGTGACGGGGCCGGAGTCAAGGAGATGCGCGCGGAGCTGACGGTGGCATGCGACGGCCGCAGTTCGACCGTGCGTTCAGCGGTCGGGTTGACACCGCACGGCTTCGGTGCGCCGATGGACGTCTGGTGGTTCCGGTTGCCTCGCCAACCCGACGACCCGACCGGACTTGCCGGCACGTTCAAGGCCGGCCACGGGACCATCATGATCGACCGCGGCGACTACTACCAGATCGCCTACATCATTCCGAAAGGAACCGACGCCGAGATGCGGTCGCAGGGTATCGAGGCGTTGCACCGCGTGCTGGTGAGTATGGTGCCCTGGCTCGCTGATCGCGTCGCCACATTGAAGTCGTTCGACGACGTGAAACTACTTGACGTTCAACTTAATCGGCTCCGGTGGTGGTACTCCGACGGTGTGTTGTGCATCGGCGATGCGGCGCATGCGATGTCGCCGGTCGGCGGCGTCGGAATCAATCTGGCGGTGGCCGACGCCGTCGCCGCCGCGCGGATACTGGCTCCTCCGCTGCGCGCCGGGCGGGTATCCACCCGGCAGCTGGCCCGGGTGCAGCTGCGCCGTAGGGTACCTACGGCGATTCTGCAGGGGGCGCAACGGATGATCCATGCGAACGTGATCTCGGTCGCCGTGGCCGGCGCCGACCGCGAACCGCCACGAGGCGTGCGGCTGGTGAGCCGCACACCGGCGTTGCGACGCTTTGTCGGCTACATGGTGGCGATCGGCCCGCTGTCCGAGCACGCGCCTGAGTACGCCAGACGCCGCGGGTAAGCCTGACATGTCGGGCAAATCGTGGACGCCGGGCGGGTCCAGAGTCGATGATGTCGGCATGGTCTTGCACGCCGAACCCGCCGACCAACCCGCCGAAGACGCCGGTCAATCCGCCGACGACGCCGCTGAGGCTCGAGCGTTTGAAGGGGCCGCGGCTGCGGTCGGCCGCGCCGGCAAACCCGCGCCCTTCGATTTCAGTTCGCCGTCGGCACCCTTTGCGTCCAGCGGAGCGCTGCGCAATCCGTTTCCGCCGATCGCCGATTACGCATTCTTGTCCGACTGGGAGACGACGTGCCTGATCTCCCCGGCGGGTTCGGTGGAGTGGCTGTGCGTGCCCCGGCCGGACTCTCCGAGCGTGTTCGGCGCGGTCCTGGACCGCAGCGCCGGCCATTTCCGGTTGGGCCCCTACGGTGTCTCGGTGCCCTCGGCCCGCCGCTACCTGCCAGGCAGCCTGATCATGGAGACCACCTGGCAGACCCCCACCGGCTGGCTCATCGTGCGTGACGCGCTGGTGATGGGGCCGTGGCACGACATCGAGCGCCGATCGCGGACACATCGCCGAACCCCGATGGACTGGGACGCCGAACACATCCTGCTGCGCACGGTGCGCTGCGTGAGCGGCACCGTTGAGCTGATGATCAGCTGCGAGCCGGCGTTCGACTACCACCGCATCGGCGCCGCCTGGGAATACTCGGCCAATGCGTACGGCGAGGCCATCGCCCGTGCCAGCAAACAACCCGACGGCCATCCGACGCTCCGGCTCACCACCAACCTGCGCATCGGGCTGGAGGGCCGGGAAGCGCGCGCACGCACCCGGATGAGTGAAGGCGACAACGTGTTCGTCGCGCTGAGCTGGACCAAGCACCCGGCACCGCAGACCTACGAAGAGGCCGCCGACAAGATGTGGCAAACCACCGAGTGCTGGCGGCAGTGGATCAACATCGGCAATTTCCCCGACCACCCGTGGCGGGCGTACCTGCAACGCAGTGCACTCACGTTGAAGGGGCTGACCTATTCCCCCACCGGCGCGCTGCTGGCGGCCAGCACGACGTCGCTGCCGGAAACGCCGCAGGGCGAGCGCAACTGGGACTACCGCTACGCCTGGGTGCGCGACTCGACGTTCGCGTTGTGGGGGCTCTACACGCTGGGATTGGACCGCGAGGCCGACGACTTCTTCGCGTTCATCGCCGACGTGTCCGGCGCCAACAGCGAACAGCGCCATCCGCTGCAGGTGATGTACGGCGTCGGCGGCGAGCGCAGCCTTGTCGAAGACGAACTTCACCATCTGTCCGGCTATGACCACGCGCGGCCGGTGCGGATCGGCAACGGCGCCTACGACCAGGTCCAGCACGATATTTGGGGTTCGATTCTGGACTCGTTCTACCTGCACGCCAAGTCACGCGAGCAAATCCCGGAGACCTTGTGGCCGGTGCTGAAGAAACAGGTGGAAGAGGCGATCGAGCACTGGCGTGAGCCCGACCGCGGAATCTGGGAGGTTCGCGGGGAACCGCAGCACTTCACGTCGTCGAAGGTGATGTGCTGGGTGGCGCTGGACCGCGGGGCCAAGCTGGCCGAGCGGCAGGGCGAGACGAGCTACGCCCAGCAGTGGCGGGCCATCGCCGAGGAGATCAAGGCCGACATTCTGGAGCACGGGGTGGACTCCCGGGGCGTGTTCACCCAGCGGTACGGCAGTGACGCCCTGGACGCGTCGCTGTTGCTGGTGGTGCTGACCCGATTCCTGCCGCCGGACGACCCGCGGGTGCGCAACACCGTGCTGGCCATCGCCAACGAACTCACCGAGGAAGGCCTGGTGCTGCGGTACCGGGTGCACGAGACGGATGACGGGTTGTCCGGCGAGGAAGGCACCTTCACCATCTGCTCGTTCTGGCTGGTGTCGGCGCTTGTCGAGATCGGTGAGGTGGCTCGCGCCAAGCGGCTGTGCGAGCGGTTGCTGGCCTACGCCAGTCCGCTGTACCTCTACGCCGAGGAGATCGAGCCGCGAACCGGCCGGCACCTGGGCAACTTCCCGCAGGCGTTCACCCATCTGGCGCTGATCAACGCGGTGGTGCACGTGATCCGCGCCGAGGAGGAAGCCGACGGCTCCGGGATGTTCCAGCCCGCCAACGCGCCCATGTAAACCAGGTCTTCGGATCACCTGGCCCGACACGAACCGCCGAAGTGCCTAACGGCGCCGGCGGCGACCCGTCCGCTGCGCCCTTGTTCTCGGGCACAGCGGTTGGTGTGGATCGCTGTACCGGTGACATCGACAGACTCAGTGGTTTCTGGCGATGGTGGTGGCAGCGCGCGGTTGTAACGCGTTGGCAAGGTCCGGCTAAGGGAAAGGACCGGCGGGGCCATGATCGGCGAGAAGACTGTCCACGACGTGACCTACGATCTGGTGCGTTCGCTGGGGTTGACGACGGTGTTTGCTAACCCGGGCTCCACCGAGCAGACGTTCTTGCAGAATTTTCCGGACGACTTCAGCTCTGTCCTGGTCTCCGTTTCCACCGCTGAAGGTAAGGCTGCGCGATGACACTCAAAGGAAAGACCATGTTCATCTCCGGCGCCAGCCGCGGCATCGGGCTGTCGATCGCCAAGCGGGTCGCAGCCGACGGCGCGAACATCGCACTGGTCGCCAAGACCGCTGAGCCCCATCCCAAGCTTCCGGGCACCATCTACACCGCGGCCAAGGAGATCGAGGAGGCCGGAGGCCAGGCGCTGCCGATTGTCGGCGACGTCCGTGACGGTGACTCGGTGGCCGCGGCGGTGGCCAAGGCCGTCGATCAGTTCGGCGGTATCGACATCTGCGTCAACAACGCTTCGGCGATCAACCTCGGCTCGATCGAGGAGGTTCCCCTCAAGCGCTTCGATCTGATGAATGGCATCCAGATCCGCGGCACTTACGCGGTGTCACAGGCCTGCATCCCGCACATGAGGGGCCGGGAAAACCCGCATATCCTGACGCTGTCACCGCCGATTCGGCTGGAATCCGAGTGGCTCAAGCCGACCGCCTACATGATGGCGAAGTTTGGAATGACGTTGTGTGCATTAGGCGTTGCTGAAGAACTTCGTGATGCGGGCATCGCCTCGAACACGCTGTGGCCGCGCACCCGGGTGGCCACGGCGGTGGTGCAGAACCTGCTGGGTGGCGACGAGGCGATGGCCCGCGCCCGCAAGCCAGAGGTGTATTCCGACGCGGCATACGCGGTCCTGACCAAGCCCGCAGCGTCATACACCGGGCAAACCCTACTGTGCGAGGACGTGTTGCTGGAATCCGGTGTCACCGATCTGTCGGTCTACGACTGTGTGCCTGGCTCGGAGTTGGAAGTTGACTTATGGGTGGATAGCCCCAATCCGCCTGGCTATCTGCAGCCGTAGCCGGGCGAATTGGATAACGCTCCACAAAGAAAGGCTGAGATCACGATGCCCCTCTACGAGATCACAACGCCGGAAGGATCGCTTTCCTCCGAAGCGAAGGCGGCGCTCGCCGCGGAGATCACCGAGTTCCACAGCCGAATGTCCGGTCTGGACGAGGCCTACACGAAGATCGTCTTCAACAGCTTTCTTCCCGGCGACGGGTTTATCGGTCGCGAGGCTCGGCCCGCGGTGATCTTGACGGTTAAGGTCCGGGCGGGCCGGCCGGCCAACTATAGGAAGAAGCTGCTGTTTGGGCTCAGGTCACTGCTTCAGCGCGCGACCAACGCGGCGGATGTTGAAATGCTGCTAGCCCTCGAGGAGACGCCCGCCAGCAACGCCATCGAGATGGGCGAGCTGATGCC
>Ga0307479_10007262_pt1 | contig 10211 bp, 5 predicted proteins | sample atmos_gasesECM4C_FD_203743 | JGI IMG/M metagenome (GOLD analysis project Ga0307479, IMG submission 203743) | Hardwood forest soil microbial communities from Morgan-Monroe State Forest, Indiana, United States - atmos_gasesECM4C_515 | ecosystem: Environmental > Terrestrial > Soil > Temperate...
CTTTCGGTGCGCTTGAGTGCGTTGCCGCGCTCGTAAAATTGCCACGATTCTGCATACTCATTCCGGTCCTCGAGCGCCTTACCGAGCGCGAAGCAAAGATGGTAGCGATCGACATGGTTTGCGGCCGCTTCCGCTTCCTCGGCGCGCATGCGCGCGATCTCGCTCTCCGAAAAGCGATACCTTTTGAGATTGGCGAGGCTCCACCAGGCATCGCCGAAGCTCGATCTGGCGGCCGTCGCGGTTTGGTAGGATTCTGTCGCCTCCTTCTGCCGTCCAACGGCCTTAAGGGCGTGACCGAGCGACACGTGCAGCTCGGCGGTTGGCGACTCGGCTAGCAATTGGCGATACAGCGCGATCGCCTCATCGTGTTCTCCGAGGCCGACATACGCGCCTGCGCACAGTGAAAGATAATAAGCGTTGTCGGGTTCGAACTTTAGCAGGGTGTCGATCTCTTCACGCGCCCGCAGATATTTCTGCCGCTCAATCAGGACACGGACATAGTCCACACGTGCGGCGAGGTAATTCGGTGCGAGTCTCAGAGCGGCTTCGAGTAGCAATTCCGCCTCATCCAGCACTTCGCGTTGGTGCTCGATTCTGGCAAGCAACCGCAGCGCCTCAGCATCGTCGCGCGACTTGAGCAGATATGGCCGGAGGATGTTCTCCGCCGCAGACGGTTCGCCGTCCGAGAAAAGGCTCCCGGCCTGCACGACCTCGGGCGGCAGGCGTTTCAGGCTGGAGACGCGCTCGGCTGCGACCGCTGCATTTCGTTCGTCCCCCGTCAGGCGATACAAGCGTTCGAGCATGATCCAGCTATTTGCCAGCGCCGGGTTGAGGTCCACGGCTCGCAAAAAGGCATCGAGCGCGCGCGGCGCATCTCGCAGGGTCATGTAGCAATAACCGCGCTCCTGATAGATGAGGCTGAACCGCGGATACTGTTGCTCCAGGCGCTGCGACGTTGCCAGCGCTTCGTGTATCCGGTTCAGGCATCGCTGGTTGGCGGCGATCAGGTACAGGACGTCGCGGTTTTGGGGCGCCGCAGCCGCCAGCACTTCGGCCGCGGCGAGCGCTTCGCGGTGCCGTCCGCTCTTGCTGAGGTCACGGATGCGGCCAACGTCGAGTTCGATCGGCGAGGACGCGGAAGGACTTGCCATGGTACCCGCTCACGATAGCGGCCCTGCATGAGATTTGCAACGCAGCTAAAGGAAGATTCATCGCCAATTCATCGTGGCGTCATCCTCGCACTGTATTTTCCGACCCGCACGATCCTGGAAAAGGGAAGGTACTTCATGAGCCATACCGATCGGCGTCAATTCCTGAAGTTGATGGGCACGACCGCCATAGCAAGTACACTAAAAATGAACATCGCCAGGGCGCTTGAGATTCCGGCAAACGACCGTACAAGAACGATTCGCGATGTTGAGCACATCGTCATCCTGACGCAGGAGAACCGCCCGTTCGACCATCATTTCGGCACCCTTCGCGGTGTGCGCGGCTTCTCTGATCCACGCGCGGTGAAGATCAACCTCCCGCTCCAGAGCGGCGGCAGCACTCCGGCCTCGGTCTTTTTGCAGCCGGCCGGCGCGGCTAACGTGGCGGCGGGATTCGGAGTATCCCCGGACTTCGGCACCTTGGGTGGCCCAGCGGATGGGGTGGAGGTGATCCCGCCGTTCCGCGTCAATCCCGAAAGCGTCAGCCCTGGTCTGAAGAGCTTGGGCCTAACCTATCTGCCGGGAACTGGTCATGGTTGGGCGGGCACCCATAATGCCTGGAATCGGGGTCAGTATGACAACTGGGCGGCGGGCCAAGGTCCCATGGCCATGTCGTACATGACGCGCGAAGACCTCCCGTACCACCACGCTCTGGCGGATGCCTTCACGGTCGGGGATGCCTACTACTGCTCGATCATGGGACCGACCAACCCGAATCGCTGCTATCTGTGGACGGGCAGCATTGGCAACGTGAACTACCTGGGCGCGGCGGGCACGGACGGAATGGGCGCCGGGCCGATAACCTACAATGGCCTCAGCGTTAACAATGCGTACTTGATGTGGGAGACGTTGCCTGAAGCGCTGCAGGCTAACGGCGTGAGCTGGAAGATCTACCAGGACCTTGCCGGTGCAACCTTTTCGCCGGATTTCGGAGACGGGACCGGCAATAATTTCGCCGGCAACTTCACCGACAATTCCATGCTTTACTTCAATCAGTACGCGACGGCCCCTCCAAACTCGCCGCTCTTCGAAAATGCGGCGACAGGCACGGAGATCATCAATATCCTCCCCGGCCCCTCGGACACCTCCGCGTCCGATTGGCTCGCGTGGGCCGAGCACCTCTTCGACGAGTTCCGAAACGACGTAAAAAACGGCACACTGCCCCAGGTTTCCTGGATCGCCGGGCCGGCAGGTTACACCGAACACTCGGACTTCCCCATCAACTACGGCGCCTGGTACATCTCCCAAGTCCTCGACATCCTGGTGTCCAACCCCGAGGTGTTCAGCAAGACCGTCTTTCTTATCAACTACGACGAAGCCGACGGCAGCTTCGACCACATCGTCCCGCCCACAGTGCCGCCCACACCGGGTTCCGGAGCGTCGACGGTGAGCACTGAAAACGAGATCGTCACCACGTCGATCCCGAACGGCCCAATCGGCCTGGGCACTCGTGTGCCCTTCATTGCCATCTCTCCCTGGAGCAAGGGAGGCTACGTCGTTTCCCAAGTCTTCGATCACACCTCGGTGGTTCAGTTCATTGGCAAGCGTTTCGGAATGCTGGAGACATTCATGGAGCGCAATATCACCCCGTGGCGCCGTGCCGTGGTGGGTGACCTGACTTCGGTCTTCAACTTCGCCAATCCGAACGAGGGACACGTCGGCCTGCCGAGCACCACCGGTTTTCTGCCGACGGTGGCTGAACTCGCGGGCGGAAACACCAACACCTTCGTGCCCAGTCTGAATAGCGTGATCATCGGAGTGCCGCCGCAGGAAAAAGGTATCCGCCCGGCGCGTGCCTTGCCTTACGAGTTGAATGTTCATGCATCAGTCGATGCTCCGAGCAGTACGGTAACCCTGACGTTCTTCAACACTGGAAGCGCGACTGTGGTCTTTCAGGTGCGTTCCGGCAACCCTGCCGATCCGGTCCGCTTCTACACGGTGGAACCCGGCAAGACGCTGGCTGGTACGTGGAACGTTGCCTCGTCCTATCATTTGTCGGTTTACGGCCCCAATGGCTTCGTGCGTTACTTCAACGGCAGCATCGGCCCCAACGCAGCGGCTCTCGATGTTCGCTCCAGCTATGACGTCGAAGGTAATCACAGCTCAATCGCATGGAAAATCACCAATCTCGCTGCCAAACAGGCCCAAGTCACCGTGCTCGACGCCTATACAGGCAAGGCGAGCTTGCGGCTTCTCCAGCCCCAGGAGACGCTTGAAGACGAGTTGTCGCTGGGTCAGTTCCATGGCTGGTACGACCTCATGGTCACGGTCGCCGGAGACCCAACCTTTGAATACCGGCTTGCGGGTCACGTCGAAACTGGAAAGGACAGCTTCTCGGATCCGGCGCTCGGGGGCCTTGTTAGCTTGAAGGCAGCAGCAGACAGGGAACGGGAAGAGCAAACCGTATAGCTCGGACTGCTCTAGTCAACAATGCGAACGTGCGATGGGGCCTGAAGTTCGACGGCCCAGGATTTTGGCGCAGATCGATGCTGTCTTCGCGACGGTCGAACCCGACGGGCAGAGACGCCGAGGGCTAGCAGGTTCTGTTCGTGTACCTGCGCTTTTGGATCGTCTGCAAGTGTGGACACTATCGAGGCTGGTACGGTGCAATGAAGCTGAACGGAGGTAACGACCAAACACCAGGGGTGACACTCTGGTTTACGGGATTGCCGTGTTCGGGCAAGACTACCGTTTCTGAATTGGTGCTTGAACAATTGCGGCGCGCCGCCGCGAAAGTTGAGCTGCTCGATGGCGACACGGTTCGTCAAAGTCTGTCGAGAGGACTGGGGTTCAGCCGACAGGACCGGGACGAAAACATTCGACGCATCGGCTTCGTGTGCAAGTTGCTAACGCGCAACGGCGTCATCGCTATCGCTGCGGCAGTCTCACCGTACCGCGCCGTGCGCGACGAAGTCCGCACTCTGATCGGCACGTTCGTTGAAATCTACGTCAATTGCCCCTTGGAAATGTGCATGCGGCGGGATGTCAAAGGTATGTACAAGCGGGCTTTCGCCGGAGAAATAGCGCACTTCACGGGCGTATCGGACCCTTACGAGGAACCGCTTCATCCGGACCTGATCTTGCACACGGACAGGGAGACTCCCGAGGAGAGCGCGCGAAAGGCGATAGACTTGCTCGTGACCAAGGGTTACCTGGACAATTCACCGGCTGCCCACGTTGTAGCCTCTCGTGTTTCCTTGAGAACTCTTACCCATTGAAACTGAAGAAAATGGGGCCCGGTAATCCGAGCCCCATTTTCCTTCTGGCGACAGTCTTCGATCGGGTCGTTTTTCCAAGCTATTCATTGTCACTAACAGGTTGGCCACTGAATGGGTCGAGGATGTATGGCTTGAGGTCCGGTTCACTCCGGAAATCGAGCATGTTCAGCAGCGTTCCCGAGAGCTGATCAAACGAGCCCTGGCCCGCAGGCGTGCCGGACGGATGATCGAGATCATCGATGCGGCCAAGCTGCCAATTATCCTCGACAAACCGAATGATGGACGTCTGGTCAGTGGTGGTGTGATCGACAAAGTTGCGCCTTGCCCAAGGCGAAATCACCAGCATAGGCAAGCGCGCGCCATAACCGCAGCGGCCGAGATAGGCGCCCGGCGCTGGTATTCCGCAATTGAGTCCGCCGTTCAGAACGTCCGCGCCAAGTGAATTGGATTTATTCATGATCGGTCCATTGACGTGGTCGTACCAGCCATCCGCGTCGTCATAGGCAACGATGACGACGGTGTCTTTCCATTCCGGGGACTGCTCCAGGTGATTGATGGTGTTGACGATGAAAAGTTGCTCAGAGAGCGGATCGGAAGCGTCGCGCCTGGGTGACCATCCATGGCCTTTGCAGCCTTGAGGAAGGAGACGGCGGGCAACGAGTTGTGATCGACGGCATAAAAGAACCAGGTCAAATCATACTGGTGGTTAGCCTGGTCTGACTTCCCGACCATCGCTGCCGAAGTAGGCGGCAAGTGGTGTGAGTTCGCCATATGCTGGTAGTACATGAAGGGATTGTGATGGGGGACGTAAGCCTGGATGAGAGCGTGGATAGGATCGTTCGGATTGCCGAGGATGCCCGGATGACCCATGGTGGCGGCGCCGCACTGCGCAACGCCCCCGACAAAACTGGTTGGCGTAAAGCCGCCCTCAAACCAGCCCCAAGTAATCCCTTTCTCGTTTAGCAGATCACCAATGTTGTGGTTGTCCACCGAGCCGCTCGGTGCAAAGCCGGCGGTGTCTGGCGAACCGCAATCATCGAAAATCGGATCGGGATCGCCGAAGATCGTGCATGCTGAAAGAAGGACATCGCCTTGCAAATCATGGTTGGCATCGTCCTTTGTGAGCAATAGGCCGAGGGCGTGCGTTTGGCCAGAAATTAAGTTGATAGCGCCCGAAGTGGAAGGTCCGTAGCTGGTGTCAAAGGAGTTGTCGTTCAAAGCGAAGCGCTGCGCATAATTCCACAGAGCGGTAACGGTGTTGCCGTCGTAATAATCGAGATTGATGCTGGAGCCGTCGCAAGAGGTGGCGACAAAATTGTCTAGTAACCCGCCGTCTACCGCCGCCTGTTCCGGCGTGTAGCTATGATTGTTGCTGCAAGTAATGGCCTGGCTGCGATCGAGCCGAATTGGGTTATTGCCATTGGGGTTGTGCGTCAAAAGAGCGGTGGTAAGCCCGTTCACGGAAGGCGTGTTGGGTTTGGGAATGAAGGCAGGTTCGCCTGGCGGATTCGAGGCGAAAGGATAGGTCGCGAAATAGTGGTCGAACGTGATGTTTTCGTCGAAGATCACGACGACGTGCTTGATGGGGGTCGTGGTTGAGCCGGATTGCGCGAGCGCAGATATTGGGAACACACTGGCCAGCGCCAACGGGAGCGCGCTGAACAAAAGCTTGCGGATTGCGAGCACGAATTCCTCCTTTTATGTGCGTGAGCGGAGTGGGAAACGTACTCGCAGAGGATTGCGGAATCGTGAAGAATGGATGAAAAAGCTGCAACTCAGCTAAGCTCAGCCGCGGCGTGACGGATTGCGGCATTTTTATCTCTTGCCCGCTGATCACGCGAACGGCGAGCGGTGCTGCGACATATTTTCAACAATTCTTTACCGGGCAGTGACACTTTCTGAATACCTTGCTAGCTTGCTGCCTCTTGTCTGAGACAGCCGAACACTGCTCGATTCACTCTCTGATTCTGGAGGCCTTCATGCACAACCGTTTCCGTTTCTTTCCCGCTGCTTCCGTGATCTGCCTGGCAGTCGCGCTGATCTTCGCGGGGGGCTTGCGATTACCAGGGCGCAGCGATTCTCCCAGAGGGGCAATGCAAGTTGCTACCGGAGCCTGGATAACGCCACTGGCGGCGCCTGGATCCGCAATTTACGGATTGCACACGGACTTGCGCAGTGATGACAATGCAGACGCGGCGAACGCTGTCAGCACGGCGCTGAGTCCGGACGGAACCACGCTGCTGGTTTTGACGTCGGGCTACAACACGGGGTTCAACACCGACACAGGCGCTGCCATCGTCTATCCGGTGTTGGATCCGACGACGGGACAGCCGACCGGACAGACGACGGGGAACGCCGAATGGGTGTTTGTCTACGACGTGACGGGCCCTGTGCCGATCCAGCGACAGAAGTTCAATCTGCCTGTGGCCTACAACGGCCTGGTATGGGATGCGAGTGGAACGAAGTTCTACGTCTCGGGAGGCGTCAACGACATTGTTTACCCCTTCAAGAAGGCAGCCGGGGCGTTCCAACTGGACGCGCCGTTCATCGTCTTGAACACTGGAGGGCAACTGGACAATACCCCAGCCGGACCGGCGATGCAGAGCTTCGGCCTTGCTCCTATTCCGGTGGTCGCGGGCCTGGCGCTGAGCAGCGATGGCGGAACTCTGTACGCAGCGAATTTCGAGAATGACTCGGTATCGCTCGTGGATACAGGGACGAGACACGTGAGGAGCCGCGAAGTGTTCTCCGCGCCGGGCGGTAAGACGGCATTCGGAGAATATCCGTTCTGGATTTCCGTAGCCCCTGGAAACGGCGGGGACGCAGGCAGCGACAAAGTTTTCGTTAGCAGCCAGCGTGACGGTCAGGTGATCGTATTTGACAAAGAGCACGGTCCAAGGGCGATCAAAGTGGGCAGCGAGCCAAACAAAATGGTGCTGTCAAAGGATGGTTTCCGCTTGTATGTGGCCAATGGAGACAGTGATTCGGTATCAGTGATCGATACACAAGAGGAAGAGGTAGCGGCGACCATCAATCTGAACCGCGAGGGATATGTTTTTAAGGGAGCTAACCCGAACAGCCTGGCGCTAAGCCCGGATGGAAAGATGCTTTACATAACGCTGGGAGGCGAGAATGCAGTTGCAGTGGTGGATTTGAGCGAAGGCGAAGTGATCGGCCGCATTCCCACGGCATGGTATCCGAATTCGGTGACCGTAAGCGCAGATGGCAAGCGCCTGTTCGTGGTGAACGCGAAGAGCGTGGCGGGACCAAATCCGGCGGGAAATGGCGGCGCCGGACCCAACCCAACGTTCCGGAGCGAATACATTTACGCCTTACAGAAGGCGAGCCTCGAGGTTATTCCTATCCCGGGCCGGAACGCACTCGCCGAATTATCGGAGCAGGTGGACGCAAACAACGGCTTCGGCAAGAACCACGACGACCCAGTGATGGCAATTCTGAGGGACAAGATCAAACACGTAATCTATATCGTCAAGGAGAACCGCACCTACGACCAAGTGTTAGGCGACCTGGGCGTGGGCAATGGAGATCCTTCGATCGTCATGTTCCCGCAGGCGATCACGCCAAACCACCATAAGCTGGCCACGGAATTCGTTACTCTCGACAACTTCTATTGCATTGGCGAAGTCAGCGGCGACGGATGGAGTTGGTCGACCCAGGCGCGCGCCAACGACTACAACGCAAAATCGGTGCCGGCCAGCTATGGGAACGGATTTGGGACGTTGGACGTCTGGGCCACGGACCGGAATATCGTGGTGGGGATGCAGGATTCTCCGAAGAACCCAACGCAATTCAACGCACGTATCACGACGCTCCTGGATCCTACGGGATGTTCGAGCATTTTGCCCGGCCGAAAAGACATCGGCAGCGCTGATGGGGATAGCGAGCTCTCGCCGGACGCAGTGGGCGGATACTTGTGGGACGAAGCCGCACGGGCAGGCAAGACCCTGCGGCATTATGGATTCTACACGGACTACACCTATTATTTCGTGCCACCGCCACTGTATGTTCCGATCTCGCGGACGCCATATAAAGACCAGATTCCGCAGGGGCCGCCTCTCCGCCCGACGCTACGTGAGTTCAATGATATCTACTATCGAGGTTTCGACCTCAGCGTTCCCGACAGCTATCACTACGAAGAGTGGAAGCGTGAGTTCGACAACTACGTCGCGCATGGGAATCTGCCCGCCCTGGAGATCATGAGCTTGCCACTCGATCACTTTGGCAGCTTCGGTTCGAATGTGGGCGGACTGAACACGCCGAGCCTGGAGATCGCTGACAATGACTACGCGCTGGGACGCCTGGTGGCGGCGGTCTCAAATTCGCCTTATTGGAAAAACACAGCCATCTTTGTGGTAGAGGACGATGCGCAGGACGGGCCGGACCACGTGGACGCGCACCGCTCGCCTGGATATGTGATTTCCGCCTACACCAAGCGGCACGCGGTGGTGCACAAGTTCTACAACACGATAAACATGTTGCGCACCATCGAGGATCTCTTGGGAATGAACCATCTGGGGATGAACGACGCCAACGCCGACCCCATGTCGGATGTCTTCGACATCCAGCCCGACCTCACCCCCTATAAGCCGGTCCTGCCGGGCAGCCTCTGCCAGCCACCGGTCAGCACGGACCTCATCCCGGAATGCAAGGACTCGAGTGTTCAGCGCACCCGCGTCGTACCGTCACTCCACGATGGAGTTTGGTGGGCAAAGGCGACCGCGCAATTTAATTTCAGGCGTCCGGACGCTCTGGATGCTGGAGTCTTCAACCGTTTGTTGTGGCGCGGAATCAAGGGCGAAGGCAAGCCGTATCCTGGGCGGCCCAGCGTCGAGCGCCACGAGGACGACGATGACGACACTCCGGATGTGGCAAAAGGAGCTGGTGCTCTCAAGTAAAGGTGCCGCAGCAGGCACCCTAGCAATCAAGGAAAGCCAACGCACATCATGGTGGACAGAATTCCGGCGATCCACGAAGAGTGGTTGGCGCGAGTTGAAACTACCACGAGCGATTAAATCGCACCTTTAATGGCTTGAACCGCAGCAGGCCGGCCAGAAGATTCACGAACAAAAAAGAGCAGTGCCCGAAATAGGGAACTTAGTAGTGCCGACTTCCAGTTCCAGCACCGGACGAGATAGCGAACAGGATGGCGTATCACGCTTTTCAACACGGTTTGCGGTCGAAGGGCATCCGGCTCGATTGGACGTTCAGCGGAACGCGTTAGCATCAGTTCAAACGTCCGCGCCTAATGAACGGCCGTATTTTCCTGGTCCGTCGCCGGAGCGCTCGAATTCTCGCCGGGATGTTCCGCCGGATTGGGCCGGACGGCACCGACGATCTCGTAGTCCTTGTATTCGATCGAGAGAAGGGCGTGCCCCCCCATACGTATTGCGCTGTCCGTGGTGTTCTCGGCGGGCACCCAGAAATCGGCGACCTTCTTGTATCGGTGGCGCACTTCACTTCGCTTGACCCAGAACGAAGGACTCTTGGCAGGCTCGGCCTCGATCCGGGTCACCGCAAAATCGTTGACGTCGATCCAGATTTTGCCGCGATAAAGGAACTTGTTGTCGTTCTTGGGAACCACGCTGAGCACGTACTGCGATTCATCGCCGTCCGCGTCGGAATCGGACAGAGTAAAATTGTAATTCGCCGGGCTCAAGGCGGTGCGTTGCCGGTTGTCTTTGGTCGCCGCTTCCTTTTCGCCGTTCAGCAATCCAGTGATTACGTGATCGATGACGACTTTTGAACCGCTTTGCGACACGACTGT
>Ga0307479_10007263_pt1 | contig 10210 bp, 11 predicted proteins | sample atmos_gasesECM4C_FD_203743 | JGI IMG/M metagenome (GOLD analysis project Ga0307479, IMG submission 203743) | Hardwood forest soil microbial communities from Morgan-Monroe State Forest, Indiana, United States - atmos_gasesECM4C_515 | ecosystem: Environmental > Terrestrial > Soil > Temperate...
CGGTGATTAAGGATAGCCAGCATGCCCTTGATGGAGAACTCGCCGGAGACTATAGCTTCAGGATCCAAACGCGCATCCATCAGGTAGAGCTTGTTTTTCTTCTCTAGCCGGGCCAGGTCCCATCCCCAGCTCCGGGCGTTTTGACGCACGGCCACGGCGCGTTCCTCGAACATAACCAGAATGCCCGGCGCCGTGTAGCAGGCATTGCAAGCCCATCATGCTTTTGCCGCTCCCGGGACCACCGCTGAGAAGGGTCACGCGTCCGGCGGGCAGGCCGCCGCCTAACACCAAATCCAACCCGGCAATGCCCGTCGACACCTTCGGAAGCTCTTTCCCTCTTTTCTGCGACCCTCGTGCGTCTTTCCCTTGTACCCTTCGTTTTGCTTTGGCCACCGCGGTCCGTCCTTTATTCCAGATTAATCCGGAGATTGTCAGTGGAAGCGCCAGCGGAATGCCACTGGTATACTTCTCTTTCGCAATCCTATCCCAGGCAAAAAGAAAAGCACAATTTGTATTAGGGGCTTCACCATGATTGAGTGTGGTTGGCGTAATGTCTGTTCGATAGAGAACACTGCAGTAAAAACGAGAGACAGGTTTTCTTACTCAAGCTAAGTTCCGGTGCAGTCAAGGACTTGGTCCCGGCTCCGGAAACAAAGAATGGCAGTCAATCTCTACAAGAAAGCCGTCGTTTTTCTAGCAAAGCTCCATGATATTCTAGCGTCTAGGGGCTAAGTTCTGATCCAGCCGGCTCCGAACACAGAGCCCGATCTGACAGGCCACTGTTCGTTGTTGCGCGTCTCCGGATGAAAGAGGGCTCAAGGTGCTCTTGAAAGGCGTCATGGTGACCGTCGCGCTGGCTGATGACCATGTTGTCGTGAGGCAAGGGCTGCGCCTCTTGCTGGAATCGGATCCAGAATTTGTCGTTGTGGGCGAAGCGGCTAACGGGATCGAGGCGCTCCAACTGGTCAAGCGCCACAAGCCCAAGGTGTTAATCGTCGATCTCATGATGCCTGGCATGGACGGTCTGGAAACCACACGCAGGATCTCACGCCTGAAATTAGAAACTCGTGTGATTATCCTTACGATGTACGGAGACGAGGCCTATTTATTGGATGCACTCCGAAGCGGCGCAGCTGGTTATCTCGTCAAAGAGTCCTGTGGAGCTGACCTCTTCCAAGCCATACGCGATGTGGTTGCCGGCCGGCGTTACCTGAGTCCACTCCTTTCCAAGGCTTTCACTCGTGGATATCTGCAAAAGTTTCGGACCACTTTGCTGAAGCTTTCTGGCACACTGACAACCCGCGAGCGAAAGGTGTTGCAACTAGTCTTGGAGGGGGCAAGCAGTTCTGATATTGGTGCCCGGCTGAAGATCAGTCTCCGCACTGTCGAATCCGATCTAGCGAACTTTGTGGGGAAGTTGGGCCTGAACACCCATCATGATATCGTCCGTCATGCAGTCAAGCGCCGGGTCAGACCTAGAGGGCAAACCAAGCTTATCAAGAAAAAATAACAAGTTAGGAATGCCGCGATGAAACCAGCATGTCCAGGCCTGGTTGAAATTAGGCGCCCTCGCAGTGCCCCCGCACAGTTCGAAAGCACCATTTTGAGCAATCTGGCTCTTTCCGCCAGGGTCTGTCTAACATAAAGAAAATGCGCCGTTGATTCGCGTCGTGAAGGTTGGGATCCGACAAAACCGGCAAGGAGTTCCTCTGTGACGACCTCCGCCGAGGCGACCATGATTGGCTCGTACGACCATCTTGTGGTGGCCCTCTCGGTGTTGATCGCCGTGGCCGCGTCCTACTCTGCGCTCGATCTGGCGGGACGTGTAACGGCGGCCAAGGGCTGGGCTCGTGGGAGTTGGTTGACCTGCGGCTCCATCGCCATGGGCATTGGTATCTGGTCCATGCATTTCACTGGCATGCTGGCCTTCACCTTGCCCGTTCCGGTGAGCTATCACTGGCCGGCCGTTTTGCTGTCCTATTTCGTCGCGGTATTCGCCGCCGCCCTGGCTCTCTATGTGGTAAGCCGCAAGGAAATGAGCAGCGCTCGCGCTGTGGGCAGCGGCGTCGTGATGGGCTGCGGAATTGCGGCCTTACATTACATAAACATGGTGGCCATGCGGATGGCTGCCAATTGCCGCTTTAATTCCCTGTTGGTGGCCTTGTCTGTTGCGTTTGCCATCGCGTTTTCCTACTCCGCACTCCGCCTTGCATTTTATTTTCGAGACGCGGAGGGAGTTGCCTGGAGAAAAATCGGCAGCGCTTTCGTCATGGGCGCCGCGATCTGCGCGATGCATTACACCGGCATGGCCGCAGCCACGTTCACAGCTTCTGGAATCGAGCCGGATCTGTCCCATTCTGCGAGTGTTTCTTCGCTCGGCACCGCCGGCATCATCAGCGTCACGCTCCTCGTCCTGGGCTTCGCCTTGCTGTCATCGTTAGTGGATCGCCGCTTCCACGCCCAGGCGCTCGCATTGGCTCTGGCGCAAGCCAAGATGGAACTCGCCTACGTCGGTCATGCCGCGTCCCTCGGAGAGCTGGCCGCATCCATTGCACATGAGATCAATCAACCCTTGGGCGCGGTGGTCAATAGTGCAAGTGCTTCTTTGCGGTGGCTTGCGATGCAACCCCCTAATCTGGAGGAAGCGCGGGAAGCCGCCACACGGACAGTTCGTGAGGCAAATCGCGCTAGCGAGGTGATCGTCAGGACTCGCGCGTTACTGAAAAAAGAACCGCCTCAAATGGAGCGCCTCGATCTCAATGAGGTGATCCGAGAAGTGTTGGCGCTGGCTGGCAACGAATTTGTAAAAGGGCGCGTCGCAGTGAAGACTGACTTGGCGGCCGATGTTCCTGCTGTCCTGGGAGATCGCATACAACTCCAGCAAGTGATGTTTAATCTGATCACCAACGCCATCGAAGCGATGCATCCGGTCGAGGATCGCCCCCGGGAGTTGCGCATCGAATCGACAACCGATTCCGATGCCGTGCAGGTCTCCGTGCATGACTCTGGAGTCGGCCTGGGTAATGAAAACTTAGACCGTATATTTCGCCCTTTCTACACTACCAAACGGGATGGCATTGGAATGGGACTCTCCATTAGCCGCTCCATTATTGAAGCTCATGGCGGTCGTTTGTGGGCTGCATCGCTTTCCTTGCACGGTGCGGTCTTCCAGTTCAGCCTCCCAAAGGCCCACGGTGCCAAATGACGGAGCCGCAGCCATTGGTATTCGTCATTGATGACGACGCATCGACGCGCGAGACCCTCAGCAGCTTGATTCGCTCCGTCGGATTGCAGGTTGAGCTCTTTGGTTCGGCGCAGGAATTTCTGAAAAGCAAGCGACCGGATGCTCCCAGTTGCCTTGTCCTCGACATCAGGCTGCCCGGAATAAGTGGGCTCGATTTTCAGCGTAAATTGGCCGACTCTAACATCGGCATCCCCGTTATCTTCATCACCGGGCACGGCGACATCCAGATGTCAGTCCGCGCCATGAAAGCGGGGGCCATCGAATTCCTGACCAAGCCGTTCCGCGCTCAGGACCTGCTGGACTCCATTCACGCCGCGTTGGAAAAGGACCGCGGGAGACGCGAGCGAGATGCGGAAATTGGCGAGCTGCAAACGAGGTTTGCATCGCTCACGCCTCGGGAGAAAAAGGTGCTGCCCCTGGTGGTTTCCGGCCTTCTCAGTAAACAAATAGCCGCTGAAATCGGAACGAGTGAGGCCACGATAAAAGTCCATCGTAGCCAACTCATGCGCAAGATGGGTGCGGAGTCAGTAGCTGACTTGGTGAGGATGGCCGAGAAAATGAGAGTTTCCGTCCCAAAGCAGTCCTAAACTTTCGTAAAGTCACTTTCCACGAAGATAAAGCCTGTTTTACCAAAGCCAAGTAGATTCGCCGGCAGGCGCGGTGTTACTTTTGCGGTCGTAAGATTAGGCGCGCTTGAATGGAATCAAAAGAAATCACCGCGTTAAAATCTTAAGCGGGAGAATTGAGGCCGGCCTTGGCCTGCACCTCGCTCACTACGATTTCCGCCGGGCGCGTGGCGCTCTGTGGTGCTCTGTGGCTTGCTCTGGCGATGTAGGCAGCATTGGCATAACATACTTGGAGCATGGGGTATCTAGCACAAAAACGCTGGACCCGCCTCAGGAGAAAAACGGTGGACGAAGAGTGGACTAAAACACTTGCAGACGGCAGAAGGGTGAAATTCACCAAGCAGGAACTGCCAGAGACCCAGGCATTTATTACCGCGCAGGTTGGAGGCAACAGGGTCGTTTATTCGATCGTATTGAGCAAAGTAAGAAACCCGCTTAGCCATGAGGAGGTTGAAGGTCATTTCGAGGGCGAGCTTTCGAAAAAGTAGCGGCACTCAACGAGGACATTGCCGGTACGCAAAAAACCCTTGTCTTGAGTTGCAGGTTTTTGCTAAGTTTTGCTTTAAGAAGTGGCGTTATGGAAGGAGCTAAGAGCTGCTTTAAGGAGTGATGTTATGGAAGGAGCTATGAGTCCCAGCAACAAAAAAGCCAATGGCATTTCCGGGAAAGAAGGCGCATTTGATGCCCAAGCATTTCTCGATTCGGCCGGGGTGGCCAGAAAGGTTAAAGTGTTTAAGAGGGCGGAGGTCGTCTACTCTCAAGGTGATGCCGCTAAGAGCGTAATGTACTTACAGGAAGGCGGCGTGAAGCTCACCGTCGTTAATGAAGTTGGCAAAGAGGCGGTCGTCGCCATTATGGGACCGGGCGACTTCTTTGGTGAAGGCTGCCTGGCAGGTCAGACCGTTCGCATGGGGACGGCTGCCGCGATTACGCCCAGCACTGTGCTGGTCATTGAGAAGAGTGAAATGTTCAAGGTGCTTCACGAGCAGCATGGCCTCTCCGACCGGTTCATCACTTTCATGCTGGCACGGAACATTCGAATCGAAGAGGACTTAATCGATCAGCTATTCAACTCGAGCGAGAAGCGGCTTGCCCGCACCCTTCTATTGCTTGCCCGTTACGGTAAAGAAGATAAACCCCAGGGAGTACTCCCCAAAGTATCGCAAGAGACGCTGGCCGAGATGATCGGCACAACGCGCTCACGGGTCAATTTTTTCATGAACAAATTCAGGAAGCTCGGTTTTATCAAGTACAACGGCGGTCTTCAGATCAACACTTCTCTCTTGAGCGTCGTGCTGCACGACTGACTCAAGCCGCCATGCCCTCAATGGCGCGGCTGAAACTCATGTCTGTTGATTTCCCGTTGAGGTAGGAATTTGTGCGCTTGAAGACTAGTTGATGGAAACTAGTCATTCGAGCGGGACGTGCTCGCACTCGCCAAGTCCAGCGCATGCCACAACGGCACTCTCTCGGCCGATGCATGCAGACTTCCTTTGCGCGTGCCGTAGCCTACTGGCTAGCCTCCGTTGTTATCATGATCCGGATGACGGTGACGCCATTTCCAATAAGCCTTTTGCTCCTTCTGTTTCACTTCCGCAAACGGCCGATACCCTCTGTGTCTCTCGCCGAGGTACACACGATAGGAATGGTCTTCGTTGTCATTCCAATTGTGATAGTCCCTGTGGTCACGGTCGTAGAACCGGTTGCGGTCCTTATCGTCTCGACGGTTTTCTTCTTGACGTCCGTTGTCCTGCTGCCTGGCCGCAGCACTCATTGCCGTTGGTACAGCAAGAGCTGCAGTAAGAAAAAGGGAACTGAAAAGATACCGATAGCCACGGTGCATGTCGTCTTCCTCCTGGCTCAAGAGCTCCATCTCGGAATCCTTGGCACACAAAGAGTATGCATTTGCTATCGGGTAGAAGATGTTCGATACCGCACACCTGCTTTGACTGCTCGGGCTCACTCCTGGTCAGGGACAAATCTAGCGCGGCAGCGTTTATGGATCTCGAGGTGCCACCCTTAAGTTCACCCGAGGCGGTGTAGCCGTTTGACAGGCGGATAGCGGAGCTGTCTGTGGCCGACTCGTCGTCGCTCACATCCACTTGGTACGTGCCAGCCCTACCCGTTTATTTTGATGCGGCGTGAATGTGGTTCCCGCTGAGAGTCACAGCGCCCGTCAGCGCGACGACTCGACCGGTAACGCTGGCGCCGGTGGTGACGGTGTCGCTGATATTCGCGAGAATGCTTCCTTCAAAAGCGGTATTCGTGCCAAGAGTGGCAGAGCTAGTGACCTGCCAGAACACCTTTCCTGCCGTCGCTCCGTTGGCCAGGACGACAGAGGAATGGCTCGCGGTCGTAAGTGTGCTGCCTATCTTGAAAACGTAGACCCCGCTGCCGTTGAGCGTGAGGGCTCCGGTCAACTGCGCCGAAGAATTAAAACAATAGACGCCAGGCGAGAGCGTGACCGCGCCAGGACTGGTGCCCAGAGTCTTCCCAGTTAGGTTGGTCCCGCAGGGCTCGGCTACCAGAGCCGCGTATGCAGTGTGTGCGGCGGCCTGAGCCGCGGTGGCGGTGGCATCGCCCGCGTGGATTGCTCCTCCGGTCAGGGTCCCCGGAGGAAAGCCGGTGACCGCTGTACCTGGACTTACACCCAAATCTCCGGTGACGACAGTCGGGCCCGCATTAGTCACCGTTGAGGCGCCCAGGACGGCGAAGTTCTGCGCCGGACCCAGTGACGGCGCCGACTGCGCCCTGGCCAGGCTACCCATGCTCAACAAGCACATAACCAATATAATCTTTTTCATGTCAAAGCTCCCTGACTGGGCGGATGCTGGATACTCGGGGAAGGCTGCTACCGACGACAGTAATCGTCAGTATCCCGTCTCGCCTAGCCCCGAGTGCCCGGAGGCGCGACGTAAGCCGCGCCTCCGAATAACATTTCTCAGTTTAGTCTTGGTCCCTATGGTCCTTGTCCTTATCGTCCCTGTCATGATGGTGTTTGTTCTTCTCATGACGGTCCCTGTCATGATCATCGCCCCGGTCATGGTCTTTGTCCTCGTCACGATCATCGTCGTCATTCTTGCAGCTTGCCTTTGCCTGGTCCACCAGTGTGCAGACACCGTTGACGTTGGTGCCAGTCAGCGTCACGGCGACGCTCGCCAAGGCACGCCCGACCACGGCTCCACCGGTAACGGTGATGCTCCCGCCAACTGTGTTACCCGCGAGAAGGTTTCCTTGGAACAGCGGCGCCAGCGTCGAAGTCGTCAATGTCGCAGCGGCGCCGACCGACCAAAACACGTTACACGCCTGCGCGCCGTTGGCCATGACTACCTGGAACCCACTGCCCGCGAGGGCTGCCCCGACTTTGAAGATCCAGATCCCGTTTGGATTCGTGGACCCGTCGAGCGTCAATGTTGTGTCCGTGAACGCTACGCCCGCGGGGAAACAGTAGACACCCGGCGCGAGCGGCCCAAGCGCAGGCACATTGCCCGTGAAGGCGGCAGTCGAGATGGTCTGGGTACACGGCATGAGACCGATCGCGCTGTACGCGCTGAGGAAGTCAGCGCGAGCGGTCGTGGCAGCCGAGTCGTTCTGGTGAACTGTCCCCGAAATCGCGCAACTAGTATTTGTGACGACGCTGCCGGGGGAGACGCCTACGTCCCCGGTGATCACGCTGGAAGTACATGTTACAGCCGTGCCACCCAGAACGGCGAAGGTTGCCGCCGTGCCGAGTGAGGGCGCCTGCGCCCAGGCCAGGCTGCCCGTACTCAACATACAAATAAGCATCAAAACTTTTTTCATATCAAAGCTCCTTGGCTGGATTTCTCTTCATCGTCGCTGACAGTGCGGGACAAACATTGTCGAGTCGACTTCGCGCTTCCAAACCGGCGAGGATGTTAACAGCGAGTGCAAACCGGCATCTGTCCACTTTTGAACACCTGCGAAACAAACAGATGGTACGCAGTCTCCCAGTACCTTTAGTACGTCAACTTATTTTTTGAGTACCCAATCCGCAAGCCGCGATAAATTCAGGGGCTCATCAAGCTGGTCGCCTACGTGCCGGCGAAGTAGAAACTGGACGAATCATTTTCCGAGAAGCGCGAGATGCGTCTAGATGGGTTCGATGGCGCGATTCCATTTCCCACATTGCCGTATCTGCAGAGCCAGCGGGATACTTGGGGAAAGACTGCCATTGAACGTATGAACGTAATCGTCAGTTCCCCGTCTCGCCTAGCCCTGAGTGCCCGGAGGCGCGGCACAGGTCGCGCCCCCAGGAACCCAGCAGTCTCATGTCAACCGCTACTTATGGAACTCAATGTTCCCGCGGCTGATGAGGCGTCGGGACCTGACCTCGGACACTGCACCGGTTACCGCGATACCGAACTGATCGTTGATGCCGGGCTCGCCATGGTCTTCCACGGTGACGGAGAAGGAGCACGCCGGTCCACTGCCGCCGCACGTCCCGGAGAACAGGACCCTCTTCGGTGACCCGTCCGGGTTGATCGCAATCACCTGGGTGGAGGAGACCGGACCGTTGACATGCAGGCCGGTCACGTGATTGACATAGTTGAAGTGGCCGCCGCTGCCGCCGTTGCCCGTTCCAGCGTTGAAGCCGAAGCTGGCCCGACCGGTGCCGCCGGCAGTCGGATCAGTCGAATTAGGGGCAGGCACCGGGATTTGACCCCCGCCCGTTACCTTGATCGGGGAGGGCGCTGGGCCGCCGCCTGCGCCTAACGCGCAAGCGCTGACGGTGGTACCCGTGGTCGTCACTGCGGCTTTCGCCAAGGCATCACCGTCGAAGGTTCCACGGGTGACGGTGATGGCATCACCCGCGAGAATCGTTCCCACAAATGTCGAATCCGTCATTGTAGCGGCTTGCGCGGCCCACCAGAACACGTTGTTACACGGCGGCGGGGTACCGTTTGGCGTGACCACTGAGAAGCTGGTGCCCGTCAGGGCGCCGGTCCCGAGGGTCCCGATTTTGAAAATCCAGGTATCCGTGGAGGACCCGTTGAGCGTCAACGTGTGGTTCGTCGACGTCGCCGCCGCGTCGAAACAATAGACACCGGGCGAAAGCGTCTGGTCAACGTCGAGGGTCGTCAAGACCTGGCTGCACGGCGTGAGCGCGAGCGCAGCGTACGCACTGAAAAAGTCAATGTTGGCCTGAACCGCGACCCCGTCGTCCGGATGAATCGTCCCATTAATTACGCACGAGGTCTGAGTGATCGCGGTGCCGGGGGACACGCCCACGTCTCCGTTGATTGTGGAGTTGGTACAGGTCACCGCCGAGCCAGCGAGGAGCGCGAAACTCTGCGCCGCACCCAGATCGGGCGCCTGCGCCCGGGCCAGCCTGCCCATACTCAACATGCAAATAAGGAACAAAACTTTTTTCATATCAAAAGCTCCTTGAATGGATTTATCTTCATCGTCGCTGACAGGGCGGGACAAACATTGTCGCGGCGATCTTCAGACCCCAAACTAGGGCCGATGCTAACAGCTAGTGCAAAATGGCATCTATCCATTTTTGAACACCTGCGAAACAAACAGATGGCAGGCGGTCTGCCAGTACCTCCAGTACGTCAATTCATTTCTAAACTTCCAATTTGCAAGCCGCGATAAATTCACCGGGACAGTAATTTGCCTACTACACAGCCTGTCCACAATTGCACATAAATCCCCGCACGAAGTCTGCTATTGATTTATCCGTGAAAAGGACACTCCACCAAGATCAAGAGCAGAATTCTTGAGACGCCGATGACTCGTCGACGCCAGAAGTCTTTTCGCCCAGCAGTTTTTCTAACAAGAATGGGCGCGAAAGGCATGATCGCCGTATTTCGTGAGGGGCAGGCCATCTGTTCGCAAGGCGACGCCGGCAAGGAAGTGTTCTACATCGAGAAAGGGCAAGTGAAACTCACGGTGAAGTCGAAGCGGGATAAGGAAACGGTCCTCGGGATTCTGCATCGTGGAGACTACCTGGGTGCGGGCTGCATGACGGGTCAAGCGTTCCGCACGGCGACCGCTACCGCACTTACGCGATGTAAGATCCTGGTCATCGAAAAGAAGGAGATGAGGCGCGCTCTCCACAGTGGCCATGAGTTTTCAGACCACTTTATCGCCTGCCTGCTTGGGCGGAACATCCGGATTGAAGAGGACCTAATCGATCAGCACTTAAGCTCTTGTGAGGAACGCTTGGCTCGCGCGCTATTGTTAATCGCCCGCTACGACAAGTTGCGCAAGCCAACCGCGGTCATCCCAAAGATCAGTCATAAGACACTCGGGGGATTGATTCGCTCAACTCGAGGCCGGGTCTGTTATTTTATGAATAAGTTTAAGAAGCAAG
>Ga0307479_10007264_pt1 | contig 10210 bp, 6 predicted proteins | sample atmos_gasesECM4C_FD_203743 | JGI IMG/M metagenome (GOLD analysis project Ga0307479, IMG submission 203743) | Hardwood forest soil microbial communities from Morgan-Monroe State Forest, Indiana, United States - atmos_gasesECM4C_515 | ecosystem: Environmental > Terrestrial > Soil > Temperate...
TCGACGAGTCGATGTTTCTTCTGCACGCTGCTCGCAAGCACTCGATGGAGGAGGCATTGCGAACGCAAGGGCCACTCGTAGCGGCGACCGCGCTTACCACCGCAGCTGGGTTTGCTGCTCTCTTGGCGTGTCGTTTCGACGGGCTGCGCGATCTTGGCGCGGTGGGGGCTCTGGGCGTCTTGGCTGGGCTCGCGGCGGCCCTCGTGGTCGTCCCCGCTGCTACGCGCGTCCTGGCGCCGCTGCCGGAGCGCGAGCCACCTGAGCTCCGCTGAGGTCGATGATGCCCAGCGCTGCAAAAAGGCGGATCACCTGGTAGGTCGGATCGAGCTCGAACCAGCGCACAGCGAAGTTCGGGCTCATCCCGAACTTGTGATGGTTGTTCTGGAATAGCTCCCCCGCCGTGACGAAATCGAAGGCCAGGGTATTTCTCGATTGGTCGCCGTTGTCGAACGTTTTGTATCCGTACCTGTGGCCGCACCAGTTCACGATTGCGCCGTGAATCGGGCCCATGACGTAGTGAAGGGGCAAGAGCGCAAACATCCACGCATGCGTAGCGAATCGAATGTAGAAGAGTGTGTACGCAGCGCCCCACGCGATGCGCCCCGGCCATGATTGCGCCAGGCGATCCACGAAGGGCCAGCGCGGCAGTCCGCCGTCAAATCGAGGTTCTGGTTCCACGCGCTGGTAGGCGTAGTCGTCGTAGGTTTTCTTCGTCACCAGCATCATCGAGAGCACATTCTTGTGGTTCAGCGGCGAGTGCGGGTCCTTGGGGGTGTCGCTGAATGCATGGTGCATGCGGTGCAGAATCCCGTAGCCGCGCGGCGAAAGAAAACTCGCTCCCTGGCAGATGTACGTGCAGATGTAGAAGAAGCGCTCCCAATGCTTGCTCATCGCGAACATTCGGTGCGCGCCGTAGCGATGCAGGAAGAACGTCTGGCAAAAGACGGAGAGCTGCCAGTGCAGGACGAAAAAGAGGGCGATGGGGACCACACATCCTCCTGGGGCATCCGGCCAAACCACCTTGGACAGTGCCGCTGAAATCGCGCCAAAAGGCCGCTTTCGCAGCGTGGTAGCGCTGTTCCGGCGCCGCGACCGTCATCCTTTGGTCATCGTCGAGTCGTGGTGCGCACTGTCTTTCGCGGTGTGCTCTGGTGCGGCTGGGGGTGGGGCTGAAGTCCCGAGCATTGCGCGGACGTTCTTTGCACCTTACGTCTTGGCTCGCGGTGGCTGGTCCGACGTCCCTTACTTCGACGCTCGAAGAACACACGGGGCTTCGTGCGCATGACTTGGGGGGGTCGAACCCGTCCACGGACGAGCTTGATCCGCTGCCCGCGCTGCTTCCGCCCGAGGGCGTCGTTCCATGTCGGCTTCGGGACGTCACCGCAGCGGCGCGCATCCTGGTCCGGGGCAAGATGGATGTGGCCGGAGTTCGGGGCGGCGCAGGCTCAGCCGTGGTTGCCGCCTTGGCGCGCGCTGGTCGACGCGTTGTAATCGTTACCGCAGACGCCGATAGCGCGCATCGCGCGGCGCAGGACATCGGTTTCCTGTTTCGCGAGGCCGTGGACGAGGACGAGGAGACAAGCGAAGCGCAAGTGCTCGTCTTTGCCGCGAGTGAATCGTCTCCTTACGCAGACGTCAGCCCGGAGCGACGTGCTGCGATGAGCCGAACGGCAACGCTCTTCCGGTTGGCGCACGATCTGCCGTGGCGCGTGCTGGTCTTGCCCGCGGGCGCGCTTGTCCGCAAAGTGGTCCCGCGAAGGCAGCTCGTCAAACGCGCCGATCGCATCGTCGCCGAGTCGGAGGTCGACCGCGACGGCCTCGTCCGCTCTCTCGTGGAGTCGGGGTATCTGCGCGTGCCCGTTGTCGAAGACCCGGGCACCTTCGCAGTGCGTGGAGCGCTGCTCGACGTATGGCCCGCCTCGTGCCCGTGGCCGGTGCGGGTCGAGCTCTACGGGGAGCTTGTCCTATCGCTTCGACCGTTCGACCCCATCCAGCAAACCACTCGCAAGGAGGGGCCTGACCTCAAGCAGTTGTGGCTACCCCCTGCGCGCGAAGCCGTTCTTGATTCGGAGACAGTGGCTCGCGCCCGCGCCCGGGTGACCCAACTTGCGGAAGCCATTGATTTTCCGACAATAAAGACGCGAGCGCTCGTAGACGACGTTGCCAACGGCCGGGTCTTTTTCGGCGCCGAGGGGTTTCTGCCTGCGTACTACGAGGATCTCGACCCGCTCTTGTCCTACGTGCCCGAGGACGTCGTCATCGTGATCGAGGACCCCCCTTCGGTGACGAGGGCAGTGAGGGACGAGCGCGCGCAAGCCGAAGAGGCGGCCGGATCCAGATCCGGAGATGGGCCGCGCTTCCCGATACAGGCCTTCTACGAGACGGAAGAACGCGTTGCGCGCGAGCTCGGCTCCCGCCCGGTAATCGCTCTGCACCGCACCGCCGTCATCGGCGGAGCCGAAGAAGGTTTCAGCGCGTTCGAGAGTGCGGCGCTTGCGACCGACGGCGCGGCTCGGCTCGATCTCGCATCGGCCGACCAACAGGACTTGACTCGCGCGGTAAAAGCGGCGCGCTCGTCGAAAGGGAAGAATGTGGGGCTCCATGCGCTCGTGCGACGAGTGGCGCACTGGCGCGAGCACGGAATGCGTGTTTTTCTCGCGGCCCGCGCACAGACGCAGGCGGAGCGTTTGGTCACGCTGCTGCGCCACCAAGGCGTTGCTTGCGGCGCGCGGCTCACGCCATTTGAGCCCGCCTGGCTCGACGAAGAGCGCAGCTCGGCACTCGACGTCCAGGTCGTCGTGGGGCCGCTGGCGCGCGGTGCGGTACTGCCCGCGGACGGCCTGGTGCTGGTGACCGAGGAGGAGATTTTCGGCGCCCGGGTACACCGGCGCATCGAGCGCGCCAGGAATGCCGATCCCGCGCGTCCGTTCTTGCGAGATCTGCAAAGTCTGTCACCCGGCGACTGCGTAGTGCACGCCGAGCACGGCGTCGGCCGTTACCACGGCCTGGTTCACAAGACGGTCTCTGGCGTCACCATGGATCTTCTCGCCATCGAATTCGCAGAAGGCGACAGACTGTACTTGCCCGTGTGGCGCCTGAATCAGCTCGAGAAGTACGTCGGCGGCGAGCACGCTCACCCAAAACTCGACAAGCTCGGGGGCAGCACGTTTGCACGCACCAAGGTTCGCATCGCGCGCGAGGTGCGCAAAATGGCCGACGAGCTTCTACGTCTCTACGCGCAGCGCCAAGCCCTGGTGGGAGAGGCGCTCGACGCGGAGGACGACGACTATCGCGCCTTCGAAGCGACCTTCGCCTTCGACGAGACGCCGGATCAGGCCCGAGCCATCGACGAGGTGAATCGAGATCTCGAGGCGCACCGCCCTATGGATCGGCTGGTCTGCGGCGACGTCGGCTTTGGAAAGACCGAAGTGGCCTTGCGAGCGGCGTTCCGCGTCGCGATGGCGGGCAAGCAGGTAGCCATCTTGTGCCCGACGACCGTCCTCGTGCAGCAACACGCGCGAACGTTCGAGGCGCGGATGAGCGGCTATCCGATCGCTGTCAAGGCGCTCTCGCGCTTCCAGACGAAAAAAGAGCAGGAGAGCATCGCGCGTGGCCTGAAGGAGGGCAAAGTAGACGTCGTCGTCGGCACCCACCGCCTTCTTTCGAAAGACGTCCACTTCAGGAGCCTCGGGCTGCTCGTTGTCGACGAAGAACAGCGCTTCGGCGTTGCCCACAAAGAACGCATCAAGCAACTTCGCGCCCAAGTCGACGTGCTCACGCTGACGGCGACGCCGATTCCGCGCACGTTGCAGATGGCAGTCACCGGACTGCGGGACTTGTCCCTCATCGCGACGGCCCCGGCGGATCGCCGCGCCGTGCGAACCCTTGTCGCGCGTTGGGACGACCAGGTCGTTCGCGAGGCGGTTGTGCGCGAGCTCGCTCGCGGCGGGCAGTGCTTCTACGTGTTCAATCGAATCGAGAAGCTCTACGAAAAGGCAGAGCGCCTCCAAAACCTAGTGCCCAATGCCCGCGTCGCGGTCGCGCACGGGCAAATGAGTGAAAAGACGCTCGAAGAAACGATGATCGACTTCGTGGACGGGCGCTACGACGTCCTCGTCTGTACGGCAATCATCGAGAGCGGCTTGGACATACCGCGCGCGAACACGATCATCATCGACCGGGCAGATCTCTTTGGCCTGGCCCAGCTCTATCAGTTGCGGGGGCGCGTTGGCCGCAGCAGCGAGCGTGCTTATTGCTATCTCGTCGTGCCGCCGCCCAACGCCATGAGCGACGAAGCTCGCTCACGCATCGAGGCCCTCGAGAGACACACCGAACTTGGAAGCGGCTTCCAAGTGGCATCTCTCGATCTTGAGATGCGCGGAGCGGGCGACCTTCTTGGAGGGGAGCAGTCGGGCAACGTCGCCTCCGTGGGGTTCGACATGTTTTGCCGAATGCTGGACGAAGCGGTGCACGAGATGCGAGGCGAGGAGGTCGTTCACGAGGTGGACCCGGATCTCAGCTTCGATGTCGAGGCCCTGCTGCCGGAGGACTACGTCACCGACGTTGGCGTGCGGCTCTCCTTTTACAAGCGGCTCGCAGGCGCCTACGACGAGGGACATGTGTTGGAGATCGCCTCCGAGATGGAGGATCGCTTCGGCCCGCCGCCCGAAGAGGCGCGCCGGCTGGTCAAGTTGATGACCCTCAAAACGGAGCTGCGGCGCCTTCGCGTGCTGGGCTGCGAGGCCAACGCGAAGGTGGTCAAGTTTCACCTCCGCGACGACACGCCTCTCGACTCCGCCAAAGTTACGGCCATGCTCCGCGCATCGAAGGGCGCTTGGAGGCTCACGCCGGACATGCGCCTCTCGCGACGCTTCGACGACGCGGGGGAGGGCGCGCTCGCGAATGCCCAGCGCGCGCTGGCAGAATTGACCACACGAGTCAAAGACGCCTAACCGTCGATTTTGTGCTCGATCGCGTTGCCCTTGCGTGGGATAGCTTAGCAGCAGCGTGCAGTTTGCCCATGTCCTTTTTTGACGAAGAGGCGTCACCCATGTCCGACTCGAAGGAGCAAGCAGAACGCCCGCTGAGACCAAAGGGATCGCAACGAAAGCTGCACCTAGAACGGCCCGGCCGGTGGGACGCAAACGATGCTTTCCTCCTCGCGTTCGCCGACGCCCTTCGCGACATTCTGCGCGAGGAGCGCCGCGGCATCGCTTAGACGCAACGGATGCTGACGCTGCGTGGAAAGACACTCTTCATCACAGGGGCTAGCCGCGGCATTGGCAAAGCGATCGCCCTGCGTGCGGCTGCCGATGGGGCCAACGTAGTCATCGCCGCAAAAACGGCGGAAGCGAATCCGAAGCTGCCAGGCACGATCCATACGGCGGCCGAGGAGGTCGAGCGAGCCGGCGGGCACGCACTCGCTTGCGTCGTCGACGTGCGGTTCGAAGACCAAATTCGCGCGGCGGTCGACCGAACGGTCGCGAGGTTTGGCGGCATCGACGTGCTCGTCAACAACGCAAGTGCGATCAGCTTGACCGGAACGCTAGAGATCCCCATGAAGCGCTACGACTTGATGCACCAAATCAATGCCCGTGGCACCTTCGCTTGCTCGCAGGCCTGCTTGCCGCACTTGATCAAGGCCGAGAACCCGCATGTCTTGAATCTCTCCCCTCCGCTCAAGCTGAAAGAGGAGTGGTTTGCGCCGCATGTGGCCTACTCGATGGCGAAGTTCGGCATGAGCCTGTGCGTGCTGGGGATGGCGGGCGAGTTTCGCGCTGCGGGCGTCGCCGTAAATGCTCTCTGGCCGCGTACGGTCATTGCGACCGCAGCCGTGCAAAACCTGTTGGGCGGCGAGGCGACAATGCGCGGCAGTCGGACGCCCCAGATCGTTGCGGACGCGGCGCACGTCATCCTGACGCGCCCGAGCCGCGAGTGCTCGGGCCAATTTTTCATTGACGAAGAAGTGCTGCGTTCGGTCGGGGTAAACGACTTTGGGAAGTACCAGACGGTTCCGGGAGCGGAGCTCTTGGTAGATCTGTTTGTTTAGTCCGCGGCCGCTCCCCGCTCTGGCTGCAACCGATGGCCGGTTGCAGCGCGCAACAACCGGGATCGGAAAGACATAGGGCGCGCTGACCAACGGCCCACGCCGCATGCGCCAAGTCGGGGGAATTCCCGGCAATGCCGCGAGAATATGCGGCTGGCCTTTGCTGGCACGAAGGATGCTTTGCCGGACGGTCCCGTCTTGGGCGCGGAGGGGTCATGCGTCAATTGAGCTTTGTCTTGGCCATCTCGGTCGTAACTTCGGCGCTTGCCATCGCCGGCGCCCGCCAGGCTGCCGCCTGCGGCGGATGTTTTCACCCGCCAAGGCCGCCGACTCAAACGGCGTCCGACATTACCGACGAGCGGATGCTGCTGACGGTCTCCCCGATGCAGTCCACGCTCTACGATCAGATCCGCTATGCCGGAACCCCGTCTTCGTTCGCGTGGGTCTTGCCGATTCACGGGACCGTCGACGTCGGGCTGAGCGCGGATGTGCTCTTTGCTTCGATGGACGCCGTGACGACGACGCAGATCATCCCGCCGACCCCCCCGAATTGTCCATCGCCGAGTGGATGCAATCAGGGCAGTGGCTGCGGCGGCAGCTTCGGTGCGGCCTCGAGCGCTCCGCTAGCCGGTGGCCACGAGGGGGCGGGCGGTCCGAACTCGGTGGTCGTGACGAAGCAAGAAAATGTGGGTCCGTACGCAACGGTGCAGCTTCACACAACCGACCCGAACGCCCTCAATACTTGGCTGACGCAGAACGGCTTCGACATCCCCGCCGATGCAACCCCCATCATCGACCAGTACGTCGCCGAGGGCTTCGACTTTCTCGCGATGAAGCTCCTCCCGAACCAGGGCGTCCGCGCGATGCGGCCGGTGCGCGTCACCACACCCGGGGCATCGTTCACGTTGCCGCTCCGCATGGCTGGCGTCGGCACAGGGGTTTCGGTGGGCATCACGATCTGGGTCGTCAGCGACGGACGGTACGAGCCCCAGAACTTCCCATTTTATCGCATCGAAGACAGCGCGCTCGTCTGGGATTTCCAGACGAACTTGAGCAACTACACGACGCTCCGAGCCCAGCAGGAGGCAACGCTCCAACAAAAGGGCTGGGAGATCGAGAGCTCGTTGACGCTCAATCAGCAGATCATCACGAACGTCATCTTGAGCGGCGGTCAAACGTATGTGCCTGGATACCCCGTTTCGGCATCGCCGTCGGACCCGAGCGTGGACTACCTTCCCGCAGGCGATCCCGACGCCGGGGCCGACGGGGGGGGAACTGTCCAGACCGCGGAAGAGGTGCGCGCCGCCGATCTGCGCGCTCTCTTCGCCGGCATGGCGGCATCGACCGTGCGCGTTACCCGTATGCGCAGCGACATCGCGCACGCCCAGATGACGGTTGATCTTCGCCTTCAGGCCTCGGCCGATCAATCCGAGCTCTCGAACGTCCGTACCGTGACCAAAAGCATGAACGAGACCTGCCCCGTCTACAACGGCTGTACCGTTGTGGGCACCGGCACGCCGGCGCAGGCCGAGGCCAGCGTATCGGGACACGGGTGCGCTGCCTCATGGCAACCGAACCGAGGGTCGGCAGCGGCCTTCGGGGCCATCGTCGGCATGATCGGCCTCACTGCAGCTCGTATGGCTCGGACTCGCCGGCGCGCCGCGCGCCGCGATTGGAATTGACGGCTACTTCTCGCGCCGCCGCCGCGCGACCGCCGTCGTGTTGGGCCGCGTGACCCCCGTGGCGCCTCGCGACGCGAAATACGCACGCAGCACGTCGCGGGCAAGCACGTTCGCCTTCACCTGCCACGCCGGCCCGTTGATCACCAGCGCCGCGACCGCAACCTTCGCGCCGCTCTGCGGGGCCATCGGCGCAAATCCGGTGAACCACGTATAGAACCGGCGCGTGTCAGGGCTCGTCAGTGTCCCGGTCTTGCCGGCTATCGTGAGCCCCGGAAAGAAAGGAGTACCGTGCGCGTCGTGAAAGGCGCGGTAGCTCGTTCCTTCATTGATCGTGTGCGCCATCATGGCCGCCACCTGCTCGGCTGTCTCGCGGGCGATGGCCCGACGCGGCGCCGGTGGGTCGGGAGCGGACCAGATAGTGGCGCCCGAATCGGACGCGATCGACTCCACGATGCTCGGCCGTACCGTCTCGCCCCCACGCGCGACGATCGCGCTCATCTCGGCAGCCGCGAGGGGCGAAAGGGTCGTGTTCCAAAAACCCGCCGCCGTACGCGCGAACTCGAGCGGGCTGCTGGGCATGTGCACCGCGCTCGTCTGGACCGGTACGTCGAACGACAGCTCCCGGCCGTACCCCAGCCGGCGCGCCATGGCTTCGAGCTGCGAGGGCGCCAGGTGCTCGGTCGCGAGGCGCGCAAACACGGTGTTGATGCTTCGGCCGAGAGCCCCAGCCAGTGTCGTGCACCACCTGTCGCGCGCGGCGTCCGGTATTAGATCCGATGCCCCAATCCTCTGCTCGCCCCCCGAATAACACTCCTTCGTGTCCGGGCCGAGACGCGCATCTTCGACGAGCGCCGACGCGGTGACGATCTTGAACAGACTCGCGCTCGGCGCCGTAGCCTCTGCGCAGAGGTCGCGCGCCTGGCCCCGGTCCACGTGACTCGCATAGACAAGAAGCCGTCCGGTAGAAACGTCCATCAGCACCACGGCCGCTTCCGGCAAGTGGCGCAAGCGCATCAGGGCGGCGGTGGTGCGCTGCAAATCGACATCCAGTGTGAGGCGCGCCCTGCCGAGATCGGTGGGGGCGAATAGGGCCGAGTCGTCCGTGCTTGTCCGAAGCAAATTCAACCCCGCGATGGGAGATCGGTCCGCCTCAGGGGGCGCTGCCTCCCGGCCATCGTCGATCGCGTGGGCAAGCGGCGGGTTTGTGTCCGTTGCCGGCGGGCTCGCGGCCCGCTGTCGCCGCGCAATACGGCTGGATCCGAGTCCCGCGGCCAGGATCAGTGCGCCGGCGATTGCAACGAGCCATGAGCGACGCATCGGCGCACCGATCTGGCACGGTCGGTCCGAATCGGGCAAAAAAGGAGGATGACGGGTGCTCTAGCCCGAGTCGCGCTGGCTATCGGCGGGCTCCTCGTGAGCGCGGGTGCCCTCGCGGAATCGCACATTGTCGCCCCCGCGGGTGGCGGCCTGGCCGCACTCGACGTGAAAGTCGACTTGGCAGGCGCGAGGCTCGAATTTGGCGGCGCTTCCGTCCCGATCGCGCTCGACCCGGCGGAGCTTCCCGACGAGCGCGACGTGGTCGTCGAAGCGATTGCCATCGGGCAGGGGCAACACGCCGTGCATGTACGCGTACCGGTTCGTGGGTCGGATGCCAGCGGGCGGGCTTGGGAGGCCATCGTCATCTCACATCATCCGGCGCCAATCTTCAGCGGCGTCACCGGATTCGCGGACGGCGATCCTGGGGAGCGGACGGGCGTCGCGGTGCAAATCGTCCGCAGCGACGCGACTAACTTCGTACTCGTGGGCGAGGTGCGCGAGGATCTTCGCATCTGCGGCCAAGCCACGACGCTTCTCGAGCCGCGTGCTCTGTATCCGGGCGTACTGACGCTTAAGCCGGCAACGGTTCAGCGGCTGAGCGCGCAGGACCGGGAGGGGGCGACAGCGCTCGTGGCTATCGACAAGGGCGCCGTCCTCGAGCGCCCGCTTGCCCAGCTGCTCGTGGCACGGGGCTCGAGCGTCTCGGGTTCGCGCGGTTCGGAGCTGACCGATGGCGATGTCCAGACGGTTTGGCACGAGCTGCGCCCCGGTGTCGGGCAGGGGGAGTTCGTCGTCATGGCCGCGCCAACTGAGGTACCGATTTCGAGAATGCAAGTCGCACTTGCCCCGAAAGGTGGCGACGCCGGCGCTGTCCCCAAGACGTTCTATGTGGTGACCAACCGGCGCACTTTCGAAGTGACGCTGCCCGAGGACGCAGCGAACCAACCCGGAGAGGTGTACGAGATAACGTTCCCGCAGCCGATCGAATCATCATGCGTCGCGCTCGTACTCGACGGCGCCTATTCGCGGGGGCTCACGCGTCCCAAGGTCGGAGTCGCCGAGTTGGTGGCCTACAGTGAGTTTGATGTGCCGGGCGCGCGGCTCGACGATGTCGCCAAGCGGTTGTCCGGTGGGCGTGGCGTCGCCGCGGCGCAGGTTCTCGAGA
>Ga0307479_10007265_pt1 | contig 10209 bp, 9 predicted proteins | sample atmos_gasesECM4C_FD_203743 | JGI IMG/M metagenome (GOLD analysis project Ga0307479, IMG submission 203743) | Hardwood forest soil microbial communities from Morgan-Monroe State Forest, Indiana, United States - atmos_gasesECM4C_515 | ecosystem: Environmental > Terrestrial > Soil > Temperate...
GCCAGGAATTAGCTGGCTGGCCAGAGTGGCGACTTCGTCATCCTGGACGCCTCCAAGTTCCTGGTACTGCAGCCACAGATCGCTTTCGATGATCTCGGCCGCGGCCAGGAACTGCAGGATGGCAACATCTCCTTTTCTAAGCTTGCCGCTGTCACCCTGGGCGACGGCGAAATTGCTGTTCGCCAAAATTCCAGCGCCCACAGTCGCGGCGGCTCCGGCAACCAAGCTGTGCCTCATAAACGAACGTCGGTTGACGATACCCTTCTCGTGAGATTCAACTTCTTCTACCGTTGGTGTGGTCGTTGTTTCAGACAACTCCGCAGCAGGAACATATTCGTTTTTCATGTCTACAACTCCATTTCTCGAGGATTATTATCCGTTTTGTGAAGATGGTTTTCGGTGGTCTATTTGCCTTAGCTGTGAGTAGCAACGTCTTCGTCTGTCAAATTCATTTGCGTCTACGACTTGTTGTGCCGCGTGCAGCCTCTCGTGACCAACACGCGGCAGTTAAGTGGTGTGCAACCAACCCACAGCTGGAGCTGGAGTCAGTTAAGAGGCTCGATCATTGATTCGAGGGATAGCCATTGGCCAGCCCTCGATTCATCCGACGGGCTTTGCGCGTTCAGCGTCGAGGCAGATAGCAATAAAAGAACATTAATGAAAGCCGCCTTTGGAAATGAGAGGATACGATTCTTCAGATTCGTGTTGCATTGTTCTCCTTGACTTTCGGTTGGCGTTACGTTCGTTGGCTTATGGCAACACGGTTATGGCTGATTACACGCCGGTCCCTGTGGGGATCTCATTTTTCCGCTAAAGACGTTTCGAGCCCGCCGCATCACAAGGGCTACCGATCGGATCCTCGTGATGCGGCTTGGTCAAACGCTCCCCAAGAACGGCGTCACCACAGTCAGCGTGTTGGCGGGATGAGCAGAGAAAGCTCGGCACCAGATGCTTGATTCTTGATGAGTTCCCTTTCCCTGCTGCTCTCCGGCAACTCGTGGCAGTAATCGTTGCCAGAGAGGAAAACTCTCTTCAGAAAAGCTTCGCTTCCGTATCGAATGAAAACAAGATGGGGTTCCTGGCTCTGCTTGTCAGAATCGCCTGGAAAAGACAACGCGAACTGGTGTTCCTTTTCGTCCTCGCTGCTAAAGGCAATGATTCCGGATTGCAGTTGCTCGATCGTGTAGCTGCCCGCTTTCAGAGTAGTATTTCCTACCGAGAAATCGAATGGTATGTTTGCTAAGACGCGACTGCCGCTCTGGGCGTGAGCTGGCACGATGGTAAGTGCGACACCGAGCACGGTTATTACAGCGAATAACATAGGCTTCAACAAATACTTCATGGTCTCCTCTTCTTTCATGATGATTCATGATGATCGTTATTTGCACTCTGCCTTTTCCGGTTTGAGAACCTGAGCAAACGCGTTACGGTCCGCGATGCGGGTAATTCATTCCCGAAATAACCAACGCCTGAGTGCATGTAGTGTTTGATTCAGCCATGGGGATCTGGACTGTCAAGGATTTGTCAGATTTGTCAGAGGGAGGTAAATTAATTGTTTGCGCGCACAGGCGAGAGTCGAGATTGTTCGTCCTCATGAACATCCTGCTGGATGACGGGGGCAACGTTCTCTTCAGGGGCCGTCGGCGTTGGGCAGAACACAGCAATTCTGGGATGCGCAAGCAGGCTTGCGTATGCCACGAAAACCTTGTGTGACACCGGGTCTGCTGTCAAGGTGTGAGCGCCATAGTGAGTGTGTATCTTATCCAATACCCGATAATTATCAGGACCGTCTTGCTGGATCACGGTCATTTCTCCGGCTTTTCCGGCCGTGTAAATCCGATGAAGACCGGGGTCGAATGCGACTGAGTCAGGTCCACCGCCGATCCCCAGCCATGCAATGACTCGATGCCTCTCCAAATCAAAGACCACCAATTTCGCATTTCCGCTGCAGACTGTGAAGAGCCGTCTTTTCTCGGAGTGAATCGCCATGCCAGAAGGTCCTAGGCATGGTGCAAGAGGCCATTGCCCAACTACCGACCGCTTGCCTACATCGATTGCAGCTACCTCGTTGGTGTCTTTTAGATTCTGGAAAAGCAATCCGCTCTCCGAGTCCATGGCGGAAGACTCTGGCTTGCCAGAAAGCTGGACGGTTCCGACCGTCGTGCGCCTCTGAGGATCGATTAGGGTCGCCATTTTCGGGTCTCCATGGGCTACATAAAGAAGGTTGGTCGACGGGATGTAAAGGATAGCATCTGGGTCATCTGCAACCGGGATGCTGGCAAGCTGGTGAAGAGATTTCGGATCGAAGACATCGACCGTATTCGCTTCGCTTCGTGTGATGAAGGCGACATTCACATCGGGCAGTACAGCGACGCCGTGCGCTGCGCCGGCTCCAGGCATTTCTGATACAGTGCTTGCTTTCAGGTCGCTGGAGTCGAATGCGATTTTCAACAAGGCGCCGGACGACTCACTGGTAACAAACAGAGTCTGATCGTTTACCGTCAGGTAATCGAGAACAGTGAGCAGGCCGTCTCGCGGAAGCTCAATGAAACCCTCGAAAGTCATCACCTTCGATTTGCTTGGTGTGCCCGGATAGACTAGATAAACCAACGCTACGGCTGCGAGACCCAGCAATGTGATAGCAAACGTGAGGAGCATCTTACGGATATTGGTCATCGAGAGCCTGTTTCGGCTCCCATGAGCAGTTGTGGACCGAGCGGCAGTGTATTCAGCAAACATCTGAAGAGTTTCCTCAAAATGCCTTTTCGGATTCATGGGATTGCCCGATATCTCCTTGTGTCTTCTGAGAGAACATTGCTGATTTACGGGCAATCTGTTCCAGTGCGCGCTGGATGTTAGTATCGGAAGGCACCGGTTCGAAGTCGTTACGAGTTTCGTCCAGGTGTTTACTGATGTTCTTGAAGATGGCGAAGCGGCCATCGAAGTCAGTCCGAAATAGACTTGTCCCCCATAGGCCAGGAGAGAGGCAGACTCGGCTGACTTCGATCGTACCTCCCTTGTTGATGTGACCCAGTAGCCCATGACCAAAATTCACTTGTTGCGTTAGGGTCCCTGAAAATCGAGCAAGTCGCTTCTCGCGGAGATCGATTAGGATCAAGCCACTCATTGCGTGAAGTGCTGTCTCCTCATAAGTCGCGGGTCTGTATGCTGGATTGGGAACAAACGTGAGCCTTTCCAAGCCTCCCTGCTTGCCTTGGTCCTCAAAGAGAAAAATGTCCGGGATCACGTGAAGAAGGTCGTCAACCTTCTTTTCCTCCGATCCCCGATTCTTCTTCAGTGTCAGTCGTGCCTTCGGATTCTCCCTCAAGTCAAGCAGTCGATCGTTGTCTTGTTTTAGTTCCGAAGGAGACGGGTCATGACCATCGACCGAAAGCAGGTGATGGACTGTGCCGTCCATGGTGTCAATCTCCTGTTCGCGGTAAACGTGCCCGGCAATACGACGTTCCACCTGGGCCGCCCATAACGCATTTTGTTTGCGCTGGCGGAGTTCGTTCTCACATGCATCAGTCATCAACTGTTTCGGATTTTCGGCCGAGAGCTGAGGGAAGGCCGACAGCACCCAGAAGATGACCAATGCCACCAATCTGCAATCTGGACTTAAGTTTTGCAACATCGTCATAGGTGAAAGACTCCCAAGCTGTCGAAGTGCGAAGGCCGTCCGATCGGCGGTCTCGGCACTGGTTGACTCGATGTACGAATTTAGACAACATCGAAGCGCATCATCATGTCGTAGTCTTCATGTTCAAGGTTGTGACAGTGCATCAAATAACGGCCCCGATAGCCGTCGAATCTCATGATGACGCGGACATCGTCGCCTGAGTCGAGCCGCAAGGTGTCCTTCCAGCCGCGCTCATAGTCGCGGGGCGGCTGACCGTTGCGGTCGAGTATCTGGAAGTTCACCAGATGGATATGAGGCGGATGCGTCTGCCTCCACGGACTTTTCTCATAGACAAAGCGCCAGATCTCGACATCCCCAAGGCGCGGAGTCGCCTGCGCGTGTTCCGGGTCGAATCTGCTGCCGTTGATCGCCCAGTACATCGGTGGAAAATGGCTCTTCAACTCCGGGCGGGGACCAAAGGTGAACGTCCGCGTCCTGACAGCCTCCTCGGGCGTTAGGGTCTCGATCACGTTCAGACGGTCCGGCAGTTGGCCCTGATCCGAAACAGTTGGACCGGTGACATCAAAACGCATGATCTCCCCAAGCGGTCCTTGTTTCTCGGTGTTCCGAAGGACAACTGAATCGCCCGCAGCGTATGCCGAGAAATCGATCACCACCTCGACACGCTCCGCCATCGCTATCGGGATGCGCGGTACTTCGACCGGTCGCGGCATCAATCCTTGATCGGTCGCGATTTGTACGAACGGCAGCGCGGAGGGAAGAGCAAGAGTGAAGGTCGTGGCATTGGAGGCGTTCAGAATGCGGAAGCGGTACCTGCGTCGCTCAACTTGCAAAGCAGGCCATGGCGCCCCGTTTACAAGAATGACGTCGCCGTCCGCCCCCGCGTGTCCGTGCGGCTTGTATTGAAAAGAGCCGTCGTCATTGAATTGTCTTACGCAGAGCATCAGAGGGATGTCGTAACGCCCCCTCGGCAGGGGCAGCGAGCGCTCGTCCTCATCCTCCACGAGGTAGAACCCCGCCAGGCCCATGTAGACATTCTGACCGGTCGCTCCCATTGCATGGTCGTGGTACCAGAGTGTGGCGGCTCCTCTATCGTTCGGATACGTGTAGTTGTGTTCGTACTTCGAGGCGGATGCCCCAGCGATCTGATCTCCATCTCGAGCATGATCCATCTCAGTCGAAGTTGCCGCAATCCGACGTCCGCCTGGCGAGATCACATCCGTCGGCCACCCGTCCGAGTCAGAGGGAGTGTGACCGCCATGAAGGTGCGTGACCACAGGGGTGAGGAGCTTGTTTGTAAATCGGATGCGGGTCGCTCGTCCGCGCATGGCCTTAATCGTCGGCCCAGGAAAGATGCCGTTGTAGCCTCGGATTGCCGTCTGTTTCCCCGCCAGAATCGCGACATTGGATTCGCGTGCTTCGATCTCGTAGTAGTCCCCCCGCTCGTCCGAACGTGTCGGCTCAAGCACGGGGGGAATTGGCAGAGCCGTCGCGAATCGAGGCACCGCCTCGGAATTGCCCGGATGAGAGTGCAGTGAGCACGCCTGGAGCATCGTCGCAACTCCTCCCGCGAGGGCAAGTTTCAAAGCGTGGCGACGATTGATTCCTCTGGGCATTGCGATCTTTAGCCCTCCACGTTTCTATTGTGCGGAGAACGACATGGCAGTGCCGTCAGGATCAGTTAGTCGCTTGTATAGATTTGTCTGGAAAAAGCTTCTTGGACCGAGGAGAAGCGCCGTTTCTTTACCAGCTCCGCGTTCCTCGCATGGACAAGGAGATCAGGTCGGAGGTAATCCAATTGCAACCTGGCGGCATCAAAGTTGAGAGAGTCCCTTTGAATGATGAAGACGAACGCAGTCCGAGTTCTGGACCAACTTGCGATCAACTACGAGTTACGCGAGTACAACGTGGATCCTGACGATTTGTCTGCGGAAACGGTGGCGGCAAAGATTCGCTTACCACCGGACCAGGTCTTCAAGACTCTCGCCGTGCAGGGGGACCGGAATGGAATCTGTCTAGCGGTAATCTCAGCAAACCAGGAGCTGAACTTTAAGGCGCTCGCAAACCAGACCGGGGATCGAAAGATCAACATGGTTCCGGTGAAAGAGGTGCAAGGCCTGACCGGCTACATTCGTGGCGGAGTTACCGCTCTGGCGTGCAAGAAGGACTACCCCGTATATATCGACGAGCTTGCAGAAATCTGCGACGTGATCTCTGTATCTGCAGGCATACGAGGGATGCAGATCTTGTTGGCCCCTGCTGACTACATCCGAGCTGTCAAGGCCACGGTCGCAGCTATCGCAAGCGCGAAGTAAACATAGTGATGTGTGAAAATTGACGACTGAGAGACCGATAGTTCGCGTGACTTGCCCGAGCCCAGGCCGTGACCACGGTGCCTTCGAATTCTCCGCCTCAACACCGCGCGAACCGCTACAGCTTTTAGTTTTTGGCAAACCGCGGGTCGACGCTGGAAGCCAACGCTAATCCGAGATTTGTTCGAGCGTGAGGCCACGGGTGCGTGGCCCGAAGACTCCGACCGAGACAACGACCGCGAACATAGCGAGGGCGATCAGAGCAAAGACTCCTGGATTGCCGAAACGTTGGAACAGGAATCCGATGATGAGGCTGGTAAGTGCCGTCGACAGACGTCCCCAGGAATATACGAATCCAACCGCCCGAGCCCGCATACGGGTTGGAAATAGCTCCGCCTGATACGCATGAGATGAATAGCCCAGGAGGCTGTTCATAAGCGTAATAAGGATGCCGAGCACCACCAGTCCCGAGGGGGCCCTACGGGCTGCGAACAAGAGGCCGAATACGGCCGTGCCCACTGCAGCGCCGACGATTTGCCATTTACGTTCGTACCTTTCCGCGATGGTGCTCCAGAGCAGCGGCCCAATCGGAAAAGCGAGCGTGATGAGAAACGCGGCCTGAGCACTTCGGGGTGCATTGTGATTCTGAGCGTTAACGAGCGCTGGCAGCCAGTTTCCGAAACCATAGAAAGCTATCGCCTGGAAGAAATGGAAGACTGTCAGGACGATGGTGCGCCGGCGGTATGGAGGACGAAGTATCTCGTCAAAACTTGCCTTGCCCACCTGCTTCTGCGTCGACGCCTTCGGTGAAGGCAGCGGATGGCCAAGGTATTTCTCTGCATGCCGCTCAAACACGGATGTAACGCGTTCAGCATCCTCCACGAGGCAATTCCTGGCAAGCCAGCGGGGAGACTCCGGGAGAAAGCGACAGAGTATCCAAACCACGAAGGAGCCCGCTCCGCCCAGCAGCGCGAGCCACCGCCACCCCTGAATGTGCAGCGGGTCGTGCGGCACAAGGAGCCAGCCCAGCAGGGCGAGTACCGGAACGGCCGTTTGGATGATCACGAACGAGAGGGCGAACGCTGGTCCCCGAAGATTGCGTGGAACTATCTCCGACGCATAGGTGTCCAGTGTAATCAGCTGAGCGCCGATCGCAATCGCACAGATCGTGCGTACGGCATCGATCGCCACGGCCGTGTTCTGCATGGCCATCACGATCGTCGCTACAGCGTAGCAAAGTGCAAAGCCTCGGAAGGCCGCACGTCGGCCACAGCGGTCGGCGATTCCGCCCAAACTAATCGTTCCCAAGAACAAGCCAAGGAAGGTAACGAAAGCAAATGCCGCCTGGTCAGGCAGATGGAAGAGGCCGCTTGAACCCGCATGGAAGATGCCGCTGCGAATGAGACCTGGACTAATGAAGGCCGTCATGAAGAGTTCGTAGAACTCGAAGAAGCCGCCCAGAGACAACAGGGCGATCAGTTTCCATAGATAGGGACTTGCTGGAATTCGGTCCAGCCGAGCTTCCACCGCTGCGCCGCGCTCGACATCGGTCTCGGTAGCAATCACGGAATTTCCACGTTCATCAGCGGAATGAACTGCTGGCCGCCGTGCATGTCACCATCACCGAGTTCGCCCTGCGTAAGCGGCCGTGGGATGCTGAATTTTAAAGCAAGCGCATTCTCGCATTCGAAAAACCGCACCTTCTCGACCGGGCAGCGGTAGAGTTTGGCGAACGCAGCTGGATTCAGCGCTCCGGAATCCTTGACGCGTCGATAGCTTGCGAGGTCGGCGAACAGGATGTCGAAGGTGAGTATGAAGGGACCTGCATTCTTGCTACGAATCAGCGTCGCGATATCAGCTAAGCCCATTATTTTTCTGAACCGCCCAGGTCAATAAAGTGAGTGCGAAACATCTCGAGGGGAGTGGTCGGAACAGCGACGTGATTCAGGTTGAAGCGATATATCGGGCCCCGATCGATAACCGCGGGATTGTGCAGACACGCAAATGCAGTAGTCGATCCTCCCCATTCTTTGATTGGGTAATGCAGCAGCGGTTGCCGGCTGAGTTGCGCAACCTGGTGCGCCATCTCCTGCGTCGGCGCTGAGGCTTCGAGAACGATACCTACTTCGTGGGGGAGATGCTTTGGGTCGGGCTCAAGAGAGCCCATCACAGCGTTGATACCGTAGGTATGAAAGGTGAGACTGTATGAACCCTTATCCGCAGCGTCACCCAGTACATGAGATACGCTTTCATCGATATAGCTGCGCACCTCGGCGAGCCAGTTGTCCAACTGACGAATGATGTGAGGATCACGGATCCCGCCGACAATAATGCTCTGATATCCCGCCAGCGCCGCACCCTCAAGCTTCACCGTGTACGGTTCGGATATGAATTCGCTCCCTCGAATCCTGACCCTCACGTCGTCGATTGCTTCAAAGGTAGACTTCGTCAGGTCGAAGGTTCCCGAACACTCCCGATGCAGGTAGGGGTTCGCGTTCTCATACAGGCTGTGCGCAGCAACGCTCTGTGGTGTGCAGCGCAGGCCGGCGCCATATGGACGGATCGTGATTTCGTCCTGGCCGATGGTGGTGAAGATGACGCCCTTGCCGAGCGTCTCGCAGACCAGCGTTCCGCACTCCGATACTTTTCCGGCGTGCCACGCCAGACCCGGCGGAAAACCCTGCATCAGCGGAATCGCGGCAAACAGTGCTGAGTCACTGCACCGCCCCGCCAGCACGAAATTGGCCCCCTCCGCAACGGCCTGTTGGAGCGGCTCGACGCCCATCATGCCGACGATACGGCTACTGCTGTCGATAATGCCTTCACTGATCGGCGGCGCTGGATCGAGGGGGAGGATTCGATTCTGCTGCAGCAGCCTTTTGAGATAAGCCTTGTCCTGCTCCGCATAGATTACGGCTGTCCGCAAGGTCAGATGATATTCGGCGACGATCTCGCGGGCGATCTCTAGAACCCAGTCGACGTGAACGTCACCACCCGCCGTGCCAGCAGATCCGATGATTACCGGGATGTTCGCCGTGCGACCCGCCCGCAGCATCAGCGACAGATCGCGCTTCACAGCCTCTCGGGGGAAAGCCGATATTCCCATTCCGAGTGAAAAAGGACCTGCGTCGGTGGTGCCCGCATCACAGGCGATGAAGTGGGGCGCCTGAGCCAGCGCCTCGTCCAAAGCAGGGCTGCTGATTCCCCCGCCTACGCTGCCGACCGGTGATATGAATCGAATCTGTTGGAATTTGTCGGTTGCCATTTCTTACGCGGATCGACTCCGGTTCCATCCCGGGCAGCTGACTTTTGCCGCGACTCTTTGCATGATTCGAGACTATTGCAGGTCAACGAACAACGCTGACAGGATGTGTCAGAGGTCTGTATGGATTTGTAAGGAGCGAGCGTTCTGGCTGGTGAGTCGTGGCGTATTGCTGTATATCCTTATTGAGAGAAAAGATCCGGCGGTATCTAGTCTGTGACGATTCAATCCTCGAGTAGACCGAACGGACGGACGCCCATTGGGCGATTATTTGTCAAGGTGTTCCTCTGGTTTTGGTTAACCGCTCTAGCGCTGTTCGCCATCTTTCTGGCTAGCCGCATGGTCGGCACTCGTGTAGTTCCGCCTACGGATGTCATTTACTCGTTTGCTCCCATAGTAGCGGACCAGGCGGCGCACGCCTATGAATCGGGAGGTCCACAAGAATTCGCGCAATTCGAGCGAGGGCTGATCGGAAAATCCGGGATTGAGCTCTATCTAATCGATGGGTACGGGAAAGAGGTTTTGTCCAGATCCATTCCCCCGGACAGTCTGTCTATAGTACGTGCCACCCGGAGTGATGGACGCGTTCTTTCCCGCTATGGGCTCCGGTCGCACAGCTCATCTTATAAATTCACTTCGCCGTCAGGGCATCCTTACGTTCTTCTCGTGCGTTCCGGCTTGCTAGTGGGTAGATTCCTGGACAGCACGGCCGGAGGTGGGCTTCCACTATTCGGAGCGGTTTTGCTCATGGTGACGTTCTTCTGTTTCTGGCTGACCCATCACATCGTTGCACCGATTCAGGGGATTCAATCCGCTGCGAGAATGGTGGCAGCAGGCGATCTGACCGTGAGAGCCCCGGCCGAGATATCCGAGCGGCACGACGAACTGGCGGCTCTGGCGGCAGACTTCGATGTCATGGTGGAAAGGATGGGAGCGTTTGTACGCTCTCACAAGGATCTGTTGAGCACTGTTTCGCACGAGCTACGCTCCCCGCT
>Ga0307479_10007266_pt1 | contig 10209 bp, 8 predicted proteins | sample atmos_gasesECM4C_FD_203743 | JGI IMG/M metagenome (GOLD analysis project Ga0307479, IMG submission 203743) | Hardwood forest soil microbial communities from Morgan-Monroe State Forest, Indiana, United States - atmos_gasesECM4C_515 | ecosystem: Environmental > Terrestrial > Soil > Temperate...
GGGATCGAGAACGAAGAGGCGGCGGAGAAAGCGCGAGCGGCAGGGCTTACGGTGATTGAGGATGCGTGCATACTTGTGGAGCATCGGAGGAGGAAACAAAGTTTGCCTTAGCGACGCGGTTCCAAGGGGCCGCTAGCGGAATTCGGTGGCAGTATCCAAATGTACGCGTAATCTATTTTGCGGTCGCCGGAGGTGGCGCCGGCACCGACATGTGCTCGTGAACGATCAGCCAGTCATCGCCGCGCTTTTCCAAGACAACCGTGTAGCGTCCTTCTGCGTTCTCCTTTGTTCCGTCCTTTTTCAAAAGCTCTGCACTCCACGTGGCTGTAGCCCAAGTAAGGTTGCCACGCCGATGCACGCGCAGGTCCTTACCAACCGTAAACTTGCCTGAAGAATAGGCGGAAAACGCCTTCGGGACTCCGTCGGCATACTGCGTCCAACCTGTGTATTTGAGCGGTGCGATATCGAAAAAAACGTGGTCGGCTTCTTTCGCGTAGAACGGTGCGGCTTTTGCCGGATCGAGGTCCGACCAAGCGTCATAGAGCTTTTGTAGGTGAGCTCGAAAATCGTAGGACGGCGCCGCCTTCTTTGCCGGCGCTTCTTTCTTTTGTTCTTGTCTTGCCTGTGCCGGATAGGCAAGCAACAACAGGCCAGCGATGATTGAGAAAATCATAATGCGGAATCTCATGAGGCCTCCGCGCTAACGTGGAGTTTTGTAGGAACTCTTTCCAGTGCGGAAAACCTACACCCTTGTCCTGTCGGTGTCAATTCGCAAACAACGGAAAGACGAGGAGATTGCGCTTGCCGGGGATGATGACGGCGATGGAGCGGCAGTCGGGAGAGATGGCGTAATCGCGGAAGCTGAGGCCGTGAAGAATGGGGACGGGAGTTGGCTGCTCGACGGGAATTTCATGGTTTGCGGGAATCGGCGCGAGCGGCGGAATGTCGATCCAGACAAGATCGCCGGATTTTTTTTCGAGGGCACGCTTCAGGATGATGCGCGAATCGTCGGATGCCCAGCGAAACACGCCCAGGCCAATGCGAAGACGGACCACGCGATTAGGCGCAGTGAAATCGCGAACTTCAAGAACTTCCTTGTCGATGAAATAAGCCACTTTTTTGCCGCTGGGGGAGACGCTCAGGCCCCCTTCGTAGCCCTCGAGAGTGGCCAGCTCCTTATCGTTATCGGTGAAGAGATCGAGGCGCTGGAGGCGGTTGGGGCCGTTCATGGCGCGGTCTTGCTCGACAGCCGCGATGGAAACCGTTCCCGGAATGGGTGAGACGTCGCGGAAAGTACGGCCATCTTGAGGCGATTTGAGGGGGCCGATATCGATTCGCGTGGATTTCAGGGAGAAGAGCTGGCGGGGCTTCACGGCTTCGGAGAGAAAGGCGATGGTGGTGTTATCGGGAAGAAAGAAGGGATTGGCGGCGTCGGGAATAATGTTTTCGCCTTTGTTGATACGGATTTCCCGGCCGGCGTCATCGAAGACCGTGGTCTGGGAGGAGTCTTCGGTTTTGCCGCTGTCATCGAGAACTGTGGTGGTGAGGATCTCCGCGAGGAGGAAGTGGCCGTTGGGGGACCAGTGGAAGGAGTCGACGAGGTAGCTGAAAGTCTGAGCGCCGCGTGTGTATTTTTGTCCTTCGAGGAGACGCCGACGCTTGCCGCCGGTGTCCTGGATCCAGATATCGTCGTGCTCAAGCGCGTCGTAAACTTTTGTTTTCACTCGGCGATAGACGGAATAGGCGATGCGGCCGTCAGGCGCGTAAGCGAAGGCGGTGATGTCTTCGTCGATGGATTGCAGAGGCTTGTCGAGGTTTTGGGCCTTGCCGGAAGGCAAAGAACAACAGCCCACGAGCGCGCACACGAGAGAACAGATACGCCGGAGCCAGCTAAAGCGGCTGCGCGAGGAAGGGCAGGTCATGGTTTCGGGTGCGGGCCAGTATATTCCGAGCAACAGGGTTTTTGTGTCGGCGTGAATTCCATAAACTCGACGCGAGTGTCGTCGGGGTCGTAGAGATTGAGCTGCCACTTGCCGTCGCGGCCGATTTTGGGTTGCTCGAGGATCGGAACAACTTCTTCATCGCGGAGACGAGCTGTTTCCGATTTGATGTCTGCAACCCCGAGAGCGATGTGGTTCATGACGCCGAGAGTGTGATGGTCTGCGTTGGGCGAAACTTTAAGCATGTATTCGATCCAGTCGGTGCCGTCGGGAACTTGCATATCGACCCAATGGTCTTCGCCCTCTTTCATCCCCCCGTGCCAGTAGACGTGGAAGCCCAGAACATCCTTGTAGAAGCGATCTTCGGCAGCTTGGTCACGGACAATGATACCTGCGTGAATGATGCGAAGTTTTGCAGCGAGCGCACTCTCAAGAGATTGGTTCTGGCGTTCCGTCAGCGCGGGCATCCCCGATCGCTGCAGAAAACCGATTGGATGACCTTCGGGGTCGGTCACTTTTAGGTAGTCGTCTTCGGGTTTGTTCGGCTTGCTGACGGGGATTTTGTCCACTACAAGATAGCGGCGCAGTTGGGGGATGTTGTCAACGGCAAAGTCAATCTCTTCGATCAAATCCGCAGGAGCGGGAGAAGGAGCGTTTAACAGCGCAATCCCCTGATTCCAGTTGACGAGAAAGCTGCGACCAGGATGACCTTCGCACCAGTTGCAATCGTGGGCGTGATCCAGAACTTTGCTGTAGAACGAGCGCGCAGCTGAAATGTCGCTCGTCAAGATCTTTACGCGCGCAATTCCAAGAATGCGTGGGCGCTTCGGCGTGCCGCTAGCGGACGCAGCGACACAGCATGCGAGAATTACAAAAGCGAAGACTAAACGTTTCATGAGTGCACCTCAAGATCCCTGGGCCGTTCGCGATTTGATTTTACGAATTTCGTCGAGCCGCTGGCGAAGGCGCTGCTCGAAGCCTTGGTCGGTGGGCTGGTAGTAGGTGCGGCCGGCGAGATTGTCGGGGAGGCAGGTCATGTCCGTGACTTTATCATCGAAATTGTGGGCGTATTTGTAGCCTTGGCCGTAGCCGATATTTTTCATCAAGCCTGTGACCGCATTGCGGATGTGGAGAGGCACAGGCTCAGCCTCGGTTTTGTGGACGTCCTCGATGACCTCGCCGTAGGCGGTGTAAACGGCGTTGGATTTTGGCGCGAGCGAGAGATAGACGGCGGCTTGCGCGAGAGCGAGATGGCCTTCTGGCGCGCCGAGAAAATCGAAGGCATCTTTGGCGGCAAGAGTAACAGCGAGGGCACCCGGTTCAGCGAGACCGATGTCCTCGCTGGCCATGCGGACCATGCGTCGCGCGAGATAGAGCGGATCTTCACCGGATTCAAGCATGCGCGCGAGCCAGTAAAGGGCGGCGTCGGGATCGGAATTGCGAACGGATTTGTGCAGCGCGGAGATGAGGTTGTAATGCTCTTCGCCGGCCTTGTCGTAGCGCAGGAGTTTTCGCTGCAACACGTCTTCGAGAAGTCCCGGGGTGATGACGCGCACACCTTTCTCACTGGGCTGCGCGCCGCGGACGGCAAGCTCGAGCGTGTTGTAGCCCGCGCGGGCGTCGCCATTCGCGAAGGACGCGATGCGAAAGAGGATATCGTCAGACGCTTCGGCGGCTTCGTTGCCCAGGCCGTGTTCTTTGTCGTTGAGCGCGCGGCGGAGAAGCTCGACGATTTGCGGCGTCGTTAGCGGATCGAGAACGTAGACCTTAGTGCGCGAGAGCAGGGGGGAGATGACTTCGAAGGAGGGATTCTCGGTGGTCGCGCCGATGAAAATAATGTGACCGGCTTCGACGTGCGGGAGAAAAGCGTCCTGCTGCGCTTTGTTGAAGCGATGAACTTCGTCGACAAAGACGATGGTGCGATGGCCGGAGCGCGATTTATGGTCGGCCACAGCCATGACTTCTTTGATCTCCTTGATGCCGGCGAGAACGGCGCTGAAGGAAACGAATTCGGAGCGTGTGAGCCGGGCAATGAGGCGCGCGAGCGTGGTCTTTCCGCAGCCGGGCGGTCCCCAGAAAAGCATGGAACCAAGATTGTCGCTTTCGATTTGAACGCGAAGCGGTTTCCCCGGACCAAGAAGTTTCTCCTGGCCGATGAATTCATCGAGCGTGCGCGGACGCATGCGCTCGGCAAGCGGCTGGTTGGCGGCGGGCACGTCGGGTTCCGCGGATAGCGGAAGTTTGGAGAAGAGGCTCACGTTTTTTCTGGCGGACGCATGGCGTCCGGCGCTTTAAGCGGCTGCGAAGGAGCAGGCGTTTGGATGCCCGTTACGGTGGCGGAGTTTCTTTGGCGAGCGGCTTCGTAGAAAACGACTGCTGCCGCGGCGGCGGCGTTCAGCGATTCGATGCCGCTGGCCATGGGAATGCGCATGCGCGCATCGGCGCTGCGCTCGACTTCCTCGGGAAGACCGGAGCCCTCGTTGCCGACGAGAAGAGCCACGGGCTGACACCAATCGACTTCCCACGGTGCGAGCAGTGGCTGCTCACCGTCGCGCGGCTCATGAACGCTGGACGCGAGCGTGCGAATCCCCGCGACCTTGAGTTGCGCCAGGAGAATCGCAAGCGACATGTTCATGTGCGATCGCGAAGCGATCGACCCAGCAAGAATCGGAAGATGCAGAGCAGCACCGGCGGAGGCGCGCAGAGCTTTCGGCGAGAACGGGTTTGCTGTGCCGCTGATGCCGGAAGCGGCCGTTGCGGCGCCCGTCGCGCCGAAGGCTGCGGCGGTACGCAGGATCGTTCCGACGTTTCCGGGATCCTGGACGCCAGCCAGGACGACCAGCAGTGGAGCGCAGGCTGAACCGGGAGCGCGAACAAGGTCATCGAATGATGTTTCCCGAGGATGCACCAGCGCAGCCACTCCTTGGGGGTGTTCGGTGTCGGCAAGGCCTTCAAAGAGGCGGTCCGTAGTGCGGAGGACAGGAAAAGCCATCTCGGGCCGGTCGACGAAGGACGAAAGGCGTTCGTGATGGCGTTCGCCGGATTCGCTGAAAAGCACCGCCTGAATGCGGCAGCCGGAACGCAGGGCCTCTTCGACGAGCCGCACGCCCTCGACGCCGACGAATCCGCTTTCCGTAGCCAGTCCGCCGCGCAGAGCCATGCGAAACTCCTTGAGCCAGCGATTGTCGCGGCTAGTGAGGAGCGCGGGATCGCCAACGGGACGAGAGCTTCGTGCGACTTTGCCTGGCGCAGCCATTACTGTGGAGCGTAGCAAATTTTCGACGTAGGAAGCCAATTCCTGGCTGCCACGGCGTCCGCTCAGAGATGTCACGAGGAACTAGCTCAACGATAAGCTCTTATTGCGCGTGTTAAGGGGGTATGGTAGCGTCGCCCAAATAAGGGCAGCACCGGCGGGGCGCTGCAGGGTGGCGTCACGACTTCGCCAAAGGCCAAAAAATTGCCAGCTGAACTGCTGCGCGTCAATGCACAATCTCCAGAACCGGACCTGCTGCGTTACGCGGCAGATTTTATTACCCGCGGAAGTGTGATTGCCATTCCGACGGACACTTTCTACGGGCTAGCGGCCGATCCCTTCAATTTGGCGGCAGTCGATGAAATTTACCGCGTGAAGGGACGGCCGGAGACACGGGCGCTGCCCATCCTCGTGAACTCGATCGAACAAGCCGTTCAGCTCGCACGGGAAGCGCCGCGCAAATTTTTGCGGCTCGCGCAGGCGTTCTGGCCGGGAGGCTTGACGCTGGTCGTCAACGCGGCACAGCGTATCCCGCTCAAAGTTACCGCAGGGACGGGGCGCATCGCGCTGCGCTGGCCGAACAGCACAGTCGTGCGGCGCTTAATTGACGAATTCGATGGCCCGGTCACGGGAACGAGCGCGAACATTTCCGGGTTTCCGTCATGTTCAAACTCGGAGCAGGTTATGAAGCAGCTCGGGCTCCGCGTGCCACTAGTGCTGGACACCGGCGAAACCGGTGGGACACTCCCTTCGACTATCGTGGAATTGAACGGCGACACCTGGCGGATCGGCCGCGAAGGCGCGATCCCTGTGGCACAGATCGCCAAGGCGCTCGAGTAGGCACATCGTGGCGGCGGAGTGACTGGCCGATGCCTCGCTGGTTAGTTTCCAGCCGGCTTAAGAGTCGCAAGGAAGTTGCAGTTGCCGGTGGACGGGAGATCCAGAGCGCCAATCGAGCGGCGGTGCATGGAAACGACGTCGTGGAACCACAGCGGCAAGTACGGAAGATCCTCCGCCAGAATTCTCTGAACCTCACTGCATAGAGCTTTCCTTTTTTCCTGATTCATCTTCAAACGAATCTGGTCCGTCAGCGCATCGATGCGCGCGTTGCGATAGTGTCCGCGATTGGCGCCGTTGGGAGGAAAGCGCCTCGATGAAAGAGCGTATTCAAAAAAGTCTGGGTCGGTGTTTGCGCCAACCCACCGCTAGTAAGTGCGCTGAACATTTCCTTTTGCCACGTCGGCAAACAGCGTGGCCAGTTCGAGCGGCCGAACTTCGAGCTGGACGCCCACGCGCCGCCACTGTTCCTGAAGCGCGGCGCCGACGTAGAAAAGCAAAGACGTAATGAATACGCCGGACTTCGAGAAAGAGCGGTTAGCGCGGCGGGGCATAAGAGATTTTACCGAGGATTGCTGGCCCGCGCGCGCCGGTTGCGGACGGAAGGTTCGCAGGGCGTTGGTGAAACGTTTCATAAGCGAGAAGGGCAAATGCAAACGCCTCCTTGGCATCTTCCGGAACGCCTAGCCTCAAAGAAGGCAACACTTCGATACCAGGAAGCGCAGCGGAGAATTGGGCAAGGATCAGCGGATTGTGAGCGCCACCGCCGGAAACAATGAGCTCGTCAATGTTCGTCTTGGGCAGAACGAAACGATTCAAAGCGTCAACGACCGAGAGCGCGGTGAAGATCGTCGCAGCGCGAATGAGATCGTTGGGTTTGGCGTGATGGCGCCGGCCAAGTGCGAGGATTCGCTTCACATAAGCGTGGCCATAATATTCGCGCCCGGTGGATTTCGGCGGCGCAACCTTCAGGTAGGGATCGCGCAGTAGTTCGTCGAGGAGCGCGCGATTGCTGCGGCCTTGCGCGGCGAGTTGCGCGTTCTTATCAAAGCGCTTGCGGCCGCGCGTGAAATGCGAGACCAGCGCATCGATGAGCATGCTGGCGGGTCCCGTATCGAACGCGAAAACTTGCCGCGGCTTGGCTGCGCGAGGAAGAACTGTGATATTGGCAATGCCGCCGAGATTCAGCGAAATGCGGCCGAGTTTCTCGTGGCGGTAGAGAAGATAATCCACGTAGGGAACGAGCGGCGCGCCCTGGCCGCAGAGAGCCATATCCGCGGGCCGAAAATCGCCGACGGTGGTGATGCCGGTGCGTGCAGCGATAACCGATGGCTCGCCGATCTGCAGCGTGGACGATGTGGGCGAACCGAAGAAGGGAATGGGCCGCCCCTGATGGAAAATCGTTTGCCCGTGGCTTCCGATCAACGAGATGCGTGTCGGCGACACGTGAAATCTACGGCAAGCGGTGAGAGCGGCGTGGGCGAAGACTTCTCCCAATCGAAAATTCAACTGGCTAAGAGCGCCCGCAGTAATGGGATGTTGTTCAGCAACGCGGAGAATTTCCTTGCGAAGCGCATCAGGAAATTTGACCGAGGCGTGACCAATCAGCTTGGCGTTCAGATTTGGCGGCGCGCCGGAAATACGCGCGAGGGCCAAGTCAATCCCATCGGCAGACGTGCCGGACATCATGCCGAGGACGAGCATGGGCTTCTGGCTCATGAGATTTGTTTTTTCAGTGCGGCGAGGAGATTAAGAGCGTCCAGCGGCTTCAACTGGTCGAGATCGGCGCCGCGCAGCTTGTCGAGCACCTCGCGGTCGAGGGCCGTGAAGAGCACGTGCTGGTTGCCGTTCTTGTTCCCCATGTCGGAAGCGCCGGGGGAAAGCGTTTCGCTGAGTTCGTGCTCGCTCTGTTCATGTCTTTTCAAGACTTCGCGGGCGCGCTCGATGACGCTGCGAGGAAGTCCGGCGAGCCGGGCCACCTCGATGCCGTAGCTTTTGTCGGCGCTCCCCGGCTCGACGCGGCGTAGAAAAATAATTTCGTTGGGCGTTTCTTTCACGGAGACATGCACATTTTTTACTGCAGGGAGCAGATCGCCAAGTTCCGTCAGCTCGTGATAGTGCGTGGCGAAGAGCGTACGGGCGCGCGTGTGTTTTTGCAGATGTTCTACGACCGCCCAAGCAATGGAAAGCCCATCAAACGTGGCCGTACCGCGCCCGACTTCATCGAGGAGCACGAGGCTCGCTGGAGTGGCGTGATTCAGGATGGCAGCAACTTCGCTCATCTCGACAAGAAAGGTGGACCGCCCGCGCGCGAGATTATCGCTCGCGCCGATACGTGTGAAAATGCGGTCGGTAATGGGCAACTTTGCCTGGCGCGCGGGAACGAAGCAGCCCATTTGCGCCATCAGCACGATCAGCGCGGACTGCCGCAGATACGTAGACTTGCCACCCATGTTGGGCCCGGTGATGAGAAGCAGCTGCTGCCGCCCGGGCTCGAAGCAAAGATCGTTGGGAACGAAGCGCTCGCCTTTTTGGCGCAGCAGTTCTTCGATCACCGGATGGCGCCCGCCGATGATAAGGAGTTCTCCGGTCGCGTTGAATTCGGGGCGCGAATAGCCGCGGTCCGCAGCCAGCTTGGCGAATGCGGTGAGCACGTCGAGCTGCGCAACGGCCGCGGCAGTACGGCGCAAACGCGTGGCTTTGGCCGCCACAGAAGAACGCACATCAATAAAGAGTTGCCGTTCGATTTCCAGGATGCGCTCGTCGGCCGCGAGGATCTTCCGCTCATATTCTTTTAGCTCGGAAGAAGTAAACCTCTCGGCATTCACCAGCGTTTGTTTGCGTTCGTAGTCCGCGGGGGCGAGATGCAGGTTCGGCTTCGAAATCTCGATGTAGTATCCAAAGATTTGATTGAAGCGAATCTTCAGCGAGTTGATATTGGTGCGTTTGCGCTCGCGCTCTTCCATCGCGGCGATGATCTGTTTGCTGTGCTGGCTGAGCTCGCGCAGCTCATCCAGCTCCGCGTGGTAACCGCTGCGGATCATGCCGGGATCAGTCGCCAGGGCGGGCGGGTCGTCAGCCATAGCACGTTCGAGCCGGTCACGGACATCGCCAAGCTCGTCGATTTCCTGGTGAAGCTGACGCAGCAGCTCGCTGCCCCCAGCGGGAGGCGGCGTGAGGAACTTTTTCAGCACGGGAAGCTGCCCGAGCGATTTGCGCATCGCCACGAGTTCGCGCGGCGTCGCAAGTCCCAGCGTGATGCGGCTGGTGAGCCGTTCGAGGTCAAGGATTCCTTTGAGTTCCTTGCGAATCTCGCCGCGCACCACCGTTTGTTGGACGAGGTGTGTGACGGCATCAAGCCGGGCTTCGATGGCCTCGCTCACAATGAGCGGGCGCAGAACCCAGGAACGCAGTAAGCGCGCGCCCATGCCGGTCACGGTGACGTCCAGCACCGCGATTAGAGTCGTGGGACCGCTGGTGCGTGCGGCTTCCTCGGTGAAGATCGGAGCAAGCAGCTCCAGATTGCGCACGGAAACGGGATCAAGGACCAGTGCGTCGTGTTGCTCGTAGTAACGGACGCGGTCGAGATGCTGCAAGGCTTCAACACCGGAGGCATCCACGTTTTCATTTGCGGCGCCAGTGCGGTCGCCCCGAGCGGCGTTTTCCCGTAAATAGTGGACGATGGCGCCAGCAGCGGCCAGTGCTTGCGGGTGATCGTCGAGACCGAAGCCCGTCAGTTCGGCAACGCCAAACTGTTCGCGCAGAATGCGTTCCGCATAGTCTCGCTGAAAGATCCAGTCTTCGAGCCGCGATTCCACGCCGCCAACACCTTCAAGGAGCGAAGTCTTGGCCGTCTCAAAGAGCTGCTGTGGCCGCGGAAGCAGGGTTTCCCTGGGACGCAGCAATTGCAGTTCGTCGCGAAGATCGTCATCGGCGCGCGCTCCGGAAAATTCCGTGGCCTGAAATTCACCCGTGGAAAGGTCGACGAAGGCCAGGCCGACGGGCGAACCCGAGGCATGCTTTGCGACCGACGCGAGAAAATTATTTTCGCGCGCATCGAGAAGGGCAACGTCCGTAGCGGTACCGGGCGTGATCACCCGCACCACTTCGCGGCGCACCAGTTTCTTGCCAGGTCCGGGCTGCTCCATCTGATCGCAGATAGCGATTTTGAATCCGGAA
>Ga0307479_10007267_pt1 | contig 10209 bp, 7 predicted proteins | sample atmos_gasesECM4C_FD_203743 | JGI IMG/M metagenome (GOLD analysis project Ga0307479, IMG submission 203743) | Hardwood forest soil microbial communities from Morgan-Monroe State Forest, Indiana, United States - atmos_gasesECM4C_515 | ecosystem: Environmental > Terrestrial > Soil > Temperate...
TTTTGTCCAACGGCCCAGGCGATCCCGAACCAATGGAATACGCCGTCGAAAATGTCCGGAAGTTTATCGGCAAAGTTCCCGTGTTCGGAATCTGCCTCGGCCATCAGGTTTGTGGATTGGCGCTCCGCGGCAAGACCTTCAAGCTGAAATTTGGCCATCACGGTGCGAACCATCCGGTGAAAAATCTTCTCACCAATCAGATCGAAATCACCGCGCAAAACCACGGGTTCTGCGTGGATCCCGAATCTCTGCCCTCCAGCGATGTGGAAATCACGCACTTGAACCTGAACGATCACACCAACGAAGGCATGCGCCATAAGTACGCGCCGATTTTCAGCGTGCAATATCACCCCGAAGCGTCACCCGGGCCGCACGACTCACATTATTTATTCACGCAGTTCACAGATTTGATGAAGGAATGGAAGCAGCCAGGAAGCTCGCGGCGGTAGACTTCGGAGGGATAGACGCAGAGTCGATAGACTCAGAATTGCTATTCCGAGCTTGCTTGCGCGCCGCCTTTGTCCCGAGCGGAGCGGGGGATCTGATGTCCGGATGGCGAAACTCTACCGCGTTGATATTCTTGCGAGCCGCTCAAGGGTTCTGTACACGGAAATGACCAACAATCTAATTCGCCGGGTTTGCGAACACCGCGAAGGGAAGGTTCCGGGCTTTACCTGGCACTATAGAATTCACCGCTTGGTTTATTGCGAGCCTTTCTCAGATGTGCGGGCAGCGATGGTGCGCGAAAAACAGATCGAAGCGTGGACGCGCAGAGCAGCCCTGATCGAGAAGAGGAACCCAGTTTGGATCTGTCGACGGAATGGTTTGCTGCGTTGGCAAGAAAAGAAAATCCTCGCTTCGCTCGGGATAACAATGGGGCGGGGCGCGATCCGGTCCTGTGCGTTGCGAGGCGGTGCGATGCGGGCGCTGGCAAGATACACAGAGTCTTACGAGGGAACAGTTCTCGGTAACCGCTACAGACGTTAATAAAGGATAACAGCAACACCAAGGGGCGAGATGCCGAAGCGGAAAGACATCAACAAGATTCTGATTATCGGGTCGGGGCCGATCATCATCGGCCAGGCGTGTGAATTTGATTATTCCGGCGTGCAGGCTTGCAAAGCGCTGCGCGACGAAGGCTACGAAACAGTTCTGGTCAATTCGAATCCTGCCACCATCATGACTGACCCGGAGATGGCCAACCGCACCTACATCGAGCCGCTCTCCAAGAAATATCTCGAAGCGATCATAATCAAGGAACAGCCTAACGCCTTGCTCCCCACCGTCGGTGGGCAAACCGCTCTGAACCTTGCCGTCGAACTTGCCGAAAGCGGCATCCTGGAAAAACACAAAGTGGAAATGATCGGCGCGTCTTTACGTGCTATCAAAGTTGCGGAAGATCGCCTCTGGTTCAAAGATGCGTGCCGCAAAATCGGTCTCGAAGTTCCAGCGTCTGCCCTCATCAACAATGCGCAGGACGCCATGCGCCTTTGCGAGCAACTCGGTTTCCCACTGGTGATTCGCCCGTCGTTCACGCTAGGCGGAACCGGCGGAGCCATCGCCTACAATCGCGAAGAGTTTGCGGACTCCATATCACACGCGCTCGATATGAGCCCGGTACACGAAGCACTCGTCGAGGAATCCGTACTCGGCTGGAAGGAGTACGAACTCGAAGTGATGCGCGATTTTCGCGACAACTTCGTGGTCATCTGCACCATTGAAAATTTCGACCCCATGGGCGTACACACCGGCGACTCGATCACTGTCGCGCCCGCGCAAACGTTGACCGACAAGGAATATCAACGCATGCGCGATGCCGCCGCGGCGATCATTCGCGAAGTCGGAGTCGAAACCGGCGGTTCGAACGTGCAATTCGCCATCAATCCCGAAAACGGCCGCATGACTGTAATCGAAATGAATCCGCGCGTTTCGCGCAGCTCCGCGCTGGCCAGCAAAGCCACCGGCTTCCCCATCGCGAAAATCGCTGCGCGTCTCGCCGTCGGCATGTCGCTCGATGAAATTCCCAACGACATCACCAAAAAGACTCCGGCTTCGTTCGAACCGACCATCGACTATGTAGTCAGCAAAATTCCCAAATGGCAGTTCGAGAAGTTCCCCGGCTCGGACAGCACCCTCGGCACGCAAATGAAATCCGTCGGCGAAGTGATGGCCATCGGCCGCACCTTCAAGGAATCACTGCAAAAAGCGATCCGCTCCCTCGAACCGCACACCCCTTGGCGCGCCCCCGCAGATACTCCTGACTCTCTTTTGCGCGAAAAACTTGCCACGCCTCGGCCCGACCGCATCCACTGGCTGCTGACTGCCGTGGATCGCGGTCTGCATGCCGAAGAAATTTGCGACCTCACAAAAATCGATCCCTGGTTCATCAAGCAAATCGAAGAACTCGTTGCGATGAACAAGCGCGCCGCAGGCGTCACTGTCGAAACGGCTTCGAAAGAATTGCTTCGTGAAGTAAAGCGCCACGGCACCAGCGACGAGACTCTTGCACAAATGTGGAAAACCACTCCGGCGGCTGTTCGTTTGCAGCGAGCGCGTTACGGCGTTGCTCCAGTATTTAAGCGCGTAGACACTTGCGCCGCAGAGTTCGAATCCTTCACCCCGTACATGTATTCCACCTACGAAGATGAAGACGAATCCGATGCATCGTCACGTCCCAAAATTATGATTCTGGGCAGCGGTCCCAACCGCATCGGGCAGGGAATTGAATTCGACTACTGCTGCTGCCACGCCAGTTTTGCTCTCCATGAAGACGGCTACGAAACCATCATGGTGAACTGCAATCCGGAAACGGTTTCCACCGACTACGACACATCCGACCGCCTCTATTTCGAACCGCTCACTCTCGAAGACGTTCTCGCCATCGTCGAAAAAGAAAAGCCGCAAGGCGTGATCGTGCAATTCGGCGGGCAGACTCCGCTAAACCTAGCTCTCGAACTCAAACGCAACGGCGTCCCCATCATCGGCACCGCGCCTGAATCCATCGATCTCGCTGAAGACCGCCGCCGCTTTGGCCGCTTGCTCGACGAACTAAAAATTCCGCAGCCGCGCAACGCGACCGCCCTCGTGCCTGAAGAAGCCGCGCGCCTCGCCGCCGAAATCGGCTTGCCTGTGCTGGTTCGCCCCAGCTACGTGCTCGGCGGACGCGCCATGGTCATCGCTTACGACGCCAACACCGTGCAGGAATACGTCGCGCAAGCCGCGCTGATGGGCCCCGCTCGGCCGGTTCTAATCGACCAATTCCTGGAGGAAGCCACCGAAGTCGACGTGGATGCGCTTGCCGACGGACACAGCGTAGTCATCGGCGGCATCATGGAGCACATCGAAGAGGCCGGCGTGCACTCCGGCGATTCTTCCTGCGTACTTCCTCCCGTAAGCTTGCCGCCCGCGATTCTAGAAACGATTCGCGACTACACCAAACGCCTAGCGCTGGCCCTCAAAGTCGTGGGCCTGATGAACGTGCAGTACGCCATCCAGCGCGACACCGTTTACGTTCTCGAAGTCAATCCGCGCGCGTCGCGCACTGTCCCATACGTCAGCAAAGCCACTGGCGTGCCGCTCGCAAAAGTTGCAGCTCGCCTCATGGCCGGAAAAAAACTTGCCGACATGAACCTTCCCCTCGTTCATCACAACGGCGTCGCCGAAATTGCTGTCCGCGAATATTATTCGGTGAAGTCTCCGGTCTTCCCGTTCAACAAATTCCGCGGCGTAGACACCATTCTCGGTCCGGAAATGCGTTCCACCGGCGAAGTCATGGGCATCTCTACCAGCTACGGCCAAGCTTTCGCAAAAGCGCAACTCGCCGCGGGCCAGCGCCTTCCCCGCAAAGGCACCGTCTTCCTCAGCGTCAATGATCGCGACAAAAGACATCTCACGACCATCGGTAAAGAACTCGCTGCGCTCGGGTTTCAACTCACCGCCACGCGCGGAACCGCCGCTGCTCTTCAAGCCGCAGGAATCGAAGCCGAAGGCGTATTCAAGGTAAATGAAGGCCGCCCCAACATCGTCGATCTCATCAAGACCGGCAAAATCGATCTGGTCATCAACACTCCGCTCGGCCGCGAATCCTTCTACGACGAAAAATCCATTCGCCGCGCTGCCATCCGCTACAACATTCCATGCATCACCACGCTTGCCGCGGCTCAGGCGGCGGCACTCGGCATCCGCGCTTTGATCGAGCAGGGAATTGAAGTCTCCGCTCTGCAAGATCTTCACAGCGGCCAAGCAGCAGTTTCCGGCACATCCGGGTCAGGAGGTTAGCCCGTGGATGTCTCTGGAATTTTCCCCGCGCTCACAACTCCCTATCACGAAGACGGCAGCATAGCGCTCGGTCATTTCAAAGCCAATCTCACCCGTTACAACAAGACGGGCCTCGCAGGCTATGTTGTCCTCGGCTCAACCGGTGAATCCGTTCTTCTCTCACTTGCAGAAGCTGACTCACTTCTCGTCGCCGGCAAGGAGGCGGCCGCGCCGGGAAAACTTCTCATCGCCGGCACCGGAGCCGAATCTACTGCCGAAACCATTGCCCGGACAAAACGCGCCGCTGCTCTCGGCTACCACGCAGCACTCGTAAAAACTCCTTACTACTACAAGCCGGCCTACAAAGCGGAGACCTATCTTCGCCACTATCGCTCCGTCGCAGACGCGTCGCCAATTCCAATCCTGCTCTATTCCGTTCCCATTTTCACCGGAGTCACGCTTGAAACTCCCGAAATCGTCGCTCTGGCGCAACATCCCAATATCATTGGCATCAAAGACAGCTCCGGCGTGATCCAGCGCATCGTGGAAGTGGCCGTGCAAGCGCCAAAAGAGTTCTGCATTCTGACCGGCTCCGCAGGCGTGCTTCATGCGGCCCTCGTCAGCGGGGCGAAAGGAGCAATCCTGGCCCTGGCCTCGGCGCTGCCGGAGAAATGCGTCGAGCTATTCGAACGCTGCAAAAGCGGACAACATGCCTCGGCTCAGACCCTGCAGCAGCACCTGGCCGTTGCGTCCAAAGCCATCGTTTCCGAAGGCGGTATCGCCGGTCTCAAGCACGCCATGGACTTGCGCGGCCTATATGGTGGCCTGCCGCGTCTACCCTTGCTTCCGGTCGCAGATGCGACGAAAGCGCTGATTGCGCAACTCGTTCCTCAATTTGAGCCCACTACCGCCCACGCCTGACCTGGGCGCGGCGCGAGTTGCTCCCCAAGCGTCTTTCTTTCCGTCTATTGTCTGTGACCGAATCGTCCGGCTATCATCAAACGTCCATGCATTGTCGCGCCCTCCCGATCGAAGCTCTCCCCCATCAGCCGCAATTGCTGCTCGACTACCTGAATTCTTACGAACGCGTCAGCGCCTTCTACGAGCACAAACCGCAACTGGAAAGCGTGTTGCGGGTCGCGCATGATTTGCAGTTTCCTGCTGACCGCCGCGGCGCAGTCACAGCGATTCTCCGCCAACAAAATCAGCTGCTCGGGTCGGGTCCAGCAACCCGCGCCAATCTCGATCGCCTGGAAAAAGGCGCGGTCGCGGTCGTTTCCGGTCAACAGGTCGGGCTCTTCGGCGGCCCGTGCTACGCCGTCTACAAAGCGATCGCCGCCGTACGCATTGCAAAAGACCTGACCGAGCAGGGCATCGACGCCGTCCCGATTTTCTGGATGGCTACGGAAGACCACGATCTCGACGAAGTTCGCAAAGTCTCTTTCTTCCATCAAGGGCAGTTAGTGAAATTCGAATTGCCCGCGAATGTAGGCAACAACGCGCCCGTTGGCCGGATTTCACTGGGAGCGAAAATCGGCGCGCTGCAAACCGAGGCCGCAAAAATTCTCGGCGCTGGATCTGGCGGCGAGATCGCTCAAATCGTCAGCGAATGTTACCGCCCGGAAGAAACCTATGGCAGCGCTTTCGGCAAGATGTTTGCGCGTCTTCTGGCCAACCTCGGCCTGATTCTGCTCGATCCTCTCGACCTGCGTCTGCACAAAATTGCGCAGCCGGTCTTCACCCAGGCGATTGAACAGCGCGATTCATTGGAACAGCAACTCCTCGAGCGTGGAGAAGCGCTCGAGAAAGCCGGCTACGCAGCTCAAGTCAAAGTGACCTCGCGCAGTACCGTCCTGTTTCATATTTCGCGCGACGGTCGCCAGGCCATAACCAGCCGCGCAGGGAAGTTTGAGTCTGGCAATAAGTCCTGGGCTCCGTCGGAACTGCTCAACGCCATCCAAAGCGAGCCGGAGAATTTCAGCCCCAACGCCTTGCTTCGCCCCGTGATTCAGGATTTTTTCCTTCCGACCGTCGCCTATATCGGCGGTCCATCCGAGATTTCATACTTTGCTCAATCCGAAGTCCTTTACCGCAATCTTCTCGGCCGCATGCCGGTCATGGTTCCGCGCGCCGGTTTCACGCTGGTGGACACCAAAGCGCAGCGCCTCCTCGCGCAATACGGCCTCACAGTAGAGGACGTGTGGCATGGGCCGCAGGAACTTCGCAAACGAATTAGTAAGGCCAGCGTACCGGAAAACATTTCCACCCTTTTGGAAGATAACGGCGGCGAGATCAAAAAGCGCATTCAGCAATGGTCGGAAGCGGTTTCTGTTCTCGATCCGACTTTGAAAGATGCGGTCGAGACCGCGCAAAAGAAAATCGCCTACCAGACCGAGCAGTTGCAGCAAAAAATCGGTCGTGCGCTGGACCACAAACAAAACGTACTCGCCGCACACGAGCAGTTCCTGTCGAATCTTTTGTATCCCGAGAAGTCTTTGCAGTCCCGCGAATTGTGTTTTCTCCCCTTCGCAGTCCGTTGGGGCCGGCAGAGTTTCGAGGAAATCGAACGCCACTCCAGCATCAAAAGCATCGGGTCGCACTTCATCATCCCCATCCCATGACGTTTCCGCAGCAATGAAGACCCTGAGCGTCAAAACGAATCGCCGCACGCAGCTTGTAGATATCACTCACGAAGTGGAACAGGCGGTCCGCGAATCCGCTGTGAAAAGCGGCGTTTGCTACGTCTATGTTCCGCACACCACTGCCGGAGTTGCCATCAACGAACACGCCGATCCCGACGTCGCGAGCGACGTCGAAGGAATTTTCGATCACCTGATCGCACACAAGGGTCCCTATCGCCACGCAGAAGGCAATACTGACTCCCACATGAAGGCTATCCTCACCGGAACCAGTCAGGCCATCTTTATCGAAAATGGCAAACTCGCTCTCGGCACCTGGCAGGGCATCTTCCTCTGCGAATTCGACGGTCCCCGCCAGCGCAAAGTGTCCGTCAAAATCGTTTGCGACCCATCCTGACACTTGCAAATTCGACGCGAGCCCAGTCGAGTTTTTCCCTTCGCAGTATGTAGCAGGTTTACGCCGCCGCTCTTTCGATTCCGTTCTTCTGTAGTACAGCTACTCTTGCTTGCCCCGCCACTGCGGGGGCTGTGCACAGTGTAGTCAGCGCCAAGAACGAACCCCACAAGCAGTGGTTTCTGTCGCGTTCTTGGAGCAATAGCATCGTGCAACCTTCTGGTTGCACGATGCCGCGCCGATTGCTACTATGCAACCAGGAGGTTGCATATGTCAACGGATTGCATCGAGAAAACGATTCTTCTGCGCGCGCCGCTAAAACGCGTCTGGCACGCCCTTTCCGATTCAACCGAGTTCGGCAACTGGTTTGGCATGCGCTTCAACGCTGCGTTCAAGCCCGGAGCCACCCTAACCGCGGTAATCGTCCCTACAAAGGTCAACGAGGAAGTCGCCAAAAAACAAAGACCATACGAAGGCATTTCTTTCGAAGTCAAAATCGAGCAGATACAACCGGAGCGATTGTTTTCATTCCGCTGGCATCCCGGCGCAGTCGAGCCTGGCTACGATTACTCCTCGGAGCCCATGACCCTGGTGGTCTTCAGGTTGGAGAAAGTGCCGGATGGCGTACAACTCACCGTCACCGAATCCGGCTTTGACCAACTCCCGCTTGCACGTCGCGCAAAAGCTTTCACTGCAAACGAAGGCGGCTGGACGCTGGTGATGAAGCTCATCGAGGAACATCTTGCGAAGAATCCGTAAGGCCCTGCCACTCGCACTGCCGAAAATGCAGCCAGCTGTCTTCGCAGCGCTGGGAGACAACACTCGATTGCGCCTGGTGGCTCGCCTATGCGCTCAAGGGCCAATGTCCATCACCCGGCTGGCGTCCCGCTCGAAGGTCACGCGCCAGGCAATCTCCAAGCACTTGCACGTCATGGAACGTTCCGGCCTGGTCCGCAGCTCTCGCTTCGGCCGCGAACGCCGCTGGCGCCTCAACGAGCAGCGCCTCTCGGACGCGCGCTTGTACCTCGATCAAATATCCCGGCAATGGGACGCCGCTCTCGGCCGCCTCCGCGCCTTCATCGAAGATTAGCGCCCAATTTCCAATTCTTAAATGTAGCGGCGGATTCGTTCCGCCGCTCTTTCCCTTTCCTTTGTAGCGGGCGCCTTCCGAGGCGGGCGCTTTTGCCACCTCGCCCAGGCCGAATAGATCGGCCCCCGCGTCGGCGGAGTACCTTCGCCAACCACTTTGGCGCGAAGGCCCCGCACCTTCCCTATGCTAAAATTCCCGTTTATCTCATGAGCCTCGGCATCTACATGCAAGTCCCGTTTTGCCAGACCCGCTGCACCTACTGCAATTTCCATACGGGCGTGGTTTCGAGCGCTCGATTTGCTCCCTACGTCGCGGCCGTCCAGACCGAAATTGGCGAACATCAAATCCGGCTGCTGCAAGCAAACATAGTCCTTCCACCTTCTCTCGCACAGGGAACGGTCGACACGGTGTATTTCGGCGGCGGCACACCGAGCCTGCTCGACCCGCAGCATCTGCACGCAATGCTCGACGCAATTCGCGAAACGTTTGCCCACCACTTCCGCGAAGTCACTCTCGAAGCCGATCCCGAAACCATCGGCGCACAGAAAGCCGCCGCCTGGGCCGCTGCCGGAATCAATCGCATTAGCTTCGGCGTCCAATCTTTCTCCGACGTTGAACTACAGGCCGTCGGTCGCATGCACCGCCGCGCTGATGTTTATCGCGCCGTTCCGATTCTTCACGCGGCTGGCATTCACAACATCAGTTTCGATTTGATCGCCGGTCTGCCTCACCAGACGCCCGAATCATGGCGCAACTCGCTCGACGAACTAATTCAACTCGCGCCGCAGCACGTTTCCATCTATCTCCTCGAAGTCGACCAAGGCAGCCGTCTTGGCAGCGAACTTCTCCGCGGCGGCACAAAATATTCCGCTGCCGCCGTTCCATCCGACGACGCCATGGCCGAGTCTTACGATCTGGCGCGAGCCACTCTCCATGCCGCGGGCTACGAGCATTACGAAATCTCCAATTTCGCAAAGCCCGGTTTCGCCTCCGAACACAATCGCAAGTACTGGCGTCGCGCGCCCTATCTGGGTTTCGGAGCCGGTGCGCACTCCTTTTCAGGCACGCACCGTTGGGCTAACGCGCACGACGCTGCTGCCTACGTGCAATCCATCGCATCGGGCAAACTTCCCATCGAGCAGTTGGAATTGATCTCGACCTCTCAGGCCCTAGAAGAAGAACTCTTCCTCGGGCTTCGCCAACTCGCAGGAATCAATTTGGAACGACTGCAAAAATCCTATGGCGTTTCGATCTCAGATCGCTTTTGGTCGCTGGAATCTTCAGGCTTGCTGGAACGCGACGGTAATGTCGTCCGCCTTGCTGCCAAGCACCTGAGCATCTCGAACGAAGTTTTCGTCGAATTAATGCGTTAGTGCCAGCAGCAAACGAGAGGGCAAGGGCCAACGCAGACGAAAGGCCTTTGTTTCAGTCGAAAACAGACGGGAGGGCACGGCTTCAGCCGTCTGCGAGTAGATCTCTAGAAATTGCCTGGGACCACAGGAGAAAAACACCGCTATGCCAGCTCAATCCGCAACGGATCCGGAAAGGCAACTGCACTCGCCACAGGGCGTAGCCAACGTCGTCGATCTGCGCAGCGACACGGTCACGCGCCCGACACGTGCCATGCGCCAAGCCATGGCCGAAGTCGAAGTCGGCGACGATGTTTATCTCGAAGATCCCACCGTGAACGCGCTCGAAGCCCGCGCTGCGCGAATCTTCGGCAAAGAAGCCGCCCTCTTCGTTCCCAGCGGTTGCATGGGCAACCTTATCGCCATAAAAGTTTGGACCCATCACGGCGACGAGGTCATTTGCGAAGAGCGCAGCCACGT
>Ga0307479_10007268_pt1 | contig 10208 bp, 5 predicted proteins | sample atmos_gasesECM4C_FD_203743 | JGI IMG/M metagenome (GOLD analysis project Ga0307479, IMG submission 203743) | Hardwood forest soil microbial communities from Morgan-Monroe State Forest, Indiana, United States - atmos_gasesECM4C_515 | ecosystem: Environmental > Terrestrial > Soil > Temperate...
TCACGCCAACCTGCTCTTCAACCGCTGGAGCATTGCCCACTTCCCGAGCTACCTCTCCGTATTCAGCTTGGCCCGCCAGCACGTCCTGCTCCCCGAACACCCCGGCCAGGACCCCGACAAAGCCGGTGCCGACGCCATTTTAGGCGCCATCCAGTCCGGCAATTCTTTCTGCGCCATCGATGCCATCGCGCCCGCTGACGGATTCACCCAGAGCGTAACCAGTGCTGCAAACGTGGCCGCCGGCCCGGGCAATTCCATCGAGTGGCGCCCGGGCGAAATGCTCCACATCAGAGCGCCCGCGGCCGCCGAGCGCCCGACGATCCGTGTACTCCGCGACGGCCGCGAAATCGCAAAGCTGGAAGCGCAATCGCTCGATCTACCCATCCCCGGCCCGGGCCGCTACCGCACCGAAGCCTACCTCCGCCAGCCCGGCCTGACCGGCTGGCGCCGCTGGACCCTCTGGATCTTCTCCAACCCTGTCTATGTGACCGGCTCCTCCGATCCGCACCCCCAGGCGCACTAGAGCATTCCGCAAAACTTGATTTTGTCAGCGCGCATTCGCACCGCAGCCGAGACCTTCTCCGCCGCAGAGCGCCACGCGCCACTCAGAAAGGTATCGATTGAGGAAAAACCAACTTAGGATCCGTCGAGCCAGGGAAAGTGTGCCGCGCCCTCGACCGTCAGCAGCCGCGTGTCCGCCAGCGTCGCAGCCCATGTCGCTTAGACGGCTTAACCTACACCGGCGGAGCCCTCGCACCCGCATTCCTTCGCGATTGGATATAATGGCCCTCACTGAATCCCCGTTCCCTTTCCCGTCATCTTTAACGCTTTGGAGGAAAAATTATGGCGCATGAACTACCACCTCTGCCGTATGACTACACGGCCCTCGAGCCCATCATCGATGAAAAGACAATGCATCTCCATCACGACATGCATCATGGAGCCTACGTAAAGAACCTGAACGCCGCTCTCGAGAAATATCCCAACCTGCAATCCAAGAGCCCGGAAGACCTCATTCGTGACCTCAACGCCATTCCGGAAGACATTCGCGCCACCGTCCGCAACAACGGTGGCGGCCACGTCAACCACAGCATGTTCTGGAAGATCATGAAGCCCAAGGGTGGCGGCGATCCCTCCGGCCCCATCGCCGATGCCATCACCAAGACCTTCGGCAACTTCAAGGATTTCCAGACCAAGTTCAACGACGCCGGCGTCAAGCAGTTCGGCAGCGGCTGGGTGTGGCTCGTGGGCAACGCCAAGGGCGAAGTCCAGATCGTCACCACGCCCAATCAGGACAGTCCCCTCAGCCAGGGCCTTCATCCCATCTTCGGCAACGACGTCTGGGAGCACGCCTACTATCTCAAGTACAACAACCGCCGTCCCGAGTACCTGCAAGCCTGGTGGAGTGTCGTCAACTGGGACGAGATCAACAAGCGTTATCAAGCCTTCAAGTCCGCGAAGGAACCGGCTCTGGCGCATCGCTAACCGATTCACCCGCGGACCCTGCGTCCTCGAAATGCCGTAGTGCAGGAGCGAAAGCCCCGGCCCCAAAGCTGGGGCTTCGCATTCGTCGACGCCGATACGCGTCGCTGCCATCCATCAAAATTGTTTTCTGGAAAGTCCCAGCGCGGACCGGAACCGCCCGTCCGAGCCACGGGACCTTGAGAGCGACATGTGCGCGGCGACCCATTCGCCCTTCAATCCGTGTCCCGGCGTCGCGGTGCCGGTGGCCTCGCCGCGGCCATTTCTCTCAGCCGCTGAATATGCTCGTTCAGCGCTGCCCGCAGGTTCGCAATCACGGTTTCGAGCTCCTCGGCCTCGGTCGTATTGATAGCTTTCGCGAGCAATGAATGGATGCGATCTTCCAGGCGCTTGCGGTCCAACGGTGGGAACCTGTCGTGAAAATACCGTTGAAAGTAATGGTCACCCTCCCGCCGGTCGATACATGAAACCCTGTATTTGCCGGTTCAGATTCCCCTGATTCAAAAGCTGCTCGCACTCGGAAAAAAACGCGCGCTTCCCGGCTACCCTACTCCCCCTATTCGTGCGGGTTTGTGTTCTGTACCAGGGCGCACAGGAACACCCCGAGCTTCCTCCGCCCTACCAGCCCACAACAACTTACGGATTTGGCACGACGCATGCTTTTGAGATGCCTGATTTGATGACGACGATGAGAAAACCTTATGAGCCCAGACACGCGAAAAGATTGGCGGAAAATCTGTGAACAGGTGTTGCGCGAGAAAAATCCCGACCGCGTCGCAGCCTTGCTGGAAGAACTTCTGGAGGCGCTCGAAGAACGCGCCCGCACGCGCGCCAAAATACACACAGTTCCGAGCGACTCCTGACGCTGGACGACGAAAGACTGCGAGTGCTGACGACTGCAGACTGGCGGCTGACGGCTGCATCTAGGGTTTCTTGAACACGGTCCCGCCCTTCATTACAAAATCCACTCTCTCGAGCATCGACACATCCGACAAAGGATCGCCGGGCACCGCCACCATGTCCGCAAACTTCCCCGGCTCAATCGATCCCACCTGATCCGACCACCCCAGCAACTCCGCCGCCGACGCGGTCGCCGACCGCAAGGCCTGCGCCGGCGTCATCCCCCACTTCACCATGTAAGCGAACTCTTTCGCCGGATTCACCGTCCACGCAAACCCGCCCGCATCGGTCCCGAACGCAATCTTCACGCCCGCCTTCACCGCCCGCCGAAACGTCTCTTCGTGGATTGCCAGCATCTTCACCCACACCGGAGCCCCCGCCGCCGCCCGTCCTTCCGCGACGTACGCACCCACATAAATGGTCGGCACGTAAAAAGTCCCATGTGCCACCATCGCCTTCATGTCTTGGTCCGCGATGTAATTCCCATGCTCGATCGAATCCACTCCCGCCTCCACCGAATTATGCACTCCGTTCAACGCCATCGCGTGCGACGCCACCTTGCGCCGTTCGCGGTGCGCCTCATCCACGATCGCCTTCAACTCTTCCAGCGTGAACGTTGGAATGTCATCGAGCACTCCGTCTTCGCGTACCCGGTAACTGCGATCGCTGTACACCTTGATCCAGTCTGCGCCATGCGAAATCTGCTCCCGCACTGCCACCCGCCCCGCGTCCGCCCCATCGACCACTTGCAAGCCATGCGGCACCGCCACCGCAGGCGCATACCCGAGCAGCGGATAAGCCCCGGTAACATCCAGCGCCCGCGTTGCCACCTGCATCCGCGGCCCGGGGATCACTCCGTTGTTGATGGCCTTCTTCACATCCACGTCGGCATAGCCCGCGCCCTCGGTCTCCACATCGCGAATCGTAGTGAAGCCGTACTCCAACGCGCGCCTCGCATTCACCGTAGCAAGAATCGTCCGGTACTCCGGCGATTGCTTCAGCAACTGCTCGTCGTAATCAGCGGCCGTGATATCCCCCTGCAGCAGCACGTGCGTGTGCGTATCGATCAAACCTGGTAGGCAGGTCTCGAGAGACAAATCGATCGTTCCAGTTGGAATCGCATGAACGGGGCTGGCTCCGGGTTGAAGCTCTGAAATCCGATCATTCTTCACAATCACAGTCACATTGCTATAGATCCTGTCGCTGACTCCATCAATTAACTTCCCGCAGTGAACGTGGACCAGTTGTTCTGGTGGAGCGCTTGCATTTTGCGCCGACATTCGCGCGCCCACTCCTGCCACAAGCGCAGTTAATACCAGCATCCGCACACGGGAAATCATCGCTCGACCTCCTTAAGTTTGGCCAATCACCAACCGCGAACAGCCAACGCTGCCAACGACCAACGTCCAACGACAAACCGACTGACGACCGACGACTGTTTTTCTGCATTTCCTGTGCTTCCCCTGTGGAAATCCGGCGCGTGAGTGTAGCAGATTTCCCGAACGTGTTTCCCTGGCTCCGGAACATGCCGCTATAGCGCACTTTCGCCACTCCCCGTGAACTCTTCCTTCATCCCCGCGCTTCCACAGAATCCCCATCCTCTTTTTCTCGCACTGCACCAAATATATGGAATTGACCGTCACCCCACCCGCGAGTACATTCGCCACACTTCAACGTTATTTCCTGCTGCCGAGTGAGCCGCCCAGCCAGGTAACTCCAACCCGAGCGCACTGATCGGCACTCGGCCCAGCAGAAGTCGGCACCCAAGAACAACAGCAGGCATTGCCAATTCGACAAGAAAAATCAGCAGCCCCATCCTCCTCCCCCGGAAGGATGAAGATCCAGTGAATGAAATGGCCAGTGAATGGATAACGTATCGCACTCGCTTCCTGATCAAAGCTCGGCAACTTGAAGCGGCTCTTACTTTCGTCGACTGCATCGGTCGTGAACACTCCGGACAGAAAGGCGACTACCTCGTTCTCTCCTCGGACGGATCCAGACGCATTGCCCCTCGCGAAATTTTCGAGGACATCTACGTTCCCATCGACCAACCCGACGTATCCTGGCCCGCGTCGGTGCAACTCTCCGACTCCTCGCCTTCGGACTTGCTGCACTTGGATGGACGAGCACAGTCCCAGACATTGCATTCCCAACACACAGTTCGTCGCCGCTCACCCGGTGGCCCCTGTGTCGCCTGATCCCGTCGGCGCGGCAGTGGGAAACCGGGAAGGCTGCCTTGGAAAGAAGGCTGCCCTCGACTTGAAAGGGTTCGTATCAGGGCACGCCTTTAGGGTGCCGTAAGAGCCAAAAATGAAGGACGCCTTCAGGCGCGCTCACGATGTGACCGCCGCCCAGGCCGTTCTCAGATTCGGAGGTGTCCGTATCAGCGCACGCCTTTAGGGACAGGAACTCGAACCCCGATGCCTGCCTTGAAAGGGTTTGGCTTCAGCCGAACCGAAAAAGGCGTGTAATCAACGGCGGCTTCAGCCGCTGGGGTGGGAGTCCTCATCCAAGACGACTTTTTCCGCACCGGTGTTCAAGCGTGCCGTAATTCCAAGGCACGGCGGCGCAAGAATCGAGCCCACGGCGCAAGCCGTGGGTAGCCGAACGACGAGAGTCCAGTCCCGAAGGGGCGAAACAACAGGCTGGTCGAAAGAAGCCATCCCGAAGAAGGCGTGAAAGGAGGCATTTTGGTGAAAGCCGGCGGCTTCAGCGCCACAACGAGAGCGACGGCGAAGGCTCCGTTTGCTCTCCATAGAGAGGAGGCAGGATCCAAGCCAAAAGATCCCACAATCAAGCTGAAAACTCGTTGCCCGAAGCCTAGGGTTTTCCCCTTAAGCATCTGATATATGCGGCGAAATTAGGTCGCCACGAACCCTGTGGAAATACGGCGCACCCACACGGTTAATTGCTAGGGCTACAATAGGTAGTGTTAGGGTCTTGACAGCCCCAACATACGGGCGTACTGTTGCACTCCCATAAGCGTTAATTGCCTCCGGAAAACGGTGGCAAGTCAGGCAACCAGGGGTGGCTCGTGGCCGAGGTGACCCGCGTCGCCCCTCTCAACCGGGTTCCCCGGTTCGCCAGGTTGGCGCCGACGGGACCCCAAACGGGTATCCGCCTTCAAACAAGGCGGATGAGCTTGTGCGGTGGCCGTTCCCTCGTTCGGTCCGTACCGGACATCCCCTGGGGGAACGCACAGCTTGAAAACTGAATGTTCGCTGTTCCCGGCTCCAGTTTTTCCGAGACATTGGAACCGAGCCAGACCGCCGTGCAATCGTCACAGACGGCCGCTGGCCAATGAATTTGTATTAGAGGGGGGTCAAGTTTCCATGTCCCTGCGCACGCTCGCCAGCGACCACCGACCCTACATTAAGAACCAGATCTGGATGCCGGAGGCCGAGGCCCCGACACCTGCGACCTGAGACCTGATTTTTGCAGGAGCCCCCAACATGGAAGGTTTAACCCGTCTGGTCGATGACTCCATGGCTCGTCACGGCTTCGACGCCACTGTGGACCACCGCCGCCTCGCGTGGTCGCGCTGGTTCCGCTGCGAATCCACCTTCAGTCTCCTTCAGGTCCCCAGCGCTGCCGGTATCTACACTCTGGGCGAAGAGGTCATCGCGCCCGGCGAGATTCCCGGCGGCAAGCGCATGTTGGCGGTCTTCCAGGTCTCGGAAACCGACGATCTCTGTATCGCCCTGAGCCGTCAATTTGCGCCGCGTAATCCGCTGAGTGAGCGCCTGTCCTCGGGCCGCTGTTTCGTGCGCTTCGCGCAGGTTGCCGATGCCACCCACCGTCAGGCCGCGTGCAAAGCCTTGAACCAGTGGCTAGCTTCGTTTGCGGAGGCCGCGACCGGCATGGTCAACGATTGCGCTCCACAGCCCGACTCGGTCTCCGGCCCGAACCCGACAGAATCAAAAATAGCCGCTTCCGACAGTGGGCCCCCGCCCCTTCCCGCCGGCTTCTAGCGCTCCGCAGCACAGCGCGAGTGTCGTAGGCGGGCCAATCGGGAAGGCTCCAGTCGCGTGGAGCCACGGGGTCGATGGGGACCATTGGTCGAATGGAGCGACGGGCAGCCTGCCCGGAGCGAAGTCGAAGGGTCCTCGCCCGTCGCCATGGCGCGAGCCATGCTGCAATTTGTCTAAAGTACTCTACGGTCTTTAGAAGTCGATTTGAAGCGTCAAACATCAGCCGCGAAGCGGCCGCAGAATGAAGCCCACGGCGCAAGCCGTGGGAAAAGCGTACGCGGAATCAAGCCCCGAAGGGGCAAAAGAAGCGCGCGCGAGCTCCGAGGGGAATTGAGATTGTGTTCGCTTCGTCGTTGTAACGGTTCGTATCAGGGCACGCCTTCAGGCGTGCCGGAAGCGCGAAATGAACCAAGCGCCTTTAGGCGCGTACAAAGATCGATCTTGGTCCTGAAGAATCTAATTTAGGAGAGAACGAGAAATGCCCGAAGTCACCGAAAAAACGAAACAGGCCCCCGAATCCGCGGTCCCCCCGGTCGCCGTCCCCAACACCAAAAAGGCTCCCGGCCTCCAGTTTCGCCGCCTCTTCACCAAGCCCGGTGTTTCCCCCTACGACGAGATCGAATGGGAGTACCGTCTCGCTCAAATCACCGATGCCCAGGGCAACGTGATCTTCGAGCAAAAAGATGTCGAGGTCCCCAAGGACTGGTCCATGACCGCCACCAACATCGTGGCCTCGAAATATCTGCACGGCACCATCGGCACACCCGACCGTGAAACCGGCGTGCGGCAACTTGTCACTCGCGTCGCCGAAACCATCCGCGACTGGGGCAAGGCCGACGGCTACTTCCGCTCCGACGAAGACGCGGCCATCTTTCACGACGAACTCGCGCACATCCTGCTGCGCCAGTACGCCGCCTTCAATTCTCCCGTCTGGTTCAACGTGGGCTGCGACCGCATCGAGCCCAACTCCGACGCGCAGAACTGGCACTGGAATCATCGGACCGGCCGCGTCGAGTTCAGCGTCACCGGCTACAAGACGCCGCAATGCTCGGCCTGCTTCATCAACTCGGTGAAGGATTCGCTCGACTCCATCCTGACTCTCGCCAAGACCGAAGGCATGCTCTTCAAATGGGGTAGCGGAACGGGTACCAATCTTTCTCCACTGCGCTCCTCCACCGAAGGCCTCAGCGGCGGCGGCACCGCCAGCGGTCCGCTCAGTTTCATGAAAGGTTTTGACGCGTTCGCCGGTGTCATCAAGTCCGGCGGCAAAACTCGTCGCGCCGCCAAGATGGTCGTCCTCAACATCGACCATCCCGACATCGTCGACTTCATCGAGTGCAAGGCGAAAGAAGAAGCCAAGGCGTGGTCGTTAGTCCAGGCCGGATACGACGGTTCTTCGCCCGATTCCGAGGCCTACAGCTCCATCTTTTTCCAGAATGCCAACAACAGCGTGCGCGTGACCGATGACTTCATGTACACGGTACTCCGCGACACGGACTTCTCGACCAAGTCCATCCGCGATGGCTCGGTCGTTACCACCTACAAAGCGAAAGAGCTCCTGAAAAAGATCAGCGAAGCCACTTGGCAATGCGGCGATCCCGGCATGCAGTTCGACACCACCGTGAACCGCTGGCATACCTCGAAGAATACTGCCCGCATCAATGCCAGCAATCCCTGCAGCGAGTACATGTTCTTGGATGATTCCGCTTGCAACCTTGCCAGCCTGAACCTGCTCAAGTTCGCTCCTAACGGTACCTTCGACGTGAACTCTTACCGTCACGCCGTCGACGTGTTGATCACCGCGCAGGAAATCTTGGTCGACAATGCGGGCTATCCGACCGAGATGATCGGCAAAAACTCGCACGACTATCGTCCGCTAGGTCTGGGCTACGCCAACTTAGGCGCATTGCTGATGGCCGCGGGCCTGCCGTATGACTCCGACGCCGGCCGCGATTACGCCGCTTGCGTCACTGCCATCATGTGCGGTGAAGCCTATCTGCAAAGTTCGCGCATCGCCGAACTGTGCGAACCGCTGGCTCCAGCCACCGAGCCCACGCAAAAGAATCTTTCCGAAACCAATCTCGGCTCGAACGTGATGCCCGGAGCCGCCTGCCCCGGCTGGTACATCAATCGCGAACCATTCCTCGACGTAATCCGTATGCATCGCGCCTCCGTCAACAACATCAACAAAGCAAACGTCCCCACTCCCCTCTACGAAGCCAGCAAGCAATGCTGGGACGAAGCCCTCGCCCACGGCGAAAAACACGGCTACCGCAACAGCCAAGTCACAGTTCTAGCCCCCACAGGAACTATAGGATTTATGATGGACTGCGATACTACCGGAGTGGAGCCAGATCTGGCTTTGGTGAAGTATAAGAAGCTGGTCGGTGGAGGGATGATCAAGATCGTAAACAATACTGTGCCTACAGCTTTGTTCAAGCTGGGGTACACGCATGAGCAGGCGGATGCGATTGTTTCTTATATTGACGCTACCGGGACCATCGAGGGGGCGCCGCTGATTAAGGATGCGGACTTGGCGGTGTTCGATTGCTCGTTCAAACCTGCCAAGGGGACGCGGTCGATATCTTACATGGGGCACCTGCGGATGATGGCGGCTACGCAGCCGTTTATTTCGGGAGCTATATCGAAGACCGTCAATCTTCCAAACAATGCTTCGGTGGAAGACATTATGGAGGCTTATCTCCAGGCCTGGAAGCTGGGGTTGAAGGCGGTCGCGATTTATCGCGACGGATGCAAACAGTCGCAGCCTTTGTCGGCGGCCGGGTCGGCTACGGCTTTGTCGAAGAAGGATGACGCTTCGCGGACAGTGGCGGCACAGGAAGAAGAAAATCTGAATGCGCCTCCGCGGGCGGTGCGGCACAAGCTGCAGGAGGAGCGCGCCTCGATCACGCACAAGTTCAATGTGGGCGGGCACGAGGGATACATCACAGTGGGACTCTATCCGGAGGGGAGTCCGGGAGAGTTGTTCATCACGATGGCGAAGGAAGGGTCGACGGTCAGCGGACTGATGGACAGCTTTGCACTGGCGGTGTCGATCGCGCTGCAGCACGGCGTGCCGCTGCGGCTGTTCTGCGAAAAGTTTTCGCACACGCGCTTTGAGCCTAGCGGGTGGACGAACAATCCGGAGATCGGGTTTGCGAAGTCGATCATGGACTACATCTTCCGATGGCTGCAGCTGCGTTTCCTGACGGGGCAGCAGCAGATGTTGTTTGAGAATTTGCGGCTGAAGGCAGGCGGGGCGCCGCATCCGGCGTCGTCGTCGGAAGGTGTGGGCGATCTGCACGGCGCAGCCGAGACAGGTGGCAGAAATCCGGAGCCGCGGCCGGGATCGGCGCATGCCTCGGATGCGCTATCGGCGATCGTGGATCTTGGGGATGCGCCGAGCTGTCATTTTTGCGGGGCCATCATGACGCGCAACGGGTCGTGTTACCGGTGTATGTCTTGCGGGTCGACCAGCGGGTGTTCTTAGCGCAGGTCTCAGGTGCAGGTTAGAGGTCGTCTCAGGAATGGCCCTCGCTTCGGCGGGGGCTTTTTGTTCTGGGTTAAACCATCTTTCGCAAAGGACGCGAAAGATAAAGATTAGGATGGGGCACCTGGCACATCTCTCACAGCGAAGAACACAGTGGTCCCAGGATGCACGAAAGGAGCAGTACCATTGGGTCTCGGGCATCGATTCGTGACTTGGCAGTGCCTTGGGTGGAGCGAGTATGATCGCGGCAGGGAAGGTCGGTGCCTGGGGGAGCGTCCGGTGAGGAAGGCGACGGTCCTCGAGGCAGGCTCGGGTTTCGCGGTCTAAACTCACCCTGGTGAGCGTGTCTTTACGCGCTCGATCGC
>Ga0307479_10007269_pt1 | contig 10206 bp, 5 predicted proteins | sample atmos_gasesECM4C_FD_203743 | JGI IMG/M metagenome (GOLD analysis project Ga0307479, IMG submission 203743) | Hardwood forest soil microbial communities from Morgan-Monroe State Forest, Indiana, United States - atmos_gasesECM4C_515 | ecosystem: Environmental > Terrestrial > Soil > Temperate...
AACGATTGAAGAGAAGTGTCTTACTTCTTCTTCGAGGACTTCTTCGCCGCCTTCTTGGCCGGCTTCTTGGCTGCCTTCTTCTTCGCTGCCATCAATCAGTTACCTCCTTCTCCTGAAGATATGGACCCGATCGGTTCCATCGGTTTGGCGGGATCAATCTTGTGATGTGACGTGGACAGGATCGCTCCTACACGCACCTCCTCTGTAACCCCACGGGTTTCGCCGCGGACCCTCTTTGATGAGAACTCCGAGACGTTGGCGGCTGACGAAAATGGTCCGCATTCTCGCGTCGGGTCCGTTGCCTCTGTGGTGGCAACCACGAGCAGCATCGCCATACAAGTTGTTGTGATACTCGATGAAGCCCACTCGCGTCAATCCCTCGCGCAAAATTTTTTTGCGCGTGGTTGTGGAAATTTCTGACGAGATCGCATTGATGATGAGCATCAATCGACCATCGACACGACGTCGACGCGACATCACGCGACCATCGCTGACATCGCGAAGACTGCGACGATATGCGCGATGAGAGTCGTCCTCGGCCACGGTGCTTCGGGCAATGCAGCGTCGATGAAGCCATACGTCGTCGGTTTCAAACGTCGAGGAATCGATGCTCTCGCGGTGGATCTCCCGCGTGGTGGTGCGGAGAACGCCGTGCCCGTCTTCATCAAGGCATCGGGACGCGGTCACGACGTCGTCGGTGGTGGTCAATCGTTTGGCGGTAGGGTCGCGAGCATGGCCGCGGTCGAGGCGGACTTCGGTGGACTCGTCCTTTTCTCGTATCCGCTCCACCGGCCGGGCTTCAAGGACCAGCTGCGCACCGCGCACTGGCCCCAGATCAGGTGCCCGACCCTGTTCCTGAGCGGGGATCGAGATCCATTCGCCGATCTGAGCCTGCTCGAGAAGAAGATCGAGATCATCCCCAACGCCCGGCTCGTCGTCTTCAAGGGCCAGGGCCACGGGTTGCTGAAGGTGCTCGACGACGCGCTCGACGTGGCCGCGGATTTCCTCAAGACAGAACTCAAATGACACAGAGCCAGCACATGGTGCAGGTCAACGGGCTGAGGTTTCGGACGATGGTGGACGGTCCGGCCACAGGCGAGATGGCCATCCTGCTGCACGGTTTTCCGGAAGGCGCCGAATCCTGGACCAGGCAGGTGGACGCGCTTGCCAGAGCGGGAGCGCTTGCGGTCGCGCCAGACATGCGCGGGTATGGATTGAGCGACGCGCCACCCAACGTCAGCGATTACGAGATTGGCAACCTCGTCTCGGACGTGGCGGGTCTCATCAGGGCTTTCGGACGGGACCACGCCCATGTCGCGGGTCACGACTGGGGCGCCATCGTCGCGTGGTTCTTCGCCAGCCACCACCCTGAGATGACGAAGTCGCTGACCGTCCTGTCGGTCGGACATCCGGCCGCCGCGGCGGCGGCGATCCGGAATGACGAGGACCAGGCGAAACGCTCCGAGTACATCCGTCTGTTCCTGATGGAGGGCAAGGCCGAGGAGGTCTTGACAGAAGACGACCACCGGCGGATACGCGTGATGTTCGGTGGCATCGCCGGACCCGCGGCGGAGCATTTCATCCGATCGCTGTCGCGACCTGGCCGGCTGACCGCCGGGCTCAACTACTACCGCGCGAACTTTGGGCGCGGCCTCGACTGGTGGTCGCGCGCAGGCGACGTGAGGGTCGAAGCTCCGACCGTCTTGCTTTGGGGAGACCAGGATGCCTTCCTCGGCCGCTGGCAGGCTGAGCACACCAAGGATCAGATGACGCACGACTTTCGCCTCGACGTACTGGAAGGCGCGGGCCACTGGCTTCAGTTCGAAAGACCGGATGACGTGAGCCGCACACTCGTGGGCGCGGTCTTATAAGTAAGCTTTCACCGATGCTGCGTCCGGGAGAGTCCGAAAGGCGCGGGGGATTGCGCCGTCTCGATGACATTCTCGAGAGCCTCGAGCAGCTGAACCTTCACGACAAGACGGAGCTGCCCGACCACGTCGCCGAGGCCCTCGTCATGCTCGGCATCGAGCAGCCGCACTCCATACCGATCCCGCAGCTCATCGAGCGCGTGTGGGCGATGCAGCAGCCGTACCTCATCACGATCGTGGTCGAGCGCCGGCGCCGCCGACGCCGCAAGCTCCCGACCGACTCGAGCCCGACCGAAACACACTGAGGTCCGTCGACTGGATCGAGCTGTTCTCACGCATTGGCGCCGGCGTGCGCCAGGCGGTGGTGCCGCTGGCCGGCACCGAGGCCGGCCGCGCGTCGCTGAGCGTGGGCGCGGGCGGCGACACGACGATGGAGCTCGACCGCGCCGCGGAAGACGTCGTTTTTTCCGAGCTCGCGGGGCTGGCGGCAAGGGGTGAGAAATTCTGTGTCCTCTCGGAAGAGGCTGGCCGGCGCAGCTTCGGCGCGGATTACCCACTCATCCTGGTCGACCCGGTCGACGGAAGCCTGAACGCCAAGCAGGGCGTGCCGCTGTTCGGCGTGATGCTTGCCGTCCTCGACGGGCCCACCGTCAGCGACACCTTCGCCGGGCTCGTCCTCAACCTGATGACCGGCGAGCAGTGGAGCGCGGTGCGAGGGCAGGGCGCCATGCGATCCGGCAAGCCGCTTTCGCGACTGGCCTCAAGGAGTGATCACCGGATCGAGCTGCTCGGCCTCGAGAGCACGCCGCGCGCACTGAAGGTCGCGCAGCCGCTGGTGGAGCGCGCAGCGAAGATCCGCATACTGGGCTCGATGGCCATCTCGATCGCGCTCACGAGCGCAGGCGGTTTCGATGTGTTCTGCGCTCCGATCCCGGTCCGCGTGTTCGACATGGCGGCAAGCCTGCTCGTCCTCGCCGAGTCGCATGGGGTGGCCACCGACCTGCAGGGCGATCCGATCGACTCGCTGACCTGCGACCTCAAGACCCGCTCGACCGTACTTTGCGCACCCACGCGTGAGCTCCATTCGCGCGCCCTCGAAATCCTCGGGCAGGTGCGTTGACCTTCGACCGACAGGGCACCGTCTTCGTCCTTCTCAGCTTCGAGGGTCCGGATGTCTACAGCCAGGCGGGCGGCCTCGGCGTTCGCGTGAAGGGCCTCTCCCGCTCGCTCGCTCGGATGGGCTACCTGACATACCTCTATTTCTGTGGCGACCCGGACCTGCCCGGGGAGGAGGCCCGGGAAGGCGGCCGGCTGCAGCTTCGGCGGTGGTGCCAGTGGATCTCCGCCCAGCATCGCGGCGGCGTCTACGACGGCGAGGAAGGCAAGATCCGGGACTGGAACTACAGCCTGCCTCCCAGCCTGATCGCGAACGTGGTCGCGCCGGCGATAGCGGACGGCAAGCTGGTCGTGATCCTGGGCGAGGAGTGGCATACCTCGTGGTCGATGAAGCTGATCTCGGACTCGCTCGTCTACCGCGGCCTGCGCGATCGCGTCGTCATGCTCTGGAACGCGAACAACACGTTCGGCTTCAACAGGATCGATTGGAACGGGCTCGACCTGGCCACCGCGATCACGACGGTGAGCCACTACATGAAGTTCCGCATGTGGGACTGGGGCCAGAACCCGATCGTCATTCCGAACGGAATCGCGCGCGAGTCGATCGTGGAGGCCGATCCGGCAACCGTGACCGAGATTCGGAACGCGGCCGGAACCGACCACTTCTGGTTCAAGATCGGCCGCTTCGACCCCGACAAGCGATGGCTGATGGCCATCGCGGCGGCAGGCTCGATCAAGCGGCGCGGTAACTCGGTGAAGCTCCTGATGCGTGGCGGCCGCGAGCCGCACGGGCTCGAGGTGATCGCCCGCGCCAAGCTGCAGGGGCTCGTGGTGAAGGACGCGCACGGCCCGGCCGACGTCCCGGCGCTGGTCGCGCTGCTGCGCGATTCACGCGATGCCGACGTGATCAATCTCACGAGCTTTCTCAGCGACACGGTTGTGATCGCCGCGTACGCCGGCACCGACGCCGTGCTTGCGAACTCGGGCCACGAGCCGTTCGGGCTGGTCGGCCTCGAGGTGATGGGCGCCGGTGGAATCGCGGTGACCGGCTCGACCGGCGAGGACTACGCCGAGGCCTACCGCAACGCCGTCGTGCTGGAGACCGACGATCCTCTCGAGATCGTCACCGAGCTGTCCGTCCTGAGGGAGCGGCCGCAGCTGGCGGCGGGCCTTCGGAGGCGGGGCCGGGCCACCGCGAAGGACTACGTCTGGGAGAAGGTCATCGCGCAGCTGCTGTCGCGCGTCGAGTTCGCGGTGCAGAGGCAGGCGGTCAAGCGCCCGGCTGAACCCGCGCCGGCACCGCGGCGCGTGAGTCGCACACTGCGATCATTGGAGAAGCCGTGAAGCCTTTAAACGTTGCCTTCATCTGGCACATGCACCAGCCGTATTACAAGGACGATCTGACCAGCACATATCTGCTGCCGTGGGTCCGCCTGCGTTCGGCCAAGGACTACTACAAGATGCCGGCCTTGCTCGATGCCTATCCGAAGGTGCGAGCCACGTTCAACCTCGTGCCTTCGCTGCTGGCGCAGATCGAGGACTACGGCAAGGAGGATTCGATCGACCTCTTCCTGAACCTGAGCCAGCGGCCGGCGACCGACCTTTCGCAGGAGGAGCGCGAGTTCGTCTTGCGCTGGATGCGCGAATCGCCGCGCGCGCTGCGCGTCCAGCAGTCGTCTCGCTACCTCGAGCTGGCGTCGCGGACGCTGGACGCTCAGTTCACCACAGCCGACATCCGCGACCTGCAGGTCTGGTTCAACCTCGCGTGGTGCGACCCCGTTTGGGTGGAGCAGGACCCCGGCCTCGCAGAGCTCAAGCGCAAGGACCGCGACTTCGGCGAGGAAGACAAGACCATCCTCTTCGCCGCGCAGCTGGAACGGATCCGCAGCGTCATCCCCAAGTACCGCGAGCTGGCCGATCGCGGCCAGGCCGAGCTCACGTTCTCGCCGTACTACCACCCGATCCTTCCGCTGATCTGCCACGTCGACTCCGCGCGCAGCGCCAACCCGCAGATTCAGCTGCCCGAGCGCCACTTCTCGCATCGCGAGGACGCCGAGCGTCAGATCGAGCTTGGCATGAGCCTGTTCGAGCGCATGCTCGGGCGGCGACCGAAGGCGATGTGGCCGTCCGAGATGGCGGTAGGTGAATCGGTCATCGGTCTCGCCGAGAAGGCTGGGCTCGACTGGATGATCAGCGACGGTGAGGTGCTGGCACGCTCGCTCGAAGGCCAGTTCAACCGCGAGGATCACCTCTACCAGCCGAAGCGCGTCGCGCGTGAAGGCGGCTCGGTGGCGATGGTCTTCCGCGATTCGCAGCTGTCCAACTTGATCGGCTTCGACTACCAGCGGATCTCATCCAACGAGGCGGCCCGCGACCTGCTGGGCCGGCTGCGGCGCATCCAGGAGATCCAGGGCGACCGCGACTTCCTCGCGGTGATCGCCCTTGACGGCGAGAACGCGTGGGAGTTCTACCCGCGAGACGGTCACGACTTCCTCAACGCGCTGTACACGGAGCTGGAGAACAGCGCCGACGTCATCACGACGACCGTTACCGATTTCATCGCCGAGCACCCGCCGCAGCATCAGCTTCACCACCTGCATACGGGCAGCTGGATCGGCGCGAGCCTTGACACCTGGATCGGCGACCCGGAGCACAACATCGCGTGGGATCTGCTTGCTGAAACCCGCGATTGGCTCGACGCGCAGTCGCAGCAGCGTCCCAAGGATTCGCAGCAGGCGGCGCTGGCGTGGCGCGAGATCCTGATCACCGAGGGCAGCGACTGGTTCTGGTGGTTCAGCCGCAAGCACGACTCGGGCATGGACCCGATCTGGGACAACCAGTTCCGCCTGCACCTGCGCAACGTGTACAAGCTCATGGGTGCCCGCGCACCCGCGCGACTTTTCCAGCCCATCATCAAGCGTGCGCCCGCGCCCGAACGCGGCGTTCCGGGCGCGAAAATCAGCCCGCACTCACGGAACGACTCGTCGTGGAGCCAGGCGGGTTACTTCCTGGTCGGCTCTGGATTCGGCGCCCTCCACCGCCCCGCCGGCGTCGTCGAGCGGGTGCTCTACGGCAGCGACGACGAACGCCTCTATCTTCGGATCGACTCGCCGCGCTCTGCGCATGAGCTCGAGCAGCAGAACACGGAGTTCTGGCTCTACATCGCAGGTCCGCCCGCGGAGGACGGCGATGGAGACATCGACCTCCCACTGCCGCGGTCCGCAATGGTCGATATCGGTTTCGATCCCGCGTACGTCGTTCGCATCACGCCTCGTGGAAAGGGCAGCACGGTCAGCGTCGCGCACGTGCTCGAACCACACACGCGAGGCGCAGTCGACGCCACCTGGACCATCGAGGATCCGTTCTTCGTGGCCGTTCCGTTTCGTCAGGTTTCGAAGCACCCGGGAGATGCGTTCGAGATGGCTCTCGTCGTCAGCCGCGAGGGCCGGGACATCGAGGTCGTGCCTCCGTCCGGTGCGCTTGGCATCCGCGTCCCCGGGCAGTCCCAGTCTGTCGAGGTCGCGCAGGCCGAGCACCTGAAGGTGCTGGTTGCAACCGCGGAGCTGGCGCCGTTCGCCAAGCTCGGCGGCGTGGCCGACGTCGCGGCAGCGCTCTCCAAGGAGCTGAGGCGCCTCGGCCACGACGTCCGCGTCGTCCTGCCGCGCTACCGCCAGGTCGACATCGACCGTTACGGGCTGCGGCCGGTCGCGTCGGACGTCCAGGTGCCGCTCGGCACGGAGATCCTACCCGCGACCATCTTCGAAGGGCGCCTCGGCGAGCTGCCCGTCTACTTCATCGACTGCCCGCCGCTGTACGACCGCGACGGCATGTTCGGGTTCGGCGATGACGACGCTCGGTCGGTGTACTTCTGCCGCGCGGTCATGGAGATGATCCCGGCTCTCGACTTCTTCCCCGACGTCATCCACGTGCATGACTGGTGGGGCGCGCTGATCCAGAACCTACTCGACCGCGTCTACGACACAGGCCGCTATCAGGACATTGCGACCGCCCTGACCATCCACAACCTTTCGGCGCAGGGCGTGTTCGGGTTCGGCGCCCTGATGCTCGCGGGGCTCCAGGAGTGGGGTTTGATCAAGCTCGGCATCCCCGGCCTGGACAACGTCGTCAACGTGCTCGGCCGCGGAATCCATTTCGCCGACGTGGTCAACACCGTCAGCGAGCGGTACGCGAAGGAGATCCAGACGCCGGAATTCGGCGAAGGCCTCGACGAGCTGCTGCGCCGCAACACCCACAAGCTGCATGGAATCCTCAACGGGATCGACTACGAGATCTTCGACCCGCAGCGCGACCCCAACATTCCCCAGCACTACTCCGCCGACGCGCCGCAGAACAAAGCGCTGTGCCGCGCGGCGCTGCGCCAGGAGCTGGGCCTGGAGGACGTCAACAAGCCGCTCTGCGCGATCGTCTCGCGCTTCTACGACGTGAAGGGTTTCGACCTCATCGAGCAAGCGCTGCCGGAGCTGGTCGAGCTTGGCCTGCAGATCGTTGTCATCGGCACTGGCGACCGGCGCTACGAGGATGTGTTCCGCCGTTGGGCGTCGGAGAAGCCGCACCAGATCGCGGTCGCGATCGGGTTCGACGCGGCGCTTGCGCAGCGGATCTACGCCGGCGCTGACATGCTCTGGATGCCTTCTCGGTTCGAGCCTGGCGGCCTCGCGCAGCTCATCGCTCTGCGCTATGGAACGATCCCAGTCGTGCGGGCGACGGGCGGACTGGCCGACACGATTCGGGACTACGACCCGGTGGCCCACACCGGCAACGGATTCCGCTTCGGTCCCTACGACTCGTGGCAGTTCTTCGCCGCGGTGGTGCGCGCCGCGGAGAACTTCCGCCACCCCACTGTGTGGGCGTGGCTGGTCCAGCACGCGATGAAAGAGGACGTGTCGTGGTCACGCTCGGCGCAAAAGTACGTGCAGCTCTACCTGGCGGGGATCGCAAGCCACCGCGAGCACCACGGCGTCACGAACGCGGCCGAGGTCCCGGCGTCACCCGCCCCAGTCGGGGAATAGCCGGCGCCGCTTGAACCTCGGATCGTCCGGACCATCCGGGGTTTAGGCGCTCGAAAACTTCAGTTGGTCCGGACGATCCGGTTTACCCGCCCCAGTCCGGGAGCAGCCGCAGCTGCTCGACCCGCCTCGCGCCGGGCGCGTAGGCGGTGTTGAAGTAGTCGATGACCATCCGCCGCGCCGAGAACTGCGTCACCACGTTGCGGATCGAGGCTTTCATCATCTCCACCCAGCGCCGCGGCACGCCCGACTCATCACGGTCGTAGTACGCCGGCACGACCTCGCGCTCGAGCAACCGAAACAGTCCCTCGGCCTCGGCAAGATCGTCGACCTCCGGCCGGTCGAGCGTCGCGGCCGAGGGGATGGCCCAGCCGAGCTCGGGCCGGTATGCCTCATCCCACCAGCCGTCGAGCCCGCTGACGTTGAGAGCCCCGTTTGCGCCCGCCTTCATGCCGCTGGTGCCGCTGGCCTCGAGAAAGCGGCGCGGGTTGTTGAGCCACACGTCTGCACCGTGCACCAGGTGACGCGCGAGCTCGATGTCGTAGTCCTTGAGAAACATCACGCGCGGTTCCTCTCGCGCCAGCGCCACGATGCCGGCGACGATCTCCTTTCCCGGCTGGTCGGCCGGATGAGACTTGCCCGCGAACAGGATCTGAACGGGCCGTCGCGTGCTGCGAAGAAGCCGCGAAAGTCTCGTCCGGTCTTTGAGGAGGAGGCTGGCGCGCTTGTACGGCGCGAAGCGCCGGCCGAAACCCACCGTCAACGCGTTGACGTCGAGCTCGTGCGGGGTCTCTGCTCGCTCGCCGGCAAAGGCGAGCAGAGCTCTCCTCAGCTCGCAGTGGATCGACCACAGCTCGCCCGCCGGAATCTCGGATACGGCGTGCCAGCGGCCGTCGGCGGGATCGAGGTCCCACCAGTCGGGCCCGACGTACCGAGCCAGCAGCCCCGCGACCTCGGGCGCAACCCACGTCGGCATGTGCACGCCGTTCGTCACCGAACCGATCGGGACCTGCGCCTCGGGCAGGCCGCGCCACGCGTCCTTCCACAACCTGCGCGACACCGCCCCGTGCAACCGGCTCACCCCGACCGATTGGTCCGCGAGGCGCAGCGCGGCGTAGGTGGTGCACAGTCGCTCGCGCGGATCGCCGGGTCGCTGCCGGCCAAGGTCCATGAACCGGTCGAACGAGATGCCGACCTGGCTCAGGTAGGGTCCGAGCAGATCCCAGACCAGACCGGCGTCGAAGTAGTCGCTGCCGGCCGCGATCGGTGTGTGGGTCGTGAACACGATGCCGGCGCGCGCGACGAGCCTGGCCTCCTCGAGCGTCATCTGCCGCGAGGCGCGAAGCTCGCGGATTCTCTCGATGGCGCAGAGGAAGCTGTGGCCCTCGTTGAGATGAAAGACGCCTGAATCGATCCCGAGGGCCCGCAAGGCGCGAACGCCGCCGATGCCGAGCACGATCTCCTGGCGCAATCGGCGGTCGGGCTCGGGCACATACAGGCGGTCCGTGATGTTGCGGAGGTCGGGCGGGTTGGCCTCGAGGTCGGTGTCGAGCAAGAACAGCGGCACGCGCCCAACCTGGGCGCGCCAGACCGCGATCTTCACGCTGCGCGTCCCGATCGGCGCCTCGACCTGGACGCCTTCCACCTTGCGCACCGGCAGCTCGGAGCCGCGGTTCTCGGCGTAGACCTCGAACTGGCGGCCGCTCGAATCGATGTCCTGCCGGCCGAAGCCCTGCCTGTACAGCAACCCGACCGCGACGAGGGGGAGGCCGAGGTCGCTCGTCGCCTTCAGATGGTCGCCGGCGAGCACCCCCAGGCCGCCGGAGTAGATCGGCAGGCTCTCCGCGAGCCCGAACTCGAGCGAAAAGTACGCGACGGCGAGCGGCGCATTGGCGTCCATGAAGCGAGGGTGCCGGTCGTAGTAGTCGCGATACGCGGCCTGTGCGCCCTCGAACGCGCGCTGCACCTCTTCACGCCCAAACGCGCGCTCGACACCATCGTCACCGAGCTGCTGGAGCACGATGACCGGGTTTTCGCGGGTCGACTCCCACAGCTCGGGGTCGAGGACGCGGAAAAAAGCCTCGATTCGCGGCTGCCACGTCCAGAGCAAGTCGTAAGCGAGTTGATTGAGTTCTTCCCGCACGCGAATAAGATCGTAGTGAGGAAGGGGATATGAAGGCGGTTGTGATGGCCGG
>Ga0307479_10007270_pt1 | contig 10206 bp, 8 predicted proteins | sample atmos_gasesECM4C_FD_203743 | JGI IMG/M metagenome (GOLD analysis project Ga0307479, IMG submission 203743) | Hardwood forest soil microbial communities from Morgan-Monroe State Forest, Indiana, United States - atmos_gasesECM4C_515 | ecosystem: Environmental > Terrestrial > Soil > Temperate...
CGGCGGGCATGGGGCTGACCTTCTATATGGCGGCGTTCTCTGCGGAGATCTTCCGGGGCGGCATCATGTCGATCGACCGGGGTCAATGGCAGGCGGCCAAGGCGATCGGCATGCTGCCCTGGCAGGTCATGCACCGTGTCGTGCTGCCGCAGGCGACGCGCCGCATGATCCCGCCCTTTGTCAATCAGTCGGTGCTGCAATTGAAGAACACATCGCTGCTGTCGATCGTAGCGGTGCCCGACTTGACCTATATGGCGCAGGTGTTCGTTTCCGAGACCTTTCGGCCGCTCGAGATCTATACCAGCCTCGGGGTGATCTACCTGATCATCCTCTATCCCCTGCAGAAGCTCGCCAAGCGCCTGGAGCGCCGCGATGACCTCTAAGCGGGGCGCCGGTTCCGGCGGCACGCCGATGGTGGCGGTCGAAGGCTTGTGCAAGAGCTACGCAGGTTTTCAGGCCGTAAAGGATGTTTCCCTGGCGGTGCCACGAGGCGAGGCGCATTTCATCATCGGTCCCAGCGGCTGTGGGAAATCGACGCTGCTCCGCTGCATCAACCTGCTGGAGGAGCCGACCAGCGGGCGCATGCGCGTCGGCGAGACCGTCATGCAGTTCGACGGCGGGCGCCTGGCGATGTCGGCGCGCGAGCAGGCTCGATACCGCGCCAGGGTGGGCATGGTGTTCCAGCAGTTCCATCTGTTCCCGCACATGACCGCGATCGAGAACATTATGGAGGGTCCGCGCACGGTGAGGCGCATGCCCGCGGCCGCGGTGCGCGAGATCGCGGAGGCGCTCTTGGAAAAGGTCGGCCTCGCGGACAAGCGCGATGCTTATCCCAAGCATCTCTCCGGCGGCCAGGCGCAACGCATCGCGATCGCGCGGGCGCTCGCCATGGCGCCCGAGGTGGTCCTGTTCGACGAGGTGACGTCGGCGCTCGACCCGGAGCTCGTCGGTGAAGTGCTCGCGGTGATCCGCCAGCTCCGGGAGGAGGGCATGACCATGATCGTCGTCACCCACGAGATGGCGTTTGCCCGCGAGGTCGCAAATGCGGTGACGTTCATGGACGCAGGCGCGGTGGTCGAGCAGGGACCGACCGAGATGGTGCTGGGCAACGTCTCGAACCTGCGCCTCGAGCAATTCCTGCGGCGGTTCCGCTCCTGATGGAGAAAGAGTGCCCGCCGACATCGATCTCGCGTAACCAGAGCTAGCCGCCAGGAGGCGGAAACCATGACGGCATTTCCCTCAAGAGACGCATCGACCATCTGCTTCGCGCATGTGGCCTATGCGATGCAGGCGCAGTTCGACCAGCGCAACACCGGGATCGCGAGTTTTCAGGCCTGGAACCGCGACGAGCTCGACCGGCGCATCGGGGAGGCCGATGTGCTGGTGATCTCCGGGCTCTGGCGGAACGATCTTCTCGAGCGCGCGAGCAAATTGCGCTTCATACAATCGATCGGCGCCGGCACCGACCAGTTCTCCCGCGAGCTCTTGTCGGCCCGCGGCATCCGGTTGGCGAGCGCCCGGGGCGTCAACGCACGAGCCGTCTCGGATCACGCCATGGCGCTGATCCTAGCACTCGCCCGCCGCCTGCCGGAAGCGCGCGACAATCAGGCCAAGAAGGTCTGGCGCGGCATGATCGGCGACCTCTCGCAACGGGAGGACGAGCTCGGCGGCAAGACGCTGATCGTGGTAGGCATTGGGGCCATCGGTGACCGGCTGGCCAAATTGGGCAAAGCCTTCGATATGCGTGTTATCGGCATCCGGCGCGATCCCGCTAATGGCAAGGGCAATGCCGACGCCGTGCACGCAACGAGCGACCTGAAAGCGTTGCTTCCGGAGGCGGATTTCGTCGCGCTGACCTGTCCTCTGACGAAAGACACCGAGAACCTGATCGACGGCGCCGCCCTGCACCGCATGAAGCCATCGGCGTTCCTGGTGAATTGCGCGCGCGGCCGCTGTGTCGACGAGACGGCACTCGCACAGGCGCTTGAAAATCGCGTCATCGCCGGAGCCGGAATCGACGTCACCGTCGAGGAGCCGCTCTCCCCGAGCTCTCCGCTCTGGGCCATGGAGAACGCCTTCATCACGCCGCACACCGCCGGCGAGACTCGCCAGTACGAGAACAATGTCCTCGACATCCTGCAGCAAAATCTCGACGGTCTGTTGCGCGGCGATGCCACGCTGCGCAATCAGATCCTCTGAGCTATTTGTAGCCCATCAAGCTGGATATCTCCGCAGCGGCATCACGCACCTGAGTCTGCAGCATGGGAATCTTCGACAGGGCGCGCGAGGCTGGAGCACCGATCACGAGCCCTGCCAGCAAAGTGCCGGTCCTATCGAAGACGGGCGCAGCAATACCCGCAACGCCTTCGATCGTTTCTTCGAACGAAAGCGCCTGGTGCCGCCGTCGGATGTCATCGATCATGCGCCGGAGCTTGCGTTTGCTCTTGATTGTCTTGGGCGTGCGCGCAACGAGCTTCACGCTCCTGAGATAGCGCTCTCGCCATTCTTCGGACTGAAACGCCAGCAGGACCCGGCCGACGGCGGAGGAATAAAGCGGCTCGCGCGACCCGACTTCGGCGCTGAACCTCAAGGCGCTCGTGCTGTCCGCCCGATAGATGTAGACGGCTTCGGGCACATCGTCGGCGAGGCGAGCCAGAAATGCGCTCTCGCCCGTGTCGTTCGCGAGAGCATCGACGATGGGTATGGCGATTTCGGGGAATCGCCGTTTGGCCACGATCGCGGACGCCAGTTTCACGGCTTCCGGGCCGATCGCATAGCGTTCGTCGCGACGCTGCAGGAATCCGCTGTGAGTCAGGGCACGGAGCAAGGCCAGCAGGCTGCTCTTCGGCGTCGCGGTGCTCTTGCTCAGATACGAAAGCGTTTCCCCGTCCGGCAACTCCGCCAGGACTCGTAGAAGCTGCGGAATGCGCGCGGCGGAACGCGGCGCTTTTGAAGGTGCTTCAGTCTGCCGCAAGAGCGTTCCCGCCGCCCGGAAACGCAGATGGCTCGCTCACATGTGCCGACAGTCGGTCGATGTACCAATCCAGGAACTTCTCGAGTTGGCTTTCGTTCGGCGAGTAGGGGCCTGGTTCGTAGGCAGGACTATGCACGCCGGTGTTGCACCAACTCACGAAGGTCGAGTCCTGCTCGTTGGTCCGGTTCCAGACCTCGGTCAGGTGGCCGAGATCGTAATCCCTGCCCTCGACCGCGTCCTTGTGGACTAGCCAGGTCGTGCGCACCAGGGTCTTTTCGGCAGCGAGCGGCAAGGCCGAGAAGATGACGGCATGGTCGCTCAAGAAGTGGTTCCACGAATTGGGCTGGGTGTGGAGGGAGAGCGCACCGAGGCGTGGCGCGGAGAAATCGCCCAGCAAACGCCGCGACGCGATGCGGGTGTCGAGGGTGTAGGACTCACCGGCATTGTCGAGCGGCAGGCGCTCCACGCGGAACCCGGTCACCCGACCATCGAACATTTCGATCGGCTTCCAAGCCAGACCGAGCCCATTCCAGATCGCGTGAAACTCGTCGGTTATCCGCAGGAAGCGCTGGTAGTACTCGCGCTGCCGAGGCTTCACGTCGCTTTCCGCATGAGCGAAAAACTGGAAGAAGGTGCGGAGCAGCTCGGGGTGCCGCGTGCAATGATAGCATTCCCGATTGTTCTCCATGACGGCCTTCCAATTGCCGTCCTCGACCAGGTCGACCTGGTGCGCGACCTTGCAATCCTCGAGCCGATGCGGCGCCAGATAGGGCGCGACGGTGCTTCGCATTTCCTCAAAATCAGGCGGCTCATCGGACAAGCAAACGAAGAGCAGTCCGCAGAGATTGCGGAGGTGCACGGGCTTGAGCCCGAGGCAAGAGCGATCGACGCTCGCCGCGATATGCTCGGCATCGCGGAGCGCGCCATGAAGGTCATAGCTCCAGTTGTGATATCGGCAGACGATATTTCGGAGCTTGCCCTTGCGGTTCGTCAGGATCCGCGAGCCACGATGCCGGCACACGTTGTGAAAGGCGCGGATCTCAGCGTCCTGGTCGCGCACGATGATCAGGGAATACCGGCCCAGCTCCACGGTCACGTAGTCGCCGTGCTCGGGCACCTCCACTGCGGCGCCGACGTGGATCCAGTGGCGCGCGAATATGGCGGAAATATCGAGCTCGAAGAGCTCGCGATCGAGATAGAACGGCGCCTCCAGGCTGAAACCGGGCTTGCGGTGGGCCAGGAGCTTCGCCGCCTTTTGCCGGACAGCGGCAAGATCGACAACCATCATGAGTGCTCCCTCACATCAAGCGCCGGGGTCGATCGCGACGGTTCCTTCGCGATCTCTGCGATCCGGTCGAGCATGGTCTCGACGCCCGAGCAGACGATCGCGCCGGTGGCCGCGATCTCATCACTGACATCGACGGGAAGGCTCGAATTGCTGCCGTCGGGCACGCGGTTGAGCTTGCCGCCGATGAAGACGGGTATGGCAATCCCGAGCTGCTGCAGGTGGCGCTTCAGCTCCGAGACGAAGTCGAGCGCAACGCCGTTGTAGGAGGAAAGCGCGATGAAGTCGGCCCGCGCGCTCTTCGCCTGCAGGGCAAGATCGTTGGGATCAGTGGACGTGCCGCCGTCGACGATCGCGATGGAAAGCTTGGCGAGAACGCTCTCGATCAGGATCTTGCCGTACTCGTGGACGTCGGTGGTAGCGACGCAGCCGCGAAGTCCCGCGACCTCGATGCACTGCCGAGCCTCGGTGTCCATGCGCGCCGTCAAGCCTTCGCCCATCTCTTCCAGCTGCTCGATCGAATGCGAGGGCGAAACGGGCCGGCGGCCGCGCAGCCGGCCCGAAGCCGGCGCGCCGGGCCCAAAGAGCTCCTCGAGCCGCTTCGATCCCACGCGCCGGATAGCAAGCAGCATCTCGAAGGGGTTGCGGATATCGATGCCGGCCTCGAGAAAGCCCGCGAGCACGTTTTCTTTGAAGCGCTGCCCTCCCGCTACGATCTCGTCGGCGATCGGGTCGATCTCATCGTCGCGATAGAGCGCATGGAGCGGCTCCTCGAGCTCGACCAGGTGATTGGCCAAGAGGTGCACGTCGATGATCTCGTCGATGTCTGGGATGCGCTGCGCCTCCGTCACGGGAGTCGGATTGACCGCGTGGCCGGCCGGTCGGGTCTTCTGGCCGTAAATGTCCATCCGGAGATAGGTCACCAGCGCGGCGTAGTTCGCAGCGTGATTATCACCGTACATTGTGGTGGCCCCGTAGATCATGGTGCCCGGAGTCCGCGTGATCTTCTGCGCCGCGCGCTGGAAGGCATGCCGCGAGAACGGTCGCGCAAAGGTGTTGCCGAAGGAGTAGCTGGCGTGACCTCCGCAGAGCTCGTCGACGATGTATTGCTCGAGCAGGATCGCGCCCAATGAGCACGCGAGGTCCGTGAACAGCGACGCGAACCCGTCGTCGAGGCTCGAATGGACGATCACCTCGACGGGCTGCGCGGCCGTGAGCGCGATCGCCTTCAAGGATTCGGCGGTGGTGAAGATGTCGTCGTCCCAATGGGGCTGGCGGAACGCGAAATACTGGCCGAGGTTGCCGATCGAGGTCGAGCCGCTGAGCAGCGCCGCGATGGTGTTCTCGAAGGCCGCGGGCGTGCCGATCACGAAATCCCCGAAGTGCGGCGCCACCGGAGCCATGCGGGTCATCGCCATCCAATCCTCGACCTCAGTCATGATGAGGCCCGTGCCACGCGGCATGTTCTTCCGCTGCGCGCGCGGGTATCCCATGCTCCAGTCGAGACAGATCCCATAGCGGTCGACCCGGTGCCCCGCTTTGTCGAGCGCTTCCCAGATCTCGGCATAGGCGCGCCGGCTCTTGTCCGGCGCCCGGAAGCCGATCTGGGCGTGCATCATGATACGGCCCTCATCGACCGAGCGGCGCTTGTAGGCGATCTCCGAGCTCACCCCATAGGTCTCGAGGAACGGCGACCGCCCGACCTTGACGCTCTCGGCGGTCTTGCGCCCCTCGGCGATCAGCGCCTGCGCGTCGGGCAATTCAGCCTCGGGGAAGATCCACGCGCGATCGAGCTTGAGCGGCATCGAGCACCTCGCCTTGTTGATTATGCCGCGAAGCCGGGCGCCTGTTCAATTACGGGATCCGCGTTCGCATAGTCGAACAACCCGCCACGGTTGACATGTACCGTTCGACTATCCGAACTGCCCGCTCTGAATTGAACGCGTTGACGGTTGCGCTCATAATCGTGCGACACCCGTGAGCACAGGCGAGCCGATAGCTTGCAGCTCGGAGCGCGGCATGCCGAAACTTCTGACGCCATCCCAGATCGATGCTTTTCATCGGGACGGTTTCGTGGCACCCATCCGGGTGATCTCCGAGGAGCGCGCCCGCGTTTACCGCGGCCGCCTGGAGGCATTCGAGGCGAAATTTCCCGACGATCGGCTCAAGCTCGACCAGAAGGCGCATCTGCTTTGCCCCTGGGTCGACGAAATGATCCGCGAGCGCCTGATCCTCGACGCAACCGAGGACCTGCTCGGGCCCGATATCTTGTGTTGGGGCACATCGCTTCGCGCGAAAACCGCGGACGGCAAGACCTTCGCGGGCTGGCATCAGGACACCGCTTACGCGGACGTCAAGCCGATCGTCCTGATCGTGGCACTCGCGCTCTCGCGGTCCCGCTCCATTGACGGCTGTATCCGCGCCATCGCGGGATCGCACCGCGGTCCGCTGCTGCCGCACAAGGAAGCGTTTGGAACCAGCAGCCTGCTCACGCGCGAGCAGTTCATCGATGCCGCGGTCGATGCGTCCGCGTGCGTCGAGTTCGAGCTCGACGCGGGCGAGGTCGCGCTCTTCAACAACGCCATCATCCATTCATCCAGCCCGAATCGCGGTCGGGACCGGCGCATTCTGTTCCTGCTCGAGATGGTCCCGACCCGCGCCTATCAGCATTCGCCTCGGGAATCCGCGACGCTGGTGCGGGGGCAAGATGCTTACGGGAATTTCGATGTCGATCCGCGGCCTGGAACCGAAATGGGCCCGACGGAGCTCGCGGCCTGGCGCCGCGCGGTCGAGATCCAGGCGAGTGTGCTGTTTCGCGGCGCGCAACGGCCGCCGCGCGCGCTGGCGGGAATGACGAGCGGAGAGCCGCCGACCGGTGCCTGAAGGGAAACCCACAAAGGAGCAGGGCGGCTACGCCGAACGGTTCTGAGGTAGCTAGCCGCCTTCGAGCTTCGGAATGAAGTAGATCTCCGAGCCCGGCCGAACCGGCTGGTAATAGCCGACCTCATGGATCTCGCCGTCGATGGCGACCGTCGTCTCTTCCTCGAGATGCTCGCCGAGCCCGGGATAGAGCCGATCCATGGCCTTGATGACGCCGCGCAGGTTTTTCGCTTCGATCGCGAATTCCTGGACGCCGCCGGTGTAGCGCCGGCTGAGGCCGCCGGTCAGAACGACGCGGGCGGGTGCCTCAGCCATCGGCTCAGCTCTTGTCACCGTCGTCGATCGCTGCGAGCACCCGCGGCGGCGACATCGGCAGCTCGGTCATGCGGCGGCCGACGGCGTTCTCGATGGCATTGGCGATCGCCGCCATGGGCGGAACGATGTTGACCTCGCCCACGCCCTTGGCTCCATAGGGATGGCTGGGATTCGGCACTTCCACCAGGATCGCCTCGATCATCGGCAGGTCGGAGGCGACGGGAACGCGATAGTCGAGGAAGCCCGCGTTATCGAGCCGGCCCTTCGCGTTGTAGATGTACTCCTCGTTGAGAGCCCAGCCGATGCCCTGCACCACCCCGCCTTGGATCTGCCCCTCGACGTAGCTCGGGTGGATGGCGCGTCCGACGTCTTGCGCCGCCACGAAGCGCAGCACCGTCACCTTGCCGGTCTCGGGATCGACCTCGACGTCGCAGAACTGGGTGGCGAAGCCGGGCGCCACGGCGCCGGGGTTGACCGCCGCCGAAGCGCCGATCGGCCCGCCCGTCAGCGCGCGCTTTGCCGCGATTTCCTTGAGCGACAGCGGCTTGAAATCGCCGACGTTGCTGCTGGCCGGCTTCGCGTGGCCGTCCTCCCAAGTGACACCCTCGACATCGACGTCCCAGATCATCGCTGCCCGGCGGCACAGCTCCTTGATGACTTTCTTGGTGGCGTCGACCACGGCGATGCCGGTTGCGAAGGTGACGCGCGAGCCGCCGGTCACATGCGTATAGCCGACCGATGCGGTGTCTGCGACGATCGGCCGGACTTGGGCGTAGTCGATGCCGAGCGTCTCCGCCGCCATGAGCGCTTGGGAGGCGCGAGCGCCGCCGATATCCGGGCTGCCAGTCGCCACCACCACGGTGCCATCCTCGTTCACGTGCACGGTGGCGCTGGATTCGCCGCCGCCATTGAACCAATAGCCGGAGGCGACGCCGCGCCCCTGGTTCTTCTTGAGCGGCGTTTTGTAGGCGGGATGGCGGAGCAGCGCCTGCACGGTCTCTACATATCCGCCATGGGAGAGCTTGGGCCCATAGACCATCTGCGTGCCCACTTTCGCCGCGTTCTTGAGCCGCAGCTCCAGCGGATCCATGCCGATCTTTTTCGCGAGCACGTCGAGCACGCTCTCCACGCCGAAGGCGGAGATCGGCGAGCCCGGCGCGCGATAGGCCGCCGATTTCGGCCGATTGCAGACCACGTCGTAGCCGACCGAGCGCGCATTCGGGATGTCGTAGGGCGCGAAGGCGCACATGGTGGCGTTCATCACCGGCGAGCCCGGGAACGCGCCGGCCTGGAATTTGAAGACGCCGTCGGCGGCGACGATCTTGCCGTCGCGCTTGATGCCGATCTTCACCGTCATGGCGGAGCCGGAGGTTGGCCCCGTCGCCTTGAACACGTCCTCGCGGCTCATCACGATCTTGACGGGATGGCCGGTCTTGCGGGCGAGCAGCGTCGCCACGGGCTCGAGATAGACCACAGTCTTGCCGCCGAAACCGCCGCCGATCTCGGCGGGATAGACGCGCAGATCGCCGAGCCTCATGCCAAGCAGCTGTGCGGTGAGCGCACGCACCACGAAATGCCCCTGGCTCGAGCTCCAAAGCTCGCCCTGGCCGTCGGCGTCGAAACGCGCGACGCAGCCATGCGGCTCGATATAAGCCTGGTGCACGGCGGCGGTCTTGAACTCCATCTCGACGATCTCGTCCGCCGCGGCGAAGCCAGCCTCGAGATCGCCGATCTTGAACTCGATGCGCTTGGAGATGTTGGAGGGCTTGCTCGGCGGCGGATCGATCCCGCGAGTGATCAGGTCGGGAAACAGCAGCGGCGCGTCCGGGCGCATGGCGTCCTCGACATCGATCGCGTGCGGCAACACCTCGTAATCGACCGCGATCAGCGCAAGCGCCTCCTCCGCGACGGTCTTGTTAATCGCCGCCACGGCGGCGAGCGCGTGACCCTCGTAGAGCACTTTCTCGCGCGCCATGATGTTGCGCGTCACGTGCCAGAAATTGACCGCCACGCGCTCGGGACCCACATACTCGAACTTCTGCTCGGGGAAGTCCGCGGAGGTCACCACCGCCTTGACGCCGGGCAGCGCCGCCGCCTTGGAGGTGTCGATCGACCGGATTTTCGCATGGGCGTGGGGCGAGCGCAGGATCGCGCCGACCAGCATGCCCGGCATGTTGAAATCGGCGCCGTATTGCGCCTTTCCCGTCACCTTCGGCACGCCGTCCGGGCGGATGGGCCGGGTTCCGACCCATTTGAGCGGCTTCGCCGCATCTTTCGGGATGAGATCGTCCATGGCTGCCTCGCGGAGATTGCCCAGGTGAATCCGTCGACCCCACAAGGGTCGCGCGCCCAGCGCTGGAATGCAAGCGGACAGCCACGTCAATGCCGGGACAAGAATGCAAGGATTGGCGGCGCCACTTGTTCCGCGCCTTCCAGCAGGATGGCATGCCGTAGCTTCGGCAATATCACCAATTCCGCGCGAGGCAACTGGCCGGCGATGAACTCGCTGAGCCGCGGCGGGCAGCCGCCGTCGAATTCTCCCGTCAGCACCAGCGCGGGCGCCCGGATCTCGGAGAGCCAGGGCGCCATCTCCGTCTCCGCATAAATATCGAACACGCTGAGAAAGACTTGCGCGTCGGTGTCGATCACCTGCTGCAGGCGCCGCGTGACGACGTCGGGCCGGGCTGCCGCGAACTCGGGCGTGAACCAGCGCTCTTTCAGGGTCTCCAGGACGGGAGCGATGCCGCGTTGC
>Ga0307479_10007271_pt1 | contig 10205 bp, 4 predicted proteins | sample atmos_gasesECM4C_FD_203743 | JGI IMG/M metagenome (GOLD analysis project Ga0307479, IMG submission 203743) | Hardwood forest soil microbial communities from Morgan-Monroe State Forest, Indiana, United States - atmos_gasesECM4C_515 | ecosystem: Environmental > Terrestrial > Soil > Temperate...
CGCCGATTGTGCCTGCGCGCAGGCCAAGGCTGCGGAAAGAATCAGGGCGGAGGGGATGGACAATTTCATCAGATCCTCGCGAGTCCGGCCGAGTTTCGAATACTTTCTAATTCTTACGACCCCCCGGCGGAACCCTTGTGGCTCCTCTGCGCACCGCACAGCAACGCATCCGGGGGCGGCGCATCCTTCAGTTGCGGCTTCGGCGTCGGCTTCTCCGCAGGCAGCCGTGGTTCCGCGCGTCCCAGGCAGGAACCGCGACCGGGCCGGCCGGTGATTTGGCGCTTGACAACCGGTATAGAACGAAAGTAAAAGTAAGCGTTCGTAACTATATAGCATACGCGTGCCGTATGCCTCCAGAAAAAATCAGGAGGTCGCCATGCCACGTGTTCTGAGGAGCCTTCTTGTGGGCGCCGGATGTGTGATGGCAATGTTGCTTCTGGTCCCATTCGCTTACGGTCAAGCCAGCTACACAGCGCAAGTGCGCGGCATCGTCACCGATCAGACGGGCGCGGTGGTGCAGGGAGCCGTGGTCACCATCATCAACGATGGCACCAGCATCGCTACCACCGCCCACACCGATGATCGCGGACTCTACACCTTCACTGGCTTGCGCCCCGCCACCTACACCATGAAGGCCGAAGCCAAGGGCTTTCAAACCGCCGAGCGCAAACAACTCGTGCTCCAGGTCGATCAGCAGACCAGCGTCGACTTCTCCTTGAAGCCGCCAGGCGTGCTGGCGACCGTCGACGTCACCACCGCGGCCCCGCCGCTCGACACCGAAAGCGCTGCCATCGGCACCGACATCAGCAATGAATACGTGCGCGATATCCCGCTCTACAATCGTAGCCTGTTCGGGCTGGCCTTCCTGGCCGGGGGCGTCACCGAAACCAGCGGCTCAGGAATTAATGACAACTATCCCTCCGGAACCAACTTCGTTTCCAACGGTCAGCGCAACGCAACCGCGCAGATCACCCTCGACGGCAGCCCGCTGAGCGCGCCCGAGCAGGGCGAGGGCGGCAACTCCAACGTGTATTACCAGCCCTCGGTCGAAATCGTTCAGGAATTCAAAGTCCAGAACAACAGCTTCTCGGCCGAGTTCGGCAACAACGGCGGCACTGTCGTCAACATCGTGCTCAAGCAGGGCACCAACCAGTTCCATGGCAGCGGATGGTGGTACGGCCAGCGCTCAGCCTTCGACTCCCGCGACTACTTCAATACCGGAGCCAAGCCCGACCACCTGCGCGACCAGTACGGCTTCGCGATCGGCGGTCCACTAAAACGAAATCGCACCTTCTTCTTCTTCGACATCGAAAAAGTCCGCCAACAGGATCCGGTGAACATCGAAGGCGTGGTGCCCACCGACCTCGAGCGCGCCGGCGACTTCTCCCAGAGCCCCGCCAACCTGCCCGACCCGACCAATCCCGCTACCGCCGCTGCCGGCATTTACGATCCCTGCGCCGGCAATACCGATCCCAACTTTGTCTGTCCGCGCAATCAGTTTTCCGACGGCGGCATCCTCAACAAAATTCCCGCCAGCAAGATCGATCCCATCGGACAGAACCTTCTCAATCTCTACCCCCACGCCAATGTGCCCGGCGCGGTGTTCCCCAATCCCAACTTTCGCAAGGTCACACTTGATACCCATCCGGGGTGGCAGTTCGACATCAAACTCGATCACCAGATCTCCGACAAACACAAGATCAGCGGCCGCTACAGTCGCCATCATGACCGCGAGAGTGTGCCGACGATCGTGGGCAGCACCGATTTTAACGACGGCATTCTCTACACCACCGATGTACACAACGGCAATCTCGAGTACAACTGGGCGATCAAGCCAACCGCACTATGGACGACCCGCGTTAGCCTTGATCGCGTCCACGCGCCCGGGCAAAGCAATCACTATCCCACCCTTTCCGATGTCGGCCTGCCCGCGATTCTGAACCAGAATGGACTCGACCGCGTGCCCTACATCAACGTCGGCTCTGGCTTCCTGTCCATCTTCAGCCAATGTTGCGTTGACACCGCCTTCGCCCACACCCTGGTCAGCTACTCCTCGGGTATGCAATGGGTGAAGTCCGCTCATTCCATCAAGTTCGGCGGAGAGCAGCGCATTTTCTACAACAACTTCCGCCAGCCCGACTGGCCCACCGGCGTCCTCAATTTCAGCCGCCAAGTCACCACCCAGAATCCCAACGGTGGACTGGGTTCCGTCAATCAGGGAAATCCGTTTGCCACCATGCTGGTCGGCTTCCCGGCGAATGCGAGTGACTCCGGACTCGGCTCCGTGGTGCACATCGTGCCCGAAGTCGGCGACAAGTCCCTCGAGACCGCCTTCTACGTGCAGGATGACTGGAAAGTCACGCCCAAGTTGACCCTCAACCTTGGCCTGCGCTACGAGTGGAGCACACCCTATTCCGAGCGCAACAATCAGGTGCAGTTCAGCGATTTCACTAGCAACACCGGCTTCAACCTTCCGGTCGACCGCAGCGCCGATTTCCCGCAATTCGGACAGATCGGCAACGTCATCGGCACGACCGTGTTTGCCACCTCCGGCCGCCGCAATGCCCGCGTTGACCGCAACAACTTCGCTCCCCGCCTTGGATTCGCCTACCAGCTCGCCTCCAACACCGTACTGCGCGGTGGCGTCGGAGTCTTTTACGGCATGAACGTTGCCACCAACTTTCAATACGCTGGTCCATCGTTCTCGAAGTTTGCCAACATGCATTTCACCAATGACAACTATGTGACCCAGTACGCCACCCTGAGCAATCCGTTTCCGGCTGGCGTCGCGCCCCCGCAGGGCCGAATCTACGGCAAGCTGGCCAACTGGGGATTCAGCAACGGCAGCGACCTCGATACCGGCATCGCGCGCAGCGCCGAAATCTATCAATGGAACCTGGGCTTGCAGCACCTGCTGCCCGGGCAAATCGTCATCGCCGCCGATTATTCCGCCAACCGCAGCACCCATCTGCCCTGGGCCGGGTCATCCCTCAGCACCCGCGAGCGGAATTTCCTGTCTTCCTCTGTCCGCAATGCTCTGGTCAACAACCTGAATCCCACCCATGATCCCAACAGCACCGCGGTCACCGACTATCTCGCCACTCCGGTCAACAACCCCTTCCAATGTTTCTTCGTAGCGGTCGCTTCTCCGGCCTCGTACTGCCCGGCGGCTCCCATCTTCAATCCAGCCGATGTCGCCGACTCGCTTTATATCAACGATCAGATCCCGCAGGGAAATCTACTCCACCCCTACCCGCAATTTGACGGCAGCTTTGCGGGCCTCCCCCGTTTGATCGCGACCTCCTGGTACAACTCATTGCAGATCCGCTTCCAGAAGCGTGCCAGCCACTACATCAGCTTCGAGGGCAACTACACCTTGGCCAAGGCCACCGACGATTCCGCCGCCGGTCGCAATGCCTGGATCGGCAACCTGCAATTCGACAATCCCCAGCTTCTCGACAATCTCAAGGCCGAACATGGCATCAGCGCCAACGATGCCACCCATCGCCTGACCACCGCCTTCATCCTCGATCTGCCGATTGGCCGCAGCCGCTGGATCGGGCGAGGCATGAACAGCATCCTCGATGGGATTGTGGGTGGTTGGTCGCTCGACAGCTTCATCACCTTGCAGTCCGGCCAGCCCATCGCCGTCTTCAATTCTGCATCGCGCCTCACCGACGGCAATCAGCGTCCCAACGTGGTCTGCTCCCAGCTGACCACCGGCCTCAGTTGGAGCGAGGCCGCCCAAACCGGCCAGCCTTACCTCAACCAGAATTGCTTCGTCGACCCCGGCGACAACATTCCGGGCAACGCTCCTCGCCACTTTTCGAATCTACGTGGCGAAGGCATTCGCAACCTCGACATGTCCTTTACCAAGGAATTCAAGATCCGAGAACGCGCACAGCTGCAAGTCCGCGCCGAGATGTTCAACGTCGCCAATCACCAGCGCTTCGCGTTCCCCGATGTGGGCTCGGGCGACGGCAGCTTCGGCACGGTGACCCAGACCACCAACAACTATCGCCGAATGCAGTTTGGAGCACGTTTGCAGTTCTGAGCCCGAACGGTGACCTCCTCCAAGACTCCACGCGCGACGATCGTATGCGCACTCGCGGCCCTCGTGTGCCTGGCCGCTGCCCTCGCCGTCTCGCAAGGCGTTCCCACCGACCAGAACTGGACCAACTATGTTCGCATCGGCGCCTACGGCCTCGGCAAAGTCAGTGCTGATAAAATTGTCGCCGCTGCCACCGCCAGCAAAGTCTCCGGCATCGAGGTCGACAACGACATCCCCGGCCGCTACGAAAGTTTTCGCGATCCCACCGCCAAGCTGAACGACATTCGCGCCCTCGCCGAAAACGCCCATCGCGCCAATAATCGTGCCTTCGTCTACATCGCCGGCACCGAGTGCATCACGGCCCACGCCGACCAGACCCCGCACAGCCTCGCGAAGGAGCATCCCGACTGGCTGCAGCGCAAAATCACCGGAGAGCCCGCAATCTTCGGCGGAGGCACCGCCTTCTGGATCGCCAAGGGCGATGAGGATGTCTGGATCAGCCCTTACGCCGCCGAATGGCGCAAGCTCTATATGGAGCGCGTGCGGCAGATTGCGGGCACGGGCATCGACGGGATCTACATCGACATTCCTTACTGGATGACCCACTTCGAGGGCTGGGAAAACAGTTGGGCAAGCTTCGACGATGCGACCGTGACTGAGTTTCGCAGGCGCACGGGACTCGATGCGCGTCATGATCTGAAACTCGGCGACTTTGCAGACGCGAACTTTCGCAAGTGGGTGGATTTCCGGATCGAGACCATCACGGATTTCCTCCGCGAAATTGATCAGACGGCGAAGTCGGTCAACCCTGACATCAAGACGATTCCGGAGATTTATCCCGGGATTGAAGAGGAGTCGACCCGGGTAGGCGCGGACGTCTACAGCCTGTATCCGGTGGTGGACGCCATTGCGCACGAGTACGAATTCGGTGGCGGCGACCACATGGCCTCGTCTCGCACCCCGCTCGACTGGTTCGAATACCAGGCCGGCATGCATTCCTTTCGCGCGTTTGCACAAGGCAAGGCGACGTGGATTCTGAACTATTCGTGGGATGGCGACCGCAAGATTGACGCTCGGGAGGCGATGCAGAACCTGGCCATGTCGCAGCTCATGGCCGGCGCGAATTTCTGGGATGCGCCTGGACACTCAATGGCCGGCTCAAATGACCTCGCCACGCGCAAGAAAATTTTCGGCTGGATCGCAGAGCATCAGGCGACGTTTTACCGGCCGCGGCAGCCGATCCAGCCCGTGGGCATATATTTCTCTCCGAAGACGCGTGACTACTTCGCGCAAAACTTCATATCGTCGTACCGCGGATGCCTCATCCTGCTGATGCAAGCGCACCGCGAGTTTCAGGTGGTGACGCCCAGGACGCTGGCGGAATTTAAGGGCGAAGCTCTTATTTTGCCCGATGTGCGGGAAGTGAGCGACGCCGAACGGGGAGCCGTGAAGATCCTGGCAGCCGCGGGAACGCGGATCCTGGTCACGGGCCAGAATGGAGTTGGGCTCGCGGCCGGCGCGAACGTGGAGTTGCTTCCGGATTGTCCTTGCCGCCGGTACCAGCGATCGCTGGACGCGAACCTCGAGAAAGCGGACCCCCAGCAGGCGAACGCATTCCTGGCTGCGCTGCGGCACCAGGGTGAGATCGACATCACAGCTTCGCCGCGAGTGGCCACCTCGATCGCCATGGTCGATGGGAAGCCGCATATCTTCCTCGCCAACTTCGATGGCCTGCGGAGCGGCAAGAACGCCGTGCCCACAACCCAAAAAAACATCAGCCTGCGACTGCGCAGTCGTGCCACCGTGCGCTACCTGCCGTTTCTGGGAAGCACGCGGGCAATTCGTGGAACGCGCGAGGGCGACCAGTTTGTGTACTGGCTGCCGGATGTCGCGCGTGGCGGGGTAGCCTGGGTGGAGAAGTAGCGCGATCAGCTCTTCGCTGTTGGCTCTTAGCTTGTAGCCTTGAGCCTTGAGCTCTCAAAGGTAATCGAAGTGCTCTGGCTAAGAGCTAACGGCTAATGGCTCGGTTCATCCCACTTGCCAGACTGTGTCGAGCACCGTGCCGTCCACCCACTTCACCACGGCCACGGGACGATCGCCAAGCTTCGGACGCGCGGGCTTGCCACCGCAGATCTGCTCCACCTCCGACTTGATGTCCTGGAGGGGACGGATCGGAAGCTTTGAGCCCTTCACTGCATCAATCAGATCCGTGCGCAGTGGGTTGATCGCAATGCCGCGCTCGGTGACCACCACATCGATCATCTCGCCGGGACCGGTCAGGGTAGTCACTTCGTCGACGATGACGGGGATGCGGTCGCGAAAGGATGGCAGCGCAAGAATGCTGCAGCCGGAGAAGAGGCAATTCTGCCATCCGCCAATGCCGTGCAGCAGGCGGCCGTCGGAGTGCGTCACGACGTTGGCGTTGAAGTGGACGTCCACTTCGGTGGCGCCCAGGACTACGGCATCCACCATCGACGCGAAGTTCCCCTTGCCATGGTAGTTGTAGGACGTGAAGGGCGACGTTGCGACGTGCCGGGGATCGCTGGCGATGGACTTCACGCCGTCGAGGTCGAAGGTCTGGCCGTCGAGGATGTAGTCGGTGAGTCCCTCCTGTAGAAGTTCCACCAGGTATTTTGTCGATCCGCCGCGGACAAAGCGCGCCTTGACGCCATCTTCTTTCATCATGCGGCGCAGGTAGTCGACGAAGGCGAGGGCAATGCCGCCGGCGCCGGCCTGGAACGAAAAGCCATGCTTCATGATGCCGGCAGCGCGCAGAAAGCGTGCCCCAAACTCTGCGATCCGCAGACGGTCGGGAGAGCGCGTGATCTGGGTCGTGCCGGAGACGATCTTTGCAGGGTCACCAATGGAATCGACTTCGACCACGTAGTCGACGTTATTCCCCTGGATCTGCCAGGGCACGCAGGGAAATGGAACCAGATTGTCAGTAACGACGATGACCTGGTCGGCGTAGGTGGTGTCGGCGAGTGCGAAACCAAGAGAGCCGCAGGCCGATTTCCCGTGCGAGCCGTCAGCGTTGCCGAACATGTCGGCAGTAGGCGCGGCGATCACCGCAATGTCGATGTGGACTTCACCATCCTGGATCGCCTGCCAGCGTCCGCCGTGGGAGCGCAGCACGCCCATCCCGCGCATCTTGCCTTGCGTGCAGTAATCTCCGAGTGGGCCGTTCATGGAGCCTTCGATGTGATGGACGACGCCTTTCTCCATCAGATCGATTGCCGATTTCTGCGACGGAAACGAGGCGCTCGGAAACCAGAGCAGATCCTTGACGCCGATCTTCGCGGCCGCCTCGAGCATCATGAGCGCGACTCTGTCTCCATCGCGCAAGTGGTGATGGTTTGAGAGCACCATGCCGTCGCGCAGGCCGCACTTGCGGAGCGCGGTTTCAAGGTCCGGCACCCGCTTGTCGCCGTTCTCGGGATAGTCCTTGCTGGAGCGGACCGGCGGAGCGTGCTTGCGCCCGCGAGGCTGGTACTTGCCGACACCCAGGTAGGGAATCTGCGGCTTGCCGTTGACCATGGTGGGCACGCGGCGTTGGGCGGCGTTGTGGGCGAGTTCGACGCGTTCGGTCATGAGGGAGAGCTCACGGTCTTTTTCACCAGAGAGTCACACAAACACAGGGAAAACTTTTCAACCACAGAGGGCACGAAGGAGCACGAAGAATTCGTGCCTGTCTGTGGGTGCCCCACCCAAGCTCCGCTTGGGTGGGTCTTTTACTCAAGCCAACCCCATTGCCTTCGCGCGGGCCACCAACTTCAGAGCGCGCTGCACGACTGGAGGGTCGATCATTTTCGATCCGAGGCTGACCACGCCGACGCCACGCTGCTGGGCTTCCTCAAAGGCGCCGACGATCTTCTGCGCTTTTTCGATTTCTGCGGGCGAGGGCGCGAATGCGGCGTGGATCACGGGGATCTGCGCGGGATGGATGCACCCCATGCCCTCGAAGCCGAGCGCCCGGGAACTCTCTCCCCAGCGTTTAAGTCCCTCCGCGTCCCCGACATCGCCATAGACCGAATCGATGGCTTGGACTCCGGCGGCCTTCGCAGCGTTGACCAGGCGCGTGCGAGCATACAAAGATTCGCGGCCTTCCGGAGTTTTCGCCACCCCCAGATCGGCGGTGTAGTCTTCCAGTCCGATGGTCAGCGCGACCACGTTCTCGCTGGCGGCGGCGATGGGAGCCGCATTCTCGATGCCGAGGCTGGACTCGAGAATCGGCATCAGCCAGATGGGCCGGTTGATCTGGTGCCGCACCTTCAACTCGCTGATCATGTTGTCGACCTGCGTGACTTGACCCGGATGCTCAACCTTCGGAATAAGGACCACATCGGGCGCTTCGGGGATGATCTCGGCCAGGTCTTCGAGGCCGAGTGGAAGCTGGTTAATGCGGACCATGCTCTCGCACGCGCCGAAACTAACCGCTCGCAGCGTGTTGCGCGCGAGAATGCGGGCAGCGTCCTTCTCGGCGGGATGGACCGAGTCTTCAAGATCGAGGATGATGGCGTCGGGTCCATGCAGTCCGGCGTTGATCGAGTACTTGGGCTCGGTCCCTGGCAGATATAGACGCGAACGTCGGATGCGATCTTTCGCGGAAGGCGCCGGCGACGCCACTTTCTCTGGCAGGGCCTTGTTGCTCTTCGCCAGGCCAGCCCGGCGGACAGCGGTCTCGATGCGCGCCGAGATTACGTAGGGCAGAGCGCCCTCATCGTGGATCGAGACCTTGGCGTTCTTCACGCCCAGAGTTTCGAGAACCTGGCGAGCCTGGCTTAGGATCGCCTCTCCATAATAAGGTGCTACGCGCGACTCGAACGCCAGCTCAATGCCGCCATTGTCACGGGGTTCGATGGCAACGTGCAGATCCGCGCGAATGTCCTTGCCCCAGTGTCCGGCTTCGGCGGGGCGGGTTTTGTTCTGGTCGCCACTCATTGGAGAAACACCCTTACCACAAAGGACACGAAGGTCGTCCTATGTTACGGCAACTGTGCCGCCATGATTCGTGTCCACTATGGTTCCTACAATTTGGCCAGGATTGCGTCCGTCATCTGCACCGTCGAGGCTGCCCCCTGGCTAATCGACTTGGCGCCGCCCGGGATGCGCATCATGTCGTAGGTACGGACCTTGCCTTCTTTCACCACGGCGGCGACCGCGTTCCGGATGCGCTCGGCTTTATCCGTTTCTCCGAGGTGCTCGACCATCATGGCCGCCGAAAGAATCATAGCGATTGGGTTCACGATCGGAGGATTCAGCTCCGCATACTTGGGCGCGGAGCCGTGCGTAGGCTCAAAAACGGCCACCGTATCCCCGATGTTCCCGGAGGCGGCGAAGCCCAGCCCGCCGACCAAGCCAGCAAACGCGTCCGACAGAATGTCGCCGAATAGATTGGAAGCAACGATCACGTTGTAATCTTCGGGATTCTTGTTGAGCCACATCAACTGGGCGTCGATGTTGGTGGACCAGAGTTGGATGTCGGGATAGCTCTTGTGCACATCCTTGGCGGTTTCCTCCATCATGCCGGAGGTCTCGCGTACCACGTTCGGTTTCTCGCAGATGGTCACGCCCTTGAATTTCTTTTTCTTTGCATATTCGAACGCAGCGGTAACGATGCGGCGAGCGGCCCCGCGTGTGATGATGCGGACGCTAGCCGCGAGATCCGGCCCCGGAACATTGACGAACGCCTTGAACTTGGGGTGCGAGTTGAGCGCGTTGCGAACGATCTCGGGCGGGTTGGTCCACTCGATTCCGGCATACATCCCTTCAGTGCCCTGGCGGAAAATAGTGGTGTTGATCTGTGGCTCGTCGAAGCCGCGGTCGGTGCGCTTGCGAATGTAGTTCAGAGGATTGCCGATAAAGCCGATGCAAGGACGCATGCAGATATCAAGATTGAACTTCTGGCGCATGGTCACGATCGGCGAGTAGTAGACGTAGCCTTTGCCGCGCAGCTCGGGCTTCAGTTCGGCCTGCGCCACTTTGTTCGGCTTCGACGTGATCGCGCCAAACAGCCCCAGCTTGTGCCGGGTGAGCAACTCGATTGTCCGATCCGGCAGGGCATTGCCATGGTTGCACCAGCAGTCCCAGCCGATCTCGGCGGGAACGTACTCAGCATCAAATCCGACGGCCTTGAGAACGCGAAGGGACTCGG
>Ga0307479_10007273_pt1 | contig 10203 bp, 7 predicted proteins | sample atmos_gasesECM4C_FD_203743 | JGI IMG/M metagenome (GOLD analysis project Ga0307479, IMG submission 203743) | Hardwood forest soil microbial communities from Morgan-Monroe State Forest, Indiana, United States - atmos_gasesECM4C_515 | ecosystem: Environmental > Terrestrial > Soil > Temperate...
CCTCGCCGGTTGGGACGAAACCTCATCGCGGGCCGCCGCCGGCAATCCGGGCACACCGAAAGAAGTTCTGGAGTACCTGGTTTCTCCGAAGAACTTGCGGCCGGCGTTGTTGCCGGCATTGTTGACGAATCCATCCGTGTCAACGGAGTCGCTGCTCGAGTTGGCGCCGAGCGCGGGTCGTGAAGTCGTCGAGGTCATGATTAAGAGCGAACGGATCAAGCGCTCGCCCGCCATTCTGCATGCGCTCCTCTCCAATCCCAACCTGACCGGGATTCAGGGTGAAACCATAAGAAACCTGATCGAACCCGCCCCTGCCGAGCCAACCGCCGCGGAGACTGTTGCGTCGCAGGCCAAGCCGAGTGTGTCGGACAAAGAAGACAAAGAAAACGAAGCGGCGCAGGTACCCGACTTTGACCACCTGAAGACTCGACCGGACGACATCCTGCAACAGCCGCCGGCGGATGACGGTCAAAACACAGACGAGGTTCTTGACGAAGGCGTTCTCGCTTATCTTTCCACGCATGCCGCCGAGATTACCGCCGAAGCCGCCAGCCCTTTCCAACCCATTGGCGGCAATTACGAAGAAATGCTGCCCGGAGCCGAAGAGCCGCTGGCGCAGCCGACCGCGGCGGCAACCGGTTCGGGAGCTGCGGCTAAGAAGGCACCGATCAAGAAAAGAGCTCTGGGACCGGGAGAAGAACGGGGCAGCGCCCTGCAGAAAATCTCCAAGCTGGATATCAAGGGCCGCATTCAGTTGGCCATGAAAGGCACCAAGGAAGAACGGTCCCTCCTCATCCGCGACGGCACCAAGATCGTGGCCCTGGCGGTGCTGGAATCGCCCAAGGTCAGCGACGGCGAAGTAGAGAAATTTGCCGGCCAGAAGAACGTGCTGGAAGCCGTGCTTCGCGGCATTCCGATGAAGCGCCGGTTTGCGAAAAATTATTCGATCGTACGCGCCCTGGTCTTCAATCCGCGCACGCCTCTGGACCTCGCGCTCGGGCTCATGAAGAACATCCTGGTGGGCGACCTGCGCAACCTATCCAACAACAAGGAAGTTTCGGACACGGTTCGCAAGCTGGCCACGAAGATGTTCAAGCAAAAGATGGAGACCAGCGGCAAACGCTGATTCCCTCGCCGCAGACGACGTGGTTCTGGTCGAGGCTGGCTTTCCCTGCAATCGGCGCACTACAATTCGATCATGGCTTCCCGGCCCAATCCGGACACTATTGCGGACTTGCTACAGCGCTCTCATACCATCGCGGTGGTGGGGCTTTCCAACAGCCCGCTACGCCCCAGCCACGGAGTTTCCGCCTACATGCAAACCCACGGTTACCGCGTCATTCCGGTAAACCCCACAATCCGCGGCTCGCTGGGCGAGAAGTCGTACCCATCACTCCTGGACGTTCCGGAGAAAATCGATATCGTCAACATTTTCCGACGGCCGGAGTTTGTGGAAGAGGTAGTCGACCAGGCCATCCGCCTGAAGGTTCCCGCGATCTGGATGCAGGAAGGAGTGGTGCACGAAGCGGCCGCGCGGAAGGCCCGCCAGGCCGGCATCTTCGTGGTAATGGACCAGTGCATCCTCCAAGAGCACCGGGCCCGGTTCAGATAGCCCAAAAAGGCATTAACCACAGAGGGCACTAAGGATCACGAAGGAAACCTATAATCGGGTCCCCTTCCTGATCCTTAGTGCCCTCTGTGGTTAATTTCTTGCTTACGCCTTCACGAAAATTACGGTTGCGTCATCGTGCAGGCCCTCACCGTTGGCGAAGGCGCGCACATCAGCCAGAATGGTCTCCGCTGAGGAGTCGGGCTGCAGGATGTGATCCCGCATTCGCTCCGCACCGTATTCCTCATCCGTGATGCCCGTTGCTTCGGTGATGCCGTCGCTGTAGAAAACCAGGCGCGCGCCTTTGGATAGCTGCACCTTTCTTTCGGAAAATTCTCCCAAGCCCAATCCCAGTGGCATTCCGCGTTCGCTGTCCAGAAAACGCGCGCCCTGCTCATCTACCAGCAGTGGCTGCAGGTGGCCAGCGCTGGCAAAGGTCAGGACCCGGGTCTTCGGATCGACTACCGCCAGCAGCATGGTGACAAATTTGCCCGAAGGAAAATCTTCCACCAGCAATCGATTCAGGCGAGTCAGCACCTCTCCCGGACCGCTGCAAGTCTGTGCCAGGGAGCGCAGCATACCGCGGGTTGCGGACATCAACAGGGCCGCTGCCGTGCCCTTTCCGGAAACATCGGCCAGGACCAGTGCCCAGCAGCCGTCGTCGAACGAAATGAAGTCGTACCAGTCGCCGCCCACGGCTCCCGCGGGGATGGACAGGCCGGAGATGGCGAATCCCGGAATGTAGGGCGAACTCTTGGGTAGCAGAGCTTGCTGGATCGTGCGCGCCTCGCGCTCCTCCAGGGTCATCCTCTGCCGCTCATGCCGTTCGCGCTGAAAGCGGGCTGCATTGTGCACCGCAACCGCCACGTGTTCGCACAGGCCTTGCAACCATCGCAGATGCTCTCGGCTGAAGGCATCGAGTTCATGATGCGAAGCTGCGAACACGCCTACCAGCTTGCCATCCACCATCAGCGGAATGGCCACTTCAGACAGCGTAGATTCCTCGCAGACGATGTAATACGGGTCCAGGCGCACATCGGGCGCATAACGCATCTGCCCGGTGGCGGCGACGTAGCCCACCAGACCTTCCTTGCCGACCTTCAGCCGCGATCCCTTTTCGTGAAGAGTGCAACCGTGGACGCCGGCCATCTCCAGTTCGCCGCGCTCCGCATCATGCAGGTAAACGGTCGCTTCCACGCACTGAAAGGCGCTCGCCACGTCACTTACAATCTTGTCGATCAGCTCATCCAGATCGAGGATTGAGGTAATCTTCCGCGCCCATTTTTGAAACTTAAGCAGGTGCTCAATATCGGTTTGCAACGAACCGACGGCGGCCGGGTCCGGTACGATAGTTCTTGGGCTTGTCGCCATTTGGAATCCAGCCTCCTTGTAGAAGTTCTTGAAAACAGAGGAAAGGGTCTACCTAGTACTTACGTAGTACTAGATGCTCAGGTCTAGGCGCCGGATTCTGTTTTCGGCGTTGAGGAAACGCCTTTGCCTGCCTGGGCGCGCCGCCGTTTGATTTCTTCCAAACGCTCCCGAATCCGCTTTTCCACACCTTCGCTGGTGGGCCGATAGTAGACGCGGTCGCTCAGATTATCGGGTAGACACTGCATGTCAGCAACTTTGTCTTCCAGATCGTGGCCGTACTGGTAGCCCTGGCCGTATCCCATGCCTTTCATCAATCCGGTGGGCGCGTTGCGCAGGTGCAGCGGGACTGGCTCGGCAGCCGTGCTCTCGACGTCCCCCTGAATTTCGGCATAGGCCGTGTAGAGGGCGTTGGATTTCGGTGCTACTGACAAATACACCACGGCCTGGGCCAGTGCCAGGTTACCTTCCGGCATGCCGAGAAAATCCACGGCGTCGCGGGCGGCCATGCATTGCGGAAGGGCATTGGGATCGGCCAGCCCAATGTCTTCCACTGCCATGCGCACCACACGGCGCGCAATGTACAGCGGATCTTCCCCGGCCTCGAGCATTCGTCCCAACCAGTAAAGCGCCGCATCGGGATCGCTGTTGCGCACGGATTTGTGCAGCGCGGAAATAAGGTTGTAGTGTTCTTCGCCGGCCTTGTCGTAGAGCAACACCCGCTTCTGCAGCGCGTCCTGGACAAGGTCATCGCTAATTTTCGCGCCCACTTCCTTGCCGTCGCGGCCACGGGCCAGCGAAGCCGCCACTTCCAGCACGTTGTAGGCGCTGCGCGCATCCCCGCTCGAGTATGCTGCGATCTTCTTGAGGATATCGTCCGAGGCTTCGAGCTTCATGCTTCCCAGACCCCGTACTTCATCGATCAAAGCGCGCCTCAACAACTCGACAATCTGGACTTCCGCAAGCGGCTTGAGCACATACACCCGGCTCCGGGAGAGCAACGCAGAAATGATCTCAAAGGAAGGGTTCTCCGTAGTGGCGCCGATCAGGCGGATGTTGCCCTTTTCCACATGAGGAAGAAACGCATCCTGCTGGGCCTTGTTGAAGCGATGGATTTCATCGATGAAAACGATGGTCCGCGTACCGTACTGCTTGGCCCGCTCGGCGTCGGCCATGACCCGCTTGATTTCCTTGATGCCGGTCAGCACAGCCGAGAACTCGACGAACTCCGCCTTGGTCATGCGCGCGATGATCTGCGCCAGAGTCGTCTTCCCCGTGCCCGCCGGCCCCCAGAAAATCAGCGAGCCAATGTCGTCGCGTTCGATCTGGGTGCGCAGGGGTTTGCCGGGTCCGACCAGATGTTCTTGACCAACGAATTCATCAAGCGTACGCGGGCGCATGCGGTCGGCGAGAGGCCGGGTGCGGTCGCCCGGGTTGTCGCCGCTCGGAATGGTTTGAAACAGACTCATAATGCGGCTGCCGATCAGCGCCCGAAAAGACGTGAACCGCGAAAGACACGAAGTTTCACGAAGGAAACCTGATCACTAATCCGAATTTCTTCCTTTGTGTACCTTCGTGTCCTCTGTGGTTAAAGCCTTTTGCCTCGCAATCTCATACAACACGATACTCGCTGCTACGCCCGCATTCAGAGACTCTACCTGCGGCGCCTGTGGGATGGCCACGACTTCATCCATGTTTTTGATGAGATTGCGGGGCACGCCAGCGCCTTCGCTGCCAATAAAAATTGCCAACGACCCTGAAAGTTCGGCCTGATCAAGCGGCGTGCCCTTGTGCGACGCCGTGGCCACCAATCGCAGTCCGAGCTTTTTCATGCGGTCGAGAGCATCGGAAAGTTTTGCTCGCGCCAGCGGCAGGCGAAACACCGAACCTGCCGACCCACGCACAACTTTGGGATTGAAGGGGCTGACCGTACCCTCCCCCAGGACGACGCCGCCTGCCCCGAAAGCCTCTGCGGACCGCAAAATCGTCCCCAGGTTTCCCGGATCCTGCACTCCGGCGACCGCCAGCAGAGGTCCGGCCTGAGACTTAGCCAGAACGTCGTCCAGGGAAAATTCTTTCCACCGCCCCAGGGCAGCCACTCCTTGTGGCGCCTCGCTCGGGACGGCGCTGGCAAACAGCTTGTCGGGCAGCAGCAGTGTCTCAACCTGGGCTCCCAACTGAGACAGCAGCCGTTCCGCCTTGCCTGCGGCCGCCTCGCTAAAAAAAACGGCCCGAAAACGCAAGCCGCTGCGAATCGCCTCTTCCAGGATCCGCAAACCTTCAATGGCACAGTAGCCGTCGGAAGTAAGCTCACCGCGCGCAAAAGCGCGGCGCAGATCTTTCACCAGCGTGTTGTGGCGGCCCTCGATACGGCGCAGGCGCTGGTTCGGGCTGGTTTCCTTCATGTTTTCGGTCGTCCGATGAGCGGGTCCGATCAGCGGATCCGATCAGTGGATCCAAAGAGAATGATACCTGCTGCGGTGCCGATGAGGACTACGAGCTTTTAGCCGCAAAGGTCGCGAAGACGACTGCAAAGGACGCAAAGAACCGCGGTCTGCACACGAAACAGTGCTACATCCCCCGTGTTCCTCTCGGATTTAAACTCCTCCCATGTTATGTTAGCTTTCGCGATTTTAAGACCTGGGCTGGAAGGGGTTGCGGTGCGTGTAGAAATCGTCAAGATTAACAGCGACAACCCAGAACCGTCGCTCATCCGGTACGCGGCGGACCAGATTCGAGCGGGCGAAGTACTGGGCATGCCCACCGACACGTTTTACGGGCTGGCAGCCGATCCGTTCAACTTGCGCGCCGTAGATCGCGTGTATGACATCAAGTCGCGTTCGCGGCACAAGCCGCTCTCACTGCTGATCGCCGACGTCGACCAGGCGGAACAGCTGGCGCAGCCTCTGCCGGAAGAGTTCTACGCTCTGGCGCGGCGCTTCTGGCCTGGGCCTCTGACCATCATCGTAAAGGCCTCTTCACGGCTTCCTCTCAAAGTGACGGCCAACACCGGCAACGTCGCGCTGCGGGTGCCGAAGGCTACGATTCCGCTGGCGGTGGTGCAGGCGGCGCAGATTCCGATCACCGCGACCTCGGCCAACCTCAGCGGCGAAGCCGAATGCACGACCGCCCTGGCGGTCCGCGACCAGCTCCAGAACCGCATCGCAATCATCGTCGATGGCGGCACATCGCCCCGTGAAGTCGCGTCCACTATCGTCGACCTCACCGACGAGGAAGCCCGCTGGCGCATCATGCGAGAGGGCGCCATTCCCGCTCAGGAGATCTCTGAGTTCTTCGCGCAAGGATGAACCAGGCAGACCGCCGCCGGCAGAGTCCGTGGCCCCTGTGGGCGGTAGCGGGGGCTGCGGCGGCAGTCGCCGTCTTTCTAGCCATCAGCAGCGTTCAAATCGTGCATGAAGCCGGACTCGAGCAAGTTCATCCTGCCGATGCCATCGTGGTCTTCGGCGCCGCGGAATATGCCGGGCGTCCTTCGCCCGTGTACCGCGCGCGGTTGGACCACGGCTACGATCTTTTCCAGCGCGGCATGGCGCCCGTGGTCATCACTACCGGAGGTGCGGCGGCGGATCCCAGTTTCAGCGAAGGCGGCGTCGGACACGACTACCTGATGCACCGCGGCATTCCCGAGGTCAACCTGATCGCTGAGACCCAGGGCTCGGACACAGCTTCCTCCGCCGAACGCGTCGCCGTAATCATGGGCGCTAACCGGATGCACAGTTGCGTGGCAGTGAGCGACGCTTACCACGTGTTCCGCATCCGCAAACTGCTGGAACACGAAGGAGTGCAGGTGTACGTGGCCCCCCGTCCCGACTCGCGACCGCGCTCTCTCTTGCAGCGTGCTTTGGCGGTGTTGCGCGAATCGGCAAGCTACGTAGCCTGGCGGCTGCACATCCCGGCATAGATCGCGCGCTCGGATCCATCAGAGTCTGTCTCCCGATTCGACGCCTTCCACGCAATTGGACCGAAGGATTTCGCATAGCCGCAAAGCGGCGCCAGAATGCAGCCCCGGGCGCAAGCCCGGGGTGAAAGCGGGAAGCGGCATAGCCCTGAAAGGGCGACAGAAATAGTTGCGGACAGACTCTTCAACTCTCCATCTTGTCCCCCACCATCTTCCGTCGGACCAGTTCCTCGACTCTCTGGAACACTTCATCCTCGGACAATTGGGTGGAATCCAGAATGAGCGCGTCGCTCGCCGGGACCAGCGGAGAAGTTGCGCGAGTGCGATCCCGCCGGTCGCGCTCTCGAAGTTCCGCGGCCAGCGCCTGAGCGGCTGCGCCACGCGCATTCTGTTGCTGCATGCGGCGCTGTTCACGCACCACCGGATCGGCATCGAGAAAGACCTTGACGTCCGCCCCGGGGAAAACCTTTGTGCCGATATCACGGCCTTCCATAACCACGCCGCCGCCCGCTCCCATCTCCTGCTGGCGGGCGACCATCCACTGCCGAACCCCAGGATGCACGGAGACTCGCGAAGCCGCCTCGGTCACGTCGGGTTCGCGCACCCGTTGGCTCACATCGCGGCCGTCGAGCAAAACCCGGTTACCGCCCATGGCGGGCTCGATCTGAATGCGCGAATTGTGCGCCAGATTGACCAGCGCAGGCTCGTCGTCGAAGGAGATATCCCACTCGATAGCTTTCAGAGCCAGTGCCCGGTACATGGCACCACTTTCCAGATTAACGTAGCCGAGCTTGCGGGCGAGGCGGGAAGCAATGGTGCTCTTGCCGGCTCCGGCCGGGCCGTCGATGGCGATGATCAGTTTGCGTGTAGAGGGTGCGGTCATCCCGGAAGGGAGTAATTGTACACGGTAGGGATGGCGTTCCTTTTCCTGAGACGCCGACTTTTGAGACACCTATTCAAAGGTCCGGAGGGACCGTTGACAGTAGCCCGCCACTTCAGTGGCGGGTGGGCAGGGTGAAACGATGCGCGTGCCGCCAGGCACGCCTGAAAGGGACCTCCGACGTTCGTGGAACCATTTATTTCAACCGTCCCTACGGGACGTTAACCGGTTTGCCATGCACCCGGCGTTGAAACCCCGCGCTACTCCCAGGCGTCCCTACGGGAGGCGCGTGCCCCGTCCCGATATCGGCGTCCTGCACGAGCGAGACGCGCCTACATCACCAAACCCGGCAAGCGTTGGCGTGCACCATGGGTTGTCCCGCGCGGCAGCCGAAAGCGTGCGCGAACTCCGGCATGTTGCCCAGTACATTGTTTACCCGGTACCGGTTAAGCGAGTGCCCCTGTGTCATCACCGCCGTACGGGCCAGCTCGGGGCGGTTGTCCCCGCACCACACGTTCGCCCAGGACATGAAAAAATTCTGTAACTCGGTGGCGCCGTTTGCGGCCTGCTGATCGAGACTCTTGCCCTGGGCTTTCAGCGTGTTCTGCAGGCCGGCCAGAGCGATGTGGACACCGCCATTGTCGGCCGTATCTTCTCCTGCAGAAAGCTTGCCGTTCTGCTTCACACCCGCCTCGGGCACATCCTGGGTGTATTCGTCGGTAATGCATTTGTCGCGCTGGTCGTAGTTGGCGGCGTCGGCCGCGGTCCACCAGTCTTTCAGGTTTCCCTCGGCATCGAATTTGCGCCCCTGATCGTCGTAGCCGTGAATGATCTCGTGTCCAATCACACCTCCGATGGCGCCGAAATTCGCCGCATCACTGGCCCCCGCATCGAAGAACGGGGGCTGCAGAATGCCGGCGGGAAAGTTGATGGTGTTGTGTTGGGGATCTTCGTAGGCATTGACGGTGGGCGGTGTCATGCCCCACTCGGTACGGTCCGCGGGCTGGCCGAACTGGGCCATGCGGCGATTGATTTCGAACCCCGAGGCCCGCTGGACGTTGCCCAGGAAATCGTCGCGCCTGATTTCGAGCGAAGAGTAGTCGCGCCATCGATCCGGGTACCCGATCTTGTCCACCTGAGCGCCGAGTTTGAGGTGCGCGGCTTGCTTGGTCGCATCCGACATCCAGGTGGCGGCATCGATGTCCTGGTCGAGCGCAACCTTGATGGCCTTCACCATCTGCAACATGCGCTCCTTGTTTTCCGGCGGGAAGTATTTGGCAACATAAGCCTGCCCCACGGCTTCGCCAAGGTCGGTATCGGCATAGATGGAACAACGCCGCCAGCGCAGCTGCAGCTTCTGGGTGCCGGCCAGCGTGCGTCCGTAGAAATTAAAGTTTTCCTCGACGAAGGGCTGGCTGAGCGAAGGCGCCATGGAGTCGAGGGTCGCCCACCGCAAATAGGCGCGCCACTGCTCGATGGAATGCGACTGGATCAGGCTTTCTATGCCGCGAAAGAAACTGGGCGCGGTGACCAGGTACTGAGGCGAAGGCGGCGCCTGGGTGGCGGCAAAGTAGCGTTTCCAGTCGAAGGACGGCGTCATGGCCTGGATCTGCTGTAACGACATTTTGTTGTTCAGGTTCTTGGGATCGCGCCGGACCACGATGTCCATCGCGGCCTTGGCCAGTTCGGTTTCCATGCTCAGCACGGTCTGAGCATCGGTCGCAGCCTGGGCTTGCGGTTCGCCGCTCAGCTCCAGCATGCGGGCCACATGTTTCACATACTTGTCGCGAATTTCTTTTGATTTGGCATCGTCGTTCAGATAGAACTCGCGGCCGGGCAAAGCCATGCCAGATTGATCCAGTATCGCGAGGGTAACGCTGGCGTCGTCGAGCCCAGGCTGGGAATAGATTCCGAACACCACTCCCGTGTAGGCGGCGTCGATGAAATTCAAATTTGCCGGGCGGATGACCTGATGGATGGATGCCAGGATTACCGGCAATTCGGACTTGTCCTTCATGCGCGCAATGCGGCCAAGCTCAGGCTGCAGTGGAGCGATGCCGGCCTTGTTGATGGCGTCTTCATCCATGCAGGACGCGTAATAGTCGCCCACCTTCTGTTGCACCGCCGTCCGGTTCGGCGAAGGCTGGCGAGCCTCTTCCAGGGTGTTGTGCACGGCGGCTATGTTCCAGAGCGCCAGCTCGTTGAACGTGCCCCAGCTTCCCTGGTCCGGCGGAATGGGATTGGCCTTGATCCATTTGCTGCAGGTGTACTGGAAGAAGTCGGCGCAGGGGTCGAGAGACTTGTCCACCTGATCGATGCTGAAGCGATCCAGATCGGGCGTTCCACTGGAGGACGGAGCGAAGGTTTGAGCGAATGATGCCGCGCAGAGGGCTAGGAGAACTGTCAAAAGGGCGGAGAAATGCATAAGTT
>Ga0307479_10007274_pt1 | contig 10202 bp, 7 predicted proteins | sample atmos_gasesECM4C_FD_203743 | JGI IMG/M metagenome (GOLD analysis project Ga0307479, IMG submission 203743) | Hardwood forest soil microbial communities from Morgan-Monroe State Forest, Indiana, United States - atmos_gasesECM4C_515 | ecosystem: Environmental > Terrestrial > Soil > Temperate...
AAATTTTATGTCGTGGCCATCCTTCCTTCGTCAGGATGAAAAGCCGCGACCCACAAATATCCGCAAGTTCCCGAACAGACTCTGAAGTTTGTGCCACTGTAATGCGCCGGACGCAATCCTCGCAAGCATAGCGGACTAACTCTTACTTGTCCGGACCTCCGGGACAGTTCGCATTACCGCCGTTGCAATCGCCCGCTACATGTTCCGGCAGACCTTTCCCGGCAACTTCGACTCTCATGCCCGCGGGGTCGCGAATGGACCAGCCGAATTTGCTATCCGCCGTGGGCTTGTAGCCACGCCGCGTCAGTTCGGCCTTGACCGCCGCCTGATCATAGTTCTCAACGGCGGGCGCAAAATGAGCGATATAAGGTTTATGTTCGGGGTGCTGACTCTTCCGGAGGTATAGGGCGTTCTCACCAAATTTGAGGAAGCACACCGGGCCTCCGGGGGCGTCCACTCCGAACACATCGCCAGGCTTGTAGTAAATCACTCTCATGCCAAGCAGATCTGTGTAAAAGTCGCGGCTCTTATCGACATCCGGAACCATCAAGACTAGGTGACTGACAGCGTTCGCCTTGAATCCACTGCCGTCGGGTTTGGGAATCGCATCGAGATTTTTCGCGCCGTCCGATTCTTTGGCGGTCGGGGAGGCCTGGCCGGGGAAAACGCCCCGAGTCGCGCAGATTTGCACGGTCAGGCCGCTCGGATCCTTGATGCTCCAGGCGAACGGGCCGTCTGGCTGCGGGTTGAGGCCGCGACGCGTCAGTTCGGCTTTCACTGAATCCAGTTGAAAATTTTCGATCGAAAACGCCAGGTGATCTACGTTGCCTTGCCCCATTTGCTCCGTCCAGTTTGCGTTAGGTCCGCTGCCAGCCGGGCGGTCGAGGGGCCGCGTGAGCGGTCGAATGTAAATAGCGTTTGGGGGATCACCAAATTCGACCGAGCATTGCTTGCCGTCGTCCCACACAGGCTTCATACCAAACAAACTTACGTAGAAATCTCGAACCTTGGCATAGTCCGCGACTTGATAGTTGATGTGATTGTACGCGACCGCCTTGAAACCTGTGCCGCCGGCGGTTCTCATCTGCGCGGGACTGGCGGCAAACGCGGCAGCCTTTGGCGCCTCGCTCATGGCAAACGCGCCTGTCGCAGCAATGCCCAAGGCCTGCATCATTTGGCGCCGATCGATCTTTCCGCTTTCCAAAGCCGCAAGATTGATTGAATCGTTGTTTTTCATTGCTCACCTCTTTGTATATCCAAAATCTGCCGTTGATGCACGCCAAGCATGCGATCACGATTTGCCGGAGATTGTGAGTTTGGCCTGAATTCTTGTCAAGGAATGACTTTGAGGCGTGCCAACTTGACGTGCGGCGATGTGACCAGAGCTTTTTACGCGCAGGGGTGAGTGAGAGCCTCTTACGAGTCACCCAAGCGAGTCTTTGTATCACGGCTTACAGCCGCCATTGCTTCCAACGCGAAATGAAGCCTCGCCGCTACGGCTCGAGCGAAGCCAAGTAGGCCGTGATCGCCAGGATGTCGGCCTCGTTCAGATTCTGCACAACGGGTCGCATCAATTGGGTTCCTGGGCCGTTGCGAGTAAACTGCTGGATATCGTAGAGCTGGCGCGCGAGGTAACTGGGAGAACGACCAGCGAGTGGCGGGAAATTGCCATTACCTTTCAAACCCTCGCCATGGCACGCGGCGCACGCGACTGTCTTGCCTGCGCCGCCTCTGAGGACCAAGTCCTCGCCTCTCTTGATGCTGCCCATCGGCGCGTAGGCAATCCATCCGGACCTTGGGTTGCGGTACATCTCGGTAGCGTCGGGATCTACGGGCATTTCCAAGATCCGTTGGCCTATGGGCTCGGTCTCTTTTCCTTCCACAGGAACGTAAAAGCCTCCCGCATTGCGGTTCTTCGGGACGGTTTCCGTCTCGACCACCTTGATCCACGGGGTCATCTTCATCGAGGAAAAGTACTCGGCGGCTGCTTTTGCCTCTTCATCGGTTATGCCTGCTGCGTTCCCGGACATCACAGCCGTGTTTCTCTTCCCCGGATCCGCGGTTTTTCGCGCGCCATTCTTGAAGTCGGCAAGCTGCTCCAGGATGTAGCCCGCTGGCAGACCGGCAACACCCGCGTTCTCAGGACGGCCTTTGCCGTTCGGGTAATGGCATAGTCCACAACTGCCGATCCATGGGTTCGCCGTTGGGGAGCGGCGGTGGGCGACGATGGAAGGCATCGGAGGATGGTCGCCCGGAAACCAGTCGACAGGGTTGCCGGTATCACGAATCTGCTTCATGGTGAAGGACTGAGTGCTGCCCGGGATCTGTTTGACTGCTGTTTCGTCTACCGGCGGCGGCGGGGGGAGTGGGGCTGGGGGCACGGCGTACGCCCATGCCAGTGGACGCGGGGCAGCATTCTGGTCTTGGGCTTGCTGGGCTTGTGGAAGCGGCGCTGCAATCGCCGCCGCCGAAAACAGAGCCATTACACCCAACGAAGCAAGGAAATGCGACCGAAAGTTTTTCTCCATAAACGCCTCCAAAATCGCTCTGCGGCACTGCAATTAACACCAGATTCAATCACGATTTTCGGCAAACTTCAAGCCATGCAGCCGGCCCAGCAGTTATCGCGACGCTGCCACGTTCGGCTTGGCGAATTTTGCCGCCGGGACTGCCACGTTTGGTTGCACATCGGTTAGTTCCGTGGTCGATTGCCCGTCGACCCATGTTACCGTCCAGTGAAAGGGCATCTTGACTCCAGAGACGGCGCGATAATCAGAATAATCTACGTGCAGTGGGACGACGCCCACCATAGTGTCGATAAAACGCGTTTGCCGCACCAGCAGGCCCGACTGCTTGTCAAAAAAAAGTTTCACATGAGTTCCCCCGGCAGCGGTCCCCTCGACGACTTGAACGGCGCGATCGTCGATCGTGACAGGCGGAAAGCCGGCATGCCATTTGCTTAAGCCTTGCTTGAGCAGCGCGGGAAAGGACAGATCCGCGTCCAGCTTGGCGCCGTCAAGCTCTCCTCCAGTCAGCATGATTAGAGGCTGCGGCTTGTCTGCCGCCGCGACCCAAGCCTCGCGCCCGTCGAAGGTCGTCGTGTCGTCTCCCCCGGGTAAATGATTGGTCATGGTTCGCTGATTCGGAGCTTTGGCAAAAATGTCTGCCGGGACCTTATGAAAATCCGTATCGAACCCGGAGTAAGTTCCCTTCGCAGCGAAGCTGTTCAGCTTGGCCAGCTGCTGGGCACCGCCAACGGCCTGAATAAACTTGTCAAGGATTTGCTCGGCGGCGGATGGCGAGTCGGGAGTCCCCGGAAGAACCTCAATTCGATCGGGATCTGCCGGAGGCGGAGCCCCGTATTGCTCGGCCAGACTGGGCGTGACTTCGGGGCGCTGGTAGCCGCGATGGCAGGTGTAACATGTCACCAGCCGTGTGTTACCGAAGTCGGCCCGATTGATGAGGTTCTCCATCAAAACCATCCTGCGCGCAGTCTGTTTAAGCGGAGTGTCGTCGGCATAGCGATTCCAATCGCCGGCACTTTCCGTGACGTGGCAGTCGGTGCAATTCAAGCTCAAGGAAGCGGAGAAGAAGCCCATCGTATCCATGAATTCGTTCACGGGAATCCCGCGCAGCACCTGGATGTTTTTGAAGGCTTCTTCCGACATTTGTGGCTTCTGATCAGTGCCGGCCTTGGTGGACTGGCTGCGTGCCCAAGTGGCCCCGACAAGACACAAGATTATGGTTCCCAAGGCACAACGGAACGTTCGCCTGGATTGGAACTTCATTTTCCCTCCTTCTTTCGCCGTGCGCGAACACTGCGGAGCCGTCTGGCGATCGAAGCGGATCGGAGCTTGCGCGGCCTCATCCAGCCATTCATTTGCCACGCATATCGATTTGAAGGATCACCCCGGTTAGTTCGGCCCGCCGACACTATACGCTTGCCCGCTTCCGTACGCAATGGAATGACTTTGGGGGTATTGGGCCACATTCCCAATTCCCAATCATCGCGTGGAATCCGATCCAGGAGTGCTGAAGACCTAGCCTGCCAGTAAAGCTTTGGAGAAAGTGGCGGCGTACCCCTCCCTGGTAACTGAAGGCAGGGCCTTTTGTGGCACTGTCATTGGTTATTCGGGGGAGATCGCTGAGCGCTTTGACAGCAGCCGAGAGATTGCAGCGGCAATAATCAAATCGCAAAAATAAATTGTGCACGCAGGCACTAAAGAGCACATACGGTTTTCAGAAAAGTTTCCGATTCAACTCAACGATGTATACTCGCCACCGTCGGGAGGCCAGAGCGGGAACCCGAGCTAGAATCTGGCGGCTTCGCTTGCCTGAAGCATACCGTTGGAGATGAAAGGAACCGCTCACCAGGGCGTCTAACGCATGAATGAGACATCATCTTCTATAGAAAGACTAATCGAACGCGAGGCACTCTTCAAAACACTCTTCGCCTTTTCTCCTGACGCTATTGTTGTAACGGATGCAGACGGGCGCATTAGAGAAACGAACACGCAGCTCAACCAACTTTTCGGATACAACGCCAACGAACTTCCAGGCCACCCTATCGAGATCCTGATCCCCGAACGATATAGGCAGAATCATCAAGTACACCGTAGGACTTATAACGATCAGCCCCGAGTCCGTCCAATGGGTGGCGCACTGGAGCTATTCGGGCTTCGCAAGGACGGGACCGAATTTCCCGTAGAGATCATGCTTGGGCCGGTTGAAACGCCCCCCGGGAGGATGGTGCTCGGCGTGATCCGTGACATCACGGAGCGCAAACAATTAGAGGAGGATGCCCGCAATAGAAGGGCGCTCTTTGAGGGCGAGATGTCTCACTTGGCCCAACATGACGCTCTCACCGATTTGCCCAACCGATTGTTGCTAAACGACCGGCTTACCCAGGCGATTTCGCTAGCTCGTCGCAATCGCAGTCAGCTCGCAGTGCTGTTCTTGGATTTAGATGGATTCAAGCACATCAACGACTCCCTTGGACACTCGGTTGGCGACAAACTCCTCCAATCCGTGGCAGAACGCTTATCGTCCTGTGTCCGCAAATCTGACACAGTAAGCCGCCAGGGCGGCGATGAATTTGTGCTACTGCTTTCTGAAGTCACGCACGCCGCAGATGCGGCCATTATTTCGGAAAAAATTATCGCCGAACTCAAGAGGGCGCACAGGATCGGTAAGCATCGTCTGCGCATTTCGGCGAGCATCGGGTTAAGCACCTACCCCACCGACGGCGAAGATGCGGAGACGTTGATCAAGAATGCCGACACGGCGATGTATGACGCCAAACAATCGGGGCGCGACAAATACCGGTTCTTTAAGTCCCAAATGAGCCTCCAGGCTGTCGAGCGTCAGTCGCTGGAACAGCAACTGCGCTACGCCCTTGAACGTGAGGAATTGTTGGTGCATTACCAGCCAAAAGTAAATCTCAAAACGGGAGCCATCACGGGTGTCGAGGCACTCCTGCGCTGGCAGCATCCTGAGCGAGGGTTACTTCTTCCGAGGCAATTCCTGGCCATTGCCGAAGATACCGGACTAACCATAGGCATCGGCCAATGGGTGCTACACAAGGCATCCACGCAAGTGCGGCAATGGCTTGATGCGGGCCTATTAGCCGTTCCCGTGGCAGTCAACATCTCCGCCCTGGAATTTCGGGGCAGGCAGTTTGTCCACGGAGTTCAGGAGGCTCTGAAGAATGCCTGCCTCGATCCCAAATACCTCGAACTCGAATTGACTGAATCCGGGCTCATGCGACATGCGGAGCCCGCTGCTCACACGCTTGCTCAACTCAAAGCGATCGGCGTACGGCTGGCCATCGATGACTTTGGCACCGGCTATTCCAGCTTAAGCTATCTGACTCGATTTCCAATTGACACCCTAAAGCTCGACCAATCGTTCCTGAACGATATCGTTGTTGATTCAGATCGCGCGATTATAGTTGACGCGGTTGTCCGCCTGGGCCGGAATCTAAAGAAAAGGGTTGTCGCTGAAGGTGTGGAAACACTGGAACAGTTGAGATTTATTCAGGATCTTGGCTGCGATGAAGGTCAAGGACACTACTTCAGCCCGCCCGTGAGTGCGGAGCAATTCGCGAAGTTCATGGAGACCGGTTTGTTGATTCAGTTACTGTGAACGGGCACGCATTGCGCATTCGATTTGGTACACCCTGGAAAAGCAGAACGCATTCAGCAGGTAATTCGGTCAGCCCTCGCCCAACGGCAGGAAATACTGCGTGCCCTTGACCGGCTCCTGCAAGCGGCGAAGGAGCTGCTGCAGGTCGGCGTTGCGGTCGACGAAGTCGATCTCCGATGTGTTGATAACGAGCAGGTCCGACGCGGAGTAGCGGAAGAAGAAATGTTCGTAGGCGCGGACGACCTCTTCGAGATAAGTGTGCGAAATCTGTTTTTCGGCATGTGATTTCTTCTTCGCGATGCGCTCGCGCAGGACTTCGGGTGTGGCCTGCAGATAAATCACCAGGTCGGGCGGCTTGAGGGCGGCCGCGAACATCTCGTAGTAACGTTCGTAAAGTTTCAACTCCTCGTTATCCAAATTGACGTACGCGAAAATTTTGTCCTTCTCGAACAGGAAATCGGAAACCAGGGGCACGGTGTCGCCCTGTTGCACTTCACTGAGGCGGCGGTGGCGTTCGATCAGGAAATACATTTGCGTGCGGAAAGCCGCGCCGGCTTTTTCCTTGTAGAAGTCGGCGAGGAACGGATTGTCCTCGGGATCCAAGACACGCCGCGCGTGCAGGCGGTCGGCCAGGACCCGTGCCAGAGTGGACTTGCCAACCCGGATCGGTCCTTCGATGGCAATCGAGCGCGGCGGCTGAAATGCCGGGGCCGGCTGCGGCGCGCGGGCGGGAGTTGGCGGCATGGCCGGGAATTATAGCTGAAAGCGCGACGATTGCGAGCGCTGGAGAAAACGTGATTTTCAGGTGAGCTTTGCCGGCGTACCGTGCGCCGGCGGGCTGAACCCGCGCGAAGAAAAAATCGCCGGGACGGCGGGAATCTCGATGCGGAATGTCGCGCCGCCCTCTGGGCGGTTGTAACAAGAAATTTGGCCGCCGTGATCGTGGATGAGTCCATAGCAGATGCTCAAGCCGAGCCCCGTGCCCTTGCCGACGGGCTTCGTCGTGTAGAAAGGGTCGAAGACCAGTCGCGGCTCGCTGATGCCAGGGCCGGTGTCGGAGAAGAGAATGACGACGTTCCCCCGCTCGCACAACGTGCGCACGGTGAGCGTGCCGCCGTTCACTTCCTCCATGGCATCCACCGCGTTATTGATGATGTTGAAGAAAACTTGCAGCAGTTGATTTGGGTCGCCGCGAACCGCGGGAATAGCAGCTCCGGTTTGCAAATCGATGCGAATGTTCTTGCCGCGAAGATCGAGGCGACGCAGCTGCGCCGAACTCGTGACTACTGCATTGACATCGACCAGGGAACGCTGCTCGCTGGGCACCTGGCGCGCGAAGCTGAGCAGGTTGTTCACCAGCGTCTTCGTTCGGCGCGCCTGGTCGCGAATTTTTTCCGCGAGGCTGTGCGCGCGCGCGCCACCGGAAGGATCGTCGATGAGCAAGTCGGAATAGCCCAGAATGGCCGTGAGTGGATTGTTGATCTCGTGCGCGGCGCCGGCGGCCAACTGTCCAAGCGAGGCCAGTTTCTCGGATTGTACGAACTGCATCTGCAGGCGCTTGAGGTTGTCGATGGATTCCTGCGAGGCGCGCAGCAAGCGGAGGCGCTCCGCGTCCAGCAGTTCGTGACGCAGAAAAACGAGAAACCCCAATGGCAGCACGGCTGCAAGCGTGACCACAATGCGGAACTCGCCCACAGCCATGGGCGCCCCGCTTGTTTTCACGGACCATATGCCGATGAGGGGAAGCGAAAGCAATGCCGCCCGCGCCAGGCGCGACGCCCAGAGGACTTCGTTGCGTGGGGCGTTTCCTGGAGATTTTTCCTGCGCCTCATCGGCCTTGCCGGTATCTTCCTCCCCGCGACTGCTGTAGGCGGCCACCCCGGCTGTCCCAAGCCAAAGGAGCGATGCGATCATCGGCACATCGTACAAGCTGCCAGTCGAGTACGCGCCGCGGTCGATCGAAAGGTTTACCAGCAGTGAGCCGAACATGTATGCCGCACCGGCTCCGGCCAGATGCGCATAGATGCGGCGCCAGCGGCCCGCAGCTTTCATGGACAGCACTATGGCGCCGGCAACAAAGACGAGATTCTCGAAGGCATAAATGATGTTGTAGTTCCGATCGTATTGTGCCGCGTTGACCACGATGTATTGCCAGGGAATCACAACGAACAAATACAGGTAAACCCACCAGCACAACAGGAGTGAGAAGTCCACATAGCCATACAGCATCGTGCGGCTGTCGTGGCGTTTGTGCGGTTGCATCGTCAGTGCAGCGATCATAGGGACCGTGTGCAGGAAGAAGACAATGTCCCCGATAAAAGGATCGGGCAAGCTGCGATGTTGATAGACCTCGATGAAGGTCCAGATAAATTGGCCGCCGAGCCACAGCGAACACCCGAGAGCCATGAGCATCCAGAATGCGTTTTTGCGCCAGTTCGGCGTGATCGCGTTCATCAATAGAGCGCTGTTGACGAGCAGCGGCAGCACACATTGGAAGATGTCCCCGAATGCCGTCCGACCAGCTCCGGCTGGCATCCACAGGGCCATGGCGGAATAGCCCCCCAGCAGGAGCAGCCAGGCAGTCGTGAGCGACAGAGTGGTTCGAGAGGCAGGCATCATATTTCGACCAATCATTCATGTTAACCCGGACCTTCGGGGGGTTCCCGGACGGCGTGGTACAGGTATGCCGAAAGCATAACAACCGGACTTGGCTTTTTGTTTCGCTGCAACACGAACGGACGCGAGCGGATTCCGAGAAAATGATTTCAACCCGGCATTGATGCGGATCCCCTTCAGATGCCTTTATTACTTATGGAGTAATACCGTGCAGGGAGAAGTGTTTCATTTTGGAATCGATTGAGATCATGGAACTTATGGTTCAACTGGCGCCTCCTTCCCGGTAAAATATGACGGTTATATTACCTAACAGTAATAGTAGTTCTCTAGCCCTTACATCATACGGTGGGCCGGTTTGCTTTGCTATGGACTCCTGCTCGGCATTGGCCGCACTCTAATATGCAGGACCCCTGTCGCGATCTCACATCGGCCAAGGAATCCAGGTCGGCGGACAAGCCGGGCTTGGTGGCGCCGCGAAGTGCGGGAGGAACGAATTTCATGACGGAATCCAATTCCATTTTTCCGCCCACCGTAGACCCTCGCCTTTCTCGAAAGGGGCCTTCCCAAAATCCCGCGACGCGCAGGAGTTTGAGGGTAGCTATCGATATGCCTGTAGAAGTCGTCGCCCAGAGTTTGGATGGGGAGACTTTTCGCCAGGACACGCGCACGACCGTCGTGAGCGCCCACGGCGCCCTCCTGGTTTTAGCAACAACAACCGAAATCAAACCTTTTCTTCTCCTGATAAATAAAAAGACTGGTGGTGAAGCGCAGTGCCGGGTGGCGTACCAAAAAAGAATAGAGAGCGGAAAAGTCGAACTGGGGATTGAGTTTGTAGATCCGCAGCCCAGGTTTTGGCGCATTGCGTTTCCTCCTGACAATTGGAGCCGGGCCGACCGAAAAATGCCCGCGTCGCCTTCCAAATGAAGACGGAATCCGCGGTTTCCCCAATGGATCGTAACGAACCAATTCGCTTGGAGATTGGCGGCGCGCCCGCGAAAGAAATGCAGACGACTTTGCACCGCATGGACCGGCGCGAATGGTGGTTATGGTTCTCGGCGGCGCTGGTCATGCTCTTATTGATGCTGGGGATCGCTTCATTCACCTTTTCGGCATTCGTGTCGGAGGCAAATAGTTCTTACTCGATTCATTTGAATCAAGCCGTGCGCGGTCTGGGTGTATTGGTGCTCTTGTTTATCGGCTACTCGTTGTATCAGCAAATACAAATCAATCAGATTCGGCGTCAACTGTTGGAACAAGTCTTCGCCGTGGACAAGGTGGAAGTGCTGGCCCAGGAAGTTTACAACCTGGCCGTACTGGATTCACTTACCGGCGCCTACAATCGCCGCTACGCGGAGCAGCGGCTGGTCACTGAAATTGCCAGAACGCAGCGGCATCGCCTTCCGTTGACCACAATCCTTTTTGACCTCGATGATTTCAAGCAG
>Ga0307479_10007277_pt1 | contig 10200 bp, 9 predicted proteins | sample atmos_gasesECM4C_FD_203743 | JGI IMG/M metagenome (GOLD analysis project Ga0307479, IMG submission 203743) | Hardwood forest soil microbial communities from Morgan-Monroe State Forest, Indiana, United States - atmos_gasesECM4C_515 | ecosystem: Environmental > Terrestrial > Soil > Temperate...
CAGGTGCGCGACGATCCCAAGGTGATCGCGGCCTATCTCGGCGCCGACGAACAGGAAGCCATCGCCGTCATGGAGAGCGGCACGTGAGCGAGCCCCTGCTTGCGATCCGCAGCCTTCACGCCGCCTACGGCAAGATCGAGGCGTTGAAAGGCGTCGATCTCGACATCAACGCAGGCGAGATCGTTGCCCTGATCGGCGCCAACGGCGCCGGCAAGTCGACGCTGATGATGACGATCTTTGGCAAGCCGCGCGCAAGGTCGGGCCGGATCCTGTTCGACGGGCGCGACATCACCTCGGTGCCGACCCACGAGATCGCGCGGCTGCGCATTGCGCAGTCGCCGGAAGGCCGCCGTATCTTTCCGCGCATGAGCGTCGCGGAAAACCTGCAGATGGGCGCCGACGCCACCGATACCGCCGAGGCCGACCGCATGGCCGCGATGGAACGGGTGTTCGCGCTGTTCCCGCGGCTGAAGGAACGCCTGAGCCAGCGCGGCGGCACGCTGTCCGGCGGCGAGCAGCAGATGCTGGCGATCGGCCGCGCGCTGATGAGCCGCCCCCGGCTGCTGCTGCTCGACGAGCCGTCGCTCGGCCTCGCCCCCCTGATCGCGCGCCAGATTTTCGACGCCATCCGCACCCTCAACCGCCAGGATGGCCTGACGGTGCTGATCGTCGAGCAGAACGCCAATCATGCGCTCAAGCTCGCCCATCGCGGCTATGTCATGGTCAACGGCCTGATTACGCTCAAGGGAACCGGCGGCGAATTGTTGCAGCGGCCGGAAATCCGCGCCGCCTATCTGGAAGGCGGCCGGCGGGGATAGTACTTTCGCAGCATCCGCGAGCCGGCCGGGTGCTGCGAAGCGACCGTGCATTTGCCCGAAAATTGCCGATGACTTCGCGGTAAAATCGGCCGACAATGGGTGCGATTTCGAAGCCGGCCTGCCCGGTAAATCCCTTAGGCGAATATCCACGAGGACCTCTCATGAAATCAATCAAACTCATCGGCCTGGCATTGGGCGCGTCGCTGGCGCTGTCGACGGCGGCACTTGCGGAAGACCTCACCATCGCGGTGGCGGGTCCGATGACCGGCGGCGAATCCGCGTTCGGCCGGCAGATGAAGAACGGCGCCGACCAGGCGGTCGCCGATATCAACGCCGCCGGCGGATTGCTCGGCAAAAAGTTGGCGCTCGACGTCGAGGACGACGCCTGCGATCCCAAGCAGGCGCGCTCGATCGCCGAAAAGATCGGCGGCTCGAAAATCCCGTTCGTCGCCGGCCATTATTGCTCGTCGTCGTCGATCCCTGCATCGGAAGCCTATGCCGAAAACAACGTGCTGCAGATCACGCCGGCGTCGACCAACCCGACGTTCACCGAACGCAACATGTGGAACGTGGCGCGCGTCTGCGGCCGCGACGACCAGCAGGGCACGGTCGCCGGCGACTACATCGCGAAACATTACAAGGGCAAGAACATCGCCATCCTCGACGACAAGACCACCTACGGCAAGGGCCTTGCCGACGAGACCAAGAAGGCGCTCAACAAGGCCGGCGTGAAGGAGAAGCTGTATGAGTCCTACAACAAGGGCGACAAGGACTTCAACGCCATCGTGTCGCGGCTGAAGCTCGAGAACATCGATCTGGTCTATGTCGGCGGCTATCACCAGGAAGCCGGCCTGATCCTGCGCCAGATGCGCGATCAGGGCCTGAAAACCATCCTGATGGCTGGCGACGCGCTCGCCGACAAGGAATACGCCTCGATCACCGGCCCCGCCGGCGAAGGCACGCTGTTCACCTTCGGCCCCGATCCGCGCAACAAGCCGACCGCCAAGGCGATCGTCGAGAAGTTCAAGGCCAAGAACATCGATCCCGAGGGCTATACGCTCTACACCTATGCCGCGATGCAGGTGTGGTCGCAGGCCGCCAAGAAGGCTGGCACGACCGATCCCAAGAAGGTCATGGCTGCGATCAAGGCCGGCGCCTGGAACACCGTGATCGGCACGCTGGAGTTCGATGCCAAGGGCGACATCAAGCAACTCGACTATGTCGTCTACAAGTGGGACGACAAGGGCGGCTATACCGAGGTCAACCCCAAAGGTTCCTGAAAACCAGGATTCCTGAAAACAACGGCTCCTGACCACATTCTGAATTTCCGTTGTGCAAAACGCCCCGGTTTGCCGGGGCGTTTTCGCTGATGGTCAGCCCGTCGCAGCGACGGCGGGATCAGCGGCTTGCCGAACCAAGCCGCGCGCGGCCTCGATGGCGGCGATCAGTTGGTTCGGGCGGAACGGCTTCTGCAGACGTTGCACATCGGAAAATTCCGCCGATTGCGACATCTGATCGAGCGCGGTCATTCCGGACACCGCGACGACGGGCAAGCGTGGTGCACGTTCGCGCATGGCCGCGATCACATCGAAGCCGTTGCCGTCTCCAAGAAAGATATCGACGATCGCGATGTCGAATGAGGACTCGGCGAACGCCTTCAATCCGGCCGCGGCACTGGCGGCTTCGACCACCTCGAAATGATTGACCCGCAGCACGATGGAGATCATCGCGCGCACGTCCTTTTCGTCGTCGATCAAGAGGATGCGCGACATCGGGAACTCTCCAAGATCGCCTGAAGACCGGCTGCCGGCAAAGCCTATAGCGGAAGCCGCGGTAACACGGTAAATCCGGGCTGCAATATTCTGTCTGCCGGTAAAGGACTGGTTACTCCGGTCGCGCCCGCGTGCTGGCCCTCGGGCCAAATACGTAATAAGTAACCTTGGGTTGATGCCACAAAATCGTAAGCTGGGTCAAAGGAATGCCGCGTACGGGGCTGTTCGCGGGGGGCCGAATGCAGGGCGACGACCGCAGTATCTTCCTGTCCACCCTGCCCGCCTCGCCCGGCGATCGCAGGATAGCGCTCGCCGTCGTCGGCGTGTCGTCGATCCTGTTCGTGTGCGTGGCGCCATATGCCACCGTGCGACTTACTCCCATGCCGGCGGTCGTCGCGAGCTACCAAACGGGCGTTGCGCTTGCCGATCTGATCACCGCCATGCTGTTGTTCACGCAGTTCAGCCTGTTGCGGTCGCGGGCGCTGCTGCTGCTTGCCAACGGATACTTGTTCACCGCGGTTGCGGCGGTCATCCACGCCCTGAGCTACCCGGACGTGTTTGCCCCGAACGGACTGCTGGGCGCCGGACCGCAGACAACGTCCTGGCTTTACATGGTCTGGCACAGCGGATTTCCGCTTCTCGCACTCGGCTACGCGCTGCTGAAGGACAACGATGGTGGCGCCAGGATCCAAGGATCGGCCGCCAGATCGATCCTTGTGAGCGCCGTTGCGGTAGGCGTTACCATGTTCGCGATAACCTGGGTCACCACCGCGCGACATGACATTCTGCCGGTCATCGTGGTCGGTGGGCGCTTTACCTCGACCTTGGTCGCCGTCGTCTCGGTGGTGTGGTCGCTCAGCCTTGCGGCCTTGCTGGTGCTGTGGTTTCGGCGACCGCACTCGGTGATCGACATCTGGTTGATGGTGGTGCTTTGCGCCTGGCTGTTCGACACCGCGTTATCTGCGATCCTCGGCGCAGCCAGATACGATTTGGGCTTTTATGTCGGCCGGATCTACGGATTCTTTGCTGCTAATTTCGTTCTGGCGGCGTTGCTGGTCAACCTCGTCGGCCTGCAGGCCCGGATGGCAAGAATGGTGGGGAGGCTGCGCCAGCAAGCTGAATCCGACCGGGACTACTATGCCAATCGCGAACACCTGTTCGGCGCCGTCGTGGAATCGTCCAATGACGCCATCATCACCAAGACGCTCGATGGCACCATCACCGCCTGGAACAGGGCCGCCGAAAAGCTGTTCGGATATCCCGCGGCTGAAGCCGTCGGCAAGCCGATCGCGATCATCGTTCCGCCGGACCGGCGCGCCGAGCTCGACACCATCCTCGAACGGGTCAGGCGGGGAGAACAGATCGAACATTTCGAGACCTTGCGCCTCCACAAGGACGGCCGATCGGTCGAAGTTTCGCTCAGCATTTCGCCGATCCGGTCGGCGGCAGGCGGCATCATCGGGGCCTCGAAGATCGCGCGCGACATCACCGACAGCAAGCGAACGCAGCAGGCGCTCAACCAGGAAATAGAAGAGCGGCAGCGCATTTTCGAAACCTCGCAGGACCTCATCTTCGTTACCGACAGCGCCGGAAATTTCATCCAGGTCAGCCCGAGCTCGATGGCCATCCTCGGCTACGATCCCGCGGAAATGACCGGCCGCAGCGCGATCGGATTCATCCACCCCGAAGACCTCGACGCTACCCGCGCGGAAATGCGGGCCGGACGGCGCGGCCTGAAGATGCGCTCCTTCGAGGCGCGCTACGTCCACAAGGACGGCCGCACCGTATCGCTGAACTGGCTGGGGACATGGTCGGAGCCGGCGCGGCGCCATTTCTTCATCGGCCGCGACGTGACTGGACAGCGGGCCGCCGAAGCCCAGCTTCGCCAGGTGCAAAAGATGGACGCCATCGGGCAACTGACCGGCGGCGTCGCGCACGACTTCAACAATATTCTCACCGTGATCACCGGCACCATCGGCATCCTGACCGAGGCCGTCGCCGACCGGCCCAACCTGGTGTCGATCGCAAAGCTGATCGACGACGCCGCCGAGCGCGGGGCGCAACTGACCCGGCATCTGCTCGCCTTCGCCCGCAAGCAGCCGTTGCAGCCGCGCGAGATCGACGTCAATGGCCTGCTGCTGGAAGCCGCCAAATTGCTGCACCCCACGCTCGGCGAGCAGATCGAGATTTCTCCCAAGCTCTCGGCCGACGCGTGGCCGGCGATGGTCGACCCGAGCCAGCTCACCACGGCTATCCTGAACCTTGCCTTGAACGCCCGCGACGCGATGCATGGCGGCGGCAAGCTCACGCTCGAGACGCGGAACGTCTATCTCGACGAAGGCTATGCCAGCCTGCAGAGCGAGGTTACGGTCGGAAATTACGTCATGATCGCGGTGAGCGACACCGGCACGGGGATTCCAGCCGCCCATCTGGAGAAGGTGTTCGATCCCTTCTTCACCACCAAGGAAGTCGGCAAGGGCACCGGGCTTGGGCTTTCGATGGTGTTCGGTTTCGTCAAGCAGTCCGGCGGGCACGTCAAGATCTACAGCGAGGAAGGTCACGGCACGAGCGTCAAGCTCTACCTGCCGCGATCGACCGGATTGCCGGAGAGTGCGACCGAGGCGCAAGCTACTTCGACGGTCGAAGGCGGCGACGAGACCGTCCTCATCGTCGAAGACGACGCGCTGGTGCGCAAGTACGTCATCACGCAGATCGAAAGCCTCGGCTATGCGACGCGGGAGGCAGCCAACGCCGCCGAAGCGCTCACCATCATCGACAACCACGACGACGTCGACCTGTTGTTCACCGACGTCATCATGCCGGGCAGCATGAACGGCCGTCAGCTCGTCGACGAAGCGTTGAGGCGGCGCCCACAGCTCAAGGCGCTGTTCACATCAGGATATACCGAGAACGCGATCCTGCATCACGGGCGCCTCGACGCCGGCGTGCTGCTGCTCGCCAAGCCGTACCGCAAGCCGGAACTGGCGCGGATGCTCAGGGTGGCGCTCGCTACGGCGGAATGATTTCAGGTCATCGCGCGCCGGTCTGTTGTTTGAGCATGATTTCGGCGCCACCGCGTCGGAGCCACAGGCGCTTGAGCGCCTGAGGCGGACCGTCCGCGCTAAACGCGCGAGAGCCGCCGGGATATCCCAGCGGCTCGGGCGTTGCGTAGCGTATGGTGCGACGCGCCGCGTCGCGTGGTGGAACGTTGCGATGCGCCGAGGCGCACCGCGTTGCCTACCGTGGTGTCGATAAGTCCTACGCGTCCCATCGACCAAGCTAACATGGCTGATCGCGAAGCGACGTCAAGACAGTGCTGCTGTCGTAGTCGCTATCCCTCGTTCTACAGGACGCACAATCCTCAACATGGTAGGCTTCGCGGAAATGAGCCTGAAGGGGAGAGCGACATGTCAGACCCGAAAATGACAATGGAAGTGCCCCCACAAGTGCGCAACTTCGCGGTAAAAAGCGTCGACCAAGCCGAAAGGGCAATTTCGTCATTCATGGAATCGGCAAGCAAGTCCGTCGCCATGGTCTCGAGTCCGATGAATGACGCAGCACAACAGGCACTTGCAATCACCGAGAAGAACCTGAAGGCAGCCTTTGAACATGCGCGCAAGCTGATGAATGCCAAGGACGTAAGCGAAGTGATGCAACTGCAAACCGAATTTCTGCGAAATCAGTTCGGCATAGCAACAGAACAATCCAAACCGATGAGCAGTGGAATTGCTTCGCGCGAGGAAGATGTTGCGAGAGAAGAGCCCGACGTGATTTAACAAACTCGCGCCGCCGCGGTTGATGGCGACGGTCATCGAGGCCATTGCTCCCGCCCAATGTGCTTGGGATCATTCTTGTCGATTTTGGCATTTCCACCGCATGTCCGGTTCCGGGGTAATTTCTGCTATACCGAAGGCCGTGAAACGACCAACGGGACCGACGGAGCCGCTTCTTGAAAAACCTCCTGACCGATATTGCCGGCGTCCGCGTCGGCCATGCCGACGACGCCAGCCTCGCCTCCGGCGTCACCGCGATCGTGTTCGACCGGCCGGCGGTTGCCGCCATCGACGTGCGCGGCGGCGGACCGGGCACGCGTGAGGACGCGCTGCTCGACCTCGCCAATACGGTGGAGCGCATCGATGCCATCGCGCTTTCAGGCGGCTCGGCCTTTGGCCTCGAGGCCGGCGGCGGCGTCCAGGCCTGGCTTGCCGAGCAGGGCCGCGGCTTTGCCGTGCGCGGCGCGGTGATTCCGATCGTGCCCGGCGCGATCATGTTCGACCTCCTGAACGGCGGCGACAAGGCGTGGGGCCGATTTGCGCCCTACCGCGACCTCGGTTACGCCGCGGCCGCCGCGGCCGGCCCCGATTTCGCGATCGGCAGCGTCGGCGCCGGGCTCGGTGCAACGACCGCGAACTTCAAGGGCGGGCTCGGCTCGGCTTCCGCGGTGACGCAAGGCGGCATCGCGGTTGCTGCGCTTTCGGTGGTCAATGCGGTGGGCAGCGTCACGGTCGGGGACGGACCATGGTTCTGGGCGGCGCCGTTCGAGATCGGCGGCGAATATGGCGGACGCGGACTGCCGCCCTCCGTGACGGCGGACATGCTGAGCCTGCGCATCAAGGGCGGCGCGGCCGCAACGCCATCCGAAAACACCACGCTCGTGGTGGTCGCAACCGATGCGGCATTGACCAAGTCGCAAGCCAAGCGGCTTGCGATGATCGCGCACACCGGCATGGCGCGGGCGATCTATCCGGTGCATGCGCCGCTCGACGGCGACGTGCTGTTCGCGGCTGCGACCGGCGAAAAGCCGGTCGATCCGCTAGTCGGTCTCACCGAGCTCGGCATGGTCGCGGCCAATGTCGTGGCGCGGGCGATTGCGCGCGCCGTCTACACCGCAACCGCCCTGCCCTTCCCCGGCGCGCTGCCGGCGTGGAAGGACCGGTTCGGCGATGCGCGCTTGTGAGTCCAGCCCTGGCTATCGCGCTTCCTCTTGAAAACGGCGCGGACCTGGCCTATGTACGCGCCTCGTTTCGCAAACCAGCGATCTCAGGCGTCCAACATGCGGCAGTCACAACCAGCATCTGTGCTGATGACGGGAGGGCTAACACCCTCGTCCGCCGCGAATCTGCTTTGGGCCTGACCGAACGTCTCACCTGACAATCGAAACGGCCCGGAGCGGAAGCGGCTCCGGGCACTGAAGCGGGCTCTCGCGGTGCCTTGAGTCGTGCAAACCCGAGCACGAGAGCTCAAGCACCACAGGTGTCCCATGTCCAAAGAGAAGTTCACCCGCCTCAAGCCCAATTGCAACGTGGGCACGATCGGCCACGTGGACCATGGCAAGACGACGCTGACGGCGGCGATGACGAAGGTCTCGGCCGATCACGGCTGGGGCGCGTTCGTCTCGTATCAGGACGTCGCCAGGGCGTCGGCTGCGCAAGGTACGCGTGACGACTCGAAAATTCTGACGATCGCGACGAGCCACGTCGAGTATTCGACGGCGGCGCGGCATTACTCGCATGTCGACTGCCCGGGCCACGCCGATTATGTGAAGAACATGATCACGGGCGCGGCGCAGATGGACGGCGCGATCCTGGTGGTCTCCGCCGTGGACGGGCCGATGCCGCAGACGCGCGAGCACATCCTCTTGGCGCGCCAGGTCGGCGTGCCGCGCATCGTGGTGTTCCTGAACAAGTGCGATGTCGCTGATGATCCGGAGCTCGTCGATCTGGTCGAGATCGAGGTGCGTGATCTCTTGTCGAAGTACCAGTTCGACGGGGACAACGCGCCGATCGTGCGCGGCTCCGCGATAAGCGCCCTGCGCGGCGAGACGGGTCCGCTGGCGGATCAGGCGATCCTGAAACTGTTCGAGGCGCTCGACAACCATATCGAGCTGCCCGAGCGGCCGACGGATCGGCCGTTCCTGATGCCGATCGAAGGCGTCCAGTCGATCTCGGGCCGCGGCACCGTGGTGACCGGGCTCATCGAACGCGGCACCGTCAGGCTCGGCGACGAGGTCGAGATCGTGGGCCTCGGCGAGACCCGCAAGTCGGTGGTGACCAGCATCGAGAGCTACCGGAAGATCCTCGAGCATGGGGAGGCCGGCGACAATGTCGGCTGCCTGCTGCGCGGGATCGACAAGGATGCGGTGCAGCGGGGCCAGGTGCTGTCGAGACCGGGCGCCGCGAAGCCGCACACGACCTTCCGGGCGGAAGTGTATGTGCTGACGAAGGACGAGGGCGGGCGCCACACCCCCTTCTTCCTGAATTATCGTCCGCAGTTCTACTTCCGCACCGCCGACGTCACCGGCACCGTCCAACTCGGAAACGGGGTCGAGATGGTGATGCCGGGCGACAATGCCGAGCTCACGATCGAGCTCAACAAGGCGATCGCCCTGGAAGAGCGGTCGCGCTTTGCGATTCGCGAAGGCAACCGCACCGTCGGTGCCGGCATCGTGACGCAGATCATGGCGTGACGGATGGGGGCCCGGTGATGAACCTGGCCCCCATTCACTTCTGCCCGTGCAACTCGTGCGCAGCGCGATACCAAGCTGCCCATCGAGCCGGCGCCGAATACGCCAACTTTGCTTCGGGTCATCCGCGTCGAAGCCTAACACCGAAATGGCGCGCCACGACCGAAGAAGATGGGCACTGTTGCTTCGCCATGGCGCTATGATGTCGCAGCCTGCTGCGCGATCCAATCGGCAATGCTACGCGCGCCAGCGATTTTGCACTACGCCTTTGGGCAGTGCCAGCGCGTTCTCCCAGCCTATCTCACGCGACCCGGCGCCGCTTTGAGGTCTGGCCACTCGCCACGGGGTGCGCTGAAAGCGTTAGGCCGAGGGCGCGAACAATACGCATGACCGTGCCGAACTCGGGATTGCCGGTCTCCCCGAGCGCCTTGTACAGGCTTTCGCGGTTCAAGCCGGCCTTCTTCGCAATCCCAGCCATACCGCGTGCACGTGCAACGAGACCAAGCGCGTCACGCACGAAATCCGCGTCACCGGATTCGAGTGCTGCCGCAATATAGGCAACCTGACGCTCTTCGGTGTCGAGATAGTCGGTGGCATCAAACCGCGTTGTCTTAGCCATCAAATGTCTCCGCCAGCTTCTGAGCCCGTTTGATATCCTTCGGTTGCGTGCGCTTGTCGCCACCACACAACAGGATCACAATCTGTGCTCCGCGATGCACATAGTAAATCCGGTAACCCGGCCCATAGTCGATGCGCATTTCGAGGATACCGTGACCGACGCCTCTGGCGTCACCGGGATTCCCCATCTCCATGCGGCGAATGCGGCCGACAATGCGCGCGACTGCATTGGCGTCCCTGAGGCGGTGCAGCCAGCCCGAAAACTCCTCCGTCTGACGCACCTCAGCCACAAGGATTTGATGTAGTCCATAGGCTACAAAGCGTCAAGCTATGTCGGCGCTACCGGGCACAAAAACCCTCCTGCGCTATCCCGAAGCGACTGGCAGCGTGTTCCATCTGCGCTATCGGCGGCTCAATGCGGCGCTTGCGCGCGCCATCGCGCGAAATCACAGAGTGGCGCGCCACCGGCATCGTGACGCAGATCATGGCATGACGGATGGGGGCCGGCTGAACCTGGCCCCCATTCACT
>Ga0307479_10007278_pt1 | contig 10200 bp, 11 predicted proteins | sample atmos_gasesECM4C_FD_203743 | JGI IMG/M metagenome (GOLD analysis project Ga0307479, IMG submission 203743) | Hardwood forest soil microbial communities from Morgan-Monroe State Forest, Indiana, United States - atmos_gasesECM4C_515 | ecosystem: Environmental > Terrestrial > Soil > Temperate...
GAAAATGCTAGCTCCTTAATCTCTCCCTCGGCTGGCGTGGCACGCATGCGCGGCTGATTGTTCGTGGGACAAAAATGCAGCAATGCGATTCTGTCCCCATCCACCGTATAAAACGTAACCATCTCGCCCATCCCTGAATGGTTTAACGTTTCCATGACAGCGGTCCCAGACACGATGAGCTTGAAGTTGCTTCTCACCATGTTCCCCTGCTCATCTTTTCCTTCCCAATCACCTACGAGTGATTGCAGCTTGCGAAACGCTGCGGCGGTAACCCCCGCCGCCAAAGTTCCGCTACCCCGTAATGGCGTTAACAGCGCCATCCCCAAGGCCAGTAATTTCACCGTTTTCATCTCCTCAGTGTCCTCCACGAAACTACAGCCCGACCGCCCTTAGCACCGTCGGTTCCGAAGAACCGACGCCGACCCCATCCTATGGTGTGTGAAGAAACGGAACCAAAGTCCGAGGACTTCGGATCGGGGGTGGAACCCACAATCTAAGAGGACAGCCCCCTTCGGTGTCGCGAATTTTTGCTTAATTTCGTACTAAGAGAAGGATGATGGAAGACACAAGAGCTTCGATGCTGGACTAATTGGATTAATCTCAATCCGCCATCTAAATTTGGGAGTGTTTTTCAACAAAGGCCCACGAATAAATCTCCAACGAAATTGGATTTGAGCAGGTTTTGATATCTCGACGTTGAAACGCTTCACGGCCTGGTGCCGGAAGATCATGTCGTCCTCTGTGACGAGGCTATATTCTGAGGCTGTCATTCTCCAGCTTGACAGTGTCCAGAGGGAGCCGACAAATTCGGCTCCCTACTGCACCGTATAAATGTCATTAAACACCCAAATTCATGCGTTCGTAGCATCGGAGCCCGGGTGCCCTCGCAGCCGGATCAACCAACGAAGCGGATGAAGAGTGAGAAAGCGCCGTGTGAATCACGAACCTAGCCAGTTCGCGGTTGGTCGGCTACTCGGAAAGTATCGTCGTTGTTATCTGGCTGAAATGTCGGCTTTCCGTAGAAGTGAACGGGCCACGTTCCGTCTTCGGAGGCTACGCGGCGAGCCTGCCACTGTCTGCTTGTGGCAGATGCCTTTCCCAACAACTCAGTTGCTGTCCGTCGAAGAGTTCAGCATGGTAGTGGCGGTATTGCGGTTCACGCCCAGAGAGTGCAGGTTCATAGACCTTTTCCCGAACCCATCTCTGTCCTGTCTCGATTTCTGCTCCGCAGTGGGCGCATATCTTGGCGTGGCTGGCGACCATTTTTCACCTCCTTCTAGACGATGTGATGCGATCGTCGGATCGGAAGTAATTGATCAAACGTAAAGATTATGTCCAGGGTTGGTCACGCTGGCGCAAACGCGAGCGACTGCAAATTGCCGAAGTTGGCGATGGACGAGGTCTCGTTCGATCAGGGAGGCACCGAGGTTCACATCTGCAAGAGGCTAGCTCGCAATCCAAGAGTGGGTCTGCGAAGCGACTCGCGTGGCAGATAAGGGGGATTATGTTCGGAGTTGGCCAAACCATTTATGAGACGGCTTCACGAGTCCTAAAAATCAACGTCGCATTGCCTCCTCCAAACCCGAAGGAGTTGGTCATGGCGTATCGCATCGCTAAAGGGCGAGCCGCTCGCGGGACGAAGTCCAGACCATAGTCGATATCCGGACATTCCAGATTGATAGTCGGAGGCACCACTTGGTCCCGAAGAGCAAGGACGGTGAAGCCGGCTTCGAGGCTCCCCGCGCCTCCGAGGAGATGGCCGGTCATGGATTTCGTTGAGCTGACGGCCACTCGGTCTGCGTGATCGTTGAAAGCTTTGCGAATGGCAGCTGCTTCCGCGCGGTCCCCAACGGGAGTCGACGTCGCATGTGCGTTCAGGTAGCCAATCTCCGAGGCCGGAATAGCGGCATCAGCGAGTGCGCCTTCCATAACACGCCGGACTCCCTCGCCGCTCTCCAACGGAGCATTCGCATGATAGGCATCGGAGTTACGCGCGTAGCCGACCAACTCGGCAATCGGCTCGGCTCCTCGAGCGAGCGCGTGTTGACGTTCCTCGATCACAAGAACTCCAGCACCCTCTCCAAGCACGAATCCGTCGCGGTCGTTATCCCAAGGCCGTGACGCACGCGTGGGTTCGTCGTTTCGCAGGGACACGGCGCGCATCGCACAAAAGCCCGCCATAGCGAGAGGCGTGATCGCCGCCTCGGCACCACCGCAGATCATCACATCGGCATCGCCGTACTGAATGATTCGGTACGCTTCCCCGATAGCGTGTGCACCTGTAGTACACGCCGTGGCGTGCGCGAGATTGGGTCCCGCAGCTCCCCAACGGATGGAAATCTGACCAGCGGCCAGATTGACGATAGCCGCGGTTATGAAAAAAGGAGAAACGCGTCCTGGACCCTGGTTGGTGAGCTTTGCGTGTTCCCGTTCGATGGCTTCGAAACCGCCGACGCCGCTCCCGACAGAAACTCCAACGCGATCACCAAATTTGGCACCAATATCAAGACCTGCGTTTCGAATCGCGAAGTCGGCGGCAGCCATGGCAAATTGAATAAACCGGGATGTCTTCTTGACGTCTTTCTTCTCCACGAAATCGAGAGGATCAAAACCGGGAAGCTCCCCAGCAATCCGGCAGGGCAGGGTAGTTGCGTCGAAGAGCGTTACAGGCCCGATTCCCGAACGGCCGGCCAGGATATTCTTCCAGGCACTCTCGGTCCCGATTCCGGTCGGGCAGAGGAGCCCAATCCCGGTTACGACCACGCGACGTCCCTGGCCCATCCGTTTCAGCCTCCCACGCTATCGAGCATAGCATAAAGAGACCGAGCGGTCTCGTCGAAGGCCAAAGACTGACCGTCTTCCTGCGACTCACTGCTTGATCGAGGAGATCGCCGGCGACTGTCTCGACCCCCAACGCACGAAGCGCCTCTGCTCGCGCGTCATCCTTATTGATCAGTCCGCGCGCGGGTGGCCTTGCTTGCGCAGCTCCCTCGCAGCGGCGCTGCCTGTCGCCCCCGTGACTCCCGCGATGAGATAAATTGGTTCGCTTATATTTGTGCGAAGCCTCCGTCCACGAACAATTCCGAGCCAGTGATATAACTGCTGTCATCCGATGCGAGAAAGACCACAGCTTTGGCGACTTCATCGGGCGTACCAAGCCTGCCGAGTGGAGTCACGGTGGACACTAATCTTATGCGTTCCTGGCCCACTTCCGAAGACCCCAGAAGATCATTCAATCCCGGTGTGTCGGTGGCGCCTGGACTCACGGCGTTCACGCGAATACGGCGAGCCTTCAAGTCGGTAGTCCATGTGCGCGCGAACGAACGCACGGCTGCTTTTGTGGCGCTGTATACACTGTTTGAGGGGAGTCCTTTGCTACCTACGATCGACGCGTTCAGGATGATCGAAGCCCCGTCGGGCAATAGCGGAAGTGCCTTCTGGACTGTGAAAAGAACACCCTTTACGTTCGTGTTGAAGATAGAGTCGAAGCCCTCCTCGGTGATGGTGCCCAACGCGGCGTACCGGGCAATGCCCGCGTTCGCAAACACAATATCGAGTTTGCCCTTGTCCCGCTTGATCTGCACAAAGAGGCGATCTAGATCATCGGGCTTCGAAACATCTCCTTGTACCCCGGTGACATTTCTTCCGATTTCGCGGACCACCGCGTCGAGCTCATGCTTGCGGCGCCCCGTTATAAATACGTAGGCACCTTCACAAACGAAGCGTTTTGCGGTCGCTAAGCCAATGCCACTACTACCTCCGGTCACGAGTGCGATTTTTCCTTCGAGCTTTGCCATGACGTTCCTCCTATATCGCCCGACTGAGCGATCTTTGTTGTTCATCGAAATCCCTCCAAACAAGAATCTGGATCACAAATTCGGTTCTCAGTGACCTGCGGCCGCTTTTCCGGCTGGCTTGAAGCGCTGAATGAGCAGCAGCAGCGCAGCAGAGCCGAATGTCAGCCATGCGATCACCCGAAAGCAGTCCATGTAGGACAACAGCCTTACCTGATTCTGCAGTTGCTGATACAAATAGCCGTTCGCCGCCGCCGATGCATCTGGGCGGGTAAATCCTCTGCTTGCCAGGTAATTCGTCAATTCAGTGAGCCGGTTGTTCAGTTGCTGCGACGACGACGCAAGCGCCGACGCGAGATTGGTTTGATGGAGCTGTTGGCGACGCTCGGCAATAGCGTTCATGAAAGCAATGCCAACGCTTCCACCCCAATTACGAAAGAGGTTCGTTAGGCTGGACGCTCTATTGTTCTGTTCGGGCCTCAATTGTGAATATGCGAGCACGTTGACCGGTACAAAGAAGAAGCCGTAGCCAAGGCCTTGGTAAGTCCTGGCCAGGGCATAGTGGGTATAATCGGTTGCTAACGTGAAGGTGCTGTAGTACCACATCGTCATGCCGCCAATCGCAAGGCTGATCGTGAGCAATGTGCGGGGCGACACAAGCTGTCGCTGGATGAGTTGTGCGACAACCGGAGCGAACAGCGTGATAACAAAGGCGCCCGGCCCCAATACGAGTCCCGCGTCGATCGCGCGATATCCGTACAGTGACTGAAGGATTTGCGGGATCAGGACAGTGCTGCCAAAAACACCGAATCCAAATACGAAGAGCAGTGCGTCGGCGATCGCAAAATTGCGACTTGCCAGCAGACGGAACTCAATAATGGGATCCTTCAACCGGAGCTCCCACACTACGGTTGCGATCCAGCCAATGACTGCGATCGCGAGCAGCGAGGAGATGAAGGTGCTGCCGAACCAATCATCGATCTGACCGCGATCCAGCGCTACTTCCAGGCTGGCCGAGGCGATCGCGATCAGTGCGATTCCAATCCCATCCACGTGAAACGGGCCATTTCGAATAGCTGCCCGCTCCGCCTCGAAAGCAGGTGGATCTTTGAGAACCCGGCTGCATAGAAAGAAGGCTAGGAGCCCTATCGGGATATTAATGAAGAATATCCAGCGCCAGTCATAGTTATCGGTAATCCAGCCGCCCAACACAGGCCCAATCGTCGGGGCGGTCACAATCACGGCTGTATAGACCGCGAAGGCCGAAGCACGTTTTGCGGGAGGAAAGGTATCCACTAGAACGGCCTGCGCGACCGGTACCATTCCACCACCCGCAAGCCCCTGCAACACGCGGCTGGAGAGCATGATTCCGAGGCTCGGCGCCACCCCGCAGAAAAAAGATGTGACGGTGAAAAGAGCGACACACCCGAGGTAATAATTTTTTCGGCCAAAGACCCGGCTGAGCCAGGCAGACATGGGCAGGACTACGGCATTGGCGACGAGATAGGTGGTGAGAATCCAGGTGACCTCATCGTAGCTACGGCCGAGACCGCCCGCAATATAGGGGAGCGCAACATTCGCAATCGAGGTATCGAGGGTCTCCATAAACGCCGCTAGCGTGACCGCGAAGGCGATGAGCCATGGGTTGACGGAAGGCAAATTTTCGGCTGCTTTCGACATGACCAGCTCAGCGAACTTTGACCCTCGGCTCGACAGACATACCGGGCCGAAGCAAGCGCTCCGGGTCTTGCTTGCTATCGAAACGAATTCGCACCGGAAAGCGCTGCACGACTTTCACGTAGTTTCCAGTGGCATTCTCAGGCGGGAACAAACTGAATAGCGGGCCCGCGGCGCCGGGAAGGCTCTCTACCCAACCCCTGTAGTCACGGCCAAACGTGTCCACTCGAATCGTGACGGGCTGTCCGGGTCGCATCCATTTGAGCTGCGTTTCCTTGAAGTTGGCAGTGATCCAAATATCGTCTAACGGAACGATGACGAGAAGGCTTTGTCCGGGCTGGACGCGGTGGCCAAGTTCAACGGTTTTGCGCCCTATGACGCCGCTGACCGGCGCATAAATTTTCGTGTAGCTGAGGTTGAGTTGCGCAGTCAGCAGATCGGCGCGTGCCTGCTCCAAGTGACCCGCAGCCGAGTCTGATTTGGCGCGCGCATCGGTCACCTGTTGCGGAGCAATCTGAGCCGCTTCGAGCTGCGCCTCGCGTTGCGCAACCAGTTGACGCGCTTGGTCGACTTGCTGCTGTGCAGAAGCGATGGCCGCGCGATCGTACTCTACAGCCTGAGCGGCCGTAGTCGCGTCCGTTTGGCGAGCATCATAGTAGGAACGCGAGATTTCATCTTTCTCGACAAGCGCCAGGTAGCGCACGCGATCTCGCTCAGCGTGGGCATACGTGGCTTCGTCCTGTTGTAATTTGTGCCGGGCGGCGTCCAGGTTCGCCTGTGCAACTTCGATACTGGTCAGCGCTTCTTTCCTGGCCGCTTCGGCTGAGTGAAGTCCGCCGAAAGAACTCGCGTTTACAATAGGAACGTTCACAGACGCCGAATGAGCTTCCGCGATTGAGGTATCAAGGTTCGCTTTCGCATGTTCGAGCTCTGCCTGATAGTCACGCGGATCAAATTCCAGCAACAGTGTCCCTGCCTCAACGAATTGGTTGTTCTCGACTTGAGGATTGATATAAGTCACCGTACCGCTGATACGCGAGCTAACCAAATCAACATGCCCGTCGATCTGGGCATCGTCGGTGGATTCGTAGTTCCGCGCGTAGAGCCACCATGCGGTGGCGGCAACCGCAGCGACCAGCAAAGCAGAAAGGACAATCAGGCGCCGGCGCGAGACCTTCGGGAGCGGCGTTTTCGTTTTGTGCGTCTGCTCTTGAGGATTTTTCCCATCGTCCGAGACCTGCTCTAGCAGGACCCGATGCCGAATCCTGGCCTGCGGTTCGAGCACTTCGGTGTCCGTCGTCTTGGCCATTTCCGGACCTCCCGTGATCATTACTGTCCGGATTAGATGCACAAGAGACCGAACGGTCTCATAATTCAAGAAAATGTTTCTTCGTGTTCGTGGGGGTGTATAAGACAAGCGCCTGTCTTAATTTGAGACTTCTGAGGACGAGTGTGTCCCTGACTAGCTGAGAATCGCCCAGAAACAATGCTCAAGATTGACGTGGAATCTCGCCTCACTTACCGGGATCACCGTCCCGCAGCGATATCGCCACGAAGGACCATGCAAGTGGAACTTGCTCTCGCGATTACGCGGCGCTGTTCGTCGGTTATGGTGCATTCGACGTAACCGATGCTTCGCCCTCGCTGCACGACGACTCCTTCAGCCCTGAGCTGAGCCTGCCAGACGGGTCGGAAGAAATTTATCTTTAATTCGACTGTGGTGAACGATTCGTCCGGCCCCAAAGTGCTTGCAAAGGCCATCCCCATTGCAGCATCCGCAATGTCGCACAGAATGCCGCCGTGGAGGGTCCCCATGGGATTCGCATGCTGGGGGCCGGCAGCCAGCACTACCGCAGCCCGCCCCTCGCCGATTTTTTCCGCCTCGAATCCGATCAGACGCGCTACGGGTACCTCGTTCGCCTTTGCCCGTTCCCTGAAATCAGGACGCGACGAGGTCGGTTGGGTAATAGTCATTGGTTCTCTCCTGGCTTCTGTCGCGCTGCTCGAACTTTGGTTTCAAGGTATTCCTCTAGATGACGGCGGGCCCAACCACGAGAATCGTCGCTGCGCTGTAGACGGCTCACCATCAAGCTCCCTTCCAGCGTGCTCACGATCAATGTTGCCAATTCTGCCGAATCGATATTGCTGCGGATCTCGCCTCGTCGTTGCCCCTCTTCGATGATGGTTCGCAGGCGATCCAGCCAAGAGCTAAGAGCGCGCCGGGCCTTCTCTCGCAGCTGCGGATTTCCGTCGTCGGAATCGATTGCCGTGTTGAGCAGTGGACATCCCCCTGGCACCAGTCCGGCGCGCCGTTCCTGGAAGTTCCGCACCATCTGCTGCAGACGGTCCACCGTATTAGAGATCGCCTGTGTGCCTTCAAAACGAGTGTCTAACACCAACTTCCAGGCATAGTCGAATGCCTCGGCCGCAAGCTGTTGCTTGCTGTCGAAGTGTCGATAGATCCCGCCCTTCTCCAGGCCCGTAGCCTCCATCAGGTCGGATAAGGCAGCACCCTCATAGCCCTTTTGGTTGAAGATGGGCGCTGCCTTGCGAATGATCTCGTGCCGCGTTTGTTCGCCTTTGCGCATATTCATACCCTGGGCAAAAGAAATATGCGACCGAATGGTCGCTTACTGCATCTTACCACATGTTTGGATGCGACCGAACAGTCCCGGGACGCAATGAACGAATCTTTTCTGGAGAACCGTTATGCCCGATACCACCAAGGTGCGCGAGCATTATAGTGCCATGGAACTCACTGAGCGGATCAAGTCGTCGCTCGCGACGCTTGAACTGCGGGATCGGCTGCGGCTCGTAGCGGAAGGGCCAGCGCGCTTCGTTCAGCACATCGCCAGCGTGGCGCAAGACTACCAGGACGGCATCGAAACGATCACCGGGAAGCCGCCGCTAACTCTCGAAGAATTCGTGTCGCGAAACCGCGCGAAGTTCACCGTTTGATGGTTCAGCGAAAGGAGGATCTTCCATGGGTAGGCTCACGAACAAGACCGCTCTCGTGACCGGCGGGAGCAGCGGCATCGGCAGTTCAAAGCTGGAAATAAGAGATGCGCGTGAAGCTGAGCTACCTGCGATGGTCAACGTAACCAAGGCATCTTATGCCGAGTTCCAGGAGTCAAGTCCAAGTGGCTTTTGGGACGTGTACATGACCAACGTCGAGGAAGCAATCATGCGGGCTTCAGACACAGAACGCATAGCAGCCTTTCTCGATGGCGAGCTTGTGGCAAGCGTATTGCTTTGCCATAAAAGCTTTAAAGGCGATGATCCGGAAATACGTTTGCTGGCGGTGCTTCCAGATTTTAGAAAGCACGGAATAGCGCGACAACTTATCGACGAATGTGAGCGCCGAGTCGGGCGTACGGGAAAAGCACGGGTTGTTCTTCACACCACTCATTTAATGTCGACAGCCCGCGGATGGTACGAGCGCTCTGGTTATTCCCGCTTTGAAGCAATCGACTTTTCTCCCGTGCCCGGTTTTCTCGTGATGGGATTTGCGAAGGATCTCAAAGCAAAAAAGCATCGGTGATCTTTTCTGGAGAACCGTTATGACCGACACCACCACCAAGGTGCGCGAGCAGTATAGCGCCATGGGACTCATTGATCGGATCAAGCCCGCGCTCGCGACGCTCGCGCCCGAAGGTCAGACGCTAACCGTTGTTCAGCTCGCTCCCCTCGACCAGTTCCATACCCGAGGCATCCTCGCGACCGCAGAATTGGCAACCGCCGCAGGGCTCGAGCCATCGACCCGCGTGCTGGATATCGGCTGCGGCATCGGCGGCCCGGCACGCTATCTGGCCGCCACTTTCGGCTGTCAGGTGATAGGCGTCGACCTGAGCTCCAGCTTCGTCGATGCGGCTACTTACCTCACGGCCAGCTGTGGACTATCAGATCGCGTCACGTTCCAGGTCGGCGATGCCCTGCATCCGTCTTTCGAAGACTCGGCTTTCGATGCGGTGTTCCTGCAGCACGTGGCGATGAACATCGAGGATCGCGCCTCGCCTATATGCCGAGGTGCGCCGGGTCTTGGCACCGGGTGGCCGATTTGCCACCTACGACCTGGTGCTTCGCGAGGGCGATCTCGTGTATCCCACCCCTTGGGCGCGTGATGCCTCGACCAGCTTTCTGCTCACCGAGCGCGACACGCGTACGACGCTTGAACAAGCTGGGTTCCAGGCGCTCCTCTGGCGCGACGACACGCAAACCGCGCTCGACTGGTTCAACGCTGTTATGAGTGCTCCACCCCAGAGCGGACCGAACCTCGGGGTTGTCATTGGTCCGGACTTCCCGATCATCATCGGGAACCTCGCCCGCAACATCCGCGAGAACCGTCTGGGTGTGCTGGCCGCGGTTCTGACCTGCAAATTCAATCCTATCGCTGCCCGGGGCTGTTAACGATGACTGGAATTTCTATCAAGGCGGCTCGAAAAGCAATATGCCTAAGGTTTGGCTCATCAGCCCTGCGTTTGCTCGCCGGCTCTGACCGCGCCCAGCTCGCCAACGACGCAGGCTAAAGATTGGCGGCATTGGAAACGAAGTGGCGAAATTAGACGATGCGGGCGTCGCTCTTCTCGCACGCTGCCGGTAGAGATTTGCAATGGCTGGTTCGCCCGTTGCTGAAAAGGTTTGTGTAGCGAGTGACGAAACATGTGCTGACCAAAGTCCCAAGGCTGGTTTGCATTATTCATGGATTGTCGCCTCACGTGACTAACAACAT
>Ga0307479_10007279_pt1 | contig 10198 bp, 7 predicted proteins | sample atmos_gasesECM4C_FD_203743 | JGI IMG/M metagenome (GOLD analysis project Ga0307479, IMG submission 203743) | Hardwood forest soil microbial communities from Morgan-Monroe State Forest, Indiana, United States - atmos_gasesECM4C_515 | ecosystem: Environmental > Terrestrial > Soil > Temperate...
ACCCTCCGCCAACACTCCGGATTCCACTCGTGCCCTTTTGCCCAGGGAGTCCACACCAACGCGTTTTTTTCAACGTGGCCTTCTACCTTAGTTCTCCGCATCCACCACAGGTGCGTGCGGAGATTCCGTGTTTTTCCGGCGGCTTTCAACTCTTAACTTTCAACTTTCAACTCTCCATCTCTGGTCCCCCAATTCCCGCCTCCCACTGGCAAAAACACCTTGCTTGCCTGTACATTTTACGGTACACTAGTACCATATAAGGTGCAGGATGGCAGAAGACCACCCGCCGCGTAAAATCCCGCTGATTTTCTACCGTCGGCGGCCGGGAAGGGAACCCGTGCGGGAGTGGCTGAAGAGATTGCCGGAAGCCGAGCGGCACGCCATCGGGAGAGACCTGTTGCGTGCGCAATGGCGCTGGCCCGTCGGGATGCCGCTGTGTCGGCCATTAGGAAATGGTTTGTGGGAGGTCCGGACAGACCTCCCAACAAAGCGGACGGCGCGCGTGCCGCTTTGTCTTTGCGACGAGCACCTTGTCGCTCTGCACGGGTTTATCAAGAAAACCCGCGCGACGCCGGATGATGATTTGGCATTGGCGCGCAAGCGCCAGAAGGAGTTAGAGCGATGAAAAAGAAGCACAAGAAGCACATGGGCTCGAGCATCGATGATTTCCTGAAGGAAGAAGGCATCTTTGAAGAGTCCCAAGCACAAGCCATCAAAGAAGTCGTCGCCTGGCAGCTCGAAGAAGCTATGAAGAAACAGAAAATATCCAAAAACAGGATGGCCACACTGCTAAAGACCAGCCGCACCCAGGTCGACCGGCTCCTCAATCCGAAAAACGACATTACGCTTTCCAGCCTCCAACGCGCCGCCGCCATGGTCGGACGCCGCGTGATGATCGAGTTAGTCTGAAGCCGGCTCGGTACCCCGCTCCAACCATTCAACCTGCCCCCACGACCGTTCAACCCCCAATTTCTGCTATGCACTGCTATTGACTTGACAACTTGATACTGGCACGCTACCCTCCTTCGTGTATCTCGAATGCCATCCTCGCCGATTCGCTTTCCCGTCTCCGAGCGATCTCAGTGGACTCAGCGTCTCCGCGTTAGATTGCTGCTTCTTCTATGTTTTCTCAAACTTTCAACATTCAACTTTTGACTTTCAACCTCCCCTCTTCCGTAAGTCCTTTCCCTTCAATCTTTTTGCCGACCGCCACCCTCTAACTCCAGTCGCATCAATACTTTTAGGAAAACATGGCGGGTGGGGGCTCTGTTTCTTCAACCTTCAGACGTCCAAACATTCGGACCTTCCGACGTGTTTCCGACCTATCCCCTTTCTTTTCAAACTCTTGCGCACTCTTTTGCACTCTTTAAAAAATCAACTCCTTTGTTTTCAATCGATTCCGCACTCTTTGCCAAAAATTACCCGGGGTGGGAGTACTCCCATCGTTCCAATCGAGGCTCCACCCGCAGTTGTGGAGCGGAGATCCCGACCCGGTCGGGACAATTCCGGCGATCCGTCCGTCCCATTGCAGCCGAACGCCCTTGGTGCCACAATGAGCGAAGGCGCGAGAATTCTTCACGATCCGGGGAAACAACTCCGCTTCCCCCGGTGTCTAAGATAATGAGCGGACATCGGGGACAGCTCGATCTTGGTCCCCAACGCAAGTCGTGCCTGGGTCCAGCGTTCTAAGGCGGTTTCAGGGTTTGCACTTACAAACTCAAAGCTAGCGGGTTTCAGTGTTTGTACTTACAAACCCTGAGTTAAGCTGGACCGATCAGCAGGGTGGCCCGCTTCCAGCAGCGGGTCGGAAAGGCCGGCAGTGTCCGATTTGGCTAGTGCCCTTTCTTGGGGCCGCGATGAAGCCGAACTCGTCCATGAGCTGCAAGCGGGCTCGGAGACGGCCTTCGACTGGCTCGTCACGCACTATAATGCGCCGGTCTATAACCTCATCCTTGGCATGCTCGGCGACACTTCCGATGCCGCTGACGGTTGCCAGGAAGTTTTCTTGAAAGCCTTTCGCGGCATTCGCCATTTCCGCCAGGGCAGCTCTTTGAAAACGTGGCTCTACCGCATCGCCATCCGCGAAGCGTTGAATCACAAGCGCTGGTTCAAGCGCCACTTGCAGAAAAACGTTTCCATCGACGCCGTGCCGGAAGAAGGACAAGCCCGCATCGAAATCGAGGATCTCGGCGCTACGCCCTTCGAGCAACTCGCCGCTCTGGAGATTCAAGTGGCCGTCCACGGCGCCTTGCAACAGGTTCCTGATGTTTTTCGCAGCGCCGTGATTTTGCGCGACCTGGAAGGCCTGAGTTATGAAGAAGTCGCCGAAGTTCTGGAGTGCAGCGTCGGCACGGTGAAGTCCCGCATTCTTCGCGGACGCCGCGCGCTGAAAGAAATTCTCGAGCCGCTCTTGAGCGCGCCTCAGATTCACGCTAGCCACGCGCAAACATCTTCGCATGGCAATGTTTCCGAGGCTCAGCCGTCTCCTTTCGGCGATGCGTTTTCCGCCGCACGGCGAGTCACTAATTCTTCGGAAGAGTTGGCCGCTTTGCGATCACCGGAATCGCTGACCGCTTCGCGGTCATCGGAAATGCAGTCCCCGCGGGCAAGTTCCACGGGTAAGGGTGTCCAATGAAGTGCAACACCGTACGAACCAAGCTGGCCGGCTATCTCGATGATGCTGTTACCGGCGGAGCGCGCGTTGCCGAGCGCGTCCAGATTCACCGGCACTTGGAATCCTGCAACGTTTGCCGCGAGGAGCTGGAACGCTTCCGCAAGCTGTCATTGTTGCTTTCGCGTGTCCCCAAGGACATTCCGCCCGCCGATCTCGCCGTGCGCATCAAGGTCGCCGCCGCTCAGGCTCAGCATTCGCAGGATTGGCCCAGCCGCATCCGCCGCATGAAGGATCGCGCCGAAATTTTGCTCGACAACGTTTTCCGCCCGCTCACCGTTCCCGCCACCGGCGGATTTTTCTCCGCCATCCTTGTTTTCGTGCTGGTGCTACAGATGATCGGGCCAGGTATTACCGTGCGCGCCGTGCAAAATGACGTCGCTCTGAATCTCATGCGCCCCGCCGAGCTGGTTTCTCTTTCGGACTATCCGCAGGCTTGGGCGCCCGAGCAGCACGACCTCGAGCTTTCCTTGCCTCACGGCCTCTTGCTGGACGTCACCGTCGACGCCCAGGGCCACATGACCGATTATCAGATTCTCTCCGGCCCCAGCAGCCAGGAACTTCGCCGCCAGCTTGACCAGATGCTGCTGTTCTCGCGCTTCAGCCCCATGCTGAGCTTCGGCCGTCCCACTGCCGGCGGCCACGTGGTGCTCAGCTTCAGCGCCGTCCGCGTCCGCGGCTGATTTTTTGGCGGCTTGGGTTTGCCGAAAATATTGGTTGTATCTAGGAACGAGACGAAATACACTGAGCTCCCTGTGAACGCGCAATTCGCCAACTCATATCGCTGGTATCGATTTACTTGGGATCCATCCAGGTGGCGGGGGGCGTTTCTGTAAGCGAATTCAGCAGCAAAAAGATTCGACCCACTCGCAAATCGAGTGGGTTTTTTGTTTTAGGGGACAAAAATAAATCGAGAGGGCCGGAAAGATGATCATCTCCATGAAACTGCACGCAAAGCGCGAAGAGATTGATGAAGTTCGAAAGCAGGTGGAGCACTTCGGCTACAAAGTGCACTCCATCGAAGGGGAAGAGCGCGTGGTGATCGGCGTAGTCGGCGTAGGCGACGTAACGGCGTGCATGGAATCGATCGAGGCCATGCCGCAGGTGGACAAAGTGGTGCGGATTTCGGCGCCGTACAAATTCGTGAGCAAGGAATTCCGCGCGGGCAAGACAAGAATAAAAGTGAATGGAACGGAAATTGGCGGCGCGGAATTCGTGGTGATGGCCGGGCCGTGCTCGGTGGAATCGGAAAAACAAATCATGCAGGCAGCGGAGGGCGTGGCGAAAGCCGGCGCGAAAATGCTGCGCGGCGGCGCGTTCAAGCCGCGCACTTCGCCTTACGATTTTCAAGGCATGGAAGAAGAAGGCTTGAAGCTGCTGAAAAAAGCGAAAGAAGCGACGGGGCTTGCGATTATCACGGAGGTGATGAGCGACCGCGACGTGGATTTGGTCGCGAAATACGCGGATGTGATGCAGGTCGGCGCGCGCAACATGCAGAATTTCATGCTGCTGAAAGCGTTGGGGAAATGCGGCCGGCCGGTGCTGCTGAAACGCGGGTTGAGCAGCACGGTGAAGGAACTCCTGATGTCCGCGGAATATATCACGGCGCACGGCAATCCCGACGTGATTTTGTGCGAGCGGGGAATCCGCACGTTCGAGACGGTGACGCGAAACACTTGCGACATCGCCGCAATTCCCGCGCTGAATGAATTGACGCACCTGCCCGTGATTCTCGATCCGAGTCACGCAACGGGAAAACGGAGCCTCGTGCCGGCGCTCTCCCGCGCAGGCGTCGCGATCGGCGCGGATGGATTAATCGTGGAAGTACATCCGGCGCCGGAAAAAGCCATCAGCGACGGCGCACAATCCCTCGACCTCCCGCAATTCCAGAAAATGATGAAAGATCTGGAGCCGTACATTCACCTCTGGAACGAGGCACGAAAGCGAGAGACGGCGGCGTCCGCGGTGGCGGCGAGCTGAGGGGGTGACAGCTCGCACCACACGAATAAGCCAACAAGGAGACCGGAGTCCACCGTTCCGAGACAAGGCGACGGAGATGGACTGATTCATCTTTGTGCGCGTCCCTTGCAGTATCCCGTAAAGCACGGTACGTTCTACGAACTTCTGAGAGGGCAGGTTCTATGTCGACGATTCGTGCGAGCGTGCTTGTATTTCTGTGGATCTTCCTTCAGACCCCGCGACCAAGTTCCACGGAGGAAACCGGCGCGTGGGATTTGCCGCGCTTCACCGCTGACGGACCGACCTTGTCAAAGGCTGCGTCGAGCGTCAATCCGAAACCGGGCACGGATGTAGTGGTTCTCGACGAAGAGGACAGCTATGTGTTCGACGCGGATGGAAAAGCAACGCACACGCACTATCTAGTGTACAAAGTCCTGACCCAGAAGGGCGTTGAAGGGTGGGATGCCATATCCCTGGGATGGGAGCCGTGGCACGAAGAACGTCCCGCAGTGCGGGCGCGAGTCATCACAACAGACAGCGCCGTCCATGCGCTCGATCCCAAGACGATCACGGAAGCGCCGGCCCGCGACGAGAATGACAAGACTTACGGCGACGGGCGAGTATTGCGCTCTCCTCTGCCCGCAATTGCCCCAGGATCAGTAGTTGAGGAAGAAGAAACCTGGGTGGAAAGCGCACCCTTCTTTGGGGCTGGTGTAGTCGTCCGAACTTATTTCGGGCGGGCCGTTCCAGTGATTCACTCAAAACTCGTTCTCGACGCACCTGAATCCCTGCCGGTTCGCTATTCGACAAAGTTGCTTCCAGACATGAAGCCGCAAAAAAGCTCAGAAAATGGCCGCGTGAGAATTGTTTTTCAGTGCGGAGCGCTGGATGCGTTGGACGAGAGCCAATTCTATCTGCCCAAAGATGTGCCCTCACAGCCCCAGGTGACGTTTTCGACGGGAGCTTCCTGGCAAAGCATTGCCGAAGGATACCGAAAAATCGTTGACGAGAAAGCGGCGCCCAAGGATGTGCAGACCGTCGTGAATAAATTGGCTTCTGGAAAGGCAACGCGGGAAGAAAAAGCCGGGGCGATCGTTCAGTTTTTGAGCCGGGAAGTGCGATACACGGGGGTGGAGTTTGGAGATGCCGCCATCGTTCCCCATGCTCCGTTAGAGACGTTGAAACACAAATACGGGGATTGCAAGGACAAGGCGACGCTAGCCGTGACCATGCTCCGAGCTGCGGGGATTCCATCCTACGTGGCGCTGCTGAACGCAGGACAACGACAGGATGTCGAAGCCGAGCTGCCGGGCATGGGTGAGTTCGACCACGCCATCGTATACGCACCGGGAAGTCCGGATTTGTGGATCGACCCTACCGACGAATACGCCCGCCTCGGACAGTTACCACAAATGGATCAAGGGCGGCTGGCGCTAGTGGCAAGAGCGGAGAGCACTGGCCTGACGAATATTCCGGAGGCCACCTCGAATGACAACCGAATCGTGGAAAGAAGGGAGTTCTATCTCGCTGAAAACGGCCCGGCGCGGGTGGTTGAGACGACCCAACCCAATGGAGTTTTCGAGGCGGAGTTCAGATCGACGTACGCGGACGCCGAAAACAAAGATAGCAAGAAGAATCTGAAGGAGTACATCGAAAACCAGTACCTGGCGAAAGAATTGGCGCGCGAGGAGCGAACCGATCCGGGGGATTTGTCAAAACAGTTTCAACTTGTGCTGGAAGCGACCGGCGCAAAGCGAGGCTATACGGATCTGGAAAGTGCCGTTGTTGCGATCCAGCTGGAAACGTTGTTTTACAGACTGCCGAATGAACTACAAGAGCGGGAGAAAGAAGAAGAAAAGGGTGCGGATGCGGAGAAGGAAAAACGAAAGAAGCCCCGCACGGCGGACTATCAGCTGCCCGAAGCCTTCATAAACGAATGGCAGTACAAGATCGTGCCACCCCTCGGATACCAAGCGAAACCGCTGCCGTCTAATGGCAAAAGCTCCTTGGGGCCCGCGACTTTGACACAAGAATTCGAATTGGAGAACGACGGCTCAGTTCGAGTAGTCCTGCGGTTCGACACCGTGAAACGGCGCATCACCGCCCCAGAAGCAAAAGAGCTGAGAGAAAAGGTCGCGCAGATGCGCGAAAGTCAAACCCTGTTTGTCTATTTCGAACCGACCACACAGGTGCTGATGCATCAGGGAAAAATGCAGGAAGCTTTCCAAGCAAGCCGGGATCTGATCGCGCAGCACCCCAAAGAGGCGGTCCATCATCTGCAGCGGGCGAAGATTCTACTTGGCGCCGGGATGGGAGATGCGGCGCGAGAAGAAGCGCGCACAGCAGTAAAACTGGAACCTGGCTCGGGACTTGCGCAGAAAACGCTGGCGGAGATTCTGGAATACGATTTGGTCGGCAGGCAGTACCGGCGCGGAAGCGATTATGCAGGGGCCGAAGCGGCATTTCGAGCAGCAAAGAAGCTCGACCTCGATGACAAAGAGATCGTTGGGAATCTGGCGATCCTGCTGGAATACAACCATGAAGGCGAGCGCTACGCACCGGGAGCCAAGATGAATGACGCGGTTGCCGAATACCAAAGCCTGACGGAAGAGCAACTTGCCAAAATCGGACTGAAGAACAATCTGGCCTTTGCCTTCTATTACGCGGGAGAGTTTGCCGCGGCGAAGAAAAATGCAGAAAGCCTCAACCCGCAGCTGACCGGGGTGATCGTGGCCAGCGAGACCGCTCTGAACGGAGCAGAAGCCGGGATGAGCGAAGCCCGGAAGCGAACCGGAAATGAGAATGATTTGAAGGTGGTCTTAAAAGGCGCGGGAGAAATGCTGATGCGAGCAAGGAAATACCCCGCGGCGGCCGAACTCATGGCCGCCGGGGCTTCCGGTGACAATGCTTCGAAGACCATGGCCCTTGCCTCCATGCTGCGCAAAGCCCAGCCGCACGAGGAGATAAAAGTTGAAGATAGCCCGGCGGGCGTGGTCATGAGAATGTTTTTGGTCACGCTTGATCCGCAGGTTACACTCGAAAAAATGACCGCAGTTTACAGCCGGAACGCGCAGAAAGTGATACGGAACTCAAGTCCTGAGGACATTGAGAAGACGCTGAAGGCAGGACGCGCGATCCGCACTGCACTTTCGAAAACAGGATTTCCCGCGGACGTTATGCTGGATGTGATCTTGCCAGCGATGCAAGTGCAAACGGAGGGTGACGACACAACGGGGTACAGGGTCACCCTCCGGCCACCAGGGGGGAACAAGATCACCATGTGGGTGATCAAGGAGGACGGCAAATACAAGGTCCTGGATGGAGCGGAAAAGCCGAATTCGATCGGACTGGAAATTCTGGATCGCTTGCAGGCCGGGAATACTGCTGGAACGCGGGCACTGCTGGACTGGGTTCGCGATGAGGAGCACCTCGCCGGAGGGGACGATCCGCTCGCGGGGTTTGCGTTTCCGCGCATGTGGACGAAGGGAAAAGAGGCGGCCGTGGATCAAATGAGATACGCGGCGGCGGCCATCCTAGGACAATCGAAGGAGACGGCGCGTGATGCAGTGAAGATCCTAGAATCCGGAAGGAGCGCGACAAAAAACGAAACCGACAAACTCAATCTGGGGATCGCGCTCCTAAGCACCTATTACAATCTCGATGAATTCGAGAAGCTGGATGCCCTGGCCGCGGAACTTGCAAAACAATTTTCGGAGTCCAAACGGCTTTTTTTTGACGAAGAATTCACGCTGCGAGTGCTCGGCCGCTTCGCGGACGCGAACGCGTTGGCCGAAGAGATGACCAAACGGTTGCCTGACGATACTGATGTAAAGCGGGCCTTCATCTTTACAGCGGTGGCGCGCGAGGACTATGCAAACGCGCACGAGCTTGGCCGCCAATTGATGGATGCGGGAAAAGCGGAGGGATCCGACATGAACGGGGTTGCTTGGAACGCGCTGTTCACCGGCAGAGTAAATCGAGATGACCTGGAAGCCGCGACGAAAAGCGCCCAAGCCACACAGAATAACAACGCCAATGTCTTGCACACATTGGGTTGCGTGTATGCAGAACTTGGCAAGACAAAAGAAGCGCGCGAAATTCTGATACAGGCCATGGACCAATTGAACCTAGATGAACCTGAATCGAACTATTGGTACGGGCTAGGACGGATCGCCGAACAGTACGGCGAAATTGCTGTGGCGACCGCGGATTACAAGCAGGTGAAGAAACCAGAGAAGCCGGCTCAAGTGCCGGGGTCATCTTACCGTTTGGCGCAAAATCGGCTGGCAGCGATGGGAGGGCCGTCGGGGAAGGCGAGTCACTAGGGCGCGAGAGTGAAAAGATAAGGTGTCTGTCTTGCGATCGCTGAATCTCGCGCAATTCCCAAAAAATGATGAGAGACCTGGAGCCCTACATTCAGTTGTGGAACCTATCCAGGATGAAAGAAGTGGCGGCAGCGGCGAGTTGAAGACGCGGAGGTGGCGTGCCGCGAGCGTATCCTTTTCTCTCTTGACTTCGAGACAGCTCCATACTATTTTGCTCTAGGCCTTGACTAACACTAGGTGAGAGTTGAAGCCTGGAGAGAACTTTCGATCCATGAAAAACCGCGAGCAGCGAGACCTTTTTCCCGGGGCATTGGAGATGATGATTCTTCGAACGCTGAAGCGGCAGCCTCTTCACGGCTATGCGTTGGCGCAGCACATCAAGCGAACGTCGCACGATTTACTCCAGATTGAAGAAGGCTCGCTCTATCCGGCGCTCCAGCGGCTCCTCAAGGAAGAGTTGGTCAAAGCCGAGTGGGGCACCTCCTCCACAAACCGGCGCGTGCGGATTTACAAGCTGACAGCCAAGGGAGCAAAGCACCTGGAGCGTGAAGTGTCACGATTTGAAACCATGCTCGAAGGGATTACACGCGTCTTAGCGCCGGGTGAATCATGATGTGGCTGAAGCGACTATTTTCGCGCCGGCGGCTCTATGGCGAGCTCTCGGACGAGATTCGGGAACATCTTGAGGAGAAGATCGAGGAGTTGGTTGCGGGCGGGATGCCGAGGAAAGAGGCGATGCACGCTGCCCGGCGCGAGTTCGGAAATGTAACTCTCGCTGAGGAGGACGGGCGAGAAGCTTGGCGTTGGCCGAGGGTGGAGAACATGATCGAGGATATTCGCTATGGACTCAGGGTGCTGCGCAAGAGTCCGGGGTTTGCCACGGTCGCGGTACTGACGCTGACGCTCGGGATCGGGGCGAATACCGCGATCTTCAGCGTGGTGAATGCGGTGTTGTTGCGGCCGTTGCCGTTCCGCGATCCGGGGCGGCTCATGGTGGTGTGGCACACTCCGCCGCGGAAGAGTTTTCCGGGAGTTACGAAGTTTGTTGTTTCGCCAGCGAATTATCTTGACTGGCGCGATCAAAATCACGTCTTCGAGCAGATGAGCGCCGTGGGCTTCGGCAAATTTAATTTGACGGGCATGGGGCAGCCTGAGTCGGTGGAAGGGCGCGCGGTATCGGCTGAATTCTTTTCCGTGCTGGGCGTGCAGCCTGTCCTGGGGCGAGGATTTCTTGAAGAAGAAG
>Ga0307479_10007280_pt1 | contig 10196 bp, 5 predicted proteins | sample atmos_gasesECM4C_FD_203743 | JGI IMG/M metagenome (GOLD analysis project Ga0307479, IMG submission 203743) | Hardwood forest soil microbial communities from Morgan-Monroe State Forest, Indiana, United States - atmos_gasesECM4C_515 | ecosystem: Environmental > Terrestrial > Soil > Temperate...
TGGCACGGCCGGGAGTTGGAATACAAGGTTCCCAGCATCCGGTGGCAGGTTTCGGCCGATCAGCATGACGGATGCCCCTAGGTGTCTCAGATCCCTGGCCACGGCTAGGTCTTGCCCGCGCATACGCTCTCCATCAATCCACATGCCGAAGCGCACATCCTTGTTAACCATTTCCTGAGGGCCGTGCCTAAAGCTGCCGGTGCCCATCGCTGTCGCAGGCGATTTGAGGCCTTCCTCCCAAAGGAGCCTGGCCTCTTGGCAACTCCCCAGACTGGAACCACGAGCCAGAAAGTAAAAAATGGCCCCAGGTGCAAGCCAAGGCGCGTCTGCAATCTGCGCCTGCCAGACCGGAATGGCCGACGCCGTCCTTTCGACCACGCGGGAGAGCGAGGTTGCGAGAGTGGCATTCCAGGAGCCGACAACAGCACTCGCTAGAATCCCGACTGTCGCCGCCAATGTGGAATAAGTATTGACGGAAATCGCGTGGTCCATCTCGATGGGAACCACAATGGAAATTTGCGCCTCTTTTGCGAGTGGCCCGTCATTCGAATTGGTGATGCCGATAACGGTCACGCCGCTGTTGCGAACTTTGGTGAGCAAATTGACAATTTCCACGCTGCGACCGCTGCGCGAAATCACGATCACTGCTGAGTCCGGCGGAATAGTGGCGAATTGCAGCAACTCCGCTGCGTCCTGCATATAGACCGGGTGGGCGCCAAGGTGAAACAACGTCCCAGCGGTCAGTACCGCGTGCCAACTGCTGCCGATTCCAGTCAAGTAGACGTGGCGAGCGCTGCGGATTGCAGTCGTCGCCGCATCCAGAGCGGGCCGGCCCGCTCCCAGCAGAAAATCGATTGTCCGTTGTAACTCGTTGGGCTGGCGGAGAATGTCGTGCAAGAAGTGAGTCATCGGCAGTACCGGGGCGTGCTGATCCTTTCTACTTCTCCGCTGGCGTGATGACAATACTGCGATAGGCTACGTGCCCTTTTTCACTTCCCTGAAGATAAATGGGTCCCGGCAGTTCTTCGTGGCTGTCCAGAGCGCCGCCCGTGATGCCTGGGATTTCTTTGTTATCGATAATGGTCTGGCCATTTTGAACGACGGTGATCCAACGCCCGACCATCGTGATATCAAAGCTCTGCCATTCTCCCGGCTTGCGGGGCAGTTCCGGCGATGCCGCCAAGAAGCCGTATACGCCGCCCATGTGGTGACTCGGCGGTTCCTCGATGGAATCGGTTTCGATTTGAACTTCGTATCGTCCACGCAAATACACGCCGCTGTTGGAATTCGCGGCGCAATTGAATTCAACGTGCAATTTGAAATCTTCGAATTTCGAATCGTTGATCAGCTCAGGACCGCTCCCGGGACTTACCAACTTCCCGTCCTCGACCCTCCACACGGTCGTACCGCTCCCATCCATCTTCCATCCTGTCAGATCTTTTCCATTGAACAAGGGAATCGGCTTCCCCCACTTCGCTGAGTTTTTCGCCCTCAACACCGGCGCTCTCCGGCCAGTCCATGGCCACGTGGTTCCGTCTGGCCCCGTCGTGGTTCCTGACAGGATCTTCCCGACGAGCATCCCTTGGAAGACCATATCGTCGGGCCGACCCTCTTCCTCCTTGGGAGAAACGAATGTGAGGCGGCCATTCGACAGCTCAACTTTAGGAAGCAGTCGTGCGTTCCCCCAACGGCCCACCATCTGGGCCTTTAACTGTCCACCCTCCTTGCGGAGTTCCAACCATGACGGATATTCCCGGTCTGGCGCCTTCAACGTCAAATCCCAGCGGCCCAAGAAGGCTTCGACGGATTCCGTTGAGGGGAAGGAGGGACTCTTCTCTGATTTTCCGGCCCTGGAATGCGCCCAACCGGACGTGGACAAAACGGCCAACATTAGTACGAATACGACATTGTGAAGGCTCATAGAGCTATCGATCCCTTTTCCCCGTAGCTAGGAACAGCTTGCCGACTGATCGCCCTTTCACACTCTCTAACCATCAAGCCTTGCTTATGGCACCCTAGGATTTAATCGTCTGCGAAACGGAATCCCAATACACTGGGCTCTTCCGATAATAAGACTCGTTTGCCATGTGACAGCCAAGGGCCGCATTGTGTCCGAACACAACGTCCTGCACGACCGGTTTCCGCGACCTGACGGCCTGGAAGAAATTCGAAAGATGCGGCCGAAGGTCGTCATAGTCATTTCCGCGATAGCTGACTGTCTGTGGGGCGGGCTCTTGCCCGGGTTTGGGATCATGCTCCTCATGCCACTGTTTGAAATAGGCGTTCCTTAAACGGGTCGGAAGTCCGTAACAGTAATAGCTGGGCGCGAGATCAACGCCGGGCTGAGGAGTGTGGCTAAGTGTGAACTCGGTAAGTTCGAGGATGCCCTTGGAGCCCATGAACCGCGTGACTTCTGCAGTTTCCGTCCCCAGCGTCAAGCGCATGTACACCGGGACGTTGCCATATTCAAAGAGAACTGGATGCACATCCGGCGTATTACGTCCGTCCTTCCAACGATAGATCCCGCCAAAAGCTGACGCTCGTTTCGGAGGTTCATTGACTCCAAGAACAAACTGCATCCCGCTAAGCAGGTGAACAAGCAAATCGCCAGCTAAACCCGTTCCATATTCCTTCCAGCAACGCCAGCGCGCGAATAAATAGGGATCAAACGGTTTCTTCGGCGCCGTCCCAAGCCAGGTATCCCAATCCAAGTTCGCCGGTGACAAGTCTGCGGGCGGTGGATATTCCCAGGCCCCAGTGGGATCGTTGCGGCCCAGGCTTCCTTCAACAAGGCTTAGCTCTCCGATGGCGCCACTGGCAAAAAGCTCTTTCGCTTTTGCGCACAAGACGGAACTCGTCCGCTGCGCGCCGATCTGCACGATGCGATCCGTCTTCTTTGCGGCTGCGACCATCGCCAGGCCGTCCGCAGGGCTGTGCGACATTGGCTTCTCGCAGTACACATCCTTACCCGCGCCCACGGCGTCCACGACGACCTGCTTATGCCAATGGTCGGGAACTGCAATGATTATGGCGTCTATCTCTTTGTCATCGAGCAACTCTTTGTAGCGTCGCGTCGTGCGGATCGGTTTTCCGACAATTTCCCGCGCCAGTTCGTGACGCCCATCGTAAAGATCGCAAGCGCCCGCGCACTCCACTCCGGGGAGCTGAACGGCAGTGGTCAGCAGTCCCGTTCCCTCCATACCGACTCCCACAATTCCAAAGCGAACCTTGTCACTGGGGGCATTCAATCGCGGCAAAGCGATCAAAGGTTCGGGCTCCAGTAGAATGGAGCCGCCGAAAAGGGAAGCACCCGCCATTCCTGCGCTTCTCTGCAAGAACTCACGGCGCGAGTAATCAGTCTTGCTCATATTGCAATCTCCTTTGGTGCTAGTTACAGCTTCCCCGTCTATTGCTCACGCTTGGCTGCGATCTGCTCATAACCTGAAAATATGCAATCGGTTTCGGAAACCGGTTGCTTTCGCTCTTCTTTTACGCAGCCTCACACGGCTTGTCAAGGCTCCTTTCTTCTGCAGCACGGTTTTCATAATCCAGTCCCTGCCGATAGAAGCTCAGATCGCGAACTATTTGGAGAAAGCAAGGAGGCGGCTGGACTAATTTCGGTATTTTTACTTTAGTGGCAGACCAATTTGTGGACCCATCTTGTGCACACTTCCGTTTAACAAGGCTTTACCTAGCAGTCGTGGTCGACCTGCGAATGACGAGTTCTGTTTCCAAATAGTAGTCCGCACCTTTTCGACGTTTCAGTTTGAGCATCCTATCCAATGCCTCGAAGGCAGTCGTCCCCACCTGCTCGCGAGGAACGCGGATGGTGGTCAACGGCGGGCGTGCCAGGAAAGCAAAGGAGATGTCGTCGATGCCGATAACAGAGATGTCTTCCGGAATCCCCGCACCCGCCTCTTCGAGCGCGCTCATCGCGCCCAAAGCTATTAAGTCGCTGCCGCAGAAAATTGCCGTGGGCTTCTCCGAGGTTGAAAGAATGGCACGTACCGCTGAGGCTCCAGCATCGATGCGGTAATTACTGCTGATCACTGGCACTGGGTCGACGTTTCTCTTTTTCAATCCGGCAACCAGCGCGTCCTTGATTGTAATGGCCGTCCGGTTGTCGTCCGGTCCAGCAATGACCGCGGCGCGCCGGTGACCGAGTCCTACGATATGTTCGATAGCCTGCGCGATACCCCGCTGATAGTCTATCGAAATGGTGCTCACCAGCTTCTCGGCCGGGCTCACGTTGCAAAACACCACGCCAATTCCGGCGTCGATGAGTTCCGAAGCCATGCTCTTGTCGATCGAAGAGGTCATCACCGCGACTCCGCGGACATCACTCTCGATCAGCTTGCGCAGGATGGATTTCGTTCGGGCTTGGTCGTATTGGGTGTTGCAAAGAAGGACGTCGAACCCGCGATCCCAAGCGGCGGCCTGGAATCCGTGAATGATTTCGGGGAAATACGGGTTGGCAATCTCCGAAATCACCAGCCCGAACAAATCGCTCCGGCCCGTGGCCAAGCGCCGGGCGTGGACATTCTTGAAGTATTTCATTTGCCCGACGACTTCCAAAACGCGCCTCTCGGTCTCCACAGAGATGTAATGGGTCTTGTTAAGGACGCGGGAGACCGTAGCGGGCGAGACGCCGGCGCGTTTGGCCACTTCCCTCATTGTGTGGCCCATGCGTTTTCCTCCGTGAAAATAGTCTCAGCTGCCAGGGTGACGCTGCGGAAGCGATCGTATCCAGACGATGGGCAGCACTGGAAAGCGCTTTCCTTCAGCGATAGTCGCTGCGCGCCAAGCTATCATGATTTGGGGGCGTAGACTACGAACATCGAAAAACAAGATACAGAAAAGAAAAAGAACTTGACAAAGCTCAACCAGCATTGATAAACGAGTACCAAGTAACCGGTTTCTGAAACCGCTTGCAGGCATGCCCTCGTCGGCCTTTTTGCCCGCGGCGTGACGTTCGGCAGGGATTTCAATCCTTCGCCTGCAAGGCGAACACCGGTTTGAGATTCGGTCGGGGTGAAGAAAGCGCTTGTTCGTCGATCAGTGCAGTTTGGGGGGGTAATGCGATTCAATCTGTCCCTGCTGAGGTTTCTTTCCTTTTGTCTTTTAATTACATTCTCTGCAATTGCCGCTCATGCTCAGTCCGACCGCGGCGCCATCGCCGGCACTATCCTTGACAGCTCTGGCGGCGTCGTTGCCAACGCCGCGATCACTGTCACCAGCACGGAAACCGGTGCGAGTTACACCGCTACCAGTGGTTCCACTGGAGGCTTCCGTATTCAGGACGTGCGCGTCGGTACCTACGACGTGAGCGTCTCCTCTCCCGGCTTTAAGATCGAGAAAAAGACCGGAGTGGTCGTGCAGGTCAACTCGACAGCTTCTCTCGAGTTCTCATTGCAGGCCGGCGACGTGAAGGAAACCTTGACCGTCCTCGCTGATGCGCCAGCCGTCCAGACGGAAACTTCCGAAATCGGCACTGTGGTGACCTCAAGGCAAATCGAGGACCTTCCCCTTGCTCTCGCTGCAACAGGGCAAAGCCATCTGCGGTCCGCCGAGGCCTTTGTCTTTCTAACACCTGGCACCGTGGGCCCCGGAACGAATAGCGACACCGGTATTTTCGAATCCAAACTCGCCGGAGGTCAAAATTTGGGGACCGAGGTTCTCCTCGATGGTGCCAGCATCTCCCACGCCGAACTCGGACCAACGTTCGACGAAAATGCTCCGTCCATCGAGGCGATCAGCGAGTTCAAGGTTACCACCTCGACTCTCACCGCCGACTCCGGCCGCACCTCGGGGGGCCTCGAAAGCTTCACCACCAAGTCGGGCACCAACTCTTACCATGGCTCGGCGTTCGACATCTTCCACAACGACAAGCTGAACGCGAATTCCTGGTTCAACAATCACGTTGGAGCGCCCAAGAACCCGGATCATCAGAACGACTTTGGTGGTAGCCTCGGCGGCCCGGTGAGAATTCCCAAACTTTATAACGGCCACGATAAGACTTTCTTTTTCTTCTCTTGGGAACAGTATCGGAACAACCTCGGCTCGACCGGTCAAGCAACTCTGCCGACCGACGCCGAACGCCAGGGCGATTTCTCAGCCATTCTTGGCCCCGTTCTAATGGACAACGGAACACCGGTGATCAATCCTTGCGACGGGAGCCAAGTGCACTTGGGCCAGATTTTCGATCCCTCCACTACAACGACCGTGGGAGGAGTGCTGTGTCGGACTGCGTTCCCGGGAAACAAAATCACAAACCTTAGCCCGGTCGCGCAAAAGATGCTCGCTGTCCTCACTGTCCATCCCAACGCCCCGGGATCCATGAACGGGCTCATCAACAATTTCATCTTCCAGTCCATTGATCCCCAGCGCGACACCACCATGTCGTTCCGCATCGATCAGAACTGGGGAATTAAAGACAAGTTCTTCTTCTCCTACAGCAGCCGCGACCAGGAGCAATTGAATGGTACCCGATCCATCCCGGCGCCTCTTGACCCCAACTTCTTTAAATCCCGGTTTTCCCACTACATCCGTTTTGGCTGGGACCGGACCATCAGCTCCATTCTGCTGAATCATTTCAACCTCGGCTATAACCGGTTGCACGATCCCAGTACGGCCCAGAGCATAAACGGGTCGAATTGGCCCTCGGTTCTCGGAATCCCCAACGCAAACGGGCCCGTCTTCCCTCCGCTGACCTTCAATGCAAACAATCGCAATATCGGATACCAGGGACTTAGCGGCGGTAACGACGATTTAGCCGTCCCCAATGGCCTCCCGGTCTCTGACACTGTTTCCTGGATTAGGGGGCGCCACGCTCTTCGGTTCGGGTTTGAATGGCGCCATTCGCAGTTCTCCAGATATAACAACCTCAATACCTCGCCCAACTATACTTTCTCCGGTTTCCAGACTGCTTTCGCACCAGGCGATCCAAACACAGGCGATCCCTTTGCCAGTTTCTTGCTGGGTTTGCCTCAGCAAGAAAGCGCGAGCTTCTCGTTGCATGCCCCGCGCTGGATCCAAAACTACTATGCTGGGTTCGTCCAGGACGATTTCAAGTTCCGCAAGGATTTGACCCTCAACCTCGGCCTCCGTTACGACGTGGATACGGTTCGCCATGAAGCCAATGGCATTCAATCGGTCCTTGACCTTACAGTGCCCAATCCCGGAGCAGGGGGGACGCTGGGTGCTCTGGCGTACGGCCCCAATGCAACCGGGGCCAAGACGTATTACAAGGATGTAGGTCCGCGCATCGGATTTGCATATTCACCGGCACGCCTATTTGGTATCGAATCGCTGCACAACACGGTTGTTCGCGGCGGTTATGGCATTTACTATGCCGCCCTCTTCTACACTGATTTTGGCGACTCGCTTCACGACGGCACCACGATCAATCCGACCTTTTCATCGGCAAACAGCTTCGCCCCGGTATCCGTGTTAGGGAAGGGCTCTTTGGACACCGGGTTCCCTGCCTTCGCGCCACCCTCCTTTAACAAGGATCCCTCCTTGCTGAATGGCGATTTTCAAGGCACTCCCCAGTTCGCCGGGCCCAGTAATGGGCGGCCCGGAATGGTCCAGAACTGGAGCTTTGAAATCCAGCATCAACTTGCTCCCGATCTCATCTTCAGCGTTGGCTATATCGGGAATCATGCCACGCGCCTGAATTCCAATCTTCAGCAGCTCAACGCCATTGATCCCAAGTACCTTCCGTTGGGAAACAAGCTGAACGATCCAATTAACAGCGCGCAGGGACAAGCGGACTTAGCGAGCGTTGGCGTCATGGAGCCGAGTTGGTTTCGGCCGCTCTACTGCGCCGGCGTGCCGGCAGCCTCTTGCACCGAGCCGATCGGACAGTTGCTTGTCCCATTTCCACAATACAAGGGCATCACTACAAACTGCTGCCTCGAGAATCTTGGGCAATCCACTTACAACGCCCTGGAAGCGAAGCTGGAACGCAGGTTCCGCAACGGATTGAACCTCCTCGCCTCGTACACCTATTCCAAAACACTTACCGACGCGGACAGCGCATATGCGGGACTCACGGCTTTCGGCAGCTCGGACACCTTTAACGCCCAGAATCCGCACAACTTGAATTCGGAAAAGGCATTGAGCTACCAGGACGTGCCCCACATGTTTGTGCTCAGTTACCTGTATGAGCTCCCCGTCGGCAAGGGGAAGAAATTCCTGAATAGCGGTGGAGTCGTGGACAAGGTGCTGGGCGGATGGCAAATCGGTGGTGTCCAGCGCTATCAGAAAGGCGTACCCTTCATCCCCTTTGCGCTTGGCCAGACGAACGCGTTCGGAACTGCCAATCCTCGTTTGAACTTGGTTCCGGGCCAGCCTTTGCTCGCTCCCAACCACTCTTCCTACAACCCGCTTATGGGCGGTAGCGGATGCACGGCGAATAATAACGGTACGTTCACCGCAAGTGGAACAAACAACTTCTTTAATTGTGCTGCCTTTTTCGATCCCAATGCGCCTGGCGTTGTTCAGACCAATGGCTACTCCTTTGGGAACCTCCCCAAAGCCTTTGGCAACGTAAGAAGTCCTGGCTATCTCAGTGAGGACTTCTCCCTCATCAAACGCTTCACACTCTATGAAGCAAATGTGTTGTCCTTCAAAGCGGATTTCACGAATGCCTTTAACCGCCACACTTTCGGGCGCGGCGATGGTTGTGTTACTTGCGACACCTTTGGTCAGCCCGGCTCCCAGTTCGGTGGCGGTCCGAACATCCTTAATGGAACCAAAAAGGTTCAGATAACTCTTCGCTATCAATTCTGAGGTCGGCACAACGAAGAGAATGGGGGAGAACCTCCCGAGCCTGACAGGCACGGGAGGTTCTTTTGTCCTCAAGCACGTCGCTCATCGCCCGGACCCGGTATAGACTCTAATCATGAAAATGTCTGTGAAAAAGAGCGGGCAAGTCCACGTCGCTAGGTTCCTGTTGGCCCCCCTGATGTTTCTTTTCCTTCTCGACAATCGGCTTTCCGCTCAAATGACACCCGAAGTCTCCAACATTTTCCGCCAGGCATTGGAGGCGATGCAGGGCGGCAACTTGGACGCGGCTGGTGACGGGTTCGCTGCCGCCGCAAAAGCTGCCCCGGCTTTCGCCGAAACGCATTTCAACCTTGGTCTCGTCCGCGAAGAGCAGGGCCGGTTCGACGAGGCCATTGCTAGCTTCCAGAGGGCGCTGGCGCTAAAACCGCGAATGCATGGGGCAAACCTCTTTCTCGGCATCGCTTATTTCCGTCTTAACCAACTGGATAAAGGCTTTGCCGCAATTCAGAGGGAATCCGCCTCCTATTCGAAAGACGCTCCCGCATGGATGTGGCTGGGAGTCGTCCGCCTGGCGCAGGACAAGCCCGAAGAAGCCGCGGAGGCGCTCGACAAGGCCGCCGCACTCGCGCCGGATGACATGGACATTCTTTACCACCGGGGCCGCGCGCACTTGCTTATTTCCAAGAATAGCTACGCAAAAATGTTCAAGACCGATCCCAAATCCTGGCGCGTCCATCAGGTTCTTGCCCAGGCGAATGCCGAAGCGGACCGCCACACAGATGCTGTCGCCGAATACCTGGCTGCCATTAAGCTCGCTCCTACGCAACCCGGCCTGCACGAAGAATTAGGCGCCGAGTACCGTAGCCTCGGAAAGGTTCGGGAAGCCGAAGAATCCTTACTCCGCGAACTTGAAATTGCTCCTCACAGCGTCCTCGCCAAATACGAATTGGGAGTTCTCGCCGTCGAACAAGGCGATGGCGCAAAGGGCAAAGCACTAATCGAATCGGCCCTGAAGGAAAAGCCTGGCCTGCTTCATTCCGACTACAATCTTGGCCGCGCCGAAATGCTCCTTGGCAATGACGCGGCCGCTGTTCGACTTCTGGAGCGTGCCACTTCCGCACCCGGCTCCGATCCCGAAGTCATCCAGCAAGCTTGGTATCAGCTTGGGATCGTCTACCGTCATCTTCATCGCTTGGAAGACGCGCAAAAGGCCATGGCCACGTTCCAGAAACTTAAGGACGACGAGGCGGAGAACTCGCAAAAAGCGCTTAAGCGATATGAAGCCCAGCAGAATCCCAATGCAAGCCAACCTCCTCCCTCGCCAGAGAATCCTTAATAACAAGGTATCAGGGACACGAGTGAACCCGCTGCCAGAATCCGTGAAAGCGATCTTGCAACCTACACGC
>Ga0307479_10007281_pt1 | contig 10195 bp, 10 predicted proteins | sample atmos_gasesECM4C_FD_203743 | JGI IMG/M metagenome (GOLD analysis project Ga0307479, IMG submission 203743) | Hardwood forest soil microbial communities from Morgan-Monroe State Forest, Indiana, United States - atmos_gasesECM4C_515 | ecosystem: Environmental > Terrestrial > Soil > Temperate...
CACAGTTCCGACGTCGAACAACTCCATCAACTGGGTTACGCCCAGGAGCTTCTGCGGAGGATGAGCGGCTTCTCGAACTTCGCGGTGTCGTTCACCATCATCTCGATCCTCTCGGGCTGTTTGACCCTCTACTACTTCGGCATGAGCAACGGCGGCCCGGCCGTGATCACGATCGGTTGGCCGGTCGTCGGTGTCATGGTCATCCTCGTCGGGCTGGCGATGGCGGAGGTGTGCTCCAGCTATCCCACCGCCGGCGGCCTCTATTACTGGGCCGCCAAGCTCGGCGGCAAGAGCAGCGCCGGCTGGAGCTGGATGACCGGGTGGTTCAACCTGCTCGGCCAGGTCGCTGTCACCGCGGGCATCGACTTCGGTCTCGCCTTCTTCGCCAACTATTTCCTGAGCCTGTTCATCTCCGGGTGGCCCAACCCCCTCAACGCCGCCACCGACATCGGCCCCAGGCTGAGCATCATCGGCGTGTACGCCGTGGTGCTCTTTATCCACGGGCTCCTGAACACCTTCGGGGTCAGCCTGGTCGCGCTGCTCAATGACATCTCGGTGTGGTGGCACATCGCCGGCGTCCTCATCATCGTCGGCGTCCTCTTCCTCTTCTCGAAGTACCACCAGTCGCCGTCGTATGTCTTCACCAAGTTCGTGAACCTGACGGGATTCAGCTTTGCGGGCGCGTCGATCTTCGTTTTCCTCACCGGATTGCTGATGGCGCAGTACACCTTCACGGGCTATGACGCGTCGGCGCACATGACCGAGGAGACGCGGAACGCAGCTATCAGCGGACCGCGCGGGATCGTTTGGTCGATCATCGTCTCGCTCATTGCAGGCTGGGTGCTGCTCATCGGAGTGACCCAGGCGATCAACGACTCCGACTACGCCAACGCTGTCGGCGCCCTGGGCGCCGCCCCGGCGGTGATCTTCCAGGACGCAATCGGAAAGACCGGAGCCGCGCTGCTCCTCCTGATCGTCATCGGCGCACAGTTCTACTGCGGCATGTCGTCGGTGACTGCGAACTCGCGAATGATCTATGCCTTCTCCCGCGACGGAGCCGTGCCTGGGTCCCAGTTCTGGCATCGGATCAACAAGCGCACACGCACTCCGACCAACTCGATCTGGTTCGCCGCTGTCGGGGCCTTCATCCTTGGGCTGCCGTACCTGTGGAACCCGACGGCTTACGCGGCGGTGACATCGATCGCCGTGATCGGTCTTTACATCGCGTACGGGATCCCGATCCTTCTCCGGCGCCTGGCAGGTGACAAGTTCCAGCGAGGGCCGTGGCACCTTGGGCAGTGGAGCGGGGTCGTGGGATGGATCGCCGTCGTATGGATCGGCTTCATCTCGATCCTCTTCATCCTGCCGCAGGCAGCGCCAGGCAACAACCTCGCCACCTTCAACTACGCGCCGGTTGCGGTCGTGGTCGTGCTGCTCTTCGCCGGCGGCTACTGGTTCCTCTCGGCCAAGAACTGGTTCAAGGGACCGAAGGTCCAGGGCACGCCGGAGGAGCTGGCCGGGATCGAGGCGGAGCTGGAGGCGGTTGGGACTCCGGCTCCGGTTGGAGCGACCCAATAGAAAAACCAAAGATCGGGATCACGGTCAGCCCCAAGCGCGGCGAGCAGTACTACCAGCCGTACGTGAGGGCGGTGGAGGCAGCGGGCGCGGAGCCGGTCGAGCTCCCGCCCGGCACGTCGTCGCTGCCCGACCTCGACGGCCTTCTGCTCCCCGGAGGGTGGGACGTCGACCCCGCCTTCTACGGAGAGAAGAAGGACGAAAAGGTCGGGCCGATCGACCGCGACCTGGACGAGACAGAGCTCCGGCTCTTCAAGCAAGCGCGTGGCATGGACCTGCCGGTCCTCGGCATCTGCCGCGGCCAGCAGGTGATCAACGTCGCGATGGGCGGATCGCTCGTGCAGCACGTCGACGACCACGACGTGCGGAGCTACGGACGCAAGCACCTGGCCCATACCATCGAGGTCGTCGACCCGGAGTCGGAGCTTGGGCAGGCCGCGGGCAAGGACAAGATCCGCGTCAACAGCCTCCACCACCAGGCCATCCGGCGCCTTGCGCCCGGCCTGCACGAGACCGCGAAGGGCGAGGACGGAACCGTCGAAGGGGTCGAGTCCGATGACGGCCTCATCGTGGCCGTGCAGTGTCATCCCGAGGAGCTGACCACCGACGCACCCTGGGCGCGCTCGCTGTTCGAGCGATTCGTCGCGCGCGCGAGCGGCCGCGGCAAGGCCGACCGCTGACCCGATTGCTGACCAAAGAGCACCTGGCTCACCAGGTCGCCAACGGTGAGATCGACACCGTCGTCGTCGCCTTCACCGACATGCAGGGCCGCTTGATGGGCAAACGCGTCGACGCCGAATACTTCGTCGAAACCTCGTATGAGGGCGAGTCGACCGAGGGCTGCAACTACCTGCTGGCGCTGGATATGGAGATGGACCCCGTGCCCGGTTACCAGATGGCCAACTGGGAGAGCGGATATGGGGACTTCGACATGGTCCCCGACTTCAACACGCTGCGAACCGTGCCCTGGCTCGACGGAACGGCGATGGTCCTGTGCGACGTGCAGTGGCACGACCGGAAACCTGTGAAGCCTTCACCTCGCCAGGTGCTGCGCGCTCAGATCGAGCGCGCCCGCAAGCTCGGCTTTGAGCCCATGTTCGGGTCGGAACTGGAGTTCTTCTTGTTGAAGGAGACGTTCGCCGAAGCGCACGCCAAGCACTACACCGACCTGACGCCGTCCGTGCCTTACATCCTCGATTACCACATCCTCGCGACGACGTATGACGAGCCGTTTCTACGCGCGGTGCGGCGCGGTATGAAGGCGGCGGGCATACCGGTCGAGAGCTCGAAGGGCGAGGCCTGGCCCGGCCAGCAGGAGATCAACTTCCACTTCTCCGACGCTCTGTCGATGGCCGACAACCACGTCATCTACAAGAACGGCATCAAGGAGATGGCGCACCAACAGGGGTGCTCGGTGACGTTCATGGCCAAGCCGGACCACCGCTGGATCGGTTCGTCGTGCCACGTCCACTCGTCGCTGTGGAACGACGGGCGCAACACCTTCGACGGCGAGTCCGAGATCTTCAAGCACTATCTCGCGGGCCATATCGCCTACGCGTCGGAGCTGGCGATCTTCCTGGCCCCCAACATCAACTCGTACAAGCGCTACGCCGCCGGATCGTGGGCGCCGACCACACTGGCGTGGGGACACGACAACCGCACCTGCGGCTTCCGCATCGTCGGGCACGGCCAGCACCTGCGCACCGAGTCGCGAATCCCGGGCGCCGATGTCAACGCGTACCTGTGCTTCGCGGCGCTGCTGGCGGCCGGGCTCCGCGGCATCGAGGAGAAGCTGCCCTTGCCGCCCGAGTTCAAGGGCAACGCATACGAATCGGACGTGCAGCGGTTCCCGCACGCGCTGCGCGACGCGATCGGCGCGCTGGAGGGCGGAACGATGGCGCGGGCGGCATTCGGCGACGATGTAGTCGACCACTACCTGAACTACGCCCGCACGGAGCAGGCGCAGTTCGACAAGGTGGTGACGACCTATGAGAGAGAGAGGCTCTTCGAACGTGGGTAGGCTTCGATGAATCGATTGGACGGCAAGGTCGCGGTCATCACCGGTGCCGCGGGAGGCATCGGACGAGAGGCGGCCCTGCTGTTCTCTGCCGAAGGCGCGCGGGTCTGCGTGGCCGATGTCGGCCGGGAGGCCGGGGAGAAGACCGCTTCGGAGTGCCGCGAGGCCTTCTTCTTTGCGGCCGACGTCAGTGACCCCGCGAGCGTGCAGGAGATGTACGCCGAGACTCAGCGGCGCTACGGCTCGGTCAACGTCCTGTACAACAACGCCGGCATCATGCCACCGGACGACGATTCGATCCTGGTCACCGAGCCGGACGCGTGGGACCGGGTGCAGGCGGTGAACGCTCGCGGCGTTTATCTCTGCTGCAAGTACGGGATCCCCTACTTGTTGCGTGCGGGCGGCGGTTCCGTGATCAATGTCGCGTCGTTCGTCGCCCTGATGGGCGCCGCGACGTCGCAGATCGCGTACACCGCATCGAAGGGCGCCGTTCTGTCGATGAGTCGCGAGCTGGCGGTCCAGTTCGCGCGCGAGGGTGTCCGCGTCAACGCGCTGTGTCCAGGGCCGGTCGAGACGCCGCTCTTGATGCGGATCTTCAACGAGGACCCGGGCGCATATCAGCGGCGTCGCGTTCACCTGCCGATGGGCAGGCTTGCCAAGGCTCGCGAGATCGCGAATGCCGCGCTGTTCCTGGCCAGCGACGACTCCTCGTACGTCAATGGCGCCACGTTTCTGGTCGACGGCGGCCTGACGGCGGCTTACGTCACACCTGAATAAAAGGGCCTGTTAAGAGCATTCCTTTCGGCACTCTCGTCTGAGAGTGTGTGGTCACTTTGGTCGACCCGATCCCAACCGGCGAAGACATCGCCCATCAGCTGATCCGCTTGCGCCAGTCCATCGACGAGCTCGAGGTCGAGTTCGCGCGCCTGGCGGTGGAGTTCGACAACACGAGCTGGTGGGACCACGAGGGTTTCAACACGGCTGCGGACTGGATTCGCTTCAACTGCCACATGAACTCACACTCCGTCTACAGCGCTTTCGCGGTCGGGGCAAGCGAGGTCGAGATGCCCGCGACGATGCAGGCGATGCGGTCGGGCGAGATCGGATTTGCGCACGTGGCGACCATGGGGAGGACCGCTTCAGAGGTCGGTGGAGCGTTTGATGAGGCTCGGCTTCTGCCTCTGGCCAAGAAGCTGTCGCCTGGCAGGTTCTTCCACACATGTCTCAACTTTCGCCACTCTGTCGACGCCGAGGGCTACAACCGCGACCAGGAAAGCCTGGCTGAGCAGCGCGGCCTGCGTTTGAACACGGCGAGGGACGGTTGTCTGATCATCAACGGCCTGCTCGACCCGATAGGCGGGGCGGCGGTGCGCTCCGCGCTCGAGCCACTTGCGAAACCGTCGGGCACGCATGACGCCCGCACTCGCGAGCAGCGGTGGGCCGATGCCTTCGTTGAGAAGATGTCGGGCGGACAGCCTGCCAGCATCCAGGTCACGACTTCCCTCGAGACGCTGCAGGCCGTGGCGGGCGCTCCCGCGGGCGAGATGGAGTTTGCGCCGCCGATCTCGTCTGCGGCCGTGCGACGACTGGCGTGCGACTCGAGCGTGACGCGGGTGCTGTTGAAGGACTCGGTCGTGATCGACGTGGGCAAGGCTGAGCGGACGATCCGGGGAGCCCGGCGCCGCGCCTTGAACGCACGGGATCAGCACTGCAGGTGGCCTGCTTGTGAGAGGCCGGCCGCCTGGTGTGACGGACATCACATCGTCTTTTGGGCCAACGGAGGCGACGATGACCTCGAGAATCTCGTGCTGCTCTGCCAGCGACATCACCGAATGGTGCACGAGGGCGGGTGGCAGCTGGTCAAGAGGGATGGCGGCCAGATCGTGACGATTGCGCCGACGGTGAAGTTCGGGTTGGGAAGGGGACCTGACTAGCAGTAACCGCTCGACGTATTGCTCTGCGTGATGCGCAGATTGATTCCATTGATCGCGGTTGTAGCTGTTGCGGCATGCGGCGGCTCGACGTCGACTCCGTCGAGCTCGGCGCCGGCATCGGCAGCGGCGACGGCGACCGTGTCGGTCGGAATGAACGCGAAGCTTGGCCAGATCCTTGTCGATGGCAACGGCCGCACCCTGTATCTGTTCGAAGCCGACAAAGGCTCGTCCTCAACGTGTTACGGCGGATGCGCCGGGTATTGGCCCCCGCTCTTGACGGGGGGCCCGCCGATGGCGGGTACGGGCGTGAACGCGTCGCTGCTGGGCACGACCAAGCGCACCGACGGCACGACCGAAGTGACATACGGCGGCCACCCGCTCTACTACGTCGTCACCGATCACAATCCCGGGGATGCCACCGGACAGGCCGTCAGCAACTTCGGCGCCGCCTGGTATGTCCTCGGGAGTAACGGCAGCAAGATCGCGTGATTTGCGTCGCGGCGTAGTCCGCGACGCGCTCGGCATAGCGGTAGCAAGCGGCGCGTACGCGATTTCGTTCGGAGCGATCTCCACCGCAGCCGGTCTATCCCTCCTGCAGACGTGTGCGCTCTCCGTGCTCATGTTCACCGGCGCGTCGCAGTTCGCGCTCGTGGGTGTTGTCGGCGCCGGCGGCGGTGTGTGGGCCGGTGCCGTCGCGGCGGTGCTCCTCGGATCGCGCAACGCGCTCTACGGTCTGCGGCTCTCGTCGCTTCTTGATGTCGTTGGGTGGCGCCGGATCGCGGCCGCCCAGCTCGTCATCGACGAGACGACCGCCATGGCAATCGCGCGCGACGACCCGCGGCTGAGCCGTTTCGCCTTCTGGTCCACTGGCCTGGCCCTGTTCACGCTCTGGAACACGGGCACCCTCATCGGCGCGCTCGCCGCCCACGTCGTCTCCAACCCAAAAACCTTCGGCCTCGACGCTGCGCCACCGGCTGCATTCCTCGCCCTGCTCGCGCCTCGTCTACGCGCACGCGAGCCTCTCGCGGTAGCCATCGCCGCAGCAGTCGTTGCTATCGCCGTCTTGCCTTTTGTCCCGGCCGGCGTGCCCCTTCTCATCGTCGCCTGTCTCGTCGCCGCATACGGAGCCCTCCGATGATCTGGACCGGAATCCTGGCTGCATCGCTTGCCTGCTACGGGCTGAAGCTCGCCGGGCTCTCGTTGCCGCAGCGCTGGCTGACCGACGTCCGCGTGCAGAAGATCGTGCCGCTGATTCCGATCGCATTGCTCGCCTCGCTTGTCGCGACCCAGACTTTCTCGACCGGCCGGCACCTTGTGCTCGACGTCCGCGCCGCCGCGCTTGCGGTCGCCATCGTCGCCGTCCTGCTGAGGGCTCCATTCCTCGTCGTCGTTGCCGCCGGAGCCGCAACCGCCGCCCTCCTCCGACTGATCTAACCTCGAGGTCCAGAAATTGCGCGTTGAGGTTGTGCGCGAGGCTACCGAGGAGATCCAGGCCGCGCTCGTTCGCCTCCTCCCTCAGCTCAACCCAACCCTGCCGGTGCCAGACATGGCACGACTCAAGCGCCTCGTCGCCGATCCCGCGGTCACCCTGCTCGTGGCGAAGGACGGCGAGGACATCGTGGGTACGACCACCGTGATCGTCTACACGACGCCGTTCTGGATCAAGGCCCGGCTCGACGAAGTAGTCGTCGACGTAGATGCGCGGGGAAAGGGTGTCGGTGAGGCTCTCGTCAAGGCCGCTCTCGACGTCGGTCGTGCCAAGGGCGCGCAGGTGGCTGAGCTTCAGTCGGGCCGCGGTGAAATGAGACAGGCCGCGCATCGTCTGTACGAGCGCCTCGGTTTCGCGGTTCGCGACAGCGACGTCATGAGGATCGTCCTCTAAAACGGCAATAGACTGGAGAGCATGTCCCTGGTCGCGACCGACGTCGAGCAGCGCGACATCGACGAGGCTCGAGCCTTCAACGCCAAGCTCGAAGCGCTCATCGCCGCCCAGCCGCTCGTCACCACCCTTCCCGCCCCCGTCACGCGCAAGGCGCGCCGAGAAGGCAAGGGAATCTTCCCGGCTCCCGTCTTCCTCGAAGAGGCCACGGACATTCAGGTGCCGGGCCGCGCGGGGGCGATCAAGGTCCGCATCATTCGCCCAGACAAGGCGCCCACCGGCATCTACCTCCACCTGCACGGCGGCGGTTGGACGCTGGGCGCCGGCGACATGCAGGACGTTGCGCTGAAGTGGTTCGCCAACGAGACCGGCCTGTGCATGGCGAGCATCGACTACCGGCTGGCCCCTGAAAATCCATATCCCGCCGCACCCGACGACTGCGAGGACGCGGTCCTTCACCTGCTCGAGCGCGGACCCTCGCTCCTCGACGCGCCGGCGCGCTTCGCCATCGACGGCGAGTCGGCCGGCGGCCACCTTGCGGTGGTCACGCTGCTGAGGCTCCGGGATAGGCACGGAATCAATGACAAGATCGCGGCTGCCAACCTGGTGTTCGGCGCCTACGACCTGAACGGCACGCCGAGCACGCTCCTGTGGGGCGACCGCAATCTGGTCCTCTCGCTGCCGATCGTGCGCTGGTTCACCGCCAACTTCCTGCCCGGCCGCACCTTCGAGCAGCGCCGCGACCCCGACATCTCACCCCTCTACGCGCGACTCCATCACATGCCTCGCGCGCTGTTCACCGTTGGCACTCTGGACCCCCTTCTCGACGACACCCTGTTCATGTCGGAGAGATGGACGTCGGCCGGCAACCAGGCGGAGCTGGCTGTCTATCCGGAGGCGGTCCACGGCTTCACCGCGTTTCCGATCGGCCTGGCCCGAGCAGCCAGCGCCCGACAGGCCCGATTCCTACGCGAAGCCCTGGCCTGACCTCACCAGAGCCTTTCGGAGCGCTCGCCCGCCCGCCTGATCGCTGAGCCGTCAACCTGTACCTCGCCGTCCGGCACACGTCCGGCCGGCCAGCGAGCAGTCACGGTCATCGGCCCGTCCGGCGGCAGCGGCCAGATCCAGTACGTCCAATCCCACCTCCGTCCGCCTCCGCCTCCGCCTCCCGAGCCGATCATCGGTCCGGGAGGTAGTGGCGGATCGGAGCCGGCGGCGACGGCCTCGAAGAACGCCTTGCGCTGCTCCGCATCGCGAGCTGGTGAAGTCTCCCTTCCATCGGCGAACCGGACGCCGACCTCCAGGCTCATCTCGGGCATCTCGCGATGGAGGCGCGGGTTCGACAAGGGTGGCGGCTCGTGTTTCTTGCGGATGGCGATCCCCAGCTGGAATCCGGTCGAGTACGCGACGCACGAGCTGAGGACAACGACCGCCTCGTCGCCGGCCGTCAGAACCCGCTGGACCGGGACGGCCACTCCCAGCTCGTCTTCAGGTGGCGACATCCAGGGCTGGCGCACAAACGGTCGGGTCGGCGTCGCCGGCACGGACGGCCGCCCGAATCGGTACAGGTACCTCTTCCATCGTGGCGTCCCAGCGGGAACAAAAACGGCCCGAGCGCTTCGCGGGTTTCCAATGATCCAGCCGCCCAGCCAAATCCGCCAGCGGGCGATCCTGTTCATCAGCCGGCGGCTTTTGTGAGCTTCTCCAGCCGGTCGACCATCGACGAGAGCGTCGCGAACGCCGCCTCCACCGGCTCCCTCGACGTCATGTCGACCCCCGCCATGCGCAGCCCGTCCAGCGGGTACATCGACGACGCGCTCTTCAAGAACGCGAGGTAGGAATCCACCGCCTTTGTGTCGCCCTCGGCCACGCGCTGCACGAGGTGATCCGCGGCGGCGATGCCGGTGGCGTACTGGTAAACGTAGAAGTTGCTGTAGAGGTGCGTGTGAAACTGCGCCCAGGTCGAACCGATGCGGTCGCGGTCGCGCTCGCCGACGTCGACCTCGGCGCCATACACCTCGACCAGCAGGTCGGCCATGAGGTTGTTCAGGTACTCGGCGGTGATGGCGCCGCCGCGCTCGACCCGCTCATGCATCTCGAGCTCGAGCCTGGCAAGCGACGGCATGATGAAGAAGTAGCGATAGAAGTTCGACATCGCTTCCTCGATCACCGCCAGCTGGAACTCGGGCTCCGTTCGCGTGGCCAGGAGATGTCGACGTGTCAGGGCCTGGTGCATGTTGGAGGCGACCTCGGCCTGGAAGAGGCCGTAGCTGGCGTAGACGTAAGGCTGGGTGTGCCAGGCGAGGTACGAATGCATCGAGTGCCCGAGCTCGTGCGCAAGCGTGCTCATGGAGAAGATGTCGTCGTTGTAGCTCATGAATATGAACGGCATCGTGTCCATGGCCCCGGTCGAGAAAGCGCCCATCCGCTTGCCCTTGTTGGGATAGACGTCGACCCACCGGTCCTCGAGCGCGCCTTTGCGCATGGTGGCGACGTAGTCCTCGCCCAGCGGCGCCACGCCCTGTGAGATGAGGTCGACCGCTTCCGCGTACGGCATCGTCAGCGCGTGCGGACTGAGCTGCGCCCGCAAGTCGTAGGGCTTCAGCACCTCGACGCCGAGCAGCTCGCGCCGGATCCGCCAGTAGCGGTGCCACGTCCCGACGTTGTGGCGGAACGTCTTGATCATGTTGTGGAAGACCTCGACCGGGATGTGGCCCGGCTCGAGCGCCGCCTCCAAGGAGGACGCGTGCCCGCGCGCTCTCGCGAAGAACAGGTCGCGCTTGGCCGCCC